>JABAOH010147046.1_pt1 | contig 160023 bp, 135 predicted proteins | sample 7062181 | NCBI WGS metagenome assembly JABAOH01 (sample SAMN14538630, study PRJNA623070) | marine sediment metagenome | biome: marine biome [ENVO:00000428]; feature: marine pelagic biome [ENVO:01000023]; material: deep marine sediment [ENVO:00002113]; isolation source: pool of 5 deep marine...
CTGTGGAGAGACGGCAAGGTCCGTTCGGCGCTGACCGTCACCGCTCCCGATGTGATTGTCGATGACGGGGAGCTAAATATTACCTTCGAAGCGCTGGTCAGACAGCCGGTCCTCAGTGCATTGCAGGCTCGCAAGAAACACACACGCAAGCCGTCGTGGCAACTGGCGTGGAGCGACGAGTTTGACACGGACGGCCCACCGGACAGCTTGAAATGGAATATCGAGGAGTGGACTTCCGGTGTCGTCAATGACGAGGACCAGGTGTACACGGCCCGTCTGAAGAATGTTCGCGTAGAGGATGACCACCTCATCATCGAGGCCCACAAAGAAGATTATCTCGATGCGAAATATACGTCGGCTCGGATTCAGTCCAGCGGCAAGGCCGACTTCCTGTACGGGCGTATAGAAGTGAAAGCGAAATTGCCCAAGGGGCAGGGCAGCTGGCCGGCGATCTGGATGTTGCCAAGCAAGCCGTTCCACTACGCGACGAACTGCAGCGAAGGTGTGCAATGGCAGGGTAACGACGACTGCGACGCGTGGCCCAATTCCGGCGAGATCGACATCATGGAACATGTCGGCTACATGCTTTACAGCATTCACAGCACGGTTCACTCCAAAGCCTATTACTGGAAAAAATGGAACCAGCGCAAAGGCCGGATAATGCTGGGTGACGTGACCGACGCATTTCACGTCTACGCACTGGAATGGTCGCCAGAAAGAATAGATATTCTCGTCGATGACACCGTGTACCTGACTTACATCAACGAAGGCAACGGATGGCAGGAGTGGCCCTTCGACCAGCCGTTTCACGTGATTTTAAACTACGCGGTCGGCGGTGCCTGGGGTCGCGCAGGCGGTCCGATCGACGATTCCGTTTTTCCGCAGCAGATGCTGGTCGACTACGTTCGCTACTTTCGGCAGACCGACTAACCAGTCAATGAATACCGGCCTTCTGGCTGGCAACCGCCGCCATCGCAACCGCAAGAATCACGAATAACACGGCGATGGCGCGTCTCATGATATGTGGCGTGACGAGCCCCTGCAGCCTCGGGCCGATTTGTCCTCCGATCAGCACGCCCGGAATGTCCCAAACCAGGAGATTCCAGGGTATGGCCGTCCAGCCGCCGTCCCGGACGAGTTGTGCGAACAGCGTCGTCGATGCAAATACAATTGTCAGGATTACGACCAGGACGGAGGTTGCTGCGGCGACGGGAATGGGTACGCCCTTGCGCGACAACTTGGAAATCGTCACCTCCCCGATACCCACCGACACCATGCCGGTCAGGAAGGCACCTGCACCGGTCAGCGAATAATGTCGCAGTGCGAGCTGCGGTTCGTCGTAGGTGTAGGTTTGCCCCCTGGAATCGGTTAGTTTGCGGCTCGTGATGACGCCGTGCTCGGATAGTGCCCCGTGACGGGGCACCGGATTCACCCACATCACGACAGCGAGAACGGCAACCAGCAACGAGTAGCTCGCAAGCAGTACACTTTCGTACACGAGACCGGCTACCAGAGCCCCGGCAACAGCGGCCGGGACCGAGACGCGCGCGATTCTCCAGGCAAGGGCATAGTCGATCAGTCGACGCCGGTAGTAACCGATAAACCCGGACAGGAAGCCGAATGTTTGTGTCAGCAGTGCAGCGGCAATCGCCGTGATCGTCGACTCGAGTACATATTCCGGGCCCAGCAGCGGAAACACGAGAACGAAGATTGGCGTGAACAGCGCAGCACCGCCGATGCCGCTCAGCATTGCGCAGGTCGCGACGACGATCGAGACCGGAAACATGAACCAGTAGAGAGTAAAATCCAAGATTGATCCCGGGCGTCAGGTCACAGCAGTGCCCGATTCTGAAGTTCACAGAGCATGTTGCGAAATTACAGAATTCGAGCCGGGTTTGCGACAAATTGTACGATGAGGTTGGATGGCAGCAAAGACTCTTCTTATCGGCGACATTGGCGGCACCAACGCCAGGTTTGCGCTGGGTAACACCGGGAAACCGGGGTTCGCCGAGCTCGCGACCTTCCAGTGTGCCGACTTTGAATCCGTCGAGTCCGCCATTCGCGAGTATCTCGGCATCATCGCGGCACCGGATCCCCGTGTGATCTGCCTGGCGGGTGCGGGGCCCGTTGTGGAGCAGCGCATCCGCATGACCAACAACCACTGGTCGATCGGCATCGAATCGCTCGCGGAAGAGTTTTCGACCGAGGACGTGCGCCTGCTTAATGACTTCGAGGCAATCGCTTACTCGGTGCCATTTTTCTCGGAGAAGGACTGCGAACCGGTCGGACTGCCGGAGCCGCGCCCTTTGCCCGACGACAAATACACCGTTGCCATTCTCGGCCCGGGTACAGGACTCGGCGCCGTCGGACTTCGCAAGCAGGGTGAACTGCTGCTCCCGATTGCAGGCGAAGCCAGTCATGGTGGCTTTGCCCCGGAAACCCGCGTGCAGATCGACGTTCTCCTTGCGCTGCGCGAGAAGTTCGATCGCGTATCTTCCGAGCGCCTGGTGTCCGGGCAGGGCCTGGAAAATCTTTACTGGGCGCTCGGCCAGTTACATGGCGACAAGCTGCCCAAGCTTTCGGCGGCCGATATTTTCGCGAAGACGATTGAAAACAGCGACGCGCGAGCCGCCGAGGCGGTGGCGCTGTTTTTCGAGGTGCTGGGGCAGGTTGCGGGCGACCTCGCGCTGGCACTGGGCGCCGAAGATGGTGTCTACATTGCCGGCGGCATCGTCAAACGCTATCCGGCGCTGCTCGCCAACAGCGGGTTTCGCGCCGGTTTCGAACGCAAGGGCCGGCATCGCTCGCTGATGGAGCGCATACCGACACAACTCATCCTGCACGAGCAACCGGGCCTGCTCGGCGCCAGCTACTGTGCGCTGGAAATGACGAGAAAATAGCCGGGCCAGACGGGTTTATTGCCCGCGCGGTGTCGCCGTAATTCCCACTTCGTGTCGCGGAAACGCATCCGCATCGATCGTCTCGAGATAGCCATGCCATGCCGCATAGCCGATCAACGGAATAATCACGATCAGCCCGATTCCGAAAGTAACGAACCCGATTATGAGCATCGACACGATCAGGGCGAGCCAGACAAACATCGTGTACTTGTTTCGCAGGACGGCGTTAATAGACGTTACGATGGCCGTCACGCTGTCGACGTCACGGTGCATGATCATGGGCAACGAGAAAGCGCTGGCGCTGAACGTCACCGCGGCGAAAATAGAGCCAACGACGCTGCCGATACCGAGGTAGCGCGCATACTCGCCAGGCGTCGGCTCGCCCTCGGTCGGGAAGAACACACCCACCATGACGGCGGCGCGCGCCCAGACCAGAAAGATCACCAATAATGCGATCGCGAAGATCATCTCGTTACCGAGATGGCGCCTGAACGCTGCGTGCAGGCTGCGTGCCAGTGACGGCGGCTGATCGCGCTCGAGTTGAGCGCTGATAGCATAGAGCCCGACGCAGGTCAGGGGGGCGAGGAATGTGAAACCGCCGATCATCGCGAACATGATCCAGCGCACGTCCTGCATATAGGCCAGCAACGCGACAGCAGCCATCAGGATTGCAACGATGAGACCATAGAAGAGGCTTGGCCGCGGTGCACGAAACAGGTCTTTCGCGCCCAGCATGAGCCACTGGAACGGCGCCCAGGGCTTGAGGTCCCGGCAAGGTGCCACAAAAGGCAAAGCGTCGCGATCGACCGTTGTTTTATCCGTATCCGTCATCGCTTGTTCCCCCGGCCAGACCAGCCGATCATGGGGGAAATCGATAATTGGGGCAATCACGGTAATTGCTTAGAGGTAGAATGTTGCGAAATGTCGCGTGATATCAATTACATGCCACCGCTCGGCCAGGCCGTGCCGCTGGGGCTGCAACACGTACTGGCGATGTTCGTAGGCAACGTCGCCGTGCCGCTGATTATTGCCAATGCAATCGACCTGCCTGCGGCACAAACGATCTTACTGGTGCAGGCGGCGATGTTCGTTGCGGGAATTGCCACGATCGCGCAGGCATTGGGCTTCGGCCCGATCGGGGCGCGCGCACCCATCGTCATGGGAACGAGTTTCGGTTTTGTGCCCATCGCCTTGCCCATCGCGACAAACCACGGCCTGCCCGCCGTATTCGGGGCTGCATTGATTGGTGGCCTCGCGATGGCGCTGGTCGGAGTCGCCTTGCGACGCGTTCGTTTCCTGTTTCCTCCGGTTGTTACGGGCACGTTCGTCATCATGATCGGCATCATCCTGCTGCCTGTCGGCCTCGGCTACGTGGGTGGCGGAGCAGGCGCGGCGGACTTCGGCGCGCTTCACCACATCGGGCTCGGCGTCCTGGTATTCGTCGTGACGGTCGGCGTGCAGCAGTTTGCCCGTGGCATGCTCTCGGAGATGTCGGTCCTGATCGGCATTGCAACCGGCTACCTGGTGGCCATTCCGCTCGGGCTCGTCGATTTTTCGGCGGTGGGCAACGCGAGCTGGGTGCAGCTGCCGATGCCATTTGAAATCGGCCTGGAGTTCGTACCGGCGGCGATCGTCGGCATGGTCCTTATTTCCGTCGTGACCAGCGCCGAGTCCATCGGGGACATCGAGGGCACGATGATCAGCGGTGCCAGCCGGCCCGCAACCGACAAGGAATTGTCCCGCGGCGTCATGACTGACGGCCTCGCGAGCAGTTTCGCCGCCATCTTTAACGCGTTCCCGCAGATAAGCTTCAGCCAGAACGTCGGATTGATTGCGCTGACCGGCGTTGCCAGTCGCTATGTGGTGGCTATCGGTGGCGGATTCCTGTTGATGGCCGGCCTGTTGCCGAAACTGGGAGCGCTTGTTACGTCAATTCCCAACGCGGTGCTTGGCGGCGCCGTCACAATCATGTTCGGCATGATCGTGTCGGCTGGCATCAAGATGCTGGCGAGCGTGGCGTTCACACGACGCAACATGCTGATCATGGGCGTGTCGATTGCCGTCGCAATCGGGCTGCGCGCGCAGGAGGGCTTGTACGCCGGCGCGCCAGTGGACGTTCGCGCGATTTTGCACTCGGGCCTCGTACCCGGCGCATTGATGTCGATTATGCTCAACCTGGTTCTGCCGGGCCGTAAGACAGAGACCTGAGAAGGAAAGAGTGTGATTTCACCTCGTTTATTACTCCTGGCACTCGGCCTGCCCGTAATTTCAGGTGCGGCAACCATCAACGTTACCGATAGCGACGGCAATCCGCTGGCGACGGTAATGGTGACGCGGACAATCCCGGATGCCGATGCCGTCGATACATCAGACAACGGTTACCCGGCGCCCGGCCAGGAAAACAGGGTTGCGCCGCAGCACACGCGGTTTACCGGGAAAGACGGCGTCGTCGTTTTCGACACTATCGGAATCCACGGACAGCGTCTCTTTCGTGTGCGCAAACAGGGCTATGCCGACGCCATCGTCGCGGCGGCAGACGACGATGTTTCCCTCGATGTCGAGCTCGAACCGCTGACCGATCCGAAAGAGATCGCGGAGTCGAAACCGGCAAACCTGTGGTTGTCCGAATTGCGTTTCGACTACGCCGAAAACCCGACACAAACTCGCGAGCATTTCCTGCGCCATTGCGGCTTTTGCCACCAGCAAGGTTCGCTGTTCATGCGCCTGCCGCGCACCGAGGAGCAATGGGTCGAAATCATCGACCGGATGCAGACCTATGGCGCAATGGCCGCGGAGGATTTTGTCGACGACGCGGCGGCAGGACTCGTCGAGGCCCATGCCGATCTCAACGCACGTTACGCAGAGCTGCCGGATTACGAGACCTGGGATGCCAAGCTGGCGGCAGCGACAATCACGGAATGGCCGATCGGCGACGAGTTTTCGCAAATGCACGATTTCATCTTGCACCCGAACGGCAAGGTGTATGTCGGCGATAACCTCATGGACCGAATTTATGCCGTCGACCCCGCGACGGGCGAGTTCGAAGTTTTCAAGGTGCCACACGACGAAGGTGCCGAGCGGGGTGGCATCCTGGCCGGTCGCATGGCGGCCTATCCCAAGACCGATAACTACATGGGCGTGCACTCGTTCGCGATCTCGCCCAGGGATGGCCACATATTCCTGACGCCCTCGATGCAGCGCGAACTCGTCGAGTTCGATCCTGACACCGGCGAGTTTCGCCGCCACAAGATGAACGATGGCTTTTATCCGCACACGATCCGGACGGACCAAAAGGACCGTGTCTGGTTTACGCTCGCGCTGTCCTCGCAGGTTGCGATGTTCGACCGCGAGACCGAAGAATTCACGTATTACGACCTGCCGTCCCGCAGCTTCAAGGAATGGCTGACGCTCCGAGTCATCGATTTGCGGCTGGCCCTCGGCTGGGTAGGCAGCCGCCCGGACATGGACTGGGACACGAGCGGCTTCCCGATGCCCTACGGCATAGACGTGTCGCCGGTCGACGGTTCGATCTGGGTGGCGCGGCTATATGCCGACGACATCGCAAGAATCGACCCCGAGACCGAAGAGGTCACGATGATCGAGACGCCGTTCGAAGCTCCGCGGCGCCTGCGTATCGACGCCCGCGGGGATCTCTGGATAGTTTCCTTCTCGGAAGGCAAGCTTGCTCGTTACGAGCCGAAGGCCGATCGCTTCAAAGTTTTCGATCTGCCGGTCGCAAGCGAGACACCGTATGCGCTGAACGTCGACCGCCAGCGCGGCGTCGTGTGGGTCAATGGCAACCAGTCCGATACGCTGATGTCATTTCATATCGACACGCAGACCTGGCGCGTGTATCCGATGCCGCGCAAACGCACGTTTACGCGCGACGTCGAAATCGCCGATGACGGCAGTGTCTACACCAGTAACTCCCACTTCCCGAGCTGGATGATCGAAGGCGGCAAGCCGACTTTGATCCACATAGACCCGGGGCTGCCGGCAGATCCGCTTGTTGTACAGGGCGCCGAGCTGTATCACGCGCACTGCGACAGCTGCCACTCGACGCCCGAGACGAAGGCGCCACAGCTAGCGACATTGCAGCGTATGCCGTTCACGCGAATCGCGCGAGCTATCGAATTCGGCATCATGATGCAGCAGGCCGTGCACCTGAATTCCGACGAGCGCCTGGCCATTGCCAGGTATCTGAGTTCGCACAGTACAGAGGCACGAGACGAGTGGATGGCCGACCAGATGTGCCCGGCGGGGAAATCCCTGCAAGTGGAGCCGGGCGACGAGGACAACTGGGGCTACGGAAATGGCAACAGGCGCGCCGTCGAGGCCGGCGTGGCGATTTCGCGAGACAACGTAAAGGACCTCGAGCTCAAGTGGTCAATTGCGATCCCCGGCGCGACGGAAATGCGATCGCAGCCCGTTGCCGCCGGAGGTGTCCTGTATCTCGGCACGGCCAACGGTAATGTGCTGGCCCTCGATCAGGGCACCGGCTGCATACACTGGCGATTCTCTGCCGACAGCACGATCCGCTCGTCATTGAACCTCGACACCACGAGCGACGGCGTGCCGACGCTGTTTTTCGCGGACGACCTTGCCAATGTTTATGCCATAACAGCCGACGACGGCAGGTTGCGGTGGAGACGGTCGCTGCGCTGGTTTCCCGTCACGGTCATCAGCGGTTCGCTGGCTTTTCATGACGATCGGCTGTATGTGCCGATCTCGACCTTCGAAACGACGCTTGCCGGCGTCGACACCTATCCTTGTTGCCGCTCGCACGGTGGCGTTGCTGCTATCGACACGAATGACGGGTCTGTCGCCTGGGAGTACCACACGACGCCAGATGCGATGAATGTCGGCACGACCTCGGCCGGGACCGACATCTGGGGACCGTCGGGAGCCGGCGTATGGACGACCCCCGCGATCGATGCCGAACGCGGACACTTATATATAGGCACGGCGCAGAACATGTCGCCGCCCGCAACGTATAACAGCGACTCGGTCATTGCGCTGAATATGGAAACCGGAGAGGTGGGTTGGGTGTTTCAGGCGCTGGCCGGAGATATCTGGAACGTGGCCTGCCTGACCGGCGGGGCGAATTGCCCCGACGACCCGGGCCCGGACTTCGACTTCGGCGGCGGCATCACCCTGACGACCGATTCCGCCGGCAAGGACATGATCATCGCGGCCCAGAAATCGGGCCATGTCTATGCCCTCGACCCCGCAATAAAGGGCAACGTAATCTGGCAGCAGCGCCTGAGCATGGGCACGACGAATGGCGGCATTCACTGGGGCGTTGCCACATCGGGTGAGACCATCTGGGCCACCGTCGCCGATCCACCCCGCAAGCGGGAGGGTTATATACCGCGTCCCGGCATTTATGCGCTTGGATTGAGAGACGGCCGCAATCTGTGGTCATTGCCTGTCGATCGCGGCTGCCGGTTTGACCCGGCAAACGCACCGCGCGTCGGGCTCGTTGCCATGCGGGATGCGAACACGGCGAGTCCCTGGCCGGACTGCTCCTTCTACTACGGCCACTCCGCGGCGCCGCTGTACGCCAATGGGCTGCTATATGCCGGCGCGCTGGATGGCAAGTTGCGCATACTCGACGCGGCGACGGGAGAAGTGCTCAGGGTCATCCGCACCAATCATGCTGTCGATGCCGACAACGGCGTCGAGGGCCATGGCGGGGCAATCGACCTCAGCGGTGTCCTCGTCGACGGTGACAAGCTGTTCGTCTATTCCGGATACGGCATGTTCGGGCAAATGCCGGGCAATGTGCTGCTCGCGTATACGCTGGCCAGGTAGCTCGCAGATCAGGACCATTACGGATACATCCGGGCTGCCTGCGTACCCACATTAAAAGCAGGGAGCAGGATATGTCACTGATACTCGTACCCGTAGCCGATCGGCCGGAGTGTGCCCGGGCCCTGAACTCCGCGTTCGATCTGGGCAGACGCCTCGGGGCCACAATACTCGGATGCCATATGCGCCCGCATCGCGTGCAGGCCGTCAAGCGCGGTTCGGCCAGGGCGCTTGCGTTATACGAGAAGATCGCCGCCGAAAATGCTTACGTCCTGAGCAGGCGGGCGAAAGCCACTCCGACTGCGCTTTGGTCCGAGAGAGTCGGATCTGCCGATACGCTGATGGGCATCGTCGGGCCGGTCGCCGATCTGATAGTCGTATCCCGGCCCGCGAAGACGGACGGCGCGGCCGACGCGTTCATGATGTCCGCGCTTGTCAGTACAGGGCGGCCTGTCCTGATACTTCCGCAGCGAAGCAGAAAGCGCATCGGCAAGCGCGTATGCATAGCCTGGGATCAAAGCGTCGCCGCTTCAATTGCCGTCACGCCGGGCATTCCGATTCTGCAGCAAGCCGACGAGGTCACGATCGTAACCTGCGGGCCTGAAGACAAACCCGGGCCGAAGGCCACGTTGCTGGCCAGGTACCTCACTTCATGGGGGATCGAGTCCCGGCGCGTTCGAACGCGGGGCCACGATATCGAAAAGGAGCTCCTGGGCGAATACAGGAAAGCCGGCTCGGACCTGCTGATCGGTGGTGCCTATAGCCGCAGCCGATGGAGGGAGCGGGTATTCGGAGGAACTACAGAGTTTCTGATTCGAAAGGCCCGTATTCCAGTACTCCTGAGGCATGTCTGACCGGGTTAGCGGCAGAGACCTTAATCACGTTGACCACTTTGGCTGAGGTCTCTGCCGCTTTTATGCCTATCTAACATAATTCGAAGAAATCTCCTTCCGTGCCTGTCAACCTTCGCCTTTCGGCTTCGTTGTAGGTACTGAAAGCAGCATTTGTATGGATACAGCGGAGATTCACAATGGATAGCAGGAAAGCAGTGGTTATTGGCGTTGGTCTTCTCGTCCTGGGCGGTGCCGCCCATGCGGATGACGCGGCCGACGAGCTTGCCGATCGCATCGACATGCGTGGCGATCGTATCGAGGATCGACTGGACAATCGCGGCGACCGGATCGATGAACGTCTCGACAATCGCGGCGACCGGATCGATGAACGTCTCGACAATCGTGGCGACCGTATCGATGAGCGCCTCGATGAGCGCGGTGATCGTATCAATGATCGCCTCGACCATGCCTCGGATCGCGCGAGCGATGCGGGCAGGGATCGTGTTGCCGATCGCCTCGACCGGAAAGGCGACCGCATCGATCGTCGCCTGGACAAGAAGGGTGACCGCATCGACCGCCGCCTCGACAAGAAGGGCGATCGCATCGACCGCCGCCTCGACAAGAAGGGCGATCGCATCGACCGCCGCCTCGACAGGAGGGGCGATCGTATCGACCGCCGCCTGGACAGACGGGGTCACAGGATCGACCGGCGGCATGACCGACGTGCTCACCGCGTAAGGAAACGCGGCTGACAGGCTATTTTCACCCATTCAAAGGCGGCCTTCGGGCCGCCTTTTCGTTCGTGGAAACGGTTAAACTGTGCCGCAGCCGGAAAAACAACAGGGGGTTGGCATGAAAAAGCGCGGCGTTACGATCGATGCACTCGTCCTTATTTTCTCGTTCATCATCGTTGCGCAGCTGCTGTCCTATGTTATTCCGCAGGGGCAGTTCGAACGGCAGGCAGACCCTACTGATCCGCACCGATCGATGGTTGTGGCCGGGACGTTTGAATTCGCGACGGCCGACGATCAGGTCAAGATGAAGCCATGGAATTTCCTGCTGGCCATCTCGAAGGGCCTGGCCGGGGCGCAGAACGTCATTTTCCTGATATTCCTCGTTGGCGGCGTCATCGAGGTCCTGAGGCGCAGCGGCGCGATCGACGCGGCATTGCATCGCGCCGTCGACCATCTCGGCCACAGCCCATGGATTCTGATTGGTGGCTGTCTCCTGATGTTTGGTGTCGGCTCTTTTTCGATCGGCATGGCCGAGGAGTACGTGCCGCTGATACCGATAATCGTCACGATGTCCCTGGCGATGCGCATGGATGCCGTCGTCGCGATGGGTATGGTCTGGATTCCCTACGGCATTGGCTGGGCCTGTGCGGGCATCAATCCCTTCGGCGTCATGATTGCGCAGAGTATCGCCGGTGTACCCCTGGCGCAGGGCGCCTGGCCGAAATTCATCATGATGTTGCTGTTCCTTGCGCTGGCGTTTCACCACGTCTATCGCTACGCGCGCAAAGTACAGAAGGATCCCGCCGCAAGTCTGGTGGCGGATATCGATTACAGCGACGGCTTCGATCCGCCCGAGGACATAGATTTCACGTCGGCGCGTATCGCGATCCTCGTGGTCTTCGTGCTCGGGCTTGCCGGCTTCGTGTATGGGGCAGTCAATCTCGGCTGGTACATTACCGAGCTCAATGCGGTGTTTCTCGGTATCGGACTTGTGACGGCATTGATCGCCCGTATTCCGGCGGGTGAAACAAGCCGCACGTTTCTCGAGGGCTGCGCGAAAATGGCGGCGCCTGCCCTGATCGTCGGTTTTGCCCGCACGATCGAGGTCGTACTCTCAGAAGGCCAGGTCATCGACACAATCGTTTACTCGATTGCCGGACTACTCGAGGGCCTGCCTGCGGACATATCGGCAGTCGGCATGCTTGTGGTGCAGACAATTTGCAATTTCTTCATACCGTCGGGCAGCGGCCAGGCGTTCGTCACGATGCCGATTATGTCGCCGCTGGCGACGCTCACCGGGGTGCCGCAACAGACGGCGGTGCTTGCGTATCAGTTCGGTGACGGGTTCACGAATATGATTGTTCCGACCAACGCCCTGATCATGGGCGCACTCGTTCTGGGGCGAATTCCTTACGGCGCGTGGGTGCGATTCGTCGGGCCGCTGCTGTTGAAGATCTTTGCACTTGCGGTCGTATTCCTCGTCCTCTCGATTCACATCGGCGACAAGGTCGGTCTGTACTAGGCGAGCGCTGTCAGGTCTGCTCGTACCACAGCACACCGTCGTCATCCGCATATGCGCCGAGCCCGCCGTCCGCGACGAGATAGTTGAGGTGCGCGATCGACTCTCCGGTCGCCATGATCATGTTTCTGTCGGTGACACGGCCCTTGAACAGCGCCGGAAATACATCGATGGCGCGTTTGGGTTCGGCGCACAAGGCGTACAGGGCGTCGAGTCCGTCAGTGTGCTCTTTTGTGAGTTCGTCGAGACGCTGGTGTGCGCCCCGGAAGGGACGGCCATGCGCCGGCAGCACGAGCACGTCTTCCGGTAGCTTGCTCTTGAGGTGTTGCAGGGACTCGAGCCAGTCCCGGAGCGGGTTGGCCAGAGGCTCCGTCGGGTACACGCTGACATTCGACGAGATGGTCGGCAGAAGCTGATCACCGGAAATAAACAGGTTGCGCTTCTCGTCATAGAGGCATGCGTGTTCGAGCGAATGGCCGCGGCCGACGACGATTTCCCATCCGTGTCCCGCAAACTCCAGCGTCTCGCCGTCTTTCAGGCGGCGGTAGGATTCAGGCAATGGCGAAACGTATTTGCCGAAAAAACCGAACAGTTTGATATAGCGTTCGAGAGCCTCCTCGGGGAAACCTGCCGCTTTATAAAACCGCAGGCCTTCTTTCGGCGCGATCCTGCCGGTGTCCGCAACAAGAATGCGGCACAGCAGATACTCCTCGCGCGCCATCCATAAATCGACTTCGTACTCGTCAACGAGCCAGCCGGCGCAGCCGACGTGATCCGGATGCAGGTGCGTGACGACGACGTGATCGATCGGTTTACCGCTCATGACAGTCGCAACCGTCTTGCGCCAGACTTCACGGCTCGTTTCCGTATCGATACCGGTGTCGACGACGGCCCAACCGGTGTCTTCCTCGAGCAACCACAGGTTGATGTGCTCGAGTTCCATCGGCAGCGGCATGCGCAGCCAGTGGACACCATCGGCTACCTTCTGTGTTTCGCCATGCCCCGGCTTCTTGTCGAACTCGTAGGTGACCGTCATCCGCGCATGATCGCATGCGACGCGATCTTTGCGCGAGCCTCGTCCGCGGCTTTTTCCTTGACGGGCCCGTAGCCGCGAATCTCGTCGAATTCGCCAATGAGATCGCAAGCGGCTGCAGTGTCACCTTTCTTCAGCGTCGGCAGCAATTTTTCGACCAGCGCCTCAAACTCGGCGATCAGCTCGCGTTCGAGCCGCCGGTCAGCCGTTCTCGCGAACGGGTCGAGCCAGGTCCCGCGCAGCTTGCGCATGCGGGCAAGCAGGCGAAAAACGGGAATCATCCAGCCGCCGAACTCCTTCTTGCGGGGCCGTCCGCGGGCATCCTTACTGAACGAGAGCAGCGGCGGCGCGAGGTGGTAGCGGACCTTCGCATTCGGGCCGTAGTCCTTGCGGATTCGCTCCAGGAAGCCGGTTTGCGTGTGCAGCCTGGCAACCTCGTATTCGTCCTTGTAGCTGAGTAGCCTGAAGTAATTACGTGCGACAGACTTCGTCAGTTCGTGGTCGCCCGCTGCGCGCACACGCTTGACGAGGGCGAGGTAGCGATCGGCAAGCGCCTGATCCTGGTAGTCGACGAGGAACTCCGCTCGGCGAGCGACAAAATCGTCAACGGCTTGCTGCGTTTGCTTCGTTCCGGCGCCGCTTGCCGGAAGCGGCAGCTTTTCGGCGTCGGCAATGGCGACGCGGCCCCACCCGAACGCCTGCTTGTTCTTCTCGACATCAACGCCGTTGAGTTCGATGGCACGCATCAGCGCGTGCAGAGAAACCGGGACGAGCCCCTGCTGCCATGCGGCGCCGAGTAACAGCACGTTGGCATAGATCGTATTGCCCAGCAGCTGTTCTGCGAGAGCGTTTGCATCCAGCGCGGACAGGTTCTGCTGGCCGACGGCCTGTGCGATCGCGGCAAGGCGCATATCGGCCTTCAAGTCGGCATCGCGATGCAGGATGAAATCACCTGTCGCCATTTCCGCGGTGTTCACCAATGCCCGGGTCCGGCCATGCGAGTAGGTGATAGAAGCCTTCGGTGACGAGCTGACGACGAGGTCACAGCCAATGAGCGCGTCGGCACGCGCCGGCTCGATACGAACCTGATTGATCTCGGCCGGCTCGTCGGCAATGCGGATGTAGCTCAGCACGGTGCCGAACTTCTGCGCAAATCCCATGAAGTCGAGCACGCTGGCGCCTTTATGCTCGAGATGCGCGGCCATTGTCACGAGCTGGCTCACGGTAATGACGCCCGTGCCGCCGACGCCGGTCACAAGGAGGTCATAGCAATCGTCGCGAATCGCGGTGTCCGGTTCCGCGACACCCCGAAGCGCCTCGTCCAGCCGGGAGGCGTCGGCAGATCCTTCCCGTCTCCTGCGTTCGCCGCCTTCGATCGTCACGAAGCTCGGGCAGAAGCCGTTGATGCAGGAATAGTCTTTATTGCAGTTATTCTGGTCGATCTTGCGTTTGCGGCCGAACTCCGTTTCCTTCGGCACTACGGAGAGGCAGTTCGATTCGATCGAGCAGTCACCGCAACCCTCACACACGAGTTCGTTGATCTCGACGAACCTGTTCGGGTCGTCCATCAGGCCGCGTTTGCGTCTGCGTCTTTTCTCGGTGGCGCAGGTCTGCGCGTAAATGAGTACCGTTACTCCGGGAATGTCTCGCAGTTCGTGCTGAATCGCGTCGAGATCTCGCCGATGGGAGATCGTCGTGCCCGGCGGAAAGTCTTTTGCATCGAACTGCTCAGGCTCGTCCGACAGCAGCGCAATGCGCTGTATGCCCTCGGCGCGGACCGAATGCGCGATTGCCGGTACGGATATCGGTCCGTCCACGGGCTGGCCACCCGTCATCGCGACGGCATCGTTGAAAAGGATCTTGAAGGTGATGTTGGTACCGGCAGCAACGGCCTGGCGTATCGCCATTGAGCCCGAGTGGTAGAAGGTGCCGTCGCCGAGATTCTGGAAGACGTGCCGGTTTCCATTGAATTTCGAACGAGTAATCCAGTTCACCCCTTCGCCGCCCATCTGGATCAGGCCTTCAGTGTCCCGATCCATCCAGTTGGCCATGAAATGGCAGCCGATGCCGGCGAGCGCCGTCGACCCTTCGGGAAGCCGTGTCGATGTATTGTGGGGGCAGCCGGAGCAGAAGTAGGGCATACGCGTGGCCCCGTCAACCGAGATGACCTCCGGCAGCTTTTCCACGAGCCTCTGGGCGCGCGCCGTCAGATTCAGGCCGGTGAATTGCGCGTCCAGGCGTCTGGCAACGATTTGCGCCAGTTGCATGGGCGACAACTCTCCGACCCAGGGGACCAGGCGCTGCCCATTCTCGTCGTACTTGCCGACCATGCGCCTTGGTTTGCGGCCGGGGTAGTCGTAGAAGTACTCCTTGAACCAGCTCTCGATGATGCCGCGCTTTTCCTCGACGACCAGGACTTCCTGCTTGTCGTGTACGAAATCCAGCGCGCCGTTGTGTTCCAGCGGCCAGACCATCCCGACCTTGTACACGTCGAGCCCCATTCGCTTCGCCTCGGTCCGGTCTATACCGAGAAACCTCAGCGCCTCCATCAGGTCCAGGTGTGCCTTGCCCGTCGTAACGATGCCGTAACGGGCGTCGGGCACGTCGAAAATCTTCTTGTCGATCGGGTTCGCCGCGGCGAATGCCAGCGTCGCCGCCTTTTTTGCCTCGAGACGTTCCTCGATCTGCGGTCCGGGGAAATCCGGCCAGCGGTAATGCAGGCCACCGGGAGGAATGTCGAAGTCTGGTATGACGAATTGCGGATATTCGGGCAGTTCGACCGACATCGCCGACTCGACAGTTTCGGAGATCGCTTTGAATCCGACCCACATGCCGGAAAAACGTGACAGAGCAATACCGTACAAGCCGTAATCCAGATACTCGGCGACATTCGCGGGATTCAGGTGCGGCATCATGAATGTCAGGAATGCGACATCCGACTGATGCGGCATGGACGAGGACACGCAGCCATGGTCGTCGCCGGCGACCACGAGGACGCCGCCTGTCGGCGAACTGCCGTAGGCGTTGCCGTGCTTGAGGGCATCGCCGGCCCGGTCGACGCCGGGACCCTTGCCGTACCAGATGCCGAACACGCCATCGACGGTCTTGTGCGGATCCGTCTCGATCTGCTGCGCGCCGAGGATAGCCGTCGCAGCAAGGTCCTCGTTTACGGCAGGCAGAAACTCGATGTTGTTCTCTTCGAGGAATGACTTTGCGCGCCAGAGTTCCTGGTCGTAGGCGCCGAGTGGCGAACCCCTGTAGCCGGCAATGTAGCCGGCCGTATCGAGTCCGGCGGCACGGTCCATCGCGCGCTGCATGAGCGGGATACGCACGAGCGCCTGGGTTCCGGTCAGGAACACTCTCCCCGATTCACGGCGGTAGCGATCGAGAAGCTCGTAGTTGTCGAGATTATTGCTGGCCACACGGCAGTGTCGCAGATTTGGTGTGTAAATTGGTGCCATTCTTCCCGTTTACAGGGCGAATATCGAAAAAAATTACTGAAAAATGCCAATTTTTGATAAAATATACCGGAAAACTGTTTGCATGAGGTATCAATGCTCACGCAGAAGGATCGCCGCATCCTCGCCGAACTGCAGAGGGATTCGCGGCTGACGACCCAGGATCTGGCCGACAGGGTGGGAATGTCCAGTTCGGCCACGTGGCGCCGGATCAGGAGCCTGGAAGAGGCGGGCGTCATCGATCGCTACGCCGTAATCGTCAACCCGAAAAAAGCCGGCTTCACACTGTCGTCGATGGTGCAGGTGTCGCTCGGGAGGCACGAGCAGGCCAACGTCGAAAACTTCATCCGGGAGGTACTGCAGCATCCCGAGGTCCTCGAGTGCTTTGCGACGAGCGGTGAGGCAGATTTTCATTTGCGGGTGGTCGTCGAGGACATCGACGCCTACAATCGCTTCCTTGACGATTTCATCTTCAGATTGCCGGGCGTATCTCAGGTGCGCTCGAACATCGTGCTCAAAGAAATAAAAACCGATACCGCACTTCCATTGTAGGAGCCCAAATGCATTTCTTGATTGCGTTGCTGCAGCTGGTGGCAACGGCTGCGGCGGCGGAACCCGATGTCGTCGACGAGATAGTCGTGACGTCACAAAAGCGCAGTCAGACGCTGCAGGAAACATCAGCCGCCGTCACCGTGCTCGACGGCGGAAGTCTCGAAGTGCGTGGCGTCACGACCCTGGCGGACGCACAGAACCTGATTCCTTCGGTGCGGCTGCAAAAGGAATCGGCCTCCACGGAAATATACATTCGCGGCGTTGGCTCGACGCTCGATGTGCCCATGATCGAGCCGCCGAATGCCTACAACATCAATGGCGTCTATGTTCCGCGCGAAGTGACGTCCGCGTCGCTCGTGGATGTCGAACGCATGGAAGTACTTCCCGGCCCGCAGGGTACGCTGTATGGCCGGGGTGCGATCGGCGGCGTGGTCAACACGATCACACGCCGCCCGACCAACGAGTTTGAAACACTTGCCATGGTCGAAGCCGGCAACGACTCGCTCGTGCGTGCAACGCTCACCCAGAACATTCCGGTGAGCGAAAACTTCGCCTTGCGCGCAACGCTCAGTTATCACGATCGTGACGGGTATCTTAAAAGCGGCGCGGACTCGGCGGACGACGTCGCCGGGTTTCTTGCGTTGGATTTCTCGCCGTCCGATGACGTCAATATTCATCTCTGGACGCATATCGAGGATCGTGGCGGGTTTGCGGCCAACCTTGTCAGTAAGGGCGATGTTGCGAATCCACGCAGCCAGGCATTTCCAAACGGAGATCCCTGGGACGACCGGCTGGAGGGCGATCTCGCCGTATATGCCACCCTGGGTCCGGTCGATGCCCAGCCTCGCGACTGGGAAACCGTACTTGTCGGCGCCGAGTTGAACTGGGAGATCAATGACCGCCTGTCGCTCACGTATCTGCCGTCGTACCTCGATTTCGACTGGCGCCAGGGCTATTGGCTGACACATAAGGACGGCGACTTCGGTGAGCGCATCAATCAGTCCACGCACGAGCTGCGTCTCGCCTGGAATAACGGCGGCGCCCTGAGCTGGCTCGGCGGCCTCTACAGCTACGAGATCGAGACGGCCGGGCAGTTGTTCATTCAGTTCGGGCCCGATGAGCTGTTTCCGACGTCGCCGCCCGGGCTGTGGCTCGATGCGATCGATGTGCGCGATCACCAGCTCAGGGGAACGGCGTTATTTGGCGAATTGACCTATGCGCTGTCCGACAATACGCGCATGCTTGCCGGCGGGCGCGCATCGAAAGACAAGCGCCGGGGTGAGGGCTTTCAACCCGACATCGTCGTGGCGCCCGTTATCGACGAGGACCCCGTCGCGCTATTTACCGGAATTGCGCCGCCGACCTATTCGAATCGCGAGAGCTGGGATCACATCGACTGGAAGTTCGGTATCGAGTTTGATGCGAACGAGAACTCCATGCTTTACGCCAATGTGCAGACGGGCTTCCAGCCGGGCACGTTCGACCTGTTTCCTGACGCGACGACGGCGGAGTCGGAATTGCTCGCATTCACGGCCGGCGCCAAGAATCGCTTCCTCGACGGGCAGCTCATACTGAATAACGAAGTTTTTTACTACGTCTTCGACAACTTGCTGACGCAGGCCTTTGATGCGGCGACGGGTACGAATCGTCTGACCAACGCCGATGTCATTATCTATGGCGATCAGCTCGACCTGCTGTATTTGCCTGTGGGCCTGCCCGAAACACAGTTTTCCTTCTCGCTCGGATATCTGCATGCCCGTTACGACGACTTCCTTGTCGATGCGCTGGACGTATTCAATGGTTTTCAGATGCAGAACGCTCCCGACTGGACTGCGACACTCGGCATCCGTCACGACTGGCGCCTCGATGGCGGCGCTTACGTTCGTGCCGACCTGGCATCGCGTTACGAGAGCGGCTTCTGGGGCGATTTCTCGCACTCGTCGGGGATTTACCAGGCCGCTTACACCAAGACGGATCTGGCGCTGACCTATCACGCTGCCAGCGGAAACTGGTCCGCCGGTGTCTGGGTGAAGAATCTCGAGAACCAGGACGTGCAGGCTGCTGCAGCAACAGGCAACCCTCTCACCGACCCCGGGCCGGGCGCGCCGTTCCTCGAACCGCCGAGAACATACGGACTGAGAATTACCGTAAGATTGGGCAGTGACCAAATCGAGTAAAGGACAGTTCTACTCCTTGAGGGCGTTGTCCGCCGAGTTGCGGCGCCGCAGCGTTTATTCCGTGGTAGCGGGGTACGCCGTCGTCGCGTTCATAGTGTTGCAGATAGGCGAAATCACTTTCGCACCCCTCGGATTGCCGAACTGGGCCATGGTCACCCTGATCGCGCTGGTGATTGCAGGGTTCCCGATCGCCGGCATCCTTGCGTGGGTTTTCGATATAACGCCGACCGGCATCAAACGGGACACTGGCAGCGTGGCGGTCAGCGTCCGCGATCAGGCGCGTCCGTCAATTGCCGTTTTGCCGTTTATCGATCTGAGTCCTGAAAGGGACCAGTCATATTTTTGCGAGGGCGTCGCCGAGGAGATCCTCAATGCGCTGTCGAAGATTCGACAGTTGAATGTCGCTGCGCGTTCATCTTCATTTCAATACAAGGCAGGCGCGGGAGACGTACGGAAGATTGGCGAAGAGCTCGGCGTCAAAACGATCCTCGAAGGCAGCGTCCGAAAATCAAAAAATCGTTTGCGTGTCACGGCTCAGCTCGTCAATGCGGCCGATGGCTATCACCTGTGGTCCAAGACTTTCGACGAGGAACTCGAGGACATTTTCGCGATTCAGGATGATATTGCGGCTTGTATCGCAGAGGCCCTGGTCGAGACGCTGACCCCGACGGAGCAGTCTGCGATCAAGACAACGTCGAGCGCCGACGTGTCCGCTTATGAGTCTTACTTGCGCGGTCGCCAGTTCTTCAAGCGGTTCCGCAAGCGCGACATTGAATTTGCGCGTCAGATGTTCAAGCAGGCGACAGAGATCGATCCCGAATTCGCGCCCGCATGGGCAGGTTATGCGGAGTGCTTTTCTTTCCTCGCTATGTATGCGGATCCGAAAGAGAGCTATCCCAGGGAAGCCGATGCCGCCAGCAAGCGAGCGCTCGAGCTGGACCCTGATCTGGCCGAGGCGCATGCATCCCGGGGGCTGGCCCTGCTGGTGTGCAAGGATTTCGACGCAGCCGAGGCGGAATTCAAGACGGCGATCGAAAAAAACCCGCAGCTCTTCGAAGCCTATTACTACTACGCGCGCACCTGCTTCCACCAGGGGCGGCTGGAGGAGGCTGCCGAATTATTCAGGAAGGCGGGCGAGGTGGATCCGACCGACTACCAGTCCCGATGCCTGAGGGTGCAGATACTGCGCGGCATGGGCCGCAATGCCGAGGCAGAGTCGGAGGCCAAAGAGGCGATCGCCGTCATCGAAAGCCACTTGCAGTGGCATCCGGACGACGCGCGTGCATATCACCTCGGCGCCGGCAGTCTCATTGTTCTGGGTCAGATTGAGCTCGCCAAGGAATGGTTGATGCGCTCGGTTGAAATGGATCCCGACGACTCGGTCGTCCTTTACAACGTAGCCTGCAATCTGGCGACACTCGGTGAAGTAGAGCAGGCGCTGGATTATCTAAGCCGGGCCATCAAGACCGGTACAGTCAATATTGCCTGGATGTGCAATGACGAAGATCTGGCGAACCTGCGCGGTTATGCGCGCTTCACCGAGATGTTGCAGGATCTCGAGGAAGAGGAACGGACAGTCCGCGTTTCCTAGGTATGCAGAGGCCCTAAACGTTGCGAATCGTCGTAGAATTGAACGGTGATTGAGGATCTGTCGAGACCATCGAGTTGAGGATCGAATCGCTACTCACTGAGGACGCCTATCCCCACCGCGTCGACAACCTGCGCCTTCTCGATACGCATATTTCGTGGATCGTTCTGACGGGGCCGTTTGCCTACAAGATCAAGAAACCTCTCAAGCTGGAGTTCCTGGATTATTCCTCGCTGGAACAACGTAAGCATTATTGCGAAGAGGAATTACGGCTGAATCACCGCTGGGCGCCCGAACTCTATGTCGAGGTCGTCCCGATTACGGGCGACGCAGGGAAACCCAGGATCGGCGGCGAAGGAAAACCGATCGAGTATGCGGTAAAGATGGTCCAGTTTCCTCAGTCGGCACAGCTGGACGTGCAACTGGAAGACGGCCTGCTGGATGAGCCGGACCTGATGCTGGTGGCCGAGATGATCGCCGACAAACACGCGTCAGCAACGGTCTGCGATCGATTGACGGTCGATGATGCGCGTCGGCTCGTCGAGCACCCCATGCTCGCTAATATCGAGCATCTCGAGAGCTATCTTCCGGCGGGTGATATGCAAGCCCTGGCAAGCTGGACTCGCGATAATCTCGAGACGCTTTGGCCGGCCGTGCTCGAGCGCCAGGCCGGCGGCTTTGTTCGCGAATGCCACGGCGACCTGAAGCTCACCAACCTCGTCCGCCTGTCTTCGGGAATCGTCGCGTACGACTGCGTAGAGTTCAGCGCGGGGCTGCGCGACATCGACGTCATCAGCGACGTGAGCTACCTCATGATGGATCTTGCTGCACGCGAACGCGAAGACCTGGCCTTCGTGTTTCTCAACCGCTACCTGGAACGCACTGGCGATTATGCCGGTGTTCGTATTCTGGGCCTCTACTATGTCTATCATGCCCTGATTCGCGCGAAAATAGCGGCCATTCGCAGTACCGAACGTGACAACGACATGGATCGGGAAAGCGATCTGTCGGTAGTCGCGCATTACGCCGCCGTCGCGCGGCAGTGGATCGAGCGCGGCCGTCCGTGCCTGATTGCGATGCACGGTTTTTCCGGCTGCGGCAAGACCTGGTTGTCCAGCCGCCTGTTGACTGTGCTGCTGGCGATTCGCTTGCGCTCGGACGTCGAGCGTAAACGCCGCCACGGTCTCGGCGAGACAGAAGGGAGTGGCGCCGGCATTGCTGCCGGCATCTACGACCCGGCTGCTCGTGCCGATATCTACCGGGAACTCGCCGGGAGCGCAGAAACCGTCCTGAAGGCGGGGCAGCATGCGATAGTCGACGCCTCGTTCCTCGGCCATCAGGACAGGCAAGTCTTCATGGACATGGCGGAGCGTCTCGGTGTGCCGTTTGTCATCGTCGACAAACATGCCCAGCCTGACGAATTAAGGCTTCGGCTCGAGCGGCGGGCCGGGGAAGAGGGCAATGCTTCCGAAGCCGGGCCGGACGTGCTGGCCTACCAGCTGCAGCAGGCCGAACCCCTGGAGGCCGCAGAACTCGAGCGGACGGTGCATGTGCAGGGCGACGCCGGCACCGATATTCCGGCCGTCATCGCGGCGATCAGGGAGAAATGCGATGCGCAATGACAAATGCACCGTCCCGGCGGGCATCGAATACAGCTTCCGCGGGTAGCGAACCCGGCGCGGCTATTTTTTCGGCGTCACCTTCAACAAGCGGCCCTGGCTCCCGCGCCGTTCGTCTTCAAGGACCCACAAGGCGCCGTCCGGCCCCTGCGTGATGCTGCGAATTCGCGCGCCCATATCGTAGCGCTCGACTTCACGTGCCGCGTCCCCGTCGATTTCAATTCGGACGATGGCATTCGATGACAGGCCGGCGGCAAGCAGGTTGCCGCGCCAGTCGGAGAACTGGCTGCCGCTGTAAACGATCAGGTCGCCGGGGGAGATGACCGGCGTCCACCAGATCGCAGGCTCGTCGAATTCCGGACGCGTATCGTGATCCGGGATGTCGCGCCCATCGTAGTGATCGCCATTCGAGACGACCGGGTAACCGTAATTGCCGCCGCGCACGATCCGGTTCAGCTCATCGCCGCCGGCAGGACCCATCTCGATCGCCCAGAGCCGGCCATCCAGATCGAATGCCATGCCGAGTGGATTGCGGTGGCCGACGGACCAGATCTCGCCATAAACGCCCTCGTCATCGGCGAGCGGGTTCTCGCGCAGATAGTCCACGAAAGGATTGTCGCCGGGCACCGAGCCATCGTCGTTGAGGCGCAGGATCTTGCCGACATTCGACTGCATGTCCTGTGCCGGCGTAAATTTCTGCCTGTCTCCGGAACTGATCCAGAGGTAGCCGTCGTCATCGAATTCGATCCGATGGCCATAGTGGCCACGCCCGACCAGCTTGGGGTACTGGCGCCAGATGACCTGCATTGACGACAGCGCGCCGCCGCGCTCGTTCAGGGTGAGAACACCTCTCGCAACCGCAGCCCCGCGCGTGTCTCCAGGTCCGGACTCGACGTAGCTCAGGTAGATGAGCTTGTTGTTCTCAAAATCGGGGTGCAAGGCGACGTCACCGAGCCCGCCCTGGCCGCCGTAATCGACATCCGGCGGCCAACGCAACAAACCCGTCTTTTGCCCATCGGTCGTTACGATGAGCACGTTTCCGGTCTTCTCCGTGACCAGCATGCGGCCGTCGGGCAGGAAGGCCATGGCCCACGGCTGATCGAACGCAGTAAGCGGTTCGACGTTGAAGGGCAGTTCGGACTGTGCCCGTGCGGAACTGATTGCGATCAGGCTCAAGGCCAGGATGAGTATTCTTTGCACCTCGGACTACCCCTGTGTCTTCGTCGATATTTAACCCGGCCTGGTTGGCCACTCGGGTAATACTACCTTGATAGACGGGCGAAGAGCATGCGTGTTCCGTTCGATGCCGGAAATGTTCGAACTGGCGTGGCTAGATTAATCCTGCAAATAAGACATGGCAGGGACCTATTGAACTGATGCCCAGTGGGCGTCAGTAGCCACCATCGTCAGGACGTCGTACTGCGCAACGATCTCGCCGTCCTGGTTGGTGATCTCGGCGTCCCAGCGCACTTCGCCGTAGCCGGAGTCGCCGCGCAGCGTTTTTTGCTTGCAGCTCAGCCGCACGGCCATCGAGTCGTCGTAGTTAAGCGGCGTCAGGAAGCGCAAATTGTCGATACCGTAGTTTGCAAGCACTGGCCCGAACTCGGGTTCGACGAACAGCCCGGCTGCTAACGAGACGATCAGGTAACCGTGCGCGACGCGGCCCTCGAAAAAGGGATTCTTCGCGGCGGCCTCTTCATCCGTGTGCGCGTAAAAAGTATCGCCCGTGAACTCGGCGAAATGATAGATGTCCTCGAGCGTGACCTTGCGCGGCTCGCTCCTGAAGGTGTCGCCGAGTTGGAGTTGCTCGAACGTCTTCCTGAAAGGATGCACGCCCGGGTCTTTCTCGTCTGCGCCGCGCACCCAGCGGTGGCCGATCGCGGACAGCGTTTCGGGCGATCCCTGGATGGCCGTGCGCTGCATGTAATGCAGCACGCCGCGGACGCCGCCCATTTCCTCGCCACCGCCGGCCCGGCCGGGCCCGCCATGCACGAGGTGGGCCAGCGGCGAGCCGTGACCCGTGGATTCCGCGGCACAGTGCCGGTTAATTACGACCATGCGTCCGTGATAGGCGGCAGTGCCGAGTACGAGTTCGCGCGCGACGTCGTTGTCTTTGGTGACGATCGAGCCGGCAAGGCTGCCGTCGCCCAGCTTCGCGAGTTCGATGGCTTCGTCCAGGCTGTCATAGGGCAGCACGGTGCTGACCGGGCCGAAAGCCTCGACCGAATGCACCGCCTTCGATGACAGCGGTTTCTGGCAGTGCAGCAGCGTCGGCATGAAGAATGCGCCTTTGGTGCTGTTCGCGTCGACGACCTCGAAGTCCTCCGTGCCGCCGAACACGATCTCGGCCTCGGCGGACAAATCCTGCACGCGTTCGCGCACCTCCTCGCGCTGGCCCTGGCTCGCCAGTGCGCCCATCTGGACTTCCTTGAGGCCGGGATTGCCAATGCGGATTTCGCCCAGCTTCGATGACAGTGCCCTGACGACGTCGCCGGCAATATCGGACGGCGCAATGATGCGGCGTATGGCCGTGCACTTCTGGCCCGCCTTGGCCGTCATCTCGTTGACCACTTCCTTGATGTAGAGATCGAACTCCTCGGTGCCCGGTGTCGCGTCGGGGCCAAGGATCGACATGTTGAGCGAATCGGTTTCCGCCGTGAATGCGACCGACTCGCTGACGACACGGGGATGCTGTTGCAGTTTCTCCGCCGTCCACTTGGAGCCCGTAAATGCAATTGTGTCCTGGCAGGTCAGGTGATCGAACAGGTCGCCGACGCCGCCACAGATCAGCTGCACACTGCCTTTGGGCAGAATTCCGGACTCGATCATGCGCCGCACCATGAGTTCGGTCAGATAGGCCGTGCTCGAAGCGGGCTTGACGATTGCAGGCACGCCGGCAAGCAGCGTCGGTGCCAGCTTCTCCAGCATGCCCCAGCAGGGGAAGTTGAACGCGTTGATATGGATCGCAGCGCCGAGTTTGGGCGTATAGATATGCTGCCCCAGAAATGTGCCTTCGCGCGAAATGATCTCGGGCGGGCCGTCGAGATAGACATGATCATTCGGCATCTCACGCCGGCCTTTCGACGAGAACACGAACATTGTCGAGATGCCGCCGTCGATGTCCGGCCAGCTGTCCCTCCGCGTTGCGCCGGTCTTCGTCGAAAGCGCATAGAACTCGGCCTTGATCTCGTTAAGGTATTTCGCGAGTGCCTTGAGCATGTCGCCACGCTCATGAAACGTTAGTTTGCGCAGATTGGGGCCGCCGACATTGCGGGCATGCCGCAGCATCATGCCGAAATCGACGCCGTCCGACGTAATCGAGGCGACCGGTTCGCCGTCAACGGCGGAAGTGAGGATCCGACCGTCGCCAGCGCCTTCGACCCACTGGTCCTGCACGAGATTGCCGAGTTTCATGGTAGATACAAAATTGCCAGGAATTTGAAAAATTTTGTATCAAAATATACGGTCAGGTGCATCGAGCGCAAGCGGTAATCGTATGAGCATCGAAACTGTCAGCAAAAATCTCGTCGACGAATTCCGGTCCCGCCGCACATTGCGTACCGGCTCGCTGATCACGACCGTTTTCGGCGATTCGATCGCACCGCGCGGCGGTTCGGTATGGCTCGGCAGCCTGATTTCCGTCATGGAGCCGTTTGGAATCGGCGAGCGGCTGGTCCGGACGTCCGTCTATCGGCTCGTGCAGGATGGCTGGTTGCGGTCGACGCAGATTGGCCGTCGCAGTTATTACAGCCTCACGGAAGAGGGGGAAGAGCGTTTCGCTCAGGCAACCCATCGAATATACGGAGAGCCCGTAACGACCTGGAACGGCGAGTGGTGCCTGATCCTGCTTGCGGGCGCGGATTCCGATACGCGGGACGTCGTTCGCAAGGAGTGTCGCTGGCTGGGTTTTGGCGCCCTGTCAGCCAACGTCCTGGCCCATCCGGCGCCCAACATGGCCGATCTCGATACCACGTTGCGCCGGCTGGGCGTCGTGAACGAACTCGTCGTCATGTCGGGGCAAACGGTGCGCAACGAGGCCGGCATGCGCGAGCTGGCCCGCTCGAGCTGGAACCTCGACGATATCGATGTGCGCTACGGCAGTTTCGTCGAGCGGTTCAGGCCACTGATCAAGGAATACGGCAAGAATGGCGCTATGGAGCCGAAAACCGCATTCCTGGTCCGCACTTTGCTGGTTCAGGAGTACCGCAAGGTACTGCTGCGCGACCCGCAGCTGCCGAAAGAGCTGTTGCCGCCGGAATGGCACGGCGCCGCGGCCTACCAGCTGTGCCGCAATCTTTATCGGGCCGTTTATGCGGCTGCCGACATCTACCTGTCCGACGTCATGGAAACGGCGAATGGGCCGTTGCCGCCGCCCGGGCCGGGTTTCATGCAACGATTCGGAGGACTCGGGAATGAATGAGCTGGAACGTGCGCGGGCCTGCGCCGCTCGAATGTATGCGGAGGACAAGGCCTCGCAGGCGCTCGGTATCGAGATCGAGATACCCGAGCCGGGCACGGCCGTAGCGAAGATGAAAGTCCGGCAAGACATGGTGAACGGTTTCGATATTTGTCACGGCGGCCTGATATTCACGCTTGCCGATACGGCGTTTGCGTTTGCGTGCAATGCTTATGACGACGTGACCGTAGCGGGTGCGGCCTCGATCGATTTCCTGCGGCCGGCATTTCTCGATGACGAACTTCAGGCCGTTGCGCTGGAAGAGCACCGCGGCCAGCGTGGTGGCGTGTATGCCGTCGAGGTAGTCAATCAAAATCGGGAATTCGTTGCGCTGTTCCGCGGCCGTTCCATCAGCCGCGGCCAGGCGATGCTCGAAACCGGCTAAAGTGATACAAAATTTATTGAATTTAAAAAAATAATGTGACACATTGGGGCGGCAGCTTGTCAGTGCGGCCTGCCGCCGCAATTCCGGAGACGAAATGTACACGCAAGGTCTTGACCAGAAAGACAAATCGGTGCCCGGGCGGGAATTGCCCGAAACGCCGGAACAACTCGAGGCGTTTCAGAAGCGCATCGACGCCGAGGAGAAGATCGAGCCCAAGGACTGGATGCCCGAGGCTTACCGGCGGACGCTGATGCGGCAGATCTCGCAGCACGCGCACTCCGAAGTGATCGGCATGCAGCCCGAAGGCAACTGGCTGACGCGTGCCCCGACCCTGAAGCGCAAGGCCATCCTGCTCGCCAAGATTCAGGACGAGGGCGGGCACGGTCTCTATCTTTACAGCGCGGCCGAAACGCTCGGCATCTCGCGCGACCAGATGTACGAGGAATTGCTGAGCGGCAAGGCCAAGTACTCGAGCATCTTCAACTACCCGGCGCTGACCTGGGCCGACATCGGCGCGATCGGCTGGCTCGTCGACGGCGCCGCGATCATGAACCAGATCCCGCTGTGCCGCTGCTCCTACGGTCCTTACGCCCGCGCCATGATTCGTATCTGCAAGGAAGAGAGCTTTCACCAGCGGCAGGGCTACGACATCCTCGTCGAGCTGATGAAAGGCACGGATGCGCAGAAAGCGATGGCCCAGGATGCCCTGAATCGTTTCTGGTGGCCGGCCCTGATGATGTTCGGCCCGTCCGACAAGGAGTCCAGACATTCCGAACAGAGCATGGCCTGGAAGATCAAGCGATTCTCCAACGACGAGCTGCGCCAGAAATTTATTGATGTGACCGTGCCGCAGGCGGAGTTCATCGGGCTCAAGGTGCCCGACGACGATCTCGAGTGGGACGATGAGACCGGTCATTACCGGCATGGCGAGATCGACTGGGAAGAGTTCCTGAACGTGCTCAAGGGCAACGGGCCGTGCAACAAGCAGCGCATGGCCAAGCGCACCAGGGCACAAGAGGAAGGCGCCTGGGTGCGCGAAGCAGCGCACGTCCATGCCGTAAAACAGACGCAGAGGAGTGCAGCATGAGCAATAAAGAATGGCCTCTCTACGAAGTCTTCATCCGCTCGAAATCCGGGCTGAGTCACCGCCATGCGGGCAGCATCCACGCGGCCGACGACCAGATGGCGCTCGACGCCGCGCGCGACACCTACACGCGCCGCAATGAGGGCGTGAGCATCTGGGTTGTGAAGTCGAGCCAGATCGTCGCCTCGGATCCCGCCGAGACGGCCGCGTTTTTCGAGCCGGCCGAGGACAAGATTTACCGACATCCGACCTTCTACGAGATGCCGGAAGGTGTCGAGAACCTGTGAATAAGCAAGACGCACTGTTCGCTTACGTGTCGCGCCTCGGTGACAACGCGCTGATTCTCGGCCAGCGCATGGTCGAGCTCGTTGCCTCTTATCCCGACCTCGAAGAAGAACTGGCGAACGCCAACTTTGCGCTGGATTACATCGGCCAGGCGCGCATGTTCTATACCTATGCCGGCGAGCTGGAAGGCAAGGGCAGGACCGAGGACGATTTCGCTTTCCTGCGCGACGAGAACGAGTTCCGCAATTATTTGATGCTCGAGCAGCCGAATGGCCACTTCGGCGATTCGATCACGAAGCTCGTGCTGTTCGACACGTTTTATCTCGCTTTGCTCGGGGAACTGCAGAAGTGCTCGGACGAACGCATCAGGGAGATCGCAGCGCGCGCAGAAAAAGAGATCCGCTATCACCTGCGGCACAACGCCAACTGGTTGGTCCGCCTCGGTGACGGCACTGATGAGAGCCACGACAAGGTGCAGGGCTCGGTCAATGAACTCTGGGTGTTCACCGGCGAGATGTTCACGGCCGACGAAATCGATCGCGTGTTCGGCGAGGAGTTCGACGGCCCCGACCTCGAGGCGCTGCGGAAGCGCTGGGTCGACGAGATCGCCGCGGTCCTCAAACAGGCGACGCTGCAGATGCCCGAAGACGGCTGGATGGCATCGGGCGGCAAGGAAGGGCGCCATACGGAGCATCTCGGCTACATGATCGCGGAAATGCAGTACCTGCAGCGCACGCACCCGGGGGCGTCTTGGTAACGACTGCCGCAAGCCGCGAGCAGATCCTGGGCTGGCTTGGCGAGATCGTCGATCCGGAAATTCCGGTACTTTCGCTGACCGATCTCGGCATCGTGCGGGACGTAGAAGTCGGTGATGCTGTCACGGTATCGCTGACCCCCACCTATTCCGGTTGCCCCGCGACGGAAGTGATCGAGCAAAGCGTCGTCGATACTCTGCACGAACGCGGCATCGAAAACGTCGCCATCAAACGAGTGCTTTCGCCTGCCTGGACGACCGACTGGATAACGTCTCAGGGACGCGACAAGTTGCGCGAGTACGGTATCGCGCCGCCCGAGGAGGGCGGTGCGAGCAAGCGCGAGTTGCTGTTCGGTAAACGAGTCATCCCGTGCCCTCGCTGCGATTCGCGCAACACTTCAGGCGTCAGCGAATTTGGTTCTACGGCCTGCAAGGCTTCGTACAAGTGTGACGATTGCCTCGAACCTTTCGAATATTTCAAGTGCATCTGACATGAAAGAATTTCATCCGCTGACCGTCGAACGCATCGAGCACGAAACCAAGGACTCGATGCGCATTGCGCTCGGTGTACCGGAAGAATTCGCGGACGAATATCGATTCCTGCCCGGGCAGCATCTGCCATTCCAGGTCACGATCGACGGCAAGAAGCTGCGCCGCACATACAGCATTTGCTCTTCGGCGGAGGAGCGGCCGCTGGAGATCGGCGTGCGAATTCAACCGGGCGGCGCTTTCTCGCAGTTCGCGGCCACTGAACTCAGGGCCGGCGATACGCTCGAGGCGATGCCGCCCAGCGGTCGATTCCATGTCGAACTCGATCCTGACAACGAAAAAGACTATGTCGGATTTGCGGCAGGTAGCGGCATAACGCCGATCCTGTCGATGATGAAGTCGATACTGGCGACGGAGCCGGGGAGTCGCTTCATGCTCTTTTATGGCAACCGCAAGCAGTCGACGACGATGTTCATCGAAGACCTGTATGCGCTGAAGAACAAGTACCCGGAGCGTGTGCAGCTCAATTTCATCTTCAGCCAGGAGGAGCAGGAGTTCGAACCGATGGCCGGCCGCCTCGATGGCGACAAGATACGCGACCTGTACAAGCATTTCGGTGCGGGGTTGCGCACCAACGACTGCTTCGTCTGCGGTCCCGACTCCATGATCAGGGACGTAACCGAGGCGCTGATCGAACTGGGTATGAAGCCCGGGCACGTGCATTCGGAACGTTTCGGCGTGCCGCGCAAGGGCGCAAAAGCGCGGGTTGCTGCGGCAAAGTCACCGGACCAGGCGGAAATCACGGTGATCATGGACAGCCACAAGCGCAGCTTCCACATGAGTCGCGATGACGAGAACCTTGTCGATGCGGCCGCCGAAAACGGTATTGACTTGCCGCACTCCTGCAAGGGCGGCGTTTGCGCTACCTGCCGTTGCCATGTCGCCGAAGGCGAGGTCACGATGGCAATAAACTACGGCCTCGAGCCCTGGGAGGTCGAAAAAGGCTTCGTGCTGGCCTGCCAGTCCACGCCCGTGACAGACAGGGTCGTTCTCGACTACGACAAGTCCTAGGGCTGGAGTCTCCAGCTGCCGTCGGCCTGCAGGCAGGCGGTACCGTACATCTGCTGATTCGCCTGACCGGCTAACGTCGCGTCGATCGTGAACTCGCGGCACGGCCCGGTTGCCGATTCGAAGGTCCTGGTCGGCGTCACCTCGTAAACGTTGCCATTGTCCGGGTTCACCCAATGGGTGGTTTCGCCCGTTCGCGAGTCGTTCAGCGTGTGCGCGGCATACATCCTGTCATGTTCATCCATCGTCTCGGCAATGTGCCGGCCAATCATCGAGCCCGCCATCACGCCGACGATGATTGCGGCAGTCTTGCCGCGCCCCTCACCGAACTGGGCACCGATGATGCCGCCGACGACGCCGCCGATAATTTCCCCTTCCTGCTCTTCCATCGAACCGCAAGCGGCGAACTGCATGGCAAAAGCAGCCAAAGCAACGATCAGAAATTTCGCTCTGGTATCCATCTTTTTTCCCGATTGCGCCTCATTGGGCCACGATACTTTGCTTGGGCCCTCTAAAGCCTATTCCAATCGGGGCTTGTACCTAGCCGTGGTTCAGGCAGTGCGGATGACCGCGATCGCATCTTCGACAGTCTCGACCGGGTGCACGAAGCTGATGTCGTCTTCGCTGATGACGCCCGAGGCCAGCATCGTTTCACGCGCGAATTTCCGGAACTGGGCCCAGAAATCCAGCCCGAGACCGACGATCGGAAAGCGTTCGAGCTTGCCGGTCTGTATCAGTGTTGCAACCTCGAAAGCCTCATCGAGCGTGCCGAATCCTCCCGGCATGACCACGAATGCCGAAGAGTACTTGACGAGCATGACCTTGCGAACGAAGAAATGCTCGAACTGTATGAACTTGTCGAGGTACTGATTGGGCTTTTGCTCGAACGGCAGTTGGATATTACAGCCGAGGCTCAGCCCGCCGGCCTCTTTCGCCCCGCGATTGGCGGCCTCCATGATGCCGGGCCCGCCGCCGGTCATGACAGCATAGCCAGCCCCGGCCAGCGCAGCACCCAGGTCGCGCGCAAGTTCGTAATAACCGTGACCCTCTGCAAATCGAGCGGAACCAAAAACCGTCACGCAGGGCCCGCTGAAATCGAATTTCTCGAATCCTCGCAAGAACTCCAGGAAAAATTTTACGGCGCTTTCGAGATCAGCCTCGCGACTGCGGCGCCCTGCCAGGAATAGTTTTTCCGCACCCTCGACGCTGTCCAGTAGGGAGAGCCCGCCATCGACTGTTTTCGTGTCCGACATTCTTCCGCTCCGCTGTTTCCGGGACATTGATTCTCAATTACGATAAAACTTGTATTTTGCATACTCAAGGAGGCGCTGATGCGCCTTGTATTTGCCGCAATTTTGTTGATCGGTTGCGCTGCGGCAGCGGGCGATGCGGCGACCGACGATACAGGCGCATGTGGCGTTTCGCTGCTCGTTCTGGGTACTGCCCAGGACGCCGGCAAACCGCAACTCGGGCACCCCGAGGATCCGGCCTGGCAGGATCCTTCGCTGGCACGGCTCGCGACGTCGATTGCTGTCGTAGATACCCGCGGTAAACGGCTGCAACGCTGGCTGTTTGATGCAACGCCCGACGTCAAATTGCAGTTGCAGCGGCTCGACGAGACCTATCCCACAACGGACTACGTGGGCCTGGCCGGTATTTTCCTCACGCACGCACATATGGGGCACTACACGGGATTGATGCATTTCGGGCACGAGGCGGCGCGTACCGACAGGCTCCCCGTCTATGCCATGCCCGAAATGCGGCGGTTTCTCGAGTCCAATGGCCCGTGGGGCCAGCTCGTGGACTACGAGAACATTGCGATTACCACGATGGCAGACCGGATGGCCGTCGTGCTGACCGAGGATCTCAGCGTGACACCGTTTCTCGTGCCGCATCGGCGCGAGTACTCGGAAACCGTCGGCTTCATCATCGAGGGCCCGGAGCGGAGTGCGATATTCCTTCCCGATATCAACAGCTGGCGGGCCTTCGACGAACAGGGGACACGCATCGAGTCACTGATTGCCAATGCGCAGATCGCGTTTCTTGACGCCACGTTCTATGGCGACGAACTGCCGAACATCAGCGCATTCCCGCACCCCAAGATTCTCGAATCCATGCAGCGATTCGATGGCCTCGACGCTGCCGAGAAGTCCAAGGTGCGTTTTATCCACCTGAACCACAGTAACCCGGCGCTGTTGGCCGGCTCGGCGGAAAGGCGGGCGATTTCCGGCCGGGGCTTCGCCGTTGCCTCCGAGGGCGAGCGCCATTGCCTGTAGATTGGCGCAGATTCGAAAGCCCGGAAATCTGATGGGCGTTAAGATCGCATAAGCGATACTGTGCACACCTGCGGCTGGAGCCGATGACTACCACTACGAATACCGCTATGGAAGCACCCGCCAGACAGAGTTCCTTTACGTATGAAGAGCTGCTGCAATGCGCCCGCGGCGAGATGTTCGGGCCGAGCAACGGCAAGCTGCCGACGCCACCGATGCTCATGCTGGACCGCATCACGCTCATTTCGACCGAGGGCGGCAAATATGGCAAGGGTGAGATCAAGGCCGAGCTCGACGTCCGGCCCGACCTCTGGTTCTTCGACTGCCATTTCGAGGGCGACCCGGTCATGCCCGGATGTCTCGGGCTCGATGCCATGTGGCAGCTGGTCGGGTTCTACCTCGTCTGGCTCGGTCTGCCGGGCCGCGGCAGGGCCCTGGGGTCGGGCAAGGTCAAGTTCTTCGGCCAGGTGCTGCCCAAGGCCAGACTCGTGACATACCAGATCGACATGAAGCGCGTCATCGAAAGAAAGCTGAATATGGCGATCGCAGATGCGACAATGTCGGTCGACGGACGCGAGATTTACTCCGCAGAGGATCTGCGCGTCGGTCTGTTTACATCTACTGACGATTTCTAGGATCTGAACATGCGGCGAGTAGTCGTGACGGGCCTCGGTGCCGTTTCCTGCATCGGGAACTCGCAAGATGAGATTGTAGGTTCCCTGAAGGCGGGCCGCTCGGGCATCACCTTCAACGAATCTTTTGCGGAGATGGGCCTGAGGAGCCAGGTAGCCGGTGCCGTGGACATCGACATCAAGGAGCACATCGACCGCAAGGTGTTGCGCTTCATGGGCGACTCGGCGGCCTATGCCTATATTTCCATGCAACAGGCGATCGAGGACTCCGGTCTCGAAGAGAGCGATATCTCCAATCTGCGCACCGGACTGATTGCCTCTTCGGGCGGCGCGTCGAGCCGTGAGATCGTGCGCGCGGCCGATGTCCTGCGCGAGCGCGGCGTGAAAAGAATCGGGCCCTATTCTGTGACGAAGACGATGAGCAGCTCCGTCTCGGCGTGCCTTGCGACGCCTTTCAGGATCAAGGGTCTGAATTACTCACTGACCTCGGCTTGTGCTACCAGCGCACACTGTATCGGCGTCGGCGCCGAGCAGATCCAGTGGGGCAAGCAGGACATCATCTTCGCCGGCGGCGGCGAGGAGCTGGACTGGACGCTTTCCGCACTGTTCGACGCAATGGGCGCATTGTCGTCGAAGTACAACGATGCTCCCGAGACGGCTTCACGGCCCTACGATGCGACGCGCGACGGTTTTGTCAGCGCCGGCGGCGGAGGCATGGTCGTGCTCGAGGAACTCGAGCATGCGAAAGCGCGCGGTGCGAAGATTTATGCCGAGCTCGTGGGCTTCGGCTCGACCTCGGATGGCCACGACATGGTGGCGCCATCGGGCGAAGGTGCGGAACGCTGCATGCAGATGGCCAAAGCCACCGTGGAAGAGCGGATTGACTACGTCAACACGCACGGCACGAGCACGCCGGCGGGCGACATCACCGAAGTCGAGGCGATTCGCAATGTGTTCGGCGGGGACCTGCCGCACTACGGTTCGTCGAAGTCGATGTGCGGCCACTCGCTCGGTGCGACCGGCGTGCACGAAGCCATTCACTGCATACTGATGCTCAGTCACGACTTCATCGCGCCATCGATCAATGTCAACGATCCCGACCCCGGTGTCGAGGGTACGCCTCTCGTAACCGAGTGCATCGAGAACGCCGGCATCAGGACAGCGATGTCGAACAGCTTCGGTTTCGGCGGAACGAACGGCTCGCTGGTGTTCCGCAAGGAGACATGAGCCTCGAGACGGTAATGGAGACCCGGTGCTTCGGCGGCACCATGGGCTATTACCGGCACGCGTCCGAAGCCAACGATTGCGACATGACCTTCGCGGTTTACGTTCCGCCGCAGGCTATCGAGAGCGAAGTACCGGTCGTCACATTTCTGCAGGGGCTGACCTGCACCCACGAAAACTTCATGGTCAAGAGCGGGGCGCAGCGATATGCCGCCGAGCTCGGCATCATGCTGGTATCGCCCGACACCAGCCCGCGCGGCGCAAGCGTCCCCGACGATCCCGACGGCAATTACGACTTCGGCCTCGCCGCCGGTTTCTACCTCAACGCAACTCAGGCGCCGTGGTCGCGGCACTATCACATGTATGACTACGTCGTGAGGGAGTTACAGCCGGCGGTCTTCCATAATTTCCCGGGCGATCCGGATCGCCACGGCCTGACAGGCCATTCGATGGGTGGCCACGGCGCGCTGACGATCGGGCTAAGGCACCCGGATATTTTCAAATCGCTGTCTGCGTTCGCGCCGATCTGCACGACGCTGCACAGTCCCTGGGGACGGAAGGCGCTGGGCTACTACCTCGGCAACGACACCTCGACATGGCATGAGTACGACGCGTGCGAGGTTGCCCGCAACGTTAATGACGCTTCGTCATTCGGGACCATTCTCGTCGACCAGGGACTGGGCGACGAGTGGCTCGAGGAACAGTTGAAGCCGGAGCTTCTTGAAGCGGCATGCGAGGAAAGCGGTTTGCCGCTTCGTTTGCGGCGGCACGACGGCTACGACCACGGCTACTACTTCATCTCGACCTTCATCGAAGACCATCTCAAGCATCACCTGGCCGTGCTAAGCCGCTGATTCGCAGAAGACTGTCCGCATATTCCTAAGTAGTTATCCCGATTGAGTTTTTTGGCCCCAGCTGCGGAAATATGGGTTGGGCCAAAACCGCACCAACTGGGGGTGCTGCCATGCGTGATGTCATCCGGTTCGCAATCGTCATCGTTCTTTTGTTCATGGCGGGCGTGGCCGTCGGCGCCGACCTGAAGAAGGGCCTGGCCGCTTACGAGAACGGCGATTACGAAACCGCCATGGCCGAGTGCCTGCCGCTGGCCGAGGAGGGCATCGCAGAGGCCCAGTTCTGCGTCGGCCAGATGTACGCCAACGGATTCGGCGTCATGATGGATGATGCGGCCGCAATCAAGTGGTACGGGCTGGCGGCGACCGCAGGCGACTCCAAGGCGCAGTACCAGCTGGGCGTCATGCACGCGAACGGCTGGGGTGTCGATATGAACGACGCGCAGGCGGCCGAGTATTACCGTCAGGCCGCCGAGAAAGGGCACTCATGCGCCCAGCGAAGCCTGGCCTATGTCACGAGCCGCGGCATCGGCGTGGATGAAAACCTGCAGGATGCCTATATGTGGTACTACGTCTCAGCCGAGCTCGGTGATACTGCATCGGTTGCCGGTCGCGACGAATACGCCGGGATGATTTCCGAAGAGGAGCGCCTGGCTGCCGAAGCAATGGCGCGGCAGTGGCTCGCCAAGTTCAAGGGGGGCTAGTTACAAACAGGCGGCCTGCAGGGCACGCGACTACATAGGATGTTGATGGGGTGCCGGTGACAGCCAGGCTGTCACCGGCATTATTATTGTCAGCACGCCCAGCGCCACGATCAGCAGGCCGAGTCCGAGGCGCGTGCGACGCCTGCGCGTGATTGCGGACAGCTTTGCTGCACCCACGCCGGTCATGACCATGGCCGGCATCGTGCCAATGCCGAATGCGAACATCGTTGCGCCGCCGCCCGTCGGTGTTGTGCTCGTCGCGGCGACCAGCAGCACGCTGTAAACGAGCCCGCAGGGCAGCCACCCCCACAACAACCCGAGACCGAGTGCCCTTGGCAGGCTCGTGACGGGCACGAAGTACTTCGCGATCGGCGAGATTTTCTGCCAGAGCACGCCGCCCATGCGCTCGATCGGACGCAATAAACGCCAGTTGAACGCGACCTGCAGGCCGATCAGGATGACGACGACGCCGGTGACGAGCAGAACGGGTTTCGCGATCCCCGGTCTCGATGCGATGATAAGGCTGCCGGCGCCGGCGACGATGATGCCGAGCATCACATAGGTCAGCACGCGGCCGCAGTTGTAGGCTATCGCCATGGGTAGCCGATGGCGCAGCGTCGCGACGTTGGCATTCACGGCAAAAAGTCCGGAGATGCCCGCGCACATGCCGAGGCAATGGGCGCTACCCAAAAAGCCCGCCAGGAATGCGGCCGTCACGGCCGGGATCAGCTCGCTCATTCTTCGTCCTGCTCGGGCGGTTTCTCGTCGTCATCCATCAGGACCCGCAAGGCCGGCGTGTCGAGGTCGTCGAACTGACCCGATCCGACGGCCCAGAAGAATGCCCAGACGGCGCCGGCCAGCAGGACCAGGGCAAGCGGTATGAGTAGATAGAGAATGCTCATGAGGGCCTGTTCACCCTGTGCGCGTGCCCAGCGTTGGCACTCAGATGCGGCCACGCAAGGCGCGAAGAGCGCTGTTTGGTGACTCCAATCGAGCGATGAGCAACGCCGCGTGGCCGCATCTGAGCGCCAACCATTCGGGACACGGCAATTTTTCCGCGGGACTGCGTTTCGCATTCGCTCATGTACAGATGGTACATCACGCTCTGCGGGCCTTGTCCCGCGGAAAAATTGCCTCTGTCGATGAGTACGCGCACAGGGTGAGCAGGCCCTAACCAAAGCGGCTGAGACGCAGGGCGTTGAGGACGACGATCAGCGAACTCGCGCTCATGCCGATCGCGGCGGCCCAGGGCGGTACCCAGCCGGCGGCCGCGAGTGGCAGCGCCGTAACATTGTAAACGATCGCCCAGGCGAGATTCTGCCGCACGATCCGCATCGTCTGCCTTGCGGTTTTCACGGCCGTGACCAGCGGCTCGAGCGACTGACCAAGCATGATGATGTCGGCGCTGGTCTGCGCCAGCAGCGCGCCTTCGGCCAGTGCGACCGATGCATCCGCACCCGACAACACCGGCGCGTCGTTGATGCCGTCGCCGACCATGACGACTGTTTCGCCGCGATCCTGGGCTTCGCGAAGGAGCCTCAATTTAGCCTCGGGCGTGCACGCGGCGTGGCAGTCCTCGATGCCCAGCTCTGCAGCAACGCGCTGCACGGCTCTCTCGTTGTCACCGCTGGCGAGCGAGACGGCCGGCCCCAGTTCGCGAACCTGGCGCAGGCTGTCTTTCGCCCCGGGACGCGCCTCGTCTTGCAGGTCGAAGTACGCCGTCAGGCGCCCATCGACAGCGAGAAACACTCGCGTGGCAGGAAGCTCCTGTTCGGATGTTTGCGCAGCGTCCGGGGCCACGAAAGAGAGGCGCCCGAGCCGCCAGCGTCTGCCGTCGATCGTCCCGGCGATGCCCTCGCCGACAGCAGTGCGGTGGTCCGTCGCCGTCAACCGAACATCGTCGATCGCGAAAGCTGCCGCGATCGGATGCGTGGACGCGGCCTCGAGCGCCGCCGCAATGTCGCGAACGTCACTTTCGCTGTGTGACGGGTCGAATACTTTTACGCGGACGATCGCGGGCTTGCCGCGCGTCAAGGTACCGGTCTTGTCGAAGACGATGCGCGTTGCCTTCGCCAGTGCCTCGATGGCGTTGCCGTTCGTGACCAGCAAACGCAGCTCGGCCATGCGCGTGCCGGCGGCTGCGAACGCCGCCGGCGTTGCGAGCGCGAGTGCGCAGGGGCAGGTCACGACGAGCACCGATAACGTGATGACGAAGGCCCTGTCCGGCGCCGCGAAGTACCAGTAGCCGGCGACGCCGGCCGCCACGATGAGTAGCGCCACGACGATATAGCTCGCGATGCGGTCGGCGAGCTGCACGAACCCGGGCCGCGCGTAACGTGCGCGTTCGCTCATACGATTGATCGTGCCGAGCGTCGTGTCGGGTCCGGTCTTCTCGACTTCTATCTCGATGACGCCGTCGAGATTTACGCTGCCGGCCACCACGGCGTCCCCGGGCGCGCGCGGCCGTGCTTCGGCTTCGCCGGTCAGCAGTGCCTCGTCGACGGAGCTGCGGCCGTGAACGAGCGTCCCGTCGGCAGGAATCGCCTCGCCGGCCAGCACCCGGATCCTGTCGCCCGCGACGAGCTGGCTGACCGGTACTACGGTCTCGTTGCCGTCATCGATGCGTGTGGTCGTGTTGGGCAGTACGCCCAGCAGCGCGGTGCTGCGATCGATCGAGCGATGCCGCGCACGCATCTCCAGGAACCGGCCGAGCGTGAGGAAGAACACAAACATCGACACGGAGTCGAACCATACGGCTTCGCCGCGCGTGAGCATCGAGAATACGGATGCCGCGTAGGCCGATCCGACCGCGATCGACACCGGCAGATCCATGCCGGGGCTTCGCGAGCGGATACCGCGCCAGGCAGCCGAGAAGAATGGCCGCGCCGAATAGAAGACGACCGGCGTCGTGACGACAAAGCTGACAAAGCGCAGGAAGTACTGCATGTCGCCCGACATGCCCTGGAAGTCGCCGGCGTAGAGCCCGACCGCGAACATCATCGCCTGCATCATGCCGAGCGAGGCGACGAGCAAGCGCTTCAGTGCGGTACGTTGCTCGGCAATCTCGGGCCGGGCCGTCGACTCGGGCGCGAGGGGTTGCGGCTCGTAGCCCAGTTTCGCCAGCGTGCCGAGGATGCGGCCAAGGCCGTTGGCGTCGCGTTTCCAGCGCACGCGCACGCGATGCATCACGGGGTTGACGTCAGCGCTCTCGATGCCGGGCTGGGCCGCGAGCGTCGACTGGATCAGCCAGCTGCAGGCTGCGCAATACATGCCGCCCACATAGATCGTGGCTTCAGCCGCGTCGTCTTCAATCTCCGCAAACGCCTCACACATGTCGTCACGGTCGAAGACCTGCCACTCGGCCGCGTCTTCGGCCGGCTTGCCCGCGCCGGGCGGTGGCGCCTCGCGCATGGCGTAGTAGCTCGACATGCCCGTGTCGCGAATGAGTTCGGCAACGGCCTTGCAGCCGGGACAGCAGACGGGCTTTTGCTCGCCGTCGATCTCGACCTGGAATTCAGTTTTGGGATCTACCGGCAGCGCGCAATGGAAGCAGGCACGGCCGGTCATTGACGGTCCTGGTACTCCGGCAGGACGGGTTCCGCGGTCTTGTGCGCGAGGTACACGGTATACAGGCTGGCTGAGACCGCAAAACCGAGCAACGCGATGACGAGCCACACGTAGAAGTGGCGGTACCAGGGCTGAATTTCTTCTTGTTCCGTCATGGCGTTGGTCCGAGGAAGCGACTGTCTTCAGCGACCATAACACTCTCGTCGTCCGTTGCTGTCACTCTAAATGTAATGTTATTGATGCCAAAGGCGTTGTCGCGCTGCGTGCGGGCCCGAACCGGCAGCGACAATACGCCACCGCCTTCGACTCCGACCGTGGCGTCGACGCCGTCCAGCGCAAGTCCCGGAACGCCTTCGACGGTCAACACGAAACTGCGCGAATCCTCGCTTTGGTTGATGATCTTCAGCGTGTAAATATTCTCGATCATGTCACCCGGGATTTCGCGGTACAGCGAATTGCGGTCGCGAATCACATCGAGAATCACCGGCGTGCGCGTAGCCATGGCCGTGATGAGGCCACCGATCAGGACCGTCAGCAGCGTTGCGTAAACGAAGACGCGCGGCCGGAGTATGCGCGTCTTCTCGTTGCGCATCGCATGCTCGGTCGTGAAGCGCACGAGGCCCCGCGGATAGTTGAACTTGTCCATGACCGAATCACAGGCATCGATACAGGCCGCGCAGGCAATGCACTCGTATTGCAGCCCGTCCCGAATATCGATGCCGGTCGGACACACCTGCACGCAGATCGTGCAGTCGACGCAGTCACCCAGCCCGGCTTCTTTCGGGTCTGCCGAGCGCTTTCGGCCACCTCGCGGTTCGCCGCGCTTCTCGTCGTACGAAATGATCAGCGTGTCCCTGTCAAACATTGCGCTCTGGAAGCGCGCGTACGGGCACATGTATTTACATACCTGTTCGCGCATGAACCCGGCATTACCATAGGTGGCGAAGCCATAGAACAGGCCCCAGAACAGCGTCCAGCCAGCGACGTCAAGCGCCACCATATCGATGCCGAGCTGGCGTATCGACGTGAAGTAGCCGACGAATGTGAAGCCGGTCCAGAGTGAAAACGCGATCCAGAGGACCTGCTTCGAAGCTTTGCGCCTGAGCTTGTTCCAGCTCCATGGTGCCTTGTCGAGCTTCATCCGCTGTAAACGCGTGCCTTCGGTCCATTGCTCCATCCAGATAAACGCCTCGGTCCAGACTGTTTGCGGGCAGGCGAAGCCGCACCAGAGCCGCCCGGCGAGCGCCGTAAAAAAGAACAGTGACAGCGCAAGGATAATCAGCAACAGGGCGAGGAACGGGAAATCCTGCGGCCACAGCGTCAGCCCGAAAATGTAGAACTTGCGCGCAGGCAGGTCGAAGAGCACGGCCTGGCGACCGTCCCAGATCAGCCATGGGATGAAGTAGTAGAGACCCAGCAGCGTTATTGTCGCGAGCCTCGACAGTTTGTCGAAGCGGCCCTTTTGCTCGCGCGGGTAGATCTTGGCGGCACTCTCGTACATTGCGCCGCCCTGAACAGGCGGTTTGGACGAATCGTTAGCCATATTACCGGCGGTTCTCGTCGCGTTTGGGTGCCGTACGAACGAGCCAGGCCGTGATTCCCGCGGCCACAGCGGTCAATACCCAGAAAAAGAAAAACCCGACCGCGTAACCGGCCTGGCGCCCCAGGTAAATATCCTCACCCAGGGCGCCGGATAGCTCGGTCGGATCGAAAACAGCGAAGAACACCATCGTCGCGACCGCGGCGGTCAGGAACGAAATCCAGACAACCGTCGCGACCGCCTGGCGGTTACGGCTCCATTGCCTCGCGCCCCTGTATTCTTCCTGTATCACCTGGACCCTCGGATGGCCGATTGCGCGGTTGCGTTGCACACGCAGTTGCGCCGAGACAAGGCGCGGCTCGAAGGGAATGGCACACGTCCTTTCCGAGAGTCGCAACGCTGTGTCGGCGCAATTGGTGTGCAACCCATAATAACTCTCTCGTCGACGGGCCGGGGTGGATCGGCCGAAATACTTCGTTGCATTGGCTCGACAGACCTAAGGGTATGTTTTCGCCAATGCGCCTCGTCCTTCGGCCGATCCACCTCCGGCGCAATCGCGCAATCGGCCATCCGAGGGTCCCTGCCTCATGCTTCACTGTTGCGACAGGCTGTAGATGTATGCGGCCAGAATCCTGGTGCGATCCTCGCCGAGCAACTCGCCGTGGGGCGGCATTTCGCCCATGCGCCCGTTGGCAATCGTAGTACGGATGGTGTCGATTGACGAGCCATACAGCCAGATGCCGTCCGTCAGGTTCGGTGCGCCGAGAAGTTGATTGCCCGTGCCCGTCGGCATGTGGCAGGCGCCGCAAAGCGTCTGGAACTGCATCTGCATGCCCTGCACCGCATCACCGGCTTGCTCGAGGCCGGACAGGCTGCGCACGTACCTCGCCATGTTCGTGACCGCTTCATCCGAACCGAGTACGGCGCCCCACGGCGTCATGATGCCCGTGCGGCCCCTGGCAATCGAGGCCGTCAGCTGCGCCTCCGAATTACCCCAGAGCCAGTCGTCGTCGGCCAGGTTCGGGAAGCCGGGCGCGCCGCGCGCATCGGAGCCGTGGCAGGTCGTGCAGTAGCTCGCATACAGACTTGCGCCGAGTTTCTGTGCCTCCGGATTGGCAGCCAGCTCAGCGAAGTCCATCCCTGCGTACGTCTCGTAGATCGGCCCGTATTTCTCCGCCGCATCCCGCATTTCCTGCTCGTACTGACCTTGCTGCGACCATCCGAGGACGCCCTTGAAAGCGCCGATACCCGGGTAGGCGATCATATAGCCGACGGCCCAGATAATGGTGATGAAATACAGGTACAGCCACCATTTCGGCGCGGGATTATTCCACTCCTCGAGGTCCCCGTCCCACTTGTGGCCGACGAGATCTTCGTCGGACTTGTCCTGTGGTCCCTGTTTCGCAGACCAGCCAACCAGCCAGACGCACCAGATGACAAATGCGATGGTCCCTGCGGCCACAAACCAGTGCCAAAACGTGGTCATTAGCTGTTCTCCTGCTCGATAGAGCTCATACTGTTGTCCTCTTCCAGAGGCAGCTGCGCGCTGGCGTCGAAATCGGCTTTGCGGCGGCTGCTCCAGGCCCACGCCCACAGTCCCAGGAATGAGACCAGGAGGACTCCGGTGATCAGGCCGCGAAAGTCGTTGATATCCATATGCGCTTACCTTCGGGTGCGCCGATTGGTGCCGAGTTCCTGCAGGTAGGCGATCACCGCATCCAGTTCGGTTTTTCCTTCGACCTGTGCGGCGGCGCCCGCGATTTGCTCATCCGTATACGGGTCGCCAAGGAACTGCAGCGTTTTCATCTTCTGTGTGATCAGGTCCGGGTCAAGCATGCGTTCCGCGAGCCACGGATAGGCAGGCATGTTCGATTCCGGTACGAGATCGCGCGGATTCAGAAGATGGAGGCGTTGCCATTCATCCGAGTAGCGGCCGCCGACGCGGGCGAGGTCGGGGCCCGTGCGCTTGGAGCCGAACTGGAACGGCCGGTCGTAGACTGTTTCGCCGACGGTCGTCAGCGGTCCGTAACGCTCGGTCTCGCTGCGGAATGGCCGGATCATCTGCGAGTGGCAGTTGTAGCAGCCCTCGGCGACGTAGACGTCCCGGCCGGCGAGACGCAAAGCCGAATAGGGTGCGATTCCTTCGTCCGGCTCGGTCGCCGACGGGCCCATCATCAGCGGAACGATCTCGACCAGGCCACCGATGCTTACCGCGATAACGATCAGGACCATCATCAGATTGACACTTTTTTCAATTTTCTCGTGACGCATCGATGGGCTCCTTTATGCCGGGTCCATTACAGCGACGGGCTCGGCTTTGCCGGCGCTGACGGTCTTGAATACGTTGTAGGCCATGATCAGGATGCCGACGAAGAACACCAGTCCGCCGAGGAGGCGCAGGCCGTGATACGGCTCGACGGCCTTTAGCGATTCGACGAAGGAATATGTGAGCGTGCCGTCGTCGTTGGTCTGGCGCCACATCAGGCCTTCCGTTACGCCCGCGATCCACATCGACACCGCATACAGGACGACGCCGATCGTCGAGGTCCAGAAGTGGACGTCGATGAGTTTGGTGCTGTACATGCCGTCGCGGCCGTAAATACGCGGGATCAGCGTGTACAGCGAGCCCATGGTCATCATGGCAACCCAGCCCAGGGCCCCGGAATGAACGTGGCCGATCGTCCAGTTGGTGTAGTGCGAGAGCGCGTTGACCGTCTTGATCGACATCATCGGGCCTTCGAACGTGGACATGCCGTAGAACGACAGGGCTACGATCATGAACTTCAGGATCGGGTCGGAGCGCAGCTTATGCCACGCGCCGGACAGCGTCATGATGCCGTTGATCATGCCGCCCCAGGACGGTGCCAGCAGGATGATGGAAAAGACCATGCCCAGCGTCTGCGCCCAGTCGTCGAGTGACGTGTAGTGCAAATGGTGCGGCCCCGCCCACATGTAGACCGCGATCAGCGACCAGAAGTGCACGACGGACAGCCGGTAGGAATAGACGGGCCGCCCGGCCTGCTTGGGCACGAAGTAATACATCATGCCGAGGAAGCCGGCGGTCAGGAAGAAACCCACCGCGTTGTGGCCGTACCACCATTGCATCATCGCGTCGACGACGCCCGTGTATATGATGTAGGACTTCGTCAATGTGACGGGCACCGCCAGGTTGTTGAATATGTGCAGGATGGCGACGGTCAGGATGAACGCGCCGTAAAACCAGTTGGCGACGTAGATATGCCTGATGCGCCGCTTGCCGATCGTCGCGAAGAAGACGATTGCATAGGCGACCCAGACAACAGCGATCAGCAGATCGATCGGCCACTCGAGTTCGGCATACTCCTTGCCTTGAGTGATACCCAGCGGCAGTGAAATTGCGGCGAGCACGATGATCAACTGCCAGCCCCAGAAGGTAAATGCCGCCAGCTTGTCGAATGCCAGCCGGACGTGGGAGGTTCGCTGCACAACGTAATAAGAGGTCGCGAACAGAGCCGATCCGCCGAATGCAAAGATCACCGCATTCGTGTGCAGTGGTCGCAGGCGACTGTAAGTCAGAAACGGCAGGTCGAAATTGAGCTGTGGCCAGATCAGCTGTGCGGCAATAAGCAAGCCGACCAGCATGCCGATGATGCCCCAGATCACGGTCATGATAGCGAACTGACGCACTACCTTGTCGTTATAGGAAGCTGTTGTGTCCAAGGTAGGACCCCCGTTTATTAGAGATAGCGAATATAGCGGCGGCAAAGGCTAGCAGCGAAATCATCGCGTACGTATAGGTATGGATACGTATGCGCGCGGCCACCGCTTGTAACCGACAATCCGGCAATCTCAACACGGTATACTCAGGAATTCCAGAGCGGCTATGGTCGGATTGATGGGCTCAGACAAATTGCAGGCGGAAGAATCGGAAACTTACTTCCGCATGCTGCTCGAATCTGCTCCTGATGCGATGATCATCGTCGACGAAAAGGGCAGGATGACCATCGTCAACAACCAGGCGGAGTCCATGTTTGGCTATGACCGCAGCGAGATGCTCGGCCAGCCGATCGAGATGCTCCTTCCCGAGCGTATCCGCGGTGCGCATGTGGCGCGGCGCCAGGCGTATATCGATGACCCCGAATTGCGACCCATGGGTACCGGCCTGGATCTTTTGGGGCGCCGCAAGAACGGCTCGGAGTTCCCTGTCGAGATCAGCCTGAGCCCGGTCCAGACGAAAAAAACGCGCTGCGTCTCCAGCGTTATCCGCGACGTGACGCGGCGCACAGCCATGGAGCATGACCTGATCGAAGCGCGTCACGCGGCCGAGCGTGCAAACAAGGCCAACAGCGCGTTTCTGGCTGCGGCGAGTCACGACCTGCGGCAACCCGTACAGGCCTTGAGTCTCCTGAACGGCGCCCTGCGCAGAGCAGTCAAGGACGACCGGGCACTGGAGATGGTGGAGGCCCAGGAGCACTCCCTCACGGCCATGACGAACCTCCTCAACTCGCTGCTGGACATCAGCAGACTCGACGCGGGCGCCGTCACACCCGAATTCGAGGAGTTCCCGATGCAGAGGCTGATAGACCGTCTGTCACCGGAATTTGCGCGCCAGGCGAAACATAAGGGGCTGGAATTCGAGTCGCATCCCTGCGGTGCGACGGTGCGCTCGGACCCGAACCTGCTCAGCGAAATCATTCAGAACCTCGTGTCCAACGCTATTCGTTATACGGACAGCGGTAACGTGGAACTCGTATGTTCTTCTGACGGGGAAGGCTGCCGGCTCAGCGTCACGGATACGGGTATCGGCATCCATGAAGACCATCTCGAGGACATCTTCAAAGAATTCCAGCAGGTCAAAGCTCCGGGCGGCAACAAGGAGGGCTTCGGCCTGGGCCTCGCGATCGTCAAGCGACTGGCCGATCTGCTGGGACACACGATCAATGTCACGTCCGAGCCCGGCAAGGGCTCGTGTTTCTCGGTCTCATTGCCTGCCGTTAAAGGCGAGGGAAATTCGGTATCCGATGCCGAGGCGGACCATGACGACGTCGAGCAGACGGGTTCCGGCCTGGTCATGCTCATCGAGGACGATGTCAATATCGCCAACGCGTGGGGACATCTTCTCGAGGCCGAGGGTTACCGCGTTGCAATGGCGGCATCGGCGACGGAGTCTCGCGCTCTGATCGATCATATCGACGAAGCGCCGGTACTCATCATCTCCGATTTTCACTTGCTGGACGGTTCGACGGGCGTCGAGGCCGTTACAGAGATTCGCAGTTACTACGGCCAGGACATTCCGGCGTTCATCGTTACGGGGGATACGTCAAAAGTCGTCAAGGATGCGCATTCGGTCGAGAACAGCACGCTGATGAACAAGCCTGTCAGTACCAGCCGCTTGCTTGCGGCCGCGAAGGTCGCGACGAGGACTGGCCAGGTTCCCGCAGATTGACCCGGCTCCGCGTGCGGGCTGAAGCCATTGCTTTGTGCCAATAATCGGCATTGCCAGGCCTGCCGGGTCAAACAGACGGCAATTCCGCTCTCAGAGCCCCGGTCTGTGCAGCGTGTCTTTCGCACATCGCCAGGTAGGCCGAGCCGTAATTCGTAAGGCGATAGTTGTCGTATCCATCGGTCGTACCGATGACGCGGGCCAGCATCTTGTGCCGGTGCAGATTCGCCATGCTTTTTTGAACCTGTGAAGGGCGCAGCTTGAACCGGCTTGCGAGATCCGGGGCCGAAAGTGCGAGGCCCGGTCCGACGGCCGATACTGAACGAAGCACCGCCATGTCCAGCTCATTGAATTCGATGATGGAATCAAAGCCGGCAGCGTCGATCCTGCGCTTCGGAAACATCCAGCGAAGCTTCAGGATGAGCGTCGTCTTGACTCCCCGTAAATAGCGAGATGACCGGAACAGAGCAGTCCTGACAAATGCGCCGATCGTCCTGCCAAAGTTTCGAGCTATTCGTACGCAATACACGATGAAAACGATGACGAGATACCACGATGCCAGGGACAGAAGAAAAGTCATCAACGGCGGCGTAGTGCTGCCGTCAATGCCCAGCCATTGTGCGGCCCCGGGCGCGTACTCAACCGTCAGCGACAGCAGCAGCCTGCCCGGCCATGCGAATACGTCGTAGACCGCATAGCCGAAGTTCTCCAAGGTGGTGATCAGGTTCGCGAACATAAGTTCGGCAAATACTATGGCTCGCCATCGGCATGGAACTGCGGCGTAGTTCACAGATTCGGCCGGGAAATTACTCAACACTGGCACTTGACCGCAATGTTGCCGTGATTGAGGCGCTTTGGCGGCTTTCGCATATGGAATATGTAAAGAAGAGAGGGATTTCGAGATGCTCACATCTGCCCGAACCTGCCTGTTGCTCCTGATAGCTTGCGGAATTTCGGCACCGGGAAGTGCGGAAGAACTGTCCGGCAGGCAAATGAAAAGCCTGGATGGCCAGGTCCAGGAAATTAAATCCGATGTCCTCAGCATTGCCTCGGAACTGAGCAATCTCGAAGAGCGGCTGCTATTTCCGTCTAACACGCAGGTTTCTGTTTTCGTATCGCTGGCCGACAACGAGGACTTTCGTCTCGATGCCGTCGAGATTGAAATCAACGGTGAGTTGGCGACACATCATATATACAGTTTTCAGGAACTGGAGGCGCTGCAGAAAGGCGGGGTCCAGCGAGCGTACACGGGCAACGTTGCAACCGGCCCCCACGAGCTGCGCGTCACGATGAAAGGCAAACTGGCCAACGGCAAAGACTTCAGCGAATCCGGCAGTTTCTCTTTTGCCAAGGGTGTCAAGCCCAAGACGCTTGGCATAACGCTTGCAGGTCCCGGGATCGGGAAAGACAGCATTCAGGTCGGGGACTGGTGATCCATGCTTCGAGCGCCGTTCTCAGCGATCGGGCTCCTGTGTCTTGCCGGCCTGGCAACGGGTTCGAGCCACGGTGAGGAGCTGAAAGACCTCTATTTCGGGGAAGCGCTCTACTACGCCCATCAGGGCCTCTTCTTCGAGGCGCTGGAACGGCTCGATACGGAAGTGAAACAACACGCCGACATCGATGAGCCGGAACTCGACACGCTCTTCTTCCACATCGACGATGCCGAATTCTCCCTCGGAGATTTTGAGCTCCGTTACCGTATGCACCATCGCGCCGGCCGCGCCATCAAGGCGGTGCTCGAGGGTGCCGTCGAAGAAGTCGTGCGCAACGACGCGGCTTATCGGCTGGCGCGCATCCACTTCCAGAAAAACCAGATGGACGACGCGATTCGAGCCCTGAACCGCATCGCTGGCCGCGTTCCGGTGGCGATCCGCGACGATATCGATTTCCTGCGCGCCAATGTCTATCTCGCCCAGGGCCGGCCGGCTGAATCGGTCGAACTGCTCAGGCGACTGGAAGGCTCGAAAAATTTCGGCGGTTTCGCCAGCTACAATCTGGGTATTGCCTACCTGCAGGACGGCCAGCGCCAAAAAGCTATCGAGCAGCTCGAAAAGGCGGGGCTCATCGAAACGGATGATGCGGCCGAACTGGCTATTCGGGACAAGTCCAACCTGGTGGCAGGGACCGCGTTGCTCGAGACGGAACAATACGAGCGCGCAATTCCGTTTCTGAATCGCGTTCGCCTGGAGGGGCCGTTTTCGAACCAGGCGCTGTTGAGCGCCGGTTGGGCGAATATGTCGATCGACCGCACGGAACGGGCCGTCGTTCCGTGGAGCATATTGGCCGACAGAGAAGTCACGGACCGCGCGGCGCAGGAGGCGATGCTCGCCTTGCCGTACGCCTACGGCAAGCTGGAAGTACATGGCCGCGCCGCAATTTCATACGGTCATGCGCTCGACGCGTTCGGAGCAGAAGTCGACAAGCTCAACGCGTCAATCGAGAGTATCCGCGAAGGCAAGTTCCTCGAAGCGTTGATTCGGGAGGAGATTCGCAAGGACAAGGACTGGGTCATCCGGCTTCGCTCACTCCCGGAGGCGCCCGAGACCTATTACCTCATGGAGCTGCTCGCCTCGCACGACTTTCAAACGGGCCTGCAGAACTACCTGGACCTGGCAGATCTGCACAGAAAATTGAATGCCTGGCGGAAGAATTTCGATGCCTACGACGATATGGTGGGCATCCGTTACGCGCATTACGAACCGCTGCTGCCGGAAGTGGATGCAGAATTCCGTGACCTCGATTCGAGAATGCGGCTGCGCATCGAGCAGCACAAGATGCTGGTCAAACGCCGCGACGACTTGCTGACGACGCCCCGGCCGGAATTCCTGGCGACACGCGAAGAACAGGCGATTCTTTCGCGCCTCGAACAACTCGAGGCGGCTCTGCATGGCTCCGATACGGGATTCGCAAAGACGTCGATGCAGCGAATAGAGCGCCTCAAGGGCCTGCTTGTCTGGACGCTCGAAACGGAATACCACGATCGGCTGACGCGGTTCGACGAGAACTTGCGCGGCCTTGACGACGCAATGGCCGTTGCGCAGGCACAGTACGACCAGTACGTGCGTGCGCGGCAGGCGGCGACGCACAGCTATGAAGGCTACGAGAAGCCGATCAAGATTCTGCGTGCCAAGGTGGCTGATGCGTCGCAACAGATCGAGTTGCTGATGGCGCGGCAGGGCCACTTGCTCGAACTCGTCGCAATCGAGGAACTCGTTGCGCGGCGTGGGCGGCTCGAGCGCTACGGTGACAAGGCGCGATTTGCCCTTGCGGACAGCTATGACCGCGCGACGCAGGCGCAGGCCAGGAGGGCTGGCGGGGAATGATTCGGAATGCCGTTATTCTGGCGCTTGCGCCCCTCGGACTGATTGCCTGTGCAACGGGAGGCAATCCATCGGGAACGCTGGCCGAACTCGAAAAAATGCCGGCGGACATCGAAGAGGTGTACGTGGAGGACAGCCTCGAGCGGGCGGCGCAAAGTTACCGCCGTTATCTGAACGAAACGTCAGAGAGCGCCCGCACACCGGAGGCGATGCGCCGCCTTGCCGACCTGCAGATCGAGCAGGCCTATGGCGTCATCGGAAGCGGCGAGATCATGGAAATGGAAGCGCCGGACGCCGCTGCGCCGACGGACAGGATCGTGGCCGAAAGGCAGAGCCGGCCTGCCGAACCGTCTGAATCGGATCAGGAGTTCGAGAAGCGGGCAACCGAGCGCGCGCAACTGCTCACGCAGGCAGTCGAATTCAGTCCGCAGATGCCGGGCGGCGAGACCGTGGCGGTCCCGGCGGGTCCCAGGGAGGCCATCGGGACCTACTGGAGCATCCTGGAGACCTATCCGCATTACGAGCGCAACGACCAGGTGCTCTATCAGCTGTCGCGAGCTTATGACGAGATCGGTGAGCCCGACGAGGCGATGAAAGTCATGGACCGGCTCGTTGCCGAGTACCCGTATTCCCGCTACCTGGATGAAGTGTATTTCCGTCGCGGCGAATACTACTTCGTAAGAAAGAAATACCTGGATGCTGAAGATGCCTATGGGTCGGTAATCCGGATGGGTTCGGGATCGTCGTATTACGAGCTGGCGCTCTACAAGCTCGGCTGGTCGCTCTACAAGCAGGAGCTTTATGAAGAAGCGCTGCACAACTACATCGCAATGCTCGATTATCGGCTGTCGATTGGCTATGACTTCGACAATGCACGGGAAGGTGATGACGAGCACCGCCTGGACGACACATTCCGTGTCATCAGCCTGAGTTTCTCGAATCTCGGCGGACCCGATGTCGTCGACGAGTACTTCTCGAGGAACGGGCAGCGCAGCTATGCGGACAAGATCTACGGAAACCTCGGCGAGTTCTATTTCGGCAAGCTGCGCTACGAGGACGCGGCATCGGTTTACAAGTCCTTCATAGCGCTGAATCCGTTCCACAAGGTCTCGCCGCACTTCGGCATGAGAGTCGTCGAAATCTACGGTGAAGCCGGCTTCCCGCTGCTCGTGGTCGAGGCCAAGAAAGAATTCGCAAATACTTATGCGCTCGATGCCGAATACTGGAAAGTGCATGACCTGGAGGATGCAGCCGAAGTCGTCGGATTCCTGAAGGTAAACCTGACGGATCTTGCAGGTCACTACCATGCGCTGTACCAGGAGCAGGCGCTGTTCGACGAGCGGCCGGCGAATTTCGGCGAGGCAAATCGCTGGTATCGTCAATACCTCGCATCGTTCCCGGGCGGCGACGAGTCGCCACGGATCAACTACCAGCTCGCGGATCTCCTGCTAGAGAACCAGGACTTCGGCGATGCGGCGAAAGAGTACGAGCGCACGGCTTACGCATACGAACCGCATGATCAGGCTGCCGAGGCGGGTTACGCGGCAGTCTTCTCGCACCGCGAACATCTGAAGGTGGCGACCGGCGCCGGGCAGCGCGACGTCAAGCAACTGACCGTCGCCAGCTCTCTGCGCTTTGCCGACACGTTCCCCGACCATGAGCAGGCGCCTACGGTGCTCGGGCACGCTGCGGACGATCTCTACGAGATGAAAGATCTGCCGCTTGCGATCGAATCGGCGCGCAAGCTCATTCAGCGCTATCCGGGTGCCGACATGGAGCTGACGCGCTCGGCATGGGCGGTCGTTGCCAACTCATCGATGGACCTGACCGAGTACGTCGACGCAGAAAATGCTTACTCGAACGTGCTGGCGCTCACCGCGACTGACGACGACAAGCGGCAGGCCGTTATCGACGGGCTCGCGGCAGCAATCTACAAGCAGGGCGAACAGGCCAACTTGCTCGAGGACTATCGCGCCGCCGCGAATCATTTCCTGCGAATAAAAGAACTGGCGCCGACTTCGAGTGTCCGCTCGGCTGCGGAATACGATGCGGCGGCAGCACTGATGAAACTGCAGGACTGGATGCTGGCATCGAACGTTCTCGAGGAGTTCCGTACCAGCCATCCGGAACACGAACTGGCCACCGAGGCAACCAAGCAGCTCGCCCATATCTATCGCGAAGACGGCCAGGTAGAGCGTTCCGCGGCCGAGCATGAACGCATTGCGGCCGAAGCCGCCGATCCGGAAGTGAGCCGCGAGGCGCTGCTGATCGCAGGCGATCTCTATGACCAGGCCGGCATCGTCGCGGATGCGATTCGCGTCTATCGACAGTACGTCACCGAATACCCGCAGCCGCTGGACGTTGCCATGGAAACACGGACGCGTCTGGCCGGGATCTTCAAGAGTGAAGCGGACTACGAGCGCTACCATGAAGAGCTCGGCGCAATCGTCGCAATCGATCGTGAAGCCGGCGCCGGCCGGACCGACCGCAGCCGCTATCTCGCCGCGAAAGCGGCGCTCGTGCTGGCAGAGCTCAGCTACGGGCAGTTTGCCCGGCTCGATTTAAGACAGCCTTTCGAACAGAGCCTCGCGATCAAACAACAGCGTATGGACGAGTCTCTGAAGAAATTCGAAGACCTCGTTTCCTACGAGGTGGCTGAAGTAACGGCCGCCGCCACGTACTACATCGGCGAGATCTATCTCAATTTCAGCGCGTCGCTCATGGATTCAGAACGTCCTGCAGGCCTGACGGACGCGGAAAAGATGGACTACGAAATGGTCATCGAGGAGGAGGCTTTCCCCTTCGAAGAACGCGCGATCAGCGTTCACGAGGCCAATTTCGAGCTGCTCGTCGGAGGGGTCTACAACCCCTGGGTGAAAAAGAGTCTCGACAGACTCACGGACCTGATGCCCGGACGATACGCAAAGAACGAGATCAGCGGCGGCTACCTGGGTTCCATCGATGCCTACGCCTACCGCATGCCGATTGCTCCACCGGATGCAGTGTCGGAGGCAACGGCCAGTTTAACAACCGCGGCAAGCGGCAGCCTGGACTGAGCAATGAGCAGAAACGAACAATATATTCGACAGATCGCGACGCTGGCGGCAGCGGCGATTGTCGTTTCAGCCTGTGCGTCGAGTGGTACCCGGCCGGCCCAACATACGCCGATAAATATCGAAATACAGGAATCGGTCGGCTTCACGATCACCGAGGAAGCCAGGATCAGTAATGAAGTGCGCCTGGATTACGACCGGGCGACCATGCATCTCGATCGCGGCGAGCTCGAGCAGGGTATCGAGCTGCTGGAGTCGATCGTGGATACCGCGCCCGGGATCAGTGCACCGCGAGTCGACCTGGGCATTGCTCACCATCACGCCGGAAACATGCAAGCGGCCGAAGAACATCTGCGCACGGCGCTGGAAGCTAATCCCGGGCACCCGATCGCGAGTAATGAACTCGGCATTATTTATCGCAAGACCGGACGATTCGCCGAGGCGAGACGCAGTTACGAGGCGGCGCTGGCGATTTATCCGGGCTATCACTATGCACGGCGTAACCTGGCTGTACTGTGCGACCTGTACCTCGGCGACCTCGAATGTGCGCTGCGCAACTATGAGGCCTACATGGCCACCGTGCCGGTGGACGACGAGGTCTCCATGTGGATGAAGGACCTTCAGTACCGCATGAGCCAGGCGGAGAATGGACGATGAAACGATTTCTGGTTGGAATTCCGCTGCTATTGTTCTTTCTGACTGCCTGGGCGGAAGAGCCCGACAAAGATGCGGAAGTGTCGGATGCTGCCGGGGAGGAAGAGCCGGCGGAGCAGCAGGGAGACGGGATCACGTCGCCGAAGACCCTGTCGGGCATGTCCATTCTCGGCAACGAAGAGGCGCCGAAGTCGCTCGTCATCGTTCCCTGGAAATCATCGGAGCTCGGCGATGACATGGACCTCTCCGACACGCTCGACGACCGCGCCAAACCAGTCGACAAGGAAGTGTTTCTGCGCGAGCTGAGCTACTTCGAAATTCGCTCCAGCGAATAAGGTTCTCACAATTCTGCAATTTCGCGACGGACATAATGCCCGAACGTGCGTTGCGTCACACTCACGCTTCTGACTCAGGTCTATCCTTAAGCCTCCCCGAGATTGACCCGGGGATTATTGTCAAATTGAGGATGTACAAATGGACTTTTTCTACTCGATTGTAGCCTTCTTCGGATCGGGCGGTGTCTTCATGTACCCCATATTGATCGTGTTCGCAGTTGGCGTCGGTGTAGCGATCGAACGCTATGTCACGCTGACGATGGTGACGAACAAGAACAAGGTCGTATGGGACAAAGTGCAGCCACTGCTTGCCAACGGCGAGTTCGATGAAGCGCGGGAAATGACCAACGATGACGAATCGACGATCTCGCAGGTCTTGAACATGGGCTTGTCGCTGCAGGGCGCCGTACGTCGCCGCGAAGATATCGAAATCGCGATGGAAGAGAGCATGATGGAAATCGTGCCGCGCCTCGAGAAGCGCACGCCCTACGTCGCGCTTGCCTCCAGCATCGCGACGTTGCTCGGTCTGCTGGGCACGATCATGGGCCTGATTCAGGCATTCACGGCCGTGGCCAACGCGAACCCGGCGGAGAAGGCTGATCTTCTCTCGGCCAGCATCTCGGTTGCTATGAACACAACGGCGTTCGGCCTCATGGTCGCGATTCCGCTGCTCATCATTCACGCGGTTTTGACCAGCAAGACCGGTGACATCGTCGACAGCCTCGAGATGGCCACAGTGAAAGCGCTGAATGTCTTCTCGAGAAGGGCCAAGCGGTCCGTAGCGGTGGCTGCAGAGGCATAAACCGACATGGCCAGACGGCATCACTACAGGCGCCGGACAAAACAGCCCGCCTATGAAATCGACGTAACCACCTTCCTGAATCTGATGGTGGTGCTCGTACCGTTCCTGCTGATCACGGCCGTGTTCTCGCGGCTGACGATCGTAGAACTGAATCTGCCGAGTTCTTCTGGCGGACCGGCTTCGAACCAGGAGGGCTTTACGCCGGAGGTCATCGTTCGCGAGAACCTCATCGAGATAACGAACGGCCAGGTCGTTATCGCATCGATTCCGAACAAGGAAGATGAGTACGACCTCGAAAAATTGTCCGACTTCATGGTGGAACTGAAACAGACGTATCCCGATCAGGAAGCAGCATCCGTACTGATGGAAGCGCGCATACCTTACGATTACCTGATCCAGGTCATGGATATTGTCAGAAGTGTCGCTGTGCCGATTGAAGATGCCGAGGAAGGCGGCGAGCAGTTCGAACTCGTCGCATTGTTCTCCGAAGTATCTGTGGGAGACGCGCCGTGAGAAACACACGCCGACTCAAGCGCATGTCGCGCAACAGGGTGAAGATCCCCAAGATGAACCTGACATCCTTGATGGACGTATTTACGATCCTGGTCTTCTTCCTGCTCGTCAATTCGGGATCTGTCGAACTCGTCGAAGCGCCAAAGGATGTGAAGCTCCCCGAGTCGATGGAGGAAACCAAGCCACGCGAAACGGTCGTCGTTTTCGTCAGCCCGGAGAACATCCTCGTCCAGGGTGAAGTGGTTGCATTGACCGAAGAAGTGCTTGACGGAGATTCGTCGTACCTGGGTCCGCTCGCCGATCGGCTTGCCACGCTCAAGGAAAACGTTATCGGTCAGAGCACCGACACGATTGCGCAGTCGCAGGAGGTCACGATACTCGCCGACAGGTCCGTACCGTTCATCGTCGTCAGGAAAATCATGTCTGCGTGCACGGGCGAAGGCTACGAGAATGTATCTCTGGCCGTAATCCAGAGACCGACACAGGTCGCTTCACGCTAGCACCACAAGGATGAGGGTGACGAGGTGAGCTCAGATTATTCCGAGCAGGAAAAAAACCTAAGAGAGCAGGTTCAGCAATCGGAACGCAAGCTTGACGGGCTCGAGCGCGACCTGTGCTCCATCGACGCAGAACTCGAGGTGCTCGCGGAGAGGCATCAACAATATGAACTGCTGTCCGGTGTTTGCCGCTCGCTGGAAGAACTCGAGAGCCTGGGTGGCGCGCACCTCTTCTGGGATGGCGGAAATACGGAGCAAATCCAGGCCGACAGGCTGGAGTATGCGCGGCGCAAGATCGACGAGTTCGGCGAGGAAGTCGCAAAGGTCGAATCGCGCCGCGAGGCGATCCTGGACAAGATCGGCACGCAAAACACGGCGCTCGATTACCTGCATTACGACCTGCAGGACGTAATTGAACAGGAAGAGTCGCGCCGCAACGAGTGGCTCCTCGAGCGCGATGAAGATGAATTGCCGTACCGCGCCCAGGTCATGCCCTGGACGCGAGGGGTGGAAGAAGATCAGCGCCTGCGCAAGTCCATGTTATCGTCGCTGGCGGCGGCAATCGCAATCGCGATGATACTGAGCATGGTTGCGCTGCCGATCATCGACAGTCCCGAAGTACTTGAGTTGCCCGAGCGCATGGCCAAGCTCGTGCGCAAGGACCCACCACCGCCTCCGCCACCGGTTCAGCAACCCGAGATTCCAGAGGAATTGCCGGAACCCGAACCGGCGAAGGAACTCGTCGAGGAGCTCGTGCCGGATCAACCCAAGGTCGCAGAGGTTCCGCAACCGGACACGCGTGAGCAGGTCAAATCGAAGGGCATTCTTGCGTTCCGTGACAGCTTCGCAAACCGCGCGGAGATTCGGCCAACGGCGCAGCTGGGTTCCCAGGCGCGCCTTCGCAATGCGGGCGAGAATTCGGTTGGCCGGCCGGAACGCATGATGGTCACGACGTCGGCGCCGGGATCGAGTGGCGGCATCAACCTCGCGAGTATCAGCCGCGACTTCGGCGGCGGCGGCGGCGGCATGGAAGGCGTGGCGGTCAGCCGCGTCTCGAGCTCCATCGGTGGCGGCGAAGGGCCGGACAGGCCGTTCGCAGGCGGCGCGGCGGCAGGCCGGACGGACGAGGAAATCCAGATCGTTTTCGATCGCTACAAAGCTGCGTTATACCGCATGTACAACCGCGAGCTGCGCAAGGATCCTACGCTGCGCGGGCAGCTGGTTCTCCAGCTGACCATCGAGCCGGACGGCTCGGTATCGCTGTGCGAGCTGTTTTCGAGCGACATGGAGGCTCCGCTACTGGCTGCCCAGGTCGTCGATCGCGTCAAGACATTCGACTTTGGCGCGAAGGAAGACATCGTCGCCGTCACGATCATCTATCCGATCGACTTCCTGCCCGCGGCCTGAACGCGGCACCCTTTTACATAAGTCTGAACAGGGGTCAAAGGCCTGACATAAGGCTCCCGGGCGTCGTAAATATCTGACAGTTTTTTGGTCTGAAGCCCAACAACCGTGCGGGTTTCGCATTTTCGCACTCGTGTTTCACAGCCGGTCGCAAATTGTGACGCCGTTCACCATCAAGCCCAGAAGCATGGGCGATAGTCCCATCTGGATTGAGACAAAGGCAAACCCGCCGAAAGGCGGGGACGCAAAGTCACCGGCCTGATGGGATTGAAGTCCCATGGCAGCGGGACCGCCCGATTTTCAGGGTCTGTTCCGACCTGCCCACGCCGGTGCGAATTGCACACAGGGACAGTAACGACGGGCCATGGGTCAGATTCAGAACATTGCCGGCAGGGCGGGCGGGACATTTGTCCGCCTGGCTTGCATCCTGTTGCTGGCATTTGCCGCCAGCGACGCGCGGGCCCAGGCTACTGATTGCTCCACGTTCCCGAATGCCACGCTGGACGGTTTCGTCAATCCGAATCCTCCGTCCAATATCAATATCGACACGAATTGCACGGTCAGGAATTTTCCGGCCAGCAATCCGCTGACGACCAACTTCTCGTTCTTCACGCAGCCGGGCCAGACCAACGAGCGCTGGCTGATCATCTTCGACAACGTCGTGCACACGGGCCAGATGTCGTGTAACAGCGTTCTCGAGCACAAGATCTGGTTCACCAACGGCTCGTCGACGACGATCCAGGAAGGCTGCCAGAACCTGCTGATCCCGGTCGAGAAGATCGACAAGCAGAATCCGCCGGGGCAGACGACCGCCGCCATCGGCGTGCCGTTCACGTGGACGCTGGTCAGCCCGGTGCTGTTCGATCCCGCGACGACCACCGTGATCAACACGCAGGGCTCGGTCAACGACCTGCACGGCATCACGATCTGGGACGACCTGGATGCGACCGGCGTCGATCTCACGTTCCTCGGTTACCGGGCATACTGGCTGACGAGCGGCGCACCGATCGCGCATACCTTTGCCCGGGTCGGCAATCAGCTGACGTTCGACAACTTCCCGATCATCCCGGCCGGCGAGCAGTTCATCGTTGAGATCGACGTCGTCCTGCGGGACACACCGGTCAACGCCCCCGGTACGCAGTTCGTCAATACGGCGAAGTGGGACTTCGGCCGGCTCATCGAGGGCATTTTCTACGAGCCGCTGCCCGGTGAATGGGGCATTTCCGATCCGCTGACGATTGCAGCGCCGGAACTTATCGTCACAAAGACCGGCCCCGCGACGATCGGCAGGACGCTGAATCTCGGCGAGTGGGGTGACTTCGGCATCGATGTTTACAACACTGGCCTCACCGATGCCTGGGACGCGACGATCGTCGACCTGCTGCCGAACGGCCCGACCGGCGGCATGTGCGACGTCGCTCCCGAGATCACGAGCGCGCAGGTGTTCCAGTCGGACGGCACGACACCGGTCCCCGGCAAGGGGCCGCTGGTCGAAGGTGTCGACTACACCCTGAACTTCACCGGCACGCCGAGATGCGAGTGGACCCTGACCATGCTGTCGGCCGCCGCTGCGATTGGTCCCGACGAACGGCTCGTCATCAATTACCGCACGCGTCTGGATGCGGACAGCCAGGACGGCGCCCAGCTCACCAATATCGTCGGCGCAACGCGGTGGTTCAACGGTGAGAGCACGTACCCCGATCGTGTCGTCTTCAACCGCAGGATCACGAATGGCACGCCCGGCGTACAGGATCACGAGGACGCGCATACCACGACCGTCGAGTTGCGGGGCTACTTCTTCGAGAAAACGGTCGAGAACCGGACCACGGGCCTGAACCCGGCGACCATCGCTGCGCCAGGCGATTTGCTGCGCTATACGTTGCGGCTGCAGACGACGGACGGCGCGCTGCCCGACTTCAGCTTTTACGACGACCTCGGCGCGATGAACGGTATCCCGGTCTTCGTCCCGGGTTCGCTGACGCTGGTCCCGGGCTCCGTTCCGCCGGGTGCGGATACGACCAACACGGATCCGAACGGCGGCACGAACAGTGCCGGCATTCTCGACGTTCGCAACCTCAGCCTGCCGCTGGGGAGCGAGGTGTCGATCCAGTTCGACATCCAGCTCGACCCGAATCTGCCCAACGGCACGCTGGTTACGAACCAGGCCGACCTGATCAGCTCCGGCATCACGATCGCCGACAGCGACGACCCCTATGTGAACGGTCAGGCCGATCCGAACATCGACGGCGACGAGGATCCGACCCAGCTCATCATCGAAGGCCCGCCACCGGCCGCGCTGATGAAAGCGACGACGCAGGCGACGGCGACCATTGGCGAGGAATTCAGTTATCTCGTGACCATTCCTTCGGCGCCGCACACTTCGCCGATCTATGACGTACGCGTTCTCGACGACCTGTCGGCCTCGGCCGCCGATCTGGAGTTCGTCAGTGTGGCGAAGGTCTCCGGGTCCGGCCCGTGGTTGCCGTCGAATACGGGAACCGCGACGAATCTGGTCATAGAAGATCCGGTCAACGGCATAGACATTCCCGCCGGCGAACAGGCGGTCATCGAGATCACCGTTCGCCTGGCCGACACGCCGGCCAATGTCGCCGGCCTGACGTTCACGAATACGGTGGCATACACCTACAACCTCGTGGACAGCGACCCGGTCACCGAAAGGCCGGGTGATCCCGGCACGAGCGGACCGATGACGATTGTCGAGCCCGACCTGACCCTGGAGAAGGGAGGGCCGATCAATATGCGCGTTGGTGTGGCCGGAACGTTCACGCTCGATATCCACAATATCGGCGATTCGCCGGCTTACAACCTCACGATCACCGACGTCCTGCCCAACCAGGCCGATGGCGGCATGTGTGATGCCGCGCCCGTGCAGTTTACTGCGCAGCTGTATGAAGCTGACGGCGTAACCCCTGTCGGCGCGGCGCTGGTCGAGAACAGCGATTTCTCGATCGCGTGGAACGGCGACCCGGTTTGCACGTTTACGCTGCAGACGCTCACACCGGCCGCGGCTATCGGGCCGGATCGACGGCTGATCGTCACCTACGATACGGTTCTCGATGCGAATACCCAGGGCGACGCCGTACTGACAAACGTTGCCGGCGCGACCGAATGGTTCAGCCTCGATGTCTCCGATGCCGCAAATCAGCCGTACGCCCGCACTTACACGCGCGCCGTAACGGACGGCACGGTTGGCGTACTCGACCACGAGGATGCGCACACCGTCGTCGAGTTCACGCCAATACTGACCTTCGAGAAGATCGTGACCAACGTCACGACCGGCGACGACCCGGCCTCGGTCGCGACGCCCGGCGACACGCTGCTCTACAGGCTGTATGTCCGCAACGAGAGCGCGAGTTCGGTTTCGAGCTTCAGCATCAGGGACGAACTGGATGCCTTGAATGCAACGCCGATGTTCCAGGGTGGCACGCTGAACGTCGTGCAGCTGCCGAATGGTGCCACCGACAACAGCGACGCGAATGGCGGTGCTGCGGGAACCGGCCTGCTCGATGTTTCGGATCTCAGTCTCGGACCGCAGGGCGACAGCGTTACGATCGAATTCGAGATCGTCCTCGCGCCTGTCATCGCCGACGGAACGACTGTCTACAACCAGTCGACCCTGGTTTATGGCGGCAACCCGACCGCTGTNNCGACCGCTGTCAGTGACGACCCGAACGTCAATGGCGCGGCGGATCCCAACGTGTCGGGCGACGAAGATCCGACCCAGATACTGATCGATTCGGCGCCGGCCTTCGACGTCGACAAGATATCTTCCTACATCGACGGTGACCCCAACGTGCTGCTGGCCGGCGAGACGTTGCGCTACACGATCACGGTGCGGAACATCGGCACCGACAACGCGACCGGCGTGAGCATCGTGGACCTCGTGCCGGCCAATACCGTTTACGTCGCGGGCAGCACCACGCTGAATGGCGCGGCCGTTCCGGATGGCGCCAACGGCGCATCGCCGCTGATCGGCGGCATGCTCATCAACGCGCCGCAGGACACGACGCCTGGCGCCATGAACGCGGGTGTTGCGGACAACGTTGCAACGATCGTATTCGACGTCGTCGTCAACGCGGACGTGCCGGATGGCACGATCATATCCAACCAGGCCTTTGTCAGCGCGGTGGACCAGGGCGTTGCCGATGTGCCTTCGGACGACCCGCGCACGCCGATCGCCGACGACCCGACGCAGGATGTGGTCGGTAACTACCCGCTGCTGTTCGCGCCGAAGTCTGCAGCATTACAGGTCGACCTCGGCACACCGGGAATCGTGGATCCGGGTGACATCGTTCGTTACACGATCACGATTTACAACAACGGCAACGTGCCCGCGACCGGCGTAGAGCTGATCGACGCCGTGCCCAACGACGTGACTTATGTCGCCGACTCACTGATGCTCAATGGCCAGCCCGTCGGCCAGCCCGACGCCGGTATATTCCCGCTCATCGCCGGTATCCCGGTGAGTTCCGCCGACCTGACGCCGCCGCTGCCGGGCGCCGGCGAAGGCACGCTCAGCGCCGGGCAGTCGGCCGTCGTACAGTTCGATATGCAGGTCAATGCAGCCGTGCCGTCCGGGACGCAGATCATCAACCAGGCGACGGTGTACTCGGTCGAGCGGCCCAACCTGCTGACCGACGGTGACGGCAATCCGGCGACCGGGCCGGAGCCCACGATCGTCGTCGTCGGCGACGCGCAAGCCGTGTCGATCGTCAAGGAAGTTGCGGTCGTCGGCGGCGGTCCCGCATTGCCCGGTGCGACGCTCGAATATGTCGTCACGGTCACGAACGTTGCGCTGGTGCCGGCTTACTACGTCCTGATTACGGATAACCTCGATGAGGTCAATCCCGGATACCTGACGTACGTCGACCAGTCCGCAACGATGAACGGCCTTACTGCAGGTGTGAGCTACGACCCTGCCACGACGACGATAACGGCCGACTACTTCAACGAATACGGCCCTCTGAATCCGGACGAAACGGTCGTATTGCGCTTCCGGGCGGTGATCAACCCGAACCTCGTCGAAGGCACGACGATCGTCAACACGGCTCGCGCCTACTGGAACGACCCGCAACAGACGGTGGAAGCCAGCGTCGCCATCGACGTCGGTGCAATGCCGGATGCAGGCATGCTGAGCGGCTACGTCTGGCATGACGCCGATCACGACGACGTGCCCGGCGGGCTCGAGCAGCCGCTCGAAGGCTGGACGGTCGAGCTGCTGTTCAACAACCAGCCGCAGCGATCGATGCTGACCGACGCAGACGGCTATTACTTATTCACCAACGTCGTGCCGAGTTACGCCTCGACGGATTTCTACTCGCTGCGATTCAGCGCGCCGGGCGCGGGGCCCGCCACCGCAATGATGGGTGAGACCGACTCGGACTTCACCGATGGTCAGCAACGCATCGACGAAATCGACGTCCAGGAAGGCAGCAACCTGCTCGCCCTCAATATGCCCGTCGATCCGAACGGCGTCGTTTACAACTCTATCTCGCGCGGGCCAGTCACCGGCGCCACAGTGACGCTCGTCGACGTACGTAACGGTGTGCCGGTGCCGGGCAGCTGCTTCGATGATCCGAACCAGCAAAACCAGGTGACGATCGGCAACGGCTATTTCAAATTCGATCTCAATTTCTCGGATCCATTGTGCGCTCCGGGACCGACGTATCTGATACGCGTGACCGCGCCGGATGCGAGTTATATGCCGGGCGTGTCGGAATTCATTCCGCCGACGTCGGATGCAACGACGTTGCCGTTTGATGTGCCGGCGTGTCCGGGCTCGGCGAACGACGCAGTGCTCGCCACGGTACAGCATTGCGAGGCCCAGCCTTCCGAATTCGCGCCGGCTGCTACCGTGCCGGCGCAGAGCCCGGGCACGGCCTATCACCTGTTCCTGCGTCTCGACGACACCCGGGTTCCGGGATCGAGCCAGCTTTTCAACAATCACATCCCGCTGGATCCGCGCCTTGACGGCGCGATAGCGGTCACGAAGACGACGCCGATGCTCAACGTCACGCGCGGCCAGATGGTGCCGTACGTGATCACGATAACCAACTCGTTCGGCGCCGATCTCAACGACATTACCGTCGTCGATCGCTTCCCCGCAGGTTTCCATTACGTCGAAGGTTCGGCGCGGTTTGATGGCCTGGAAACCGAGCCTGCGATGGTTGGCCGCGAGCTCGTCTGGTCGAACCTGGGGCTCGCGACTGACGGGCGCCACGAGATCAAACTGCTGCTCGCCGCCGGTGCCGGCGTGACCGAAGGCGAATTCGTCAATCGCGCGCAGGCTATGAGTTCCCTGACCGGCACGGCGTTGTCGCCGGAGGCCGAGGCGACCGTGCGCATCGTTCCTGACCCGACTTTCGACTGCACGGACGTTACGGGTAAGGTGTTCAATGACAACAATCGCAACGGCTACCAGGACGGTGACGAAACCGGGCTGGCCGGCGTCCGGGTCGTAACGGCGAGAGGCCTCGCAGCAAGCACGGATGCGCACGGCCGGTACCACATTACCTGCGCCATCACGCCGCACGAAAGCCGCGGCAGCAATTTCGTGCTGAAGCTGGATGACCGGACGCTGCCGAGCGGATTCCGCGCTTCGACGAGGCCCGTACAGGTACAGCGCGCCACGCGCGGCAAATCGCTGCGCATCAACTTCGGCGCATCGATTCATCGCGTCGTCGGGCTCGACATTGCCGATGCCGTGTTCGAACCGGACTCCGCGGAGATGCGGCACCAGTGGCGTGGCCGCATCGGCCTGCTGATCGAGGAACTCAAGAAGGCGCCGGCCGTACTGCGGCTGTCGTATGTCGCCGACGTCGAGGACGAGTCGCTCGTCGAACGGCGCGTCGATGCCATCAAGCAACAGATCATTACGGCGTGGGAGGAACAGAACTGTTGCTACGAGCTCGTCATCGAACCCGAAGTCTTCTGGCGCCTGGGCGAACCGGCGGATAAACCGGGGAGGGCGCGCAGATGAATGCGAAGCTCATTCCCCTTTATGTGCTGATGCCATGCGCGCTTCTCGCGGCGTCCCCTGTGTTTGCGGCCAATGTCGAGGAGGAAAGCCTCGGTGAAGTAGTCGAACGGCACCTCGACGTCGATATCGGCGTGATGCAGTGGGTGCAGGATCCGGATCGCGTTGCCGAGGAGGAGGGCGACACGATCGAGATGCGCGAGACGGTTACCGACGCGCTCGAGACCATCAAAATCAGTAACCTGGTAGCACCGATCCGCTTCGAGTCGGGCGTGGCCGACATTCCCGATTCGACGGTCGAGTCACTGGCCGGAATTCTCGATCGCATGAGCGATCGGCTGAACGTGCGCCTGCATCTGGTCGGCCATGCCGACAATCAGCCTTTGTCGCCGCGGCTGGAAGCGATCTACGGCGACAATGCAGGGCTGTCGCGAGAACGTGCCGGTGAAGTGGCGGAACACTTCCAGACCGCGTTGGCGCTGCCGCCAGAGGCCGTTTCCTACGAATGGGCCGGCGACACGCAACCGGTCGCGACAAACCTGACCGAGGAAGGGCGAGCCCTTAACCGCCGGGTCGAGGTAGAGGTCTGGTACGACGAACCGAAAGAGCAGGTCGCACTCGAGGAGTTCCTCGTCCCGCATGAAATCAAGCGAGTAAAAGTCTGCCGGATGGAAACCGTCTGCAAACTTCGTTACGTGGACGGACATGCAAAGCGCGCGCGGGTGCAGAATCTCATTGCGCCCCTGCATTACGACGCCGAAACCATCGACGTCGGTGGCGTCTTCATCGAACGCGTCCGGCAGGGGTTCGAAAACCTGGCTAACAAGCAGAACGTCGTCGTGAGGTTTGTCGGCTACACCGACGACTCGCCGCTCACCGGCCGGACCGAACGCATTTACGCCGACCATGTCGGCCTGTCGAAGGCGCGGGCACGCCGGGTGGCCCTGGCCGTCCAGGATGCACTGAACATCCCGACGGCGAAGATCGAGAGCGACGGGCGCGGGGCGACCCGACCACTCGGTTCGAACCAGACGCCGAACGGCCGCGGGCTGAATCGTCGCGTCGAAGTGGAGTTCTGGTACGACGATCCGCTGCAGGAGCTTCCGGACGAACCGCAGCTGTGCCCCGAGGACGCCGGTGCCGAGATAGTGACACGCGTCTACGATCCGCCCTGGGGCGAGATCGGCAACATAGACTTCCAGGACGGGCGTCCCGTCATTCCGGCAGGCTACACGGCGAAGCTCGACAGGGCGCTTGCGGATATCGCGGGCCGCAGCAACCCTCGCTTGCGCTTCGTCGGCTACACCCGAAATGAACGGCTGCAGCGCCGAACGGCTGCGGTCTACGGCGACGACATAGGATGGTCCGCATCCCGTGCGAGGCGCGCAATGGAAGTCGTCGTCGAGGAAATGCAGCTAGGGGAAGACAGGGCGGAGTTCGAAGGCCTCGGTTACGTCCATTCGTCGGATGTGGTGAATGCCGGATTCATTCAGGGTGAAACGTCGCACGTCGCGGTGCAGGCGGTCTACGACGAGCTCGCCATCCTCGACGATTACGAAGGCGTGGACATCAAGCGGATCACGCGCGAGCTGAGTCCGGAAAATCCGCTCGCCCTGAATCTGATGCGCATCACCGTCGACGGCGAACCGATCGACGACCCAAAACGGAGTTCGTCCGATATCCAGCGCTGTACCGATGTCGCGATGGAGAATGTCGACATCCAGTTCGGCTTCGATAATCTCCGCTCGGCGCCGCGGCTCAGTGTTGCGGCGGATCCGCCTTACATCACTTTGTCTCCGACCGTCGGTTCCGGACCGCTCTTCGGCAGAGGCCCGTTCTTCATCGGCAAGAGCGCATCGCCGGTTCGCTTCCGGATGTATACGAACTACTCGCATTTCATCGACCGGGCCGAGGTGCTCATATTCGAAAAGGGACAATCGGCCGAATCCGAACCGCTCGACGTGATCGCGATCGAAAAGGACGCCACGGCGCTCTGGATTCCATCGTCGTACGCGATAAGTGCGCCGCTCAAGGAGCTGAGCTACGTGCTGCGCGCCTATGACGGCGACGGGCGATTTGACGAGACCCGGCCGCTACCGCTCTGGGTCGTCAACGAAGACGAAAGTATGCCGGCACCGGACGGCGAACAGGACAACGGCGCGCCGGTCTCGACATTGTTCTCGGCTTATGGCGAGAGCCGCCTGAACCTGCATAACATCGGCCTGTCGAGCGGCACTGTCAGCGTGCGCGGCAGCGGCGTTTCCGAGGGCCAGGAAGTCTGGGTCGCCGGGCGTCCGATACCGGTCGACAAGAGCGGCAGCTTCGTTACCGAGGAGATTCTTCCTGAAGGCTCGCATACCGTCGAGGTCGCCGTTCTGGACAAGGAAGGCAGCGGCGAGCTGTATCTGCGAGACCTCGAATTCAAGAAAAAAGACTGGTTCTACGTCGGCATGGCAGACGTCACCTTGTCGGAAGGTACGGCGAGCGGCCCGATCGAACTGTTGCAGGGCGAAAATTCCGTCTACGAGTACGACTCGAACGTCGACGGCCGGCTGGCGTTCTTCGTCAACGGCAAGTTCGGCGATCACTGGAAGCTCACGGCCAGTGCCGACACGCGCGAAGGGCCGATCGATAGCATATTCAGCAATTTCATGGACAAGTCGCCCGACGCGTTCTTCCGCCGCATAGACCCGGACTATTACTACCCGACATTCGGCGACGACGGCACGGTCGAGGAAATGGCGCCGAGTATGGGCAGGTTCTTCGTCCGCCTCGGCAAGGCGGATGATTACGGCCAGTGGGGCAACTTCAAGGTTGCCTATATGAACAACGAGCTGGCCCATGTCGATCGCGGCCTGTACGGCGCCAACTTCCACTACCAGTCCGACGCCACGACAAAATTCGGCGAGCGCAGGCTGGTGGTCGACGCCTTCGCTGCGGAGCCGGGAACGATTGCGAGTCGCGAAGAGTTCCGGGGGACCGGCGGATCGCTCTACTACCTGCAGCGACAGGACGTGCTGGCCGGCTCCGAGCGCGTGCGCATCGAGCTGCGCGACAAGGCCTCGGGCATAGTGACGGGCGTCGTCAACCTGATGCCGTCAATGGACTATGACATCGACTATTTGCAGGGACGGATCCTGCTGGCCGAACCGCTGGCCTCGACGAGCGACGACGGCCTGCTCGTGCGCAGCGGCGCCGTGTCCGGCGACGAGGCCTATCTTGTCGTGCGTTACGAATATGCTCCGGGCTTCGATGACATCGACGCCCTGTCGACCGGCGGCCAGGTTCATTACTGGATTGGCGATCACGTCAAGCTCGGCCTGACCGCAAACGTCAACGAGCAGGATGATGTCGACAGCAGTGTCAACGCGGCAGACCTGACGCTGCGCTGGAGCGCGGGTTCGTGGATAAAGTTACAGCAGGCGAACAGCGAAGGACTGGTCGCGCTTCCGGTAATGTCGATTGACGGCGGCTACGGATTCAACAGCTTCGATGCGTCGTCATTCGTCAATGCCGATGCGGAAGCCAGGCGAGCGGATATCAGCGTCGACCTGGGTGACTTTTTCGAATTCACCGATGGCCAGGTCAGCCTGTACGTGCAGGAAGCCGATGCCGGCTATTCGGCTCCCGGCCTGACGGCGTTGACGGATACCGAGAACTATGGCGGCGCGTTCAAGCTGCCGATGGGCGATCGCTTCACGCTCGGGGCGAAGATTGACAACAGGGCGCACGACCAGGGTATCGAGATGAATGCCCTGGAATTCAATTTCGGTTACCAGATCACCGAAAGCTGGGAGGTCAAGGCCGGCTATCGAAGCGATGAGCGTATCGACAACGCGATCATCGTGCCGCTGACGCAGGAGCAGGGCGAACGCGCCGACGCGACCATACAGGTGGGTTACGACTCGAAGTCAGTATGGAATGCCTACGTCTTCGCCCAGGATACGCTGTCGGTAACAGGTACGCGGCAGGAAAACTCGCGCTTCGGTGCCGGTGGTTCATACCGCCTGTCGGACAAGCTGCGCATCGATACCGAGGTTTCCGATGGTGATCTCGGCGTGGGCGGCAGGATTGGCACCAATTACCTGCATTCGGACCGCACGAGCCTGTACCTCAACTACGCGCTCGAGAACGAACGGACCGACAATGCCATGCGCATCATACGGGGCAGTCAGGGCAACCTCGTTGCGGGCGTCAAATCGCGACTTGCCGACAGCACCAGCGTATTTCTGGAAGAACGCTATCAGCACAACGAATCGATGACGGGCCTGACGCACGCGACCGGGATAAATTTCGCGCCGAATGCGAAGTGGAGCCTGGGTTTCAACACGGACATAGGCACGCTGCATGACGTGCATACGGGAGCCGAGACAGATCGCGTTGCTGGCGGCGTCCAGCTCGGCTACAACACCGAGGCCGTGCAGTTCTCGACCAGCTTCGAGTACCGAAACGATGATGCCGAGCAGCTGGATCAGAGCCGCACGGAACGCGAGACCTGGCTGTTCCGCAGCAACTTCAAGTATCAGATCAACCCCGGTGCCCGATTGCTCGGCAAGCTGAATCATTCGGAGAGCGACAGCTCGTTGGGGACCTTCTACGACGGCGGTTATACGGAAGCGGTGTTCGGTTACGCGTATCGCCCGGTCGATCACGACCGGCTGAATGCGCTGGTGAAGTACACCTATTTCTACAACGTACCCACTACCGAGCAAATCAGCCTGCAAAACGTCGCCGCAGAGTTCATACAAAAGAGCCACGTCGCATCGGTCGATGTCACCTACGACATATCGTCCAGTCTGACGATCGGTGGCAAGTATGCCTATCGACTCGGACAGACCAGTCTCGATCGCGACAACATCCAGTTCTTCGATAATAATGCCAACCTCTTCGTCCTGCGCGGCGATTACCGCTTCGGCAAGAATTGGGAAGTGGTCGTCGAGGGCAGAATGCTCGATATGCCGGACTTCAACGAGCGGCGCAGCGGCGCACTTGCCGCCGTGTCACGCTATTTCGGCGATCACATCAAACTGGGCCTCGGTTACAACTTCACCGACTTTTCGGACGACCTGACAGACCTCAGCTTCGACCATCACGGCGTCTTCCTGAATCTCACGGGTACGATGTAGACTCGCAGCGCCGGATCGAGAGGCCGGCGGGAACTGTGTGAGAATTTTCCGGTTTCAGACAGACGCGGGGTTTCTGCGGGCTAGGCGAGCCAGCTCAATGGCGACTTCGTGATTGCAGCGCCGGAGATGTAGATGAACGAAATTACCGCGCCGATGAAGGCAGCGGCGCGAACCGGCGGCGTGCGGCCGAAACGAAACGCGATCATTCCAAGACCTATGTACAGGAGCAGGCCGGCAAATTTTGCGAGTAACCATTGGTGTTGCGGTACGCTCAAATTGAGCATGATAGCCAGCCAGACGCCCGTACCCAGGAACACGGCATCGCTTACGTGGGGCAGGATCTTCGTCGCGCGGTTTTGCAGCAATCCCGAGTCCATGGCGTGCCAGATGCCGCGGAGCACGAAGCCGCCAATCGACAGACCGGCGAAGACCATGTGAATGTTTTTCAGAATCAGATACATACAATCTACTGATGATCGCCGTCCAGTAGCTGGACCGCGATAGCGGCAAGCGGCCCCGCCATGGCGCCGAATTTGAATGCCTCGGTGCTCGAGGCGTTGCCGTCCATAGCGCGCTTCAGTACGCCCTGCAGGATTGCCGCAAGGCGGAAAAAACTGAACATGAGATAAAACGTCCAGTCGGGGATCCCGCCGAGGCCGGTACGCTCGCAATACCGTGCGATGTATTCTTCTTCGGTCGGAATGCCAAGGGCGCGTCTGTCCAGTCCGGCCAGGCCCATTACCGGAGAGTCCTGTGGCAGCCGCAGCTGCATGCACTGGTATGCGAGGTCGGCGAATGGATGGCCGAGCGTCGAGAGTTCCCAGTCCAAAAGGGCGAGCGCCTTGTCCTCGGTCTTCGCGAAAAGCATGTTGTCGAGGCGATAGTCGCCGTGTATGAGACTGCTGCGACCGTCGTCCGGCGGCATATTCGCCGGCAGCCATTCGATCAGTGTCTCCATGGCCGGAATGTCTTCGGTCTGTGAGGCCCGATATTGTCCGGTCCAGCGCGATACCTGGCGTTCGAAATAGCTGCCGGGCTGGCCGTAATCGCCCAGGCCGGCCGCTTCGACGTCGACGCTGTGCAAGGCCGCGAGCACCCGATTCATCTCGTCGTAGATATTCGCTCGTGCCGCCGACCCGAGTTCGGGCAGGGAGGCGTTCCAGAAATGGCGACCCTCGACGTAGCTCATGACAAAGAAAACGGCCCCGATCACGTCCTCGTCTTCACAGAGATGAATCATGTGCGGCACCGGTACGTCCGAATCGCGGAGTGCCGACATGACCCGAAATTCACGCTCGACCGCATGCGCCGATTGCAACAGTTTGCCGAAGGGTTTCCTGCGCAATACATATTGTCCGGACCCGGCGGTCAGGAGATAGGTCGGGTTTGACTGTCCGCCCTTGAACTTCTTCGCGAACGTAAGTGAGTGAAAATAATTGATATTCTTCTCGAGATAGGTCCCGAGTTTGTCGAGGGGAATATCGGTCTTGCCCATGGCCGATCAGGACACGTGCTGGCGCACTAACTGTTTGCCGAGAGCCATCATGTGGACCTGATCCGGCCCGTCTGCCAGCCGGCACTGGCGGGCATAGTTGTATGCCTCGGCAAGGAAGAAGTCCTGCGTCATGCCCGCACAACCGTGGAGTTGCATTGCACGATCAATGACTCTGCATGCCATCGCCGGTACCGCAATCTTGATGGCCGCAATCAGGTCGCGGGCTGTCTTGTTGCCGATCCGGTCCATACGCGCTGCACATGACAAGGTAAGCAGCCGGGCCTGCTCGATATCGCAGAAAGATTTCGCGATGTCCTCGCGCACCGATTGATGTTCACTGAGCTTGCGGCCGAATGTCGTCCTCGATTCGGCGCGCCGGCACGCGAGCTCGAGCGCGCGCTGGGCACAACCGATCAGTCGCATGCAGTGGTGCACGCGCCCGGGCCCCAGTCGGCCCTGCGCGATCTCGAAACCACGACCTTCGCCGAGCAGCAGATTCGTTGCCGGTACGCGGACGTCCTCGAATAATATTTCAGGCTCGCCATACGGCGCATCGTCATAACCGAGCGTCGACAGATTCCGGACGATGCGCACGCCTTCGGTCGCCATCGGAACCAGGATCATCGATTGCTGCTGATGGCGATTCGGATTATCCGGATCCGTCTTTCCCATGACGATCAGGACTTCGCAGTTGTCCCGCATCGCGCCGGTCGTAAACCACTTGCGTCCGTTGATGACGTAATCGTCGCCGTCCCGCACGATTGAACACGTGATGTTGGTCGCGTCCGAGCTCGCAACATCGGGCTCGGTCATTGCAAACCCCGAGTGAATCTCCCCGGCCAGCAGCGGCTCGAGCCAGCTTTTTTTCTGCTCCTCCGTGCCATAGAGAACCAGTGTTTCCATGTTGCCCGTGTCGGGCGCATTGCAATTGAAGGCCTCCGACGACCAGATGACGCGCCCCATGACCTCGGCCAGCGGCGCATACTCGAGATTTGTCAGTGCGTCCTTTTTTCCGTGGCCCGCGGGGTAAAACAGATTCCAGAGGCCCTCGGCCTTGGCTTTTTCGCGCAGCTCTCGCAGCATGGGCGGCGTCGTCCAGCGATTCTCTGTGGTCTCGAAGTGCCGCCGATATTCTGCTTCGAGCGGGTACACGTGAGCGTCCATAAAGGCCTCCACGCGCGAAATGAGTGAGCGGACTTTCTCGGTATGCTCGAAGTCCATTTGTCGTTCTCCCGATTCGTATACACTTTCTGGCGATCCAATCTAACAAACGCCGAGAATCACGCAAGAAACTTGACAGCAAAAGACTCAGTTTCGCTCGACAGACGCCAATTGCTGATGGGCGCGGCATACCGGTTATTTTATGACGAGCCGCTGCATCTCGTGCGGGGCGACGGCGTCTGGCTGTATGGCCACGACGGCCGCAAGTATCTCGACATGTACAACAACGTGCCGCATGTGGGGCACTGCCACCCGCGAGTCGTCGATGCGATTTGCCGGCAGGCCGGCACGCTGAATACGCACACACGCTATCTGCATGAGAATGTGCTGGACCTGGCCGAGCGCCTCACCGACACATGCCCCGGGGAGCTCGACACGGCGATGTTCTGCTGTACGGGCAGCGAGGCCAACGAGCTGGCGCTGCGCATTGCGCGCGCGACCACCGGCGGCACCGGCATGATCGTCACCGACTTCGCGTATCACGGCAACACCAAGCTGACCTACGAGATCTCTACGGACAGCATTCCCGAGGACGAGCTTCCCGAATATGTCGTCACGATCCCGACTCCCGACACCTACAGAGGGGAGGCGGATGCCGCGGCGATAGACGCGGCGCTTGCAGCGCTTGATCGGCGGGGGATCAAGCCGTGTGCGATCGTCGTGGACACGATCATGTCGAGTGGCGGGGTCGTGGATCCTCCCCCCGGATACCTGAGATCGCTGGCGGAGAAAGCCAGGGGCGCCGGCGCCCTGTTCATTGCGGATGAGGTTCAGCCCGGCTTCGGCCGCACGGGAGAGCACTTCTGGGGTTTCGAGGCGGACGGCCTCGTTCCGGACATCGTCACGATGGGTAAACCCATGGGTAACGGCCACCCGATCTCCGCAATCGTGACGCGCGGTGACGTTACGGCAGCGTTCGGTCGCAAAGAGGGTTACTTCAATACCTTCGGCGGCAATCCGGTTTCCTGTGCAGCGGCGCTGGCGGTACTCGGCGTCATCGAGGACGAGCGCCTGCAGGAGAATGCACATCATGTCGGCGGGCATATCGTCGACGGTCTCTGGCGACTGGCCGGGAAATATGAATGTATCGGCGACATTCGCGGCAGAGGCCTGTTTATTGCTCTGGAGCTTGTTACCGACAGGGAACTGCGGACCCCTGCGACGGAATTGGCGCGCACGCTGATCAACGATTTGCGCAATCGTGGTGTGCTGACCAGCACGACCGGCCGGCACGCGAACATTCTGAAATTTCGTCCGCCGATGGTGCTGAAAAAAGAGGATGCGGAGCTGGCGCTCGGCATCCTCGATGAGTCGCTTGCGTCGCTGTACTAGGCTGCTACGTGCACCTTCAGTTCGACTGGCGTGTGGAACCAGTCGGGTTTGACAATCAGCAAGTCGCAGGGCAGGTGCTCGAGCGTCCGTTCCGCGGTTGCGCCGATGAAAAGCCGTTTCCAGCGATTTCTCGACACGGCACCCATTACGACGACGTCGACTTTCAATTTTTCGGCGATCTCGGGTAATTCTTCGTGGGTCAGCCCGGCAAGGAGATGCGATTTGTCCTCCTCGATGCCATGGAAAGATGTGATTTCGTTAAAGCGTTTCTCGTGGTCTTCGTGCATCTGCTTCTCGATCTCGTCGAAAGGCAGTGATACGGGGATGTAGGCGTTTGCCGTTGCCGTCGCAACCGCAATGCGCGGGTCGTAGGAATGGAACGCATGCACGCTGCCCTGCACTCCATCGCCGATGAGCTTGCTGATCTGCAGGATCTCGTCATCCAGCGCTGCCGGCTTGTCATGCTGGTTGAGGGGGTCGATGGCCGCCATGATGATGGGCGTCTCCGCCAGATCGTGCGGTTTGACCAGCCATAATGGCGTCGGGCATGTCCTTATCAGGTTCCAGTCCGTGTTCGTCAGCAGTGCGCGTGCTACAGCCGAATGATGGTGGGTGTCCTTGAACACAATATCGGCGCCGCTTGCGACGGCACGGCGAACAATGCCCTCATGCAGCGGGTGATCCCAGACCGCGGTGGTCGTTACCACGACCCCGGTCTTCCGAATCTTTTCCGCCAGCTCTTCGAGATGTTTTTCCTGGCTGGCGATAACTTCGTTTCGGGCCCTCTCGAGCGACGGAGAATCGAACAGCCGATCTCCGCTCAGGTATTCATTGTAATAACAGACCAGTAACTCGAGTTCGGCGCCTGCCAGCCGGGCCAGCCACGCCGCCCTTTGCATCGCCGGTTGCTCGTCGACCGTCGGGTCTATGACCGACAGAATCTTGGTGATTTCGCGCATGGCGTTACCTGCTGATGTGTCTTATGTGTATTCCCTGCACTTGAAGATTATTGCCGACCCATCGCCGATTCCATAAGGCGTGATGCCTAGCGAATAGCGGATTTTACGTATCGCAAGGTAGGTGGTTTTACTGATTACTGCACGGGCTCGGCAGGGGTTAGATTGGGGCTTCCCCAGTCAAGCAAGGGCGCCGCGATGACGGCCTGCGAAGAGTTACGCAATCGCCTCGAACAAAAGAAAGCCGAACTCTCGGCAAGGCTCGAGCGCATCACCGCGAACCTCCGCAGGGGGTTCGAGGCGGACTCCAAGGAAATGGCCAAACAGCTCGAGGACAGTGAAGTGGTAGACGCGCTGGGCAACGAGGCCAGAGCGGAGATCGCGAAAATCAATGCGGCGCTGCAGCGTATTGACTCAGGGGACTACGGTCTTTGCGTCGAATGCGGTGATGCGATTCACGTGGGCCGACTCGAAGCCTATCCCTACGCTGACGAGTGCATCGATTGCGCCGAATTCGACGAACATCGTCGAAATCACATGTAACTGGTCTCGATCTGCGGGCAGCCGCAACAATCTTTATGCTGTCATGTGCATTTTGACAAGATCTGCCAGTGATCTTGCCTGCATCTTTTCCATGACCCGGGCGCGGTGGATTTCGACCGTTCGCTGACTGACGCCCAGTTCATAGGCGATAACCTTGTTGGGCTTGCCCGTCACGACGAGGTCGAACACCTCGCGTTCGCGGTTGGTCAGGCGGGCCAGACGCTCGGCAACCTCCGCGTGCACTTCGCGCTCGTGCCGGCGCTCCTCGTCGGTCTTCAGTGCCTCACGGATGCGATCGAGCAGGTCCTGGTCGCGAAACGGCTTCTGAATGAAGTCGACGGCGCCTTTCTGCATGGCGTCTACCGCCATCGGGACATCACCGTGACCGGTAATAAAGATAATCGGGATCGTGCTGCCGCGCTTCAGGAGTTCCTCCTGCAGCTCGAGTCCCCCAAGGCCCGGCATGCGGATATCCAGCACCAGGCAGCCAGGCCGAGAGCCGCCGACCTTCTCGAGGAATTCGTCGCCTGACGAATAGATCTCGTGCGCCACATTCACGGAGTCCATCAGCGCCTGCATGGCAAATCGAATGGCCGGATCATCGTCGACAATAAAAACGGTCGGTTCTGGGTCTTTGCTTGGCGTCATTGTGCTCGGGTCGTGGTTTTGAGGTGCTGATTTGACCAGAATAGCGAAAATATTGCGAGTCCCTGGCCCAATCGGGGCTGCCCGCAAGGCATCTAGTCCAGCCGCTTCGAAAACCTCAGCGCCGCCGCCGTCATCATCACGAAAGCGAAGACGCCCAGGTACAGCAGATCGAAGGGCAGTTCGCCCAGCTCCGCCTCGCGCAGCATGATGCCTCGCGTGATGCGGATGAAATGAGTGATGGGCAGAGCCTCTCCGATCCACTGCGCCAGGACGGGCATGCCCTCGAACGGAAACACGAAGCCCGACAGCAAAATGGACGGCAGCATCATGAAGAAGGTCAGCTGTATCGCCTGGAACTGAGTCGATACCGCCGTGGAGAAGAACAGCCCGAGCGTCAGATTGGCAGCGATATAGATCGCCGCGGCGAGGTACAGATCGACGATGCTCCCGCGCACAGGCACGTCGAACAGCAGATCGCCGGCCAGCAGAATAACGGCGAGTTGCACGAGGCCGATGACGATATAGGGGATGACCTTGCCGACCATAAGCTCTGCTGCGGTCACCGGTGTGTTGATCAATAGCTCGAGGTTACCGCGTTCGCGCTCGCGCACGACGGCGACGGCCGTGAAGATCGTCATCGTCATCATCAGGATGACGCCCATCAGGCCGGGTATGACGTTCACGGGCGTCCGTCGCTCCGGGTTGTAGTAGGTGCGAAGCTCTATGGGCTGATCCTGCCTGGGCTGCACTGCCGTATCGAACCGTATCGGCGTGCTTCGCAATCGTTCCGCGATGCCGGCAATCGTCGGGTCGGAGCCATCCACGAGGATGTGCGCCGCGGCACGCGTTTCGTCGACGATACGGCGGTCAAAATCGTGCGGTATCGCCACGCCGATCGAAATCCTGCCGCTTTGCAGCAGCCTCTCCAGTTCGCCGATCGAATCCACGCGCATCTGAATATCGGCAACCTGTGTGGCGCCGAGACGGGCAATGAAATCCCGTGACAAATGCGTATTCGCCTCGTCGGCAACGGCAGTAGTCAGGTTCCTGACATCTGTATTGATCGCATAGCCGAACAGCAGGATCTGGATTAACGGAATGCCGAATATCATTGCAAAGGTCAGCCGGTCACGACGCATTTGCCGCACTTCCTTGCGCGTCACGGCCATGAGTCGGGACAGGCTCTTCATGCTGCCTTTTGCTCCGGTTTCAGCGTTACGGCGACGAAAACGTCTTCGAGGGATGCGCCGGACAGACGCGCATCCGCTTCGATGCCGTGGTCGGCGAGTACTTTCTCGACGAGCTCGAGCGAGTCTTGCACGGACTCCGGGATCAGCACGCGCAGCCGCACGCCGAGCTGCGTGACGCTGGCAACGACCGGGATCGTGCTGATCGCTTCCTGGGCATGATAGGGATCGTCGCCATGTACCTCGATGATGTTCATGCCCGTTGTCTGCTGTAGTTCCCGCGGGGCCCCGTCCGCGACCTTGACGCCATGGTCGAGGATCGCGAGGCGGTGGCACCGCTCGGCCTCATCCATGTAATGGGTCGATACGAGGATCGTCGTGCCGTCATCCGCCAGGCGGAACAGATTGGCCCAGAAGTCTCGGCGGCTTTGTGGGTCGACGGCGCTGGTCGGCTCGTCGAGCAGCAACAACTCGGGCTTGTGCAGAACAGCGCAGGCGAGGGCAAGCCGTTGCCTCTGGCCGCCGCTCATCGTTCCGGCAAACTGCTTGCGCTGTTCAAGCAGATCGTATTTCTGGAGTACTTCATCGATACGCGCAGCTTGCTTCGCTGCCGGCACGGAATAGATCTGGGCAATGAATTGCAGGTTCTCCGTTACGGTCATGTCGCCGAACAGAGAGAATCGCTGCGTCATGTAGCCTATGCGGGGACGTAATTCCTGCGAATGGGCGGGCACGTCTATGCCGAGTACCGTTGCGCTGCCTTCGGTTGGCGCCAGCAGCCCGCACAACATCCGAATCGTCGTCGACTTGCCCGAGCCGTTCGGGCCGAGGAAGCCGAAAATCGAGGCGCGCGGCACGTCCAGGTCGAGACGGTCGACCGCTCGCAGGTCGGCGAAATCCTTGCTCAGGCCGCGCGCGCGAATGGCGAGTTCCGTGTTCATTCGCGCCCCGGCAAGTCCAGGACGACTTCGACCGGCACCCCGTCGGGCAGCCGCTCACCGGGCTCGGTAATATCGATCTTGGCGAGGTAGGACAGATTGCCGCGGTCCCGCTCGGTCAGGGCAAAGTAGGGCGTGAACGCCGCTTCCGATGCGACCCAGCGAACCCGGCCGGACAACGGCCGCTGAATGCCATCGACGCGAATATCGGCCGGGTCTCCGGGCCGCACGTGCACGCGCAAGCGCTCGGGTATGTACACGCGCGCATAGGACTGCTCGCCGGACAGCATAACGAGCATCGTTTGCCCCGGCGCCGGCCGCTCCCCGAGTTCGAACAGGCGGCTGTCGACAATGCCGTCGACCGGCGCGCGAATCTCGTGGCGCTCGGCGTCGACCATGAGCAGATCGCGTCGGGCTTCTGCCTGTTTTACAGCCTGCTCGGCTTGTGCAAGTTCTTCTAGCGTGGTCCCGGTCAACAGCTCCTGCAGCTGTGCGCGCCGCAGGTCGAGATTCGACCCGGCGGCATCCAGGGCCGCTTTTGCCCGATCCAGGAGTTCGGGAGACGCGAGTTTCCGGGCGTGCACTTTCTGCACTCGCGCGTAATCCGACTTGCGAAAATCGAGATCGTCGACTGCGCCCTTTACGCTGGCGCGCGCCGCAGCGATCTGTTCACTGCGTGGACCGCGAACGAGCTCGTCGAGGCGGGCGCGGGCCTGGCCCAAAACCGCTTCGGCTTCCCTGATACGCGCGGTTGCGCGCGTGGTGTCCTGGCGCATGAGTGCCTGGCCGGCCGTAACTGTTTCTCCTTCGTCGACGAGAATCTCGACGACAGGCTCGTTGACCTCGGCTGTGAGTTCTACTCGGTCCGATGCCAGCTCACCGACAATGACGTTGTCATCTGCCGCCGGGTCACACGCGCTGAGCAACAGCGCCAGAGCGGCCAATTCATGATGGCGCTTCACGACACGACTCCTTTCATGTGAGCAATCAACAGGTCGAGCTGGGTCTCGATGAGTTTGCCGGTATCCGGCGAGCGCTCGGCGAGCAGCGTATTGAGAATGACGCTGAAGATCACGGGCATGATGAACAGGTAAGGGGACTCCGTTACTGCCGAGCGCCTGAACTCACCGCTCTGTACGCCACGCTCCAGGAAAGCCGCAATGGCGTCGTGCCCGCGTGAGATGACGTTGTCGTAGTAGAAGTCGAGAAGATCGGGGTGTTTTCGTCCTTCGGCAATGAGCAGTCGTATGACCACGGCCATAGGTGATCCCGGAACCGTTTTGGCAAAGTCCAGGAACGGGCCGCGCAGGAACTCTTCGCTGGTCTTGTCAGAGCGCTCGACGGCGGTGATGAGCGCGTCCAGCCTCGGGATGACGACGCTGCGCACCACGGCCTTGAACAACTCTTCCTTGGTCTTGAAATAGAGGTACAGCAGGCCCTTGCTGACGCCGGCTCGCCTGGCTACGTCATTGACGCGGGTGGCTGCGTAGCCCTTTTCCGCAAACGCGTCGAATGCAGCCTCGGTAATCTCCTGGGGCCGGTCCTCCTTGCGGCGCTGAAACTTCGGTTCGGTCATCGTCTCAATTGCTGACTGGTGGGTCAGTTATTATAGTAAATGACCCGTCGGTCAGCAACAGAAATCGGTCACATTTTGCGCCATTCGTTCATAATGCGGCCCCTATGTTTACCTACATCGATCCGACGGTACGCGAGCGTCTCGTTGAACAAGGCAAGCTCGTGCGCATCGGCCGCGACGGCGAACGCATCGCCATGGATGCGCCATCGGGTAGCGGTTCGATATCGATACTCGGGCCGATCCCGCTGCCGCTGCAGATGGGTGACAGGCATTTCCAGGTGCAGTGGTACGCCTGCGTCCGGAATACCGAGTTGTCCAAGATCCAGGAACTCGCTGACGACCTGATCGCACAGCATGCGCAGCGCTCGTTTGCGACCCTGGCATCCTCGATAGCCGTCAACAGCGTCCTCGTGATCGGCGCTGCCCAAAAATGGGCGAATCCCCTGGTTCGCGTGCACTCGAGTTGCCTGACGGGTGATGTGTTCGGCTCACAGCGCTGTGAATGCGGGCCGCAGCTCGATTCGGCGATCGAACTGATCGATAACGATGACGAAGGCGGCTTGCTGATCTACATGTCGGGGCACGAAGGCCGCGGTATCGGTTTGTGGGCCAAGGCAGCCACTTATGTGCTGCAGGATGGCGGCGAAAATACCTACCAGGCGAATCGTTCGCTCGGCTTACCGGACGATTCACGCGATTTCTCCGATGCCGCCACGCTGCTAAAGTACTTCCGCGGCGACGGGCCGTTCCGTCTGCTCACCAATAACCCCAAAAAAGTGCAGGACTTGTCTGCGGCAGGCTTATCCGGAATTACGCCTGTCAAGCATGTCTTCGGCGTTACGAAATCGAACCGCCGCTACCTGCGGGCGAAACAGGATTGGGGACACGACATCCCATCTGAAGACATCACTGAAGAATAAGGCACGCGCTCCGATAGCCTGTCACCTTCATGGCTCGCTTCGCTGCGCTTTACTTCCGGTGTCAGGCTATCCTCGCACGCGCCTTCTACTGCCGCCACAATCTTGGGTTGGGTGCGTCAACCTCGAAGTTGGATCGGAACGGATTGATATCGATTCCGCCGCGTCTGTTGTAACGGGCATAGACGGTCAGTTTCTCGGGCGCGCATTTGTCGAGAATGTCGATAAACATTTGCTCCACGCAACTTTCGTGAAAATCCTCGTGTTGCCGGTAGGACACGATGTAGCGAAGCAGGGCCTCGCGGTCGATGCGTGGCCCGGAGTACGACACAAGAATGCTGCCCATGTCCGGCTGGCTGGTTACCGGGCAGAGACTCCGTAAAAGATCTGAATACAATTGCTCTGTGACGATGTCGTCGGTGTCGGCCTGCAGCAAAGCGGCGTCGGGTTGGGATCGCTCGTAACTGCACTTGATTTTTGCCGAGTCGAGACAATCACCGGGCAGACTGGCGGTATGCGCGTCTTCGCCGGAGGCCGGATCGCTCAGAGAGACATCCACGTCGGTACCGGCGCAATCCGACAGATCCTGCTGGATGGTCTCGACGACATCGCCGCGCGATAGGCAGTGCGTCATCGCAAAGGAGTTGAGGTACAGCTTGAGCGATTTGGATTCGATCAGGCACGGCGAATCCGCCGGCACCCGAATCTCGGCCGTGGCGCACATCGGTTTGCCATAGTGGTCGAGCCAGGTCAGCTCCCAGGCATTCCAGATATCCGTACCGTGGAAGGGGGGATCGCCAGCAAGCCCGAGGCGCTCGCGCTGTTGCTCCCGCGACATCCGGAACAGCAATTCAGGCGAGTATTGCTCCGGGAAAGGAACGGCTCTGCCGAGCGGGATCTCTTCAGTCATGGATTGCATTATCCGTGTTAATCCGGACAGAGTTTACGGATTTTTTTCGTTACAATACCGGCCTTTTCGGGCACCCGACCCAAAAGCACAGCACCATGAGCCCATCCAATAATCACGCGCGCGTCGACCGCGGTTGTATCATCCCGATCGGCGGCGCCGAAGAAAAATTCCACAACCCCGAGATTCTCGACCGCTTCATCGATATCTGCGGGGGCAAGGAGGCGCGCATCGGTATTATTCCGACGGCTTCCGAGCTCGCAGACACCGGCAGAAACTACGACAAGCTGTTTCGCAAGATCGGCGTAAAGCACGCCAAGGTGCTGCCGTTCGAGACCCGTGAAGATTGTGAAAGCGGCGACGACGTGGAATACATCGAGAAATGCGACGGGGTGTTCCTGACCGGCGGTAACCAGCTGCGGCTCTCGACGACACTCGGCGGCACGGCCGTTGCGCAGACGATCCGCCGCCGCAACGCGGCCGGGATGCACGTCGCCGGCACGTCGGCCGGCGCAGCGTTCATGACCGAGCACATGATTGCGGGCGGCCTGGAGGGCAGCACGCCACGCCCTGACATGGTCACGATGGCGCCGGGGCTGGGTCTGACCAATAAATTCATCGTGGATCAACATTTTCGCGAGCGCGACCGTCTCGGCCGGCTGTTGACTGCGCTGGCATACAACCCCTTCGCCGTCGGTCTCGGCCTCGACGAAGACACGGCAGCTTTCATTGCCCCCGACGATCACTTCGAAGTCGTTGGCAGCGGTGGAATCACTGTGATCGATCCCCGTGAATTGAGCTATTCTTCGATGGACAGGGCGCGGCGAGGGGAGCCGGTCAGCCTCATCGGTGTTAAGTTGCATATTCTGGTTGCAGGCGGTCGCTTCGAGACAATCAGTCGCACCGCATCTCCGGACTAGACGAAAGCAGGATCAGAACAATGAGAATCGTCAGCACCAACGTTTACGTTGGTCCAAACGTTTTTGCCCATTTCAGGGTCATCCGGCACATCCTCGACCTCGGCGCGCTGGAGGAATGGCCGACCAAAAGACTCGGCAAGAATTTCATGGAACCGATGCTCGAGGCCTTACCGGGCCTCCACGAGCACGGTTGCTCTTACAAGGAACCGGGTGGATTCGTCCGTCGTTTGACAGAAGACAAGGGAACCTGGCTCGGCCATGTCATGGAACACGTTGCGATCGAACTGCAGAACGTCGCCGGTTCGCCCGTGACCTACGGGCGCACGCGCACCATCGAGGGCCAGCCGGGCCATTACAACATGGTGTTCGAGTACAAGGATGAAGCCGTTGGCCTTGAGGCCAGCAAGCTGGCGCTGCGGTTCATTCTGAGCCTGCTGCCGAAGGAATTGCAGACCGAGGAAGCGCCGGGCGACGACTGGGTATTTGCGGAGGAGCGTGACCGCTTCATTCGCTACGCGCAATCTCGCGCACTGGGACCGAGCACGGCATCGCTCGTCGAGGCGGCCGAGGCGCGCGACATTCCGTGGCAGCGGCTGAATCGCTACAGTCTCGTGCAGTTCGGCCACGGGCGCTATCAGCAGCGCATTCAGGCAACGACCACCGGCTATACCGGAAATATCGCTGTCGAACTGGCCGGCGACAAGGAAGAAACCAACGGTATCCTGCACGATCTCGGCCTGCCGGTGCCGCTGCAGCGCATCGTACGCAGCTCTGCCGATGCCAAGCGTGCCGCGAAACTCATCGGTTTTCCGGTCGTGCTGAAGCCGCTCGCCGGCAATCATGGCCGCGGTGTGTCTATCAACCTCAAGACCGAGGACGAAGTCGAGGTAGCCTTCGAAAAGGCAAGAGAGCACGGCCGTTCGATTATCGTCGAGAGTTTTATCGAGGGTTTCGACCATCGCCTGCTGGTCGTCAACGGTGAACTGGTCGCCGCCGCCAAGCGTGAACCCGGGCACGTCGTCGGCGACGGCAAACACACGATCGAGGAACTCGTCGGAATCGTCAACCAGGATCCGCGCCGCGGTGTCGGTCACGAGAAAGTGCTGACGCGCATCGAGCTGGACCACCAGGCCGAGCGCCTGCTCGCGAAACTCGGTTACGACAAGGACGCCGTGCCGGAGAAAGACGAAAAAGTTTATTTGCGGTCCACCGCAAATCTCTCGACCGGAGGTACTGCCGAGGACGTGACTGACGTCATCCACCCCGACAACCGCGACATGGCCATACGTGCCGTCAAGGCGATCGGGCTGGATATCGGCGGCGTCGATTTCCTGACCAACGATATTGCCCTGTCGTATCGTGAGGCAGGTGGCGCGATCTGCGAGGTCAATGCCGGCCCCGGCTTTCGCATGCATGTCGCTCCGAGCGAGGGAACGCCACGCGACGTCGCCGGGCCTGTCATCGACATGCTGTTCCCGCCCGAATCTCCCAAGCGCGTCCCGATCGCCGCGATCACAGGGACGAACGGCAAAACCACGACTTCGCGCATGCTTGCCCATGTCCTCAAGATGACGGGATTCACGGTCGGCATGACGTCGACCGACGGCGTCTACATCGACGGCAAGCTCAGCGTATCCGGCGACATGACCGGACCGAAGTCCGCGCAGATGGTGTTGCGTGACCCGGCCGTCGACGCCGCTGTCATGGAAACGGCTCGCGGCGGCCTGCTGCGCGGTGGCCTCGGTTATCGGCGCTGTAACGTCGCTGCCTGCCTCAACGTCGCTGCCGACCATCTCGGCCTGCGTGGCATCGATACGCTCGAGCAACTCGCCGAGATCAAGCGGGTACCAATCGAGATCGCGCAGGACGCGGCGGTGCTGAATGCCGACGATCCACTGTGCCTGCAGATGGCCGATTACACCGAGGCGAGAAAAGTCTGCTACGTCACGATGAATCCTTCGCACTCGCTGGTGAAACAGCACATCAAGGCGGGCGGACAGGCTTTTGTGCTGGAGCAGGCCATGAACGGCCACATGATTACGATTTACGATGGTGAGGCCCACACTCCGCTGCTGTGGACACACCTGATCCCGGCTACGATCGAGGGCCGCGCCATGCACAACGTGCAGAACGCGATGGTTGCTGCGGCATTGGCGTACAACATGGATATCGGCATCGAGGATATACGCCACGGGCTCAGAACTTTCGATTCCACGTTCTTCCAGGCCCCGGGCCGCATGAACATCTACGACGAGCATCCGTTCAAGGTCATTCTCGACTATGCCCACAACCCGGCTGCGGTCAAGGCGATCTGCGGGCTCGTGGATCGCTTCGACGTAGAAGGCCGGCGCATTGCCGTTGTCGCGGCACCGGGTGACCGGCGCGACGAAGATATCCGCGGCATCGCCAGCGCCGCCGCGGGACATTTCGACCACTACATTTGCCGCTGCGACGACAATCGTCGCGGCCGCGGTCAGGACGAAGTGGCGGTCATGCTCAAGGACAAGCTGCTCGAGGAAGGTATTCACATCGATCACATCGACGTCATGCCCGACGAGCAGGAGGCGACGCGGCACGCTCTCGAAATGGCCGAACCGGGCGACCTGCTGCTCGTGCTCGGTGACAACGTCAAGCGCAGCTGGAAGCAGATCATCTATTTCAACTCGGGCGCCCACGCCGAGAACGGTTCGACCAAGGTGCCCGTGACGATGGAACTGCCCGAGACGGAAGACTTCACGTTCGACCGCGACATCGAAATTATCTCGGACGAGCGCGGCGTGCGCATCGCACGCGAGGAAGCTGACTGATCCCGGCGATGGAGTTTCTCGACGCACGGCGGCTTACCGGTCCGAGCCTGTTGTTTGACAAGCCCGGGACGATCCTGGATGTCCGTTGCACGCCCGGGGAGGCAAAACGCCTGGTTCCCGTCTGGGAAAGACAGGTTCGCCGGATGTGCGCGGCGCTAGGCTGGCGCGAGCCTGCCGAGTTCGGACACGTCGTCCTGCTGGGTGGTGTGAGCCTTGGCTTCACGGTGCCGATCGATGCCCTTTATGCGGCCTCCGAGGTCAACGAATGGGCGTATGCCGCCTGCGATGCCGAGCTGAGCGGCGCCGAAGAGCCCGATTTCGGCGAAGCCGTCGAGCGGCTCAAGGCGGCGGCCGCGGAAGAAGCCAATCCGGAACTGATCGAACTCGAATCGCTGGCCGAGGCAAATGGCGTCACGATGCTCTGGGACGATGACGACGCGTCGCTGGGCCTCGGCCGACATGCCAGGACCTGGCCGGTCCGGGAATTGCCCGATAAGGCTGGCCTGGACTGGGACTCCTTCGGCGACGTGCCGATGTGCCTTGTAACGGGAACCAACGGCAAGACAACGTCAGTTCGTCTCTCAGCGCACATCGTGCGAGCGGCGGGCTTCGACGTCGGCCTGAGCTCTACCGATTACATCGCGATTAACGATCGCGTCATCGACAGGGACGACTGGTCTGGTCCCGGCGGCGCGCGCAACGTGCTGCGCGAGAATGAAGTCGACGTTGCCATTCTCGAGACGGCCCGCGGCGGGCTCCTGCGTCGCGGTCTCGGCGTCAACAGAGCGAACGCTGCCCTGATTACGAACATCGCCAAAGACCACCTGGGCGATTTCGGTTCGCAGAATCTTGAAGAGTTGCTGAACTGCAAGTGGATCATCAGCCGCGCGGTGCGTGATGAAGGCAAGCTCGTGCTGAATGCCGACGACAGTTTGCTCGTCGAAAAAGCGAAAGGCTATCCGGGGGAGGTCGTCTGGTTCTCGCTGCGAGCAGACAACCCTGTTGTCAGCGATCACACGGAAAAGGGCGGCGCCGCGTTCGTATATCGGGACGGCGACCTGGTGCATGTAGGCGGCGCGGAATCGGTCGTCATCTGCAAGGATGCTGACGTTCCCGTGACGCTCGGCGGCGCTGCGCGGCATAACGTCGCGAATGCGCTTGCGGCCGCGGCGCTGACGTGGAGCCTCGGCTTGTCACTGCACGCCATTCGCGACGGCCTGAAGACGATGTCCCAGGAAGACAATCCGGGCCGCTGCAACGTATACGAGGTGGACGGCTTCAAGGTGCTCGTTGACTTCGCCCATAACCCTGAAGCCTTGAATGCGTTGCTCGACATGGCCAACCGCCTGCAGCCGAAACGTAAGGCACTTTGTTTCGGACAGGCCGGCGATCGTCCCGACGAATTGATCCGCGAGCTGGCGCGAAGTGCATGGGAGTCGGGCCTCGACAAGGTCTTCGTTTCAGAGCTCGCCAAATACCATCGGGGCCGCGAACATGGTGACGTGTTCGCGGTGATTCGGCATGAGCTGTTGAGGTGCGGTGCTCGCGACGATCAGGTCGAGCACAATGAGCAGGAAATCGAGTCGCTCGATTCAGCCCTCGAATGGGCCGAACCGGGCGACCTCGTCGTCATGATTGCCCTGGAGCGCTCGCAGGCGCTGTACGACAAATTACGATCCGCCTAGCCCGAAGGTCGTACTATTCGAGATCCAGAATCACATGCCAGTGCTCGTCGCTCACGGGCATGATCGACAGCCGGTTTCCTTTGCGAGTAAGGGTCATTCCATCGAGCGCCGCTTGGTTCTTGATTTCAGCCAGGGTGATGGTCCGGTTGAGCTTTCGTACGAACTCGACATCGACGAGGATCCAGCGCGGATTGTCTTCGCTGCTCTTCGGATCGAAGTATTTCGATCCAGGGTCGAATTGCGTCGGGTCCGGGTAAGGCTCGCTGGCAACTTTTGCAACGCCGACGATGCCCGGCTCCCTGCAGTTCGAATGATAGAAGAACACCTCGTCGCCGATGCGCATGTCGTCACGCATCATGTTGCGTGCCTGGTAGTTGCGGATTCCGTCCCAATGCTCGCGACCGTCGCGTTCGAGATCGTCGATGCTGTATGCATCGGGTTCGGATTTCATGAGCCAGTACGCCATCAGGAATCCTGTTCAGGAGCGTCCATTTTCAGGGTTGCGAAGTGTAGCACGCGGCATCTATTTTTTTGCCGATGTTGTGTTAGGATTGCGCCCCGCTGCGGTGGCAACTGGACCAAAAGAATGACAAACGTGATGGCAAACATCTTCGGTACTTCCCCCGTGATGCCGGTCGAAAAACACAGCGATATCGTGTACCGGTGTTCCAAACGCCTGCACGCCTTTTTTGCAGCGGCAGTCGAAGGTGATTGGGACAAGGCGGCAGACGTGCGCGCCGATATTGAAGCTATGGAGCAACAGGCTGACGACCTCAAGAAAGAGATTCGTTTGCACCTGCCGAAGAGCCTGTTCATGCCGGTGCCTCGCGAGGACATTCTTCAGCTCCTCCTCGTGCAGGACCGGATCGCGAACCGGGCCAGAGATGTTTCGGGGCTGGTCCTGGGAAGGAAAATGGAAATTCCGGCGCAGATTGCAGAGGAGTTCCTCGAGTTTGTAGATCGCAATATCGATGCTGCGAAACAAGCGCGCAAAAGCGTCAGGGAACTCGACGAGCTGTTTACGGCGGGCTTCAAGGGTGCCGAGGTCGATCTGGTTTCAGCGCTTATCGAAGAGCTCGATCGTATCGAAACGGACACCGATGACCGGGGTGCGGCGCTGCGCAGAAGCGTGTTCAAGATTGAAGATACGCTGAACCCGATCGATGCGGTCTTTCTGTACCAGGCGATCGAACTGATCGGCGAAATCGCGGATATGGCCGAGCGCGTAGGGCGCCGCCTCGAGCTGCTGCTCTCACATTAACAACGACAAGAAATCGATTAGGATCATCGGGGGCGTTTCATGGAAGCGGAAGTTGTCTATATAGTTCTCGCTGCGCTGTTCGGCATCTTCATGGCGTGGGGTATCGGCGCAAACGACGTTGCCAACGCGATGGCAACGTCGGTGGGTTCCAAGGCTTTGACAATCAGGCAGGCGATTCTCGTGGCCGCCGTTTTCGAATTCCTGGGAGCGGTGCTTGCCGGCGGCGAGGTCACATCGACGATCCGCAAGGGAATAGTCGACACGGAACCATTGACGGGCTCGCCGGAGCTTCTCGTTTACGGCATGCTCGCCGCGCTTTTGGCCGCAGGCACCTGGCTGTTCATCGCGTCCAGGAACGGCTGGCCTGTCTCGACGACCCATTCCATCGTTGGCGCCATTGTCGGATTTGCTGCCGTTGGTATAGGCATCGACGCGGTCAAATGGGCCAAGGTCGGCACGATCGTCATGAGCTGGGTAGCATCGCCGCTCACGGCTGGCTTTATCGCATATCTGATTTACCAGACCGTGCAGAAACTGATTCTGCAGCAGGATGATCCGCTCGAGCGCGCCAAACGTTATGTGCCTGTTTATATATTTCTCGCCGCGTTCACGATCACGCTGGTGACCATACTCAAGGGCCTCAAGCACGTTAATATCGAGATCAGCATACGAGACAGCTACATACTGGCCATCGCTATTGCCGTCGGCATCGCGGTTCTCGGCGCCATTGTGATTCGTCGGATAGAACCGGATCCCAAGGTCGACAAGAAGCAGCATTTCTACACGGTCGAGCGAGTGTTCGGCATCCTTATGGTCGTTACCGCCTGCGGCATGGCTTTCGCGCATGGCTCGAATGACGTTGCGAACGCCATCGGTCCGCTGGCCGCCGTGATCAGCGTGGCACACAATGGTGTCATCACAGCCAAGTCGGCAACGCCGATCTGGGTTCTGTTGCTGGGTGGCGCCGGCATCGTTGTCGGTCTCGCGACCTTCGGGCGACATGTTATCGCTACGGTTGGCAGGAAGATCACCCAGCTCACGCCGAGTCGTGGATTCGCTGCCGAACTTGCTGCTGCGACGACGATCGTCGTCGCATCGGGTACCGGCATGCCGATTTCGACTACGCATACCCTCGTCGGAGCCGTCCTGGGCGTGGGTTTTGCGCGCGGCATCGAGGCGATCGACCTGCGCGTCGTGGGCCGTATCCTCGTGTCATGGGTCGTGACAATTCCGGCCGGCGCGATTCTTGCAATCGTGTTCTTCTTCGTGTTCAAGTCCGTACTGCCCTAAGCAACACGGAACGCGAATGCGCTATCTGGTTATTTTGGCGGCGGCCGTGTTCGTTGCCTGTGTCGGTGCGCAGCCGGCGAGCACGATCCGTCCAGCCATTGCGCCGCAACAGTCGGTTCATCATCCGGTCTACAGCAAAACGGGCATGGTGGCCTCCCAGGAGATGACGGCGTCCCGGATCGGGGCCCGGATCCTCGCGGAGGGCGGGAACGCCATTGACGCCGCCGTGGCGACGGCATTTGCGCTCGCGGTGGTTTTGCCGCGGGCAGGAAATATCGGCGGCGGCGGATTCATGCTCTATTACGACGCCGAATCCGGCGAGTCCATCGCGATCGACTACCGGGAGATCGCACCGCTGACGGCACACCGGGACATGTTCCTCGATGCTGAAGGCAACGCCGATCCGGTCGTTTCCCGCTTCAGCCACAAGTCCGCGGGCATACCGGGCACGGTCGCCGGTCTCTGGCTTGCGCACCAGGAGCACGGCCGACTGCCGTGGAAACGGCTGGTACAGCCTGCCGTCGATCTCGCCCGGGAAGGTTACATACTCCCGAAAGGATCCGCCGATCTGCTTGTCGAATACAAAGAGCGGCTCTGCAAATTCCAGACGACGTGCGAGTATTTTTTCAAGGAAGGCGGTGAGCCCTACGATTTTGGCGACCGCTTTGTTCAGGCCGATCTTGCGCACACGCTGCAGCTGATTGCCGACAACGGCCCGGATCCGTTCTATCGCGGCGAGATCGCCGACAAGATCGTCGCGGAGATGCAGGCGCATGGCGGACTGATCGACAAGGCCTCGCTCGCGGCCTACGAAGCCGTGTTGCGCGAGCCGATGCGTGGGCACTATCGCGGCTACGAAATCGTCTCCATGCCGCCACCGAGTTCCGGTGGCGTTCATATCCTGCAGATTCTCAATATTCTCGAGCATTTCCCCGTTGCCGAAATGGAATGGGGCAGCGCGGACCAGATCCATCTGCTTGCCGAGGTCATGCGTCTCGCTTTTGCCGATCGCTCGAAGCATCTCGGAGATCCGGATTTTTATCCTGTTCCGGTCGACTGGCTCGTGAGCGAAGACTATGCCGCGGAGCTCGCCGCATCGATCGATATGACGAAAGCGCGGCCATCTTCGGACGTTTCTCCGGGTGTTGCGCCGCCCGACGAGAGCCCCGACACGACGCACTTCGGCATCATCGATACCGAAGGCAATGTCGTTTCCAACACGTATACGCTGAACCTCAATTTCGGTTCCGGCGTATCCGTCGCCGGCGCAGGCTTTCTTCTCAATAACGAAATGGATGACTTCGTGTCCAAACCGGGCGTTCCGAATGCATATGGACTGCTCGGCGACGAGGCTAACGCAGTCGAAGCGCGCAAGCGGCCCTTGAGCTCCATGTCGCCGGTGATTGTGTTCGACGACGGTGAGCCGTGGTTCGCGACCGGCAGCCCCGGCGGTCCGAGGATCATTTCGACCATGGTGCAGATGATCGTCAACATCATCGATCATGGCATGAACATCGCCGAGGCGACGCACCGGCCGCGTATGCACCACCAGTGGTACCCGGATGTGCTGCTGCTCGAACGTGGTTACAGTCCCGACACGCGACGCCTGCTCGAGGCCCGGGGGCACAAGGTCGTCACTCCGAACTCCATATGGACCAGCGCGCAGTCGGTGGCCTTCAGGGATGGCCTGTACCAGGGTGCCGCGGACCCGCGTCGCCAGCACGCGGGCAGCGCGGCCCCGGAAACCGTTAATGCAGACTGACGGCGCGTCGATCTCGACTGCGGCGCGGCGTTACGCGATGGTCGTCCTGGCCGTCGTGTATATGTTCAACTTCATCGACCGGCAGATCCTGTCGATCCTGCTGCCGGCGATCAAGGACGAGTTCCAGGTTGGCGACACGATACTCGGATTGCTTGCCGGCACCGCATTTGCGCTCTTTTACGTGATTATGGGTATCCCGATCGCGCGCATTGCTGATCGCGTGAATCGCCGCAACCTGATCGCCGCCGCCGTGGCCCTGTGGAGCGGCATGACCGCGCTATCCGGACTTGCGGCGAACATCTGGCACCTGACGCTTGCGCGCATCGGCGTCGGCATCGGCGAGGCGGGCTGCAGTCCACCGGCTCATTCGATCATTGCCGACCTCTATCCGCCCGAGAAGCGCTCCTCGGCGATGGGCTTTTACACGCTCGGCATATCGGCCGGCGTCATGATGGCTTATCTCGCCGGCGGCTGGGTCGTGCAGAACATCGGCTGGCGTGAGGCGTTTTACATCGTTGGCATTCCCGGCCTCCTGCTCGCGCTCATCGTGCGGTTCACGATGGTCGAACCTGCGCGCGGCGTGTCCGAAGGCCGTCAGGACAGCGGCAATCAGCCCGGGCTGATGTTCGTTGCACGCTTCCTGTTCTCCCGTCGGTCGTTCCTGTTCATGGCCGTGGCCGCGGGACTGAATTCTTTTGTCGGCTACTCCATCGTGAATTTCATGCCGAGTTTCATCGTGCGCAGCTTCGAGATGCAGGTGGCGTCACTGGGCCTCTGGCTCGGTCTCATCTACGGCATTGCCGGCGGCTTCGGGTTTTTCATGGGCGGTTACATGGCGGACCACATCGGCAGGGAAGGTCATCGCAAGGCATTGCGCTTCGTCGGACTGGCGATATTCGTTACCGTCTTCTTTCACATCGCAGTGTTCCTTGCGACGTCACCGGTCTGGTGCCTGCTGTTGTTCATACTTCCGGCGGTTACGTCGAATTTCTATCTCGCTCCCGTGCTGAGCCAGACACAAAGCCTGGTCTCGTTGCGCATGCGCTCGGTCGCGTCGGCGATCGTACTCCTGATCATCAACGTCATCGGCCTTGCCATGGGCCCGCCAATCACGGGCGCTATCAGCGATGTACTGATCTCTGTTTTCGGTGACGACTCGATGCGCTACAGCCTGCTTATCGTCAGCACCGCACTACTGCCCGTTGCTACGTGGTGCTATTTTCGTGCTGCGAACTCGATCGAGGATGATCTGGCGCGAGCCGACGAGCACGACTAGACGGATCGCATGTACCAGTCGAAATCCTGCGGGCTCACGAAATTATGGAACTGCTGGCTCTCGCGGCGGCGATGTAGTTCGTAGTATTTGCAGAATTGCCCGCCGAGATATTCCCGCAGGACTTTGCTTCGTTTGAATTTGTCGATTGCGTAATCCCAACGGTCGGGGATGCCCGTCTTCAAAGTTACGGACTCGCCTTCCTCGACCATGCGGCCGGGATCGATCTTGTTCTTCAGTCCGTGGTGCACGCCGGCGGCGATTGCGGCTGTAACGAGGTAGGGGTTGGCGTCGGCGCCCGCGACGCGATGCTCGAAACGCAGGTTTTCGGGGCCAGCCTTGGGGATGCGAATCGCAACCGAGCGGTGATTCAATCCCCAGTTCGGTTCGACGGGCGCAAACATCTCCGGCAGCAACCGGCGGTATGAGTTGGCATTCGGCGCAAAGATGGCGGTCGACTCGGGCATTATCTTCAGCAGTCCGCCGACGGCGTGCCGTAGTCTCGCCGAGAAGGGTGGATTCGACAGCGACTGGCGTCCGTAAGAGAAGTAGTTATTGCCTTTACGGTCGACGAGGCTCATGTGGACGTGCAGGCCACTTCCGGACTCCTCCGCAAACGGTTTGGCCATGAAGCATGCGACGAAGCCGTGTTTAAGCGCCGTCGCTTTGACTGCGCGTTTGAGCAGCAGTGCGTGATCGCAGGCAAGGACCGGGTCGTCGAGATGCTGAAGATTTATCTCGAACTGCCCCGGCGCGTACTCGGAAGTCGCGGCATCCGCGGGAATGTTCTGCGCTTCACAAATGGCGTAGAGGTCATCGAGGAAGTGCTCGATTTCCCAGAGGTCATCGGGGTGGTAGACCTGGGGTCCCATCTGCGGCCGACCTATCCCCGGCACCCGGGCCGGGCGTGGGGCCGGCTCATCGGCCCTCGCGTCGAGCAGATAGAATTCGAGTTCGGTTGCCATCACGATGCTCAGCCCCATCTTGTGGAGCGGCTTGACGGCCCTCTCCAGCACCGCGCGGGAATCGGCAAAGAAGGGCTTGCCATCGGCGTCGAACATGCGAAACAGCGCCTGCGCCGTGGGATTGACCGCCCAGGGCACCGGCGCGATGCTGCCGGGCACCAGCCGGGCGGGAATGTCAGGGTCGCCGTCGTCATCTCCGATCATGCCCGGAATCACGTCGCCGAGGGCGCCCATCAGAACGGTGCCTGCGCAGAACCAGAAGCCATCGTCGCAGACTTTTTCAAAACTCTGCCGACGCACGCGCTTGCTGCGAAAAATGCCCTGAATATCAGGTATCAGGATCTCCATCGACGCTGAATCCGGGTGGTCCCGGAGAAACCGGCGCAGTTCGTTCCTGAGTGGATTGATTTTCTTACTCGCCATGGCTGGGCCATTGTAACGCGTGTTACCATGCCGCCAAGCCGGTTGCCTGGAATCAGAATATCAATAAACGCAGCTTGCATTTCCTCACGGGCATCGCGGCGCTCGCCTGGTCGCTGACCGCACAGGCCATCGAAATCGAAACCCCCCGGATCGGTCTCGTATCCGTACCGACAGAGGTCGTCGTAAGCGGAGTTGCGCCCGGTGCGAATGTTGCCCTGAGTTTCGGTGACTCGACGTATCTGGCGAACGCCGACGAGGATGGTCGAGCCGTCTTCGAAGAGGCGATCGCGGACGCGACGGGCGCGATACGAATCAGGGCATCGGCGATCGGCGCATCGGCGTCGGCCGAATTGCGAATTCTTCCCGGCTGGGTGTCGTTGTTGCCCGCACTCATCGCAATCGTCGTTGCCTTGTTGCTGCGCAACGTCGTACCGGCGCTGATTCTCGGCCTGTGGGTGGGCGCCATGGCGGTGCAGGGGTTCACGCTCGCCGGTGCCGGGGAGGGATTGCTGGATATTTTCGCCATCTACGTTGCCGGCGCGATGGCGGACGGTGATCGAATCGCAATTATCCTGTTCACGATGATGATCGGCGGCATGGTCGGCATCATTACGCGTAACGGCGGCATGGCGAGCATCGTGCGCATTGTCGTCAGCAGGGCCAAAACAGTTATCGGCGGCCAGATTTCCGTGTGGCTGATGGGCCTCATGGTCTTTTTCGACGACTATGCGAACACCTTGGTCGTTGGCAATACGGCGAGACCGATCACCGACCATCTGAAGATTTCGCGCGAGAAGCTGGCCTATATCGTCGACTCGACGGCGGCGCCGGTCGTGTGTCTCGCGCTCGTGACGACCTGGATCGGCTACCAGGTCAGCCTGATCGACCAGGCGATGGTGGATATCGACGGACTCAGGGGTACTGCTGCCTACTCGATATTCCTGCATTCGATCCCGTACAGCTTTTACCCGATACTCGCAATCGTCTTCGTGCTCGCTGTGGCATCTACCGGTCGTGACCTCGGTCCGATGTACAAGGCCGAGGTTCGCGCACGCAACGGTACGGTGCGGCCAGAGAAGGAAGAGGAACTGCCGGCGATGGACAGCGACAAGCTCGAAGCGAAGCCCGGCGTGCCGCTGCGGGCATTGAACGCGTTTCTGCCGATAGTGACGATGATCGTGGCCTTGCTCGTTGGCATGTATATGACCGGCGAGGGCGAGACCATCAAGGACATCATCGGTGCCGCCAATCCCTATAAATCGATGATGTGGGCATCATTCATCGGCGTCCTCGTCGCCGCGAGCCTGTCAATCGGGCGACGCATACTCAGCGCCCACGAAACCGTCGACGCCTGGTACGGCGGCGCGCGGGCGACCTTGTTCGGCATGATCGTGCTCGTACTGGCCTGGTCGATGTCCGACATAACGGCCGTACTCAACGCGAAAGGTTACCTGATCACAATTCTGGGCGATGCCTTGCCGGCAGCGCTCTTGCCGGCCGCAGTGTTCATTCTCGCTGCCGTGACGGCATTCTCGACGGGTACCAGCTGGGGCACGATGGGCATACTCGTGCCGCTCGTCGTGCCGCTCACCTGGGCCGTCATGACGGTCAACGGCATGGCGGACCCGTCCGGCATGCATATCATGTATTCGGCCGTGGCCTGCGTATTGGCCGGAGCCGTGTGGGGCGATCATTGCTCGCCAATATCGGACACGACCGTGCTTTCGTCGATCGCCAGCGGCTGCGATCATATCGAGCACGTCCGGACGCAGTTGCCGTATGCCATGATCGTCGGCATGGTGGCGATTGCCCTCGGCACAATCCCGGCCGGATATGGCCTGCCGCCCTGGGTATCGCTGATTGGCGGCGCGGTGATCCTGGTCGGGATACTGCGGTTCTTTGGCCGCCGGGCCGGCGACGCCACTTAGGACCCTTTCACCGGCATCGCGCCTCGCGTATGCTGGTCGCGCGTTTTCCACAGAGGAGTGCCGGGGTTCGTCCCCATATGCATCTCAAACCCGTAATCGGCGTGCCTGCGTGCCGCAAGCCCATCGATGGTCAACCCTTTCACGCCGTTGGAGAGAAATACCTGGCGGCCCTGATCGACGGCGCGGACGCCCTGCCTCTCATTATTCCCGTCATGGCAAAACACCTGGATCTCGAGGAAATTCTTGGCCAGGTCGATGGCGTATTCCTGACCGGCAGCATTTCCAATGTCGAGCCGCACCACTATGGCGGCGAACCCAGCGAACCCGGGACGCTGCACGATCCGCATCGTGATGCCTCGACATTGCCGCTGACGCGCCGGGCGCTCGAGGCCGGCGTACCGCTGATGGCGGTTTGCCGCGGCTTCCAGGAGCTGACGGTTGCGCTGGGCGGGTCCCTGCATCAAAAGGTGCACGAGGTACCGGGCCATCGCGAGCACAGGGAAAACCCGAACGACCCCCTCGATGAGCAGTATGGCCCGGCACACGCGGTTAATCTCGTCGAGGGTGGCACGCTGCACAAGCTGGCGGGAGAGACGACGGTCATGGTCAATTCGCTGCATTCCCAGGGCGTCGCACGCCTGCCCGACGGCGTGACCGTCGAAGCCATCGCCGAAGACGGCCTGATCGAGGCTTTCAACGTGGACAGCGTGCCCGGTTTCGCGCTGGCGGTGCAGTGGCATCCCGAGTGGCGTGTCACGGAAAACGAATTTTCACTGTCAATATTCAAAGCATTTGGCGACGCGTGCAGGGAGTACGCCGGCCACAGGCAGGTTTAAAGTGAGTGAAGACGAAGTCTTTCAGCCCTGGTTGAAAGAGAGAAATATCGATGATGTCGAAGCGTTCGTGCCCGACATGGCCGGCTCGGCGCGGGGCAAGGTTGTGCCGGCGGACAAGTTTGGTGCCGGACCGATGAAAATGCCGGAGGCCGTGTTTCAGCAAACGGTCTCGGGCAATTACATCAAAGATCCCGGCAATGTCGAGGATCGGGATATGATCCTGACCCCGGATCCGACGACCCTGCGCCCCGTACCCTGGGCATCCGAGCCTGCGGCTTCAGTTTTTCTCGATTGCCATCACCGCGACGGGAGTCCAGTGACGAAATCTCCGCGCGCCGTACTCCGAAATGTACTCGGCAAGTACGAGGCGCGCGGGTGGGTCCCCGTTGTCGCGCCAGAGGTAGAGTTCTACCTGCTTAGCGCCCACTCAGATCCCAATGTCGAAGCCGAGCCGCCCGAGGGACGCCTTGGCTGGACCGAAGGCGCCAACCAGCCCTACAGCATCGATACGATGAACGATTTTGACCCGTTCATTAACGATCTGTATGCATACAGCGAGGCGCAGGGCATCCGTATCGATACGCTGTCTCAGGAAATGGGCCCGGCGCAGTTCGAGATCAACTTCCTGCACGGCAACGCCGTCGATCTCGCGGACCAGGTGTTCCTGTTCAAGCGCACGGTGCGCGAAGTCGCCATCGAGCACGAAATGCGGGCGACGTTCCTGGCCAAACCGATGTCGGAAGAAGCCGGCAGCGCCTTGCACGTACATCAGAGTGTCGTCGACAAGGCCGGCAGCAACATCTTCTCTGAGACGAAGGGGAATCCGTCGGAGTTTTTCCAGGGATTCCTGGGTGGCCTGCAGACCTACATGCCGGACGCCATGTTGATTTTCGCTCCCTATGTGAATTCCTATCGGCGCTTCATGAATCCCTGGGCTTCTCCCGTTAACCTTGCATGGGCGGTTGACAATCGTACGGTAGGGCTAAGGGTCCCGGACTCGGCAGCCGACAACAGGCGCATCGAGAACCGCCTTGCCGGGTCCGACGTCAATCCCTACCTGGTGCTTGCGGCAACGCTTGCCTGCGGCTACCTTGGCATGGTCGAGGGGCTCAAGCCGTCCGAAGCCATCGAGGGCAGTGCCTATGGCGGCGAATTCGGACTGCACCGCCACATTTACGCGGCGATCGACGCGCTGAAGGCTTCCAACGCGATGCGCAGTATGCTAGGTGATGATTTTGTCAGCCTTTACTGCGCGTTGAAGGAAAACGAATACATGGAGTTTCAGGAGATCATCACGCCCTGGGAGCGTGAGATCCTGATGTTCAACGTCTAGGGGGATCATTATGGCGGCCATCGAAAAGTCTGTGGCAACGGACCTGCAACAGCTCGACATGGAGCACCACCTGCATCCGTTCACTGACCACAAGGACCTCCATAAGAAAAAGTCCCGCATCATCACGCGGGCAGACGGCGTTTATATTTTCGACGCCGCTGGCAACCGGATTCTGGACGGCATGTCGGGACTCTGGTGCGTCAATGCGGGCTATGGCCGGAACGAGCTTATCGACGCCGCGGCCGCGCAGATGCGTAACTTGCCGTATTACAACAACTTTTTTCAATGCGCGAGCCCACCGTCCATCGAGCTCGCCGCGATAATCAGCGAGGTCAGCCAGCCGCAGCTCGACCATGTTTTCTTTTCGGGCTCGGGCTCGGAGTCGAATGACACCATTGTACGCATGGTACGCCGCTACTGGGACCTGATGGGGCAGCCGGAGCGCCACACGATTATCAGTCGCAAGAACGCGTATCACGGATCGACCGTGGCTGCCGCAAGCCTGGGTGGCATGAAGCCCATGCATCGGCAAAGCGGCCTGCCGATTCCGGGCATCGTTCACGTGGAACAACCCTACTGGTTCGGCTCGGATCGCTCGATGTCCCCCGACGAGTTCGGTATACAGGCCGCACGCTCGATCGAGGAAAAAATCGATGAACTCGGCGCCGAAAAGGTTGCTGCGTTTATCGGCGAGCCTGTGCAGGGTGCGGGCGGTGTCATCATTCCACCGGATTCATACTGGCCAGAAGTGCAGCGCATCTGCGACGAGTACGGCATCCTGCTCATCTCGGACGAGGTGATAACGGGTTTCGGTCGTCTCGGCGAATGGTTCGGCGCTGATTACTACGGTACGAAACCCGATTTCATGCCGTTTGCAAAAGGCGTGACTTCGGGGTACCTGCCCCTCGGTGGCGTGCTGGTGTCGGATCGGGTGATCGACGTAATGATCGACAAAGGCGGCGAGTTCTACCACGGTTATACGTATTCGGGTCATCCGGCTGCCTGCGCCGTTGCGATCGAAAACATACGCATCCTGCAGCGCGAAGGTCTCGTCGATCGTGTCAGGAAAGACATTGGCCCTTATTTGCAGAAAGGCTGGCGGAAACTCGGAGAGCATCCGCTCATCGGCGAGGCGAGGATGATCGGCCTCATGGGCGCTCTTGAACTCGTCAAGGACAAAGGCTCGCTCGAGCGTTTCGAGGAAAAGCAGGGCGTCGGCACGATTTGCCGCGATATCTGCGTCGAAAACGGACTCGTCATGCGCGCCGTCGGTGACACGATGGTCGTCGCACCACCGTTAGTGCTATCCCATGAAGAAGCCGACGAGCTGATCGAAAAAGCCTGGAAGTGCCTCGACCTGACGCAAAAGGCTGCCAGTGGATAGAAAAGGCAACGACACCGCGTTCACGCGCGACGATCTTTACGGAACGAAGCCCGAGCCGACGTATGCCGGCGCGCTGTCGTTCATGCGGCGCAAGTACTCGCGCGACCTCGACGGTGTCGACGTTGTCGTCACGGGTGTGCCGCTGGACACGGCGACGACGAATCGCCCGGGTGCCCGGTTCGGACCGAGGGCCATTCGTGCGGCATCGACGGTGATGGCCTGGGAGAGCCCGTATGGCATGCCCTTCGACCCCTTCGACAAGCTGGCTGTCATCGACTACGGCGATTGCTTCTTCGATCACGGCCGCCCCGATTCGATTGCCGATGCGATCGAAGCACATGCCTACGACATCATCAGCAAGGGCCCGGCTTTACTCGCGCTCGGCGGCGATCACTTCATTTCTTACCCGATCGTCAGGGCGCACGTTCGCCACCACGGCGGCCCGCTCTCGCTGGTTCATTTCGATGCCCATACGGACACCTGGCCGGACGAGGAAGGCAAGCGCGTCGATCACGGCACGATGTTCTACCATGCGGCGAAAGATAATCTCGTCGATCCCGCCTCATCGGTGCAGGTCGGTATTCGCACGACGAACCGGGATACGATGGGGTTCAACGTGCTCGATGCGCCGTTCGTGCACGAAAACGGCATTGCGGTCGTCATTGCGACGATCCGCGATACCGTCGGCGACAATCCTGTCTACCTGACATTCGACATCGACTGCCTGGATCCGAGCCATGCGCCCGGAACCGGCACGCCGGTGTGCGGAGGGCTGAGCAGCTACCAGGCGATGGAAATCCTGCGCGGTCTGGCAGGTATCAACGTTGTCGGAATGGATATCGTCGAGGTGGCCCCTGCCTACGATGTCGGCGAGATAACCGCGTTGGCGGCATCGCATCTGGCGATGGAAATGCTATACCTGTTTGCTACGAAAGCGCCTTCCTGAGGCTTGCCTCGTAGTCGGCCTTTGGACGCACGCCGACCAGCATGTCGACGACCTGTCCCTTGTCGAACAGCACGACGGTCGGTATCGAACGAATACCGAATTGCATCGCGACCTGTTGATTGGCGTCGATGTCGAGTTTGGCAACCTTGGCCTGTCCGTCGAAGTCGGCCGCGAGATCCTCGATGATCGGTTCGAGCATGCGGCACGGCGCGCACCACCCGGCCCAGAAGTCCAGAAGCACGGGTTGATCGGACCGCAGTACCTGCTCCGCGAAGTCGTTGTCCGTTACGGCTATCGGCCGGGTAGCTGAATCATTCATAATCAATCTCCAGAAACCAGACGAGGGATGTGGGTTCCAGAAATGTCGTTTCAAGCGTCCAATCTGCTCGAATTCTTCGATACCCGCCGTGAGCGCGGCGTATCGCTGGTACTCGTGACGGTGATCGATACGCAAGGATCGACGTACAGCAAGGCCGGGGCGCAGATGCTGGTAGATTCTGATGGCGTATTTTGCGGCATGCTGTCGGGCGGCTGTCTGGAGGGCGACCTGGCGGTGCGGGCACGGGTCGTCATCGATTCGGGCCAGGCGCAGACTGTTACCTACGATCTTGCGCAAGATGACGAACTTTGGGGTATGGGCGCGGGCTGCGACGGGATGATTCGAGTCTTGCTGCTTCCACTAACGCCCGACAATGCTTACGCCCCGTTTGCCGATATGGCGGATGTCCTGCGCGGACGGGATGCGACGGAATTCCGGCTGCCGCTGGAGGGCGAAGATCCGGACGAGGTCGCAATCACTATCGTGCCTCCGCCACGAGTACTCGTGCTCGGCGCCGGCCTGGACGCCGAACCCGTCGTTCGCTTTGCGGCAGAGCTGGGATGGCGCGTGACCGTGGCCGATCATCGCCCGGCTTATATCGACGGCGGCAACTTCGCCGCGGCCGAGTCCCGCCATTGCGTGCCCGCCGACGACATATCGAAGTCGATCGACCTGTCGTTATTCGACATGGCGATCGTAATGAGCCACCACCTGGCTTCGGATCGGGCCTATTTACGCCAGCTGGCGCGAACGGGCATGACGTACGTCGGTTTGCTGGGGCCGCGTGCGCGACGTGAAAGACTGCTGGCCGAACTCGGCGATGACGCCGGCGAACTCCCGGAAAGCCTGCGCGGTCCCGCGGGAATCGATATCGGCGGGCACGGGCCCGCGCCGATCGCTTTGTCGATCATTGCCGAGATGCAGAAGGCCTGGGTATCCCGCTAGTGGGGTGCCGACCGGCCGCCCGGGAAAAAGACCCGAATGATCATGTTCGCAAGTTCGTCAATCTCGTCATCGTCGTCGAGATCGATCCCGCTCGTGCCCTTGAGTTCCTGCTTCAGCGCAAGCAGGCCGCCAGCCGACACGCGAATCATGTTGAACAGCAGCGCCGTACTACCGGACGGGATAATACCGAGTTCCTGCAGCTCGACGAGCGCCTTGTCGACCTCTGTGTACAAGGGTCTAAGGTGATGCTCGACGAGCCAGTCGAGACGATCGCTCCGGTGGCTCGACTCCTGCAAGATGATCTTGTGCAGGGCGGGCTGGCTGCGCGAGTAGCGCACATAAGTACGAACAAAGGCCTCGGCTCGCGCCCTCGGATCGAGGTCGGGCACCTCGGCCATCGCTTTCAGAAGCGAGATATTGAATTCGCGAAAAATACGGTCCGTCGCCGCCCGCCAGAGCCGGTCCTTGTTCTTGAAATGGTAAGTGATCAACGGATGGTGGACGCCGGCTCGCTCGGCGATGTCGCGCGTGGATGTACCTTTATAGCCGCTTTCCGAGAAGGCACTGATGGCCGCATCCAGCAGCTTTTGTTGTGTGACGATGCTGCGCTGCTGTTGTTTTCGAGTTCGTTTTTCCGTGCTGCGTTGCTGCTGATCGCTCAAGACTCGCCCCCCGCGCACCCCATGACTGCACCCTAGGTTAGCGGGAAGCGTTTATTTAGTCCAGAATGGAACAATTCCGGGCGGCTGGTCAGTCGTGACCGGAAGAAGCCGGAATTTACTCCAGGGCGAACTGCATGCGCACCGCGGCGCGTTTGCGAATCGCGACGCCGTCCTCGACGACGGGCTCGAATTCCCAGCCCTCGACAGCCCGCGTTGCGGCGCTCACGAAGACGTCACCCGGGTCGGATCCGCGAATCGAGATGTCTGTCGTACTGCCGTCTATGTCCACGGTAAAGACGACGTCGACCCAACCCGACATGCCTCGGCGTTGTGCGGCTCGCGGATACTTGGGCGCAACGTATTTCTTGCGTTTCAGCGCGCTGACGGCGACAGGCCGTACCTGGGCTGCAGCCGGCTCCGCCTGTGGCGCCGGCGTCTGCTGCGGGTCGGGCCGCGGCTCGGGCTGCGGCTCGGGGTCAATCTGTGCCTGCTGAACAGCCGGCTTCTCGACGAGCGCAGCCTGCTGAACGGGTTCTGAGACTGGTTCCCTGAAGGTCTTTGCCTCGGCGTCGGGTTCGTCGGCAGCCTGCTCCGGCTCAACCTTTGCCGCGGCAGCTTGCTGCTGTGCCGCCTGTTCGGCCGCAGCGCGTTCCGCGGCTGCGCGCTCTGCGGCTGCTCGGGCAGCTGCTGCCCGCTCTTCTTCGGCACGCTTTTGTGCGGCTATGCGCGCACGTTCACGGCGGTCACGCGCGGCCTGCAAAGCGTCCGTGGCGGCGGCGACCTCGTTACTTGACGGGTCCAGGCGCCCGGCGCTGGCGAGCAGATTACCTGCACTGGTGAGATTGTCCGCGTCGATTTCGGCGCGTGCCTGCAGCACGAGCTTGCTTGCGATAGTGATCAGGCCCTGGCGCGCAACCGAGTTGCCGGGATCGTTACTTAACGCGAGCTCGTAGTAGTAGCGTGCATTGTCATTTGTCGGCTCGATCAGCCTGCCTTCTTCGAGACGCGCGCTTGCCTGAGCCAGCACGTCCTCGACGCGTTGCTCGCTCAATGCTGCGTTCAGCTCGTCGGCAATCAGTTCTATTTCGCTGGAGTCGGCGACGTCGAGTGTGCGGGCGTCGTACAACGCGAGCTCGGCTTCCTCGAAACGCGATTCCCGGATCGCAATGCGTGCCTCATCGAGGTACGAGCGCAGCTGCAACTGCGACAGCTGCGCATCGAGGAACGGCAGACGCGGGTTGTCGGCGCTTGCGTCCTTGACCTCCTGCAGCGCAGCCTCTGCGTCGGCGACACGGCGGTCGAGCAGCGCAGCCTCCACTTTTTCGATCAGCTGATCCACGTCCGGCCGCGGAAAAACCGTTTCCTCGACCTCGAAAACGGGGTCGGATTCGGTGATGGACGGCATGGCGCCAGCGGCTTCTTCGGTGTCTGCTGCGGGCTTGTCCGGGCTGCCGAACAACCAGAAGGAGACGCCAATCACGGCGACCAGCATGACCGCTGCGCCGCCCAGTAACTTCGGGTTCTTGAAAAGAGAGCCGGAGCCGCCGGATGCGGCAGCATCATTGGCTGGCGGGGCCTTGTCTTTCTCGCGGGTGAATGACTTCGATACCGACGACACTATGCCGGTCATCGTCTCCGTAAAGCTCGTGTCGTCGCCGAAGGCGTCGGCGAGACCGTCGTCGATCGGGGAGAGCGCCTCGTCGCGGCTCGCCACGATCTTTGCGGGCTGCTCCACGTTCTTTCGCGCAGGCTTCTGAGCTTTGGGCGCCGGCGCGGGCTCTTTCCTCGCCTCCTGGGGCCGGGGCTCGATCTTCGGCGCTGCTACCTTTGCCGGTTTCGGTTCGGGCTTAGGCTCGGCCCTGGGCTCCGGCGCGGGTGCCTTGACGGTCTTCCCGGTCGCTTCGGGTTTCGCTTCGGGTTTCGCTTCGGGTTTCGCTTCGGGTTTCGGTTCGGGCTTTGGCTCGGCTTTCGGCTTGGGGGCCGGCGCCGCTTTGGCTTGCGGCGCTGCCGCCGGCTTGCCTGCTCTGGCGAAAGCGCTGTCCGGCGCTTCGAGGTGGTGCTTGACCGATGCTTCGATCGCGAGTCGTGAGCGGCCGGGCGAAACGGGTTTCAGCAGGAAACGGTATACCTTGCCGCGATTGATCAGGTCCATGAGCATTTCGCCGTCGTCGCGGCGACCGGCAACGATGGATACGAGGCGTGGCGCTCCTGTTCGCAGATGGAGGGCCAGCTTCTCGACGTTGTCACCAACCATGGCAGCGTCGATAACGGCGACGCCGATCTTCTGCTTGCGAACAGCGTCGTCGGCCTGCTGCAGCGTATTTGCGTAAACGATGTTGTGCATGCCACGGGTGGATTCACGGATGGTGCCGAGGAATTCCTCGTCCTGCGTCAGAACCAGAACATCGACGGAGCGAGCGCCGACGTTTGCGGCGGCCGAGACTTTTTCGGGATCGAGTGCCGGCATGCGGCCGGTGCCGTCGGAAATGATGCTCGATCCGTTCTCCGACGTCTCCATGATGATGTGCTCGCCGGTCGGCTGATCGACACCGGCAGTCGTGTCATTGGCGGACTCGGCCAGTGCCATCAGGCGTGCTTGCTGCGTCGCGCCGTCAATCAGGCTCCGGAGCGAATCGCCCGTGACGTTGCCCCGGACGACCTGGAATACTTCCTGATCACCGACCAGGGCTTCGACATCGTCGTCTTCTGCAGCGAGAAGTATGCCGATGGTATCGGGGGAGCGTTTCTTCGCCTCGCGCAGGGCTTCCAGTCCGCTCATCCCCGGCAGTTCCTGTGCGGAGACGATGACATCGATTTCGGTCTCGCCGAGGGTGTTCAGGGCTTCCGACCCACTGGTCGCAAGATGCACCGTATAGCGGTCATTAAATCCCGAACTGAGACTGTCCAGGGTGCTCTGCTCGCTATGCAGCAACAATACTTGCTTTTTGAATTGTTCCAGCGACACGGTCGACCTCCGACGATTTATGTCTAATTGCCTACGCACTCCTTGCGTTGGCTGAGTATATCGTCGGACATTGAGTCAAATGTCGCCGGACGGCGACGGACTCTCGAATCTGTGACGCGGCGCACAGTCAAACTGTAGGCCGCGTCACACAACGCCTTCAGCGTCGTTCCCGGACCTCCTGAGCGAGTTCCGCGGCGACCTGTTCGAGCGGCAGGACGACCTGTTTTTTACTTCCCAGCCGCCGTACCGCCACGGTGCGTTCTTCGACCTCGCGCTGCCCGACTGCGAGCAGAACCGGGACTTTCGCCACGCTGTGTTCGCGGACTTTGTAGGAGATCTTTTCGTTGCGTATGTCGGTCTCGACGCGCAGGCCTGCGGACCGCAGTTCGCCGGCAACCTCGTTCGCATAATCGTCGGCGTCCGAAGTGATCGTCAAGACCTGCGCCTGTGTCGGCGAGATCCACAGCGGCAGCTTGCCTGCATGGTGTTCGATCAGGATGCCGATAAAGCGCTCGAGCGAGCCGAAGATCGCGCGATGCAACATGACGGGCAGGTGCTTGTTGCCGTCTTCGCCGACGTAGCTCGCACCCAGGCGCCCCGGCATGTTCAGGTCGACCTGCAACGTACCGCATTGCCAGTCGCGTCCGATGGCGTCGCGCAACACGAACTCGAGCTTCGGTCCGTAGAAGGCGCCTTCTCCGGGGTTGTAGCTGTGTTCGAGGCCCGCAACTTCCAGCGCCTTCTTCAGCGCGGCTTCGGACTGGTCCCAGACTTCGTCCTCGCCGACCCGCACCTCCGGCCGGTCCGCGAACTTGATGCGCACGTCCTCGAAACCAAAACTCCGGTAGATGCCGAGAATCAGGTCACACACGGCAATGGATTCATCCGTGATCTGTTCGGGCGTGCAGAAGATATGTGCGTCGTCCTGCGTGAATCCGCGTACGCGCATCATGCCGTGCAGTGCACCTGACGGTTCATAGCGGTGGCACTTGCCGAATTCCGCGAGGCGCACGGGCAGGTCACGATAACTCGTGATGCCTTGCTTGAAGATCTGGACATGGCCCGGGCAGTTCATTGGTTTGATGGCGTACTGGCGGCCGTCGACCGTTTCGGTCGTAAACATGTTTTCGCCGAAAGTGTCCCAGTGGCCCGATGCTTCCCACAGCGAGCGAGACATGATTTCAGGCGTGTTGATTTCCCGGTAGCCGGCGGCGTTTTGCTGCTCTCTCATGAACTGGATCAGGCTCTGGAACAGGCTCCAGCCTTTCGGATGCCAGAAAACTGCGCCCGGCGCCTCTTCCTGAAAGTGAAACAGGTCCATGACCCTGCCGAGGCGGCGATGGTCGCGCTTCTCCGCTTCCTCGAGCATATGCAGATACTGGCGCAGCTGCTTGTCACTGGACCAGGCCGTGCCGTAGACGCGCTGGAGCATTTCGTTCTTCGAATCGCCGCGCCAGTATGCGCCGGATACATGGGTTAGCTTGAAGGCTTTGCCGAGCTTGCTGGTCGATGGCAGATGCGGGCCGCGGCAAAGATCGATGAACTCGCCCTGTTTGTAAAGCGTAATAGGCTCGCCCGACGGAATGCCCGCGATAATCTCGGCCTTGTACTCCTCGCCAATACCGCGGAAAAACTCGACAGCCTCGTCACGGTCCCAGACCTCCCGGACGATCGATTCGTCGCGATCGACGATCTCGCGCATGCGTTCCTCGATGACCTCGAGGTCTGCTTCGGTAAACGGCTCCTCACGCGAGAAGTCGTAGTAGAAGCCATTCTCGATGGCCGGCCCGATCGTCACCTGGGTATCGGGCCAGAGTTCCTTGACGGCTTCCGCCAGCGCATGTGCCGCATCGTGGCGCAGCAGCTCCAGGCCGTCATCAGAATCGCGCGTGATAATCTCCACGGCGGCGTCGGCCTCGATGTCTCGGGTCAGGTCATACAGTTCGCCGTCGACTCGGACCGCCACGGCGTCGCGCGCCAGGCTCTTGCCGATGCTGGCGGCGATTTCGGCGCCCGTCGTCGTGGTGTCGAACTGTCGGACGGAGCCGTCGGGTAGGGTGATGTTTGGCATCGCTCGTTCTGATGAATATTGATATAAAGACGGCGCGGTATTGTACAGAAAACAAGTACAATAGCGCCTTTTTTAGCCAGTTAGCGAACCTTACATGAGCGATACGGCGCCGCGGGATTTTATCCGCCAGATCATCCACGACGACCTCGAATCGGGCAAGCACGACGAGATCGTTACGCGCTTTCCGCCCGAGCCCAATGGCTACCTGCACGTCGGCCACGTCATGTCAGTCTGCCTGAATTTCGGTGTGACAGCGGAGACCGGCGGTCGGACCTTCTTGCGGTTCGATGACACGAATCCCGGCAAAGAGAAACAGGAGTACGTCGACGCCATCGAGCGCGATGTGCACTGGCTCGGATTCGACTGGGGGGACCGGCTGGCGCACGCGTCCGATTATTTCGCTCAAATCTACGAGTCCGCGGAGAAACTCGTCGAAATGGGCAAGGCTTACGTCGACGATCTGACAGCCGAAGAGATCCGTGAATATCGCGGGACGCTGACCGAAGCGGGCAAAAACAGCCCTTATCGGGAGCGTTCGGTCGAAGAAAACCTGGATTTGCTTCGACGCATGCGCGCAGGCGAGTTCGAGGACGGCGAAAAGGTTTTGCGCGCAAAAATCGACATGGCGTCGCCAAATATGAACCTGCGCGATCCGGCACTCTACCGCATCAGGCACACCGCACATCAGCGGACCGGGGATCAGTGGTGCATCTACCCGATGTACGATTTTGCGCACACCCTGTCCGACGCATTTGAGGGCACGACGCACTCGTTGTGCACGCTGGAATTCGAGGATCACAGGCCTCTGTATGATTGGTTTCTGGATCAGCTCAATCCAGCAAATCGGCCGCGCCAGATCGAGTTTTCTCGTCTCAACCTGGCTTATACGATCACCAGCAAGCGCAAGCTGAATGAGCTCATCGACAAAGGCGTGGTCGAAGGCTGGGATGACCCGCGCATGCCGACCATCGCGGGCATGCGCCGAAGGGGCTATCCGGCAGCGGCCCTGCGTGAGTTCGTCAAACGCGGTGGCGTTACGAAGAAGGACAAACTCATCGAAATGGGCGTGCTCGAGAACTGTGTACGCGATGAACTCGGTGAAACGGCGGAACGACGTATGGCCGTGCTTCGGCCGCTAAAAGTCGTACTGACGAACTATCCCGAGGACAAGGTCGAATTGATGCAGGGCCTCAATCACCCTAACCGTCCTGAACTCGGCAATCGCGAGTTGCCGTTCTCCCGCGAACTCTGGATCGAGCGGGATGACTTCCTCGAGGAAGCGCCGCGCAAGTTTTTCCGGCTCAAGCCCGGCGGTGAGGTACGGCTGCGCTTCGGTTATATCATCAAGTGTGAAGACGTCATAAAGAACGATGCCGGCGAAGTCATCGAACTGCATTGCAGCTACGATCCCGATACGCGCAGCGGCGCCGGTAAGTCGGACCGAAGGGTCAAAGGCACGATTCACTGGGTTTCAGCGGCTCACGCGGCAACGGCCAGGGTACGCCTCTATGACCGGCTCTTCACGATACCGGACCCGAATACAGCCGAAGACTTCATGGAAGTTCTCAACCCGAATTCGCTCGAGGTCGTGGAGGCAAAGCTGGAACCGTCGCTCGATAAATTGGAAAAGAATACGGCCGTACAGTTCGAACGGCTCGGCTACTACTGCTTGGACAGCGAAGAGCACACGGGCGACGAGGCCGTCATCAACCGGATCGTCACGCTACGCGACTCCTGGGCGAAGATCGAGAAACAGGCGATGGCGCCGACGGACTGAGTCCGGGGCCGGGTGAGGGCTTCGGACGGGGCGCCGCGGGCGTCAGCCGGTGTCGGTGACAACAACAGGCGCGCCGCGGTCCGCGCCGATGCTTTCGGCGGCATTGCCTTCGGCCTTGGCTACTTCGAGCACACCGAAAGAATTGATTAATGCGAGGAAATCGCCGGGGCTGGCACGACCGTAAGTCGGCAGCATCGGGATGTCCCTGCCGCCGATCCGCACGACGGGGTTTTGCATGCCTTCCAGCATACCGGCTTCGATATTGCTGATCAGATTGCCGAAAGTATCAACGGTAACGATGACGCCGGTTGCGGTTTTGCCACTGAGCTCGGCATCATCCAGCCAGGCAGGAACCCAGTCGTAGACAGGCTTGCCGATCGCAACCGGCGTCGTCCGCCTTGCCGCCAGCTCCGCGGCGACAGGCGCAAAGATGTCGCGGCCGTGAAACGTCATGCTCGGGCAAAAGATGTCGAGCCGGCAGAGCGCGTCGATATCGAGCTTGAATACAGAGGCGCTGTCGGATTCGTCGAGCATACGTGCGAGCAGGCCATTATCCGGCGCCATGAAAAAGTGCTGGTCGTGCTCGACGATCAGGATATCGCGTTCTGTGCCAACGCCCGGATCGACGATCGCGAGGTGCACCGTCCCCTGAGGAAAAAAACGATAGGCATGGCTGACCCAGAATCCCGCTTCCGGTGGCCACTGCGCGGGTATGTCGTGAGTGAGGTCGATAATGCGGGCATTGGGGAAGCGGCTGATGATAACGCCTTTCATGACTGCGGCGAACGGGCCTTTATGGCCGAAGTCGGTGGTAATCGTTATGACGCCGGATGCCTGCATCAGTTCTTCGCCAGCCTGTCCAGATGCCAGTCGGCATTGCCGAACATCTGGCCGATTGCGGTGAGCCGCTTGAAGTAATGGGCGACGTCGAATTCCCAGGTTACGCCAATGCCGCCATGCAGCTGGATTGCCTCCTGTCCGACTTTCTGACCGCTGGTGCCGATGTAATATTTCATGGAGCTGATGGCCTTCCTCGCTTCGGGGGTTTGTTCGGCGCCGGCCATCGATGCCCACAGCAATAACGAGTATGCCTGTTCGCAGGCGGTCAGCATGTCGACCATGCGATGCTGCAGGGCCTGAAAACTGCCGATCGGAACGCCGAACTGCACGCGGGTCTTGGAATACTCGACGGTCCTATCCGTGAGAATCTGCATTATGCCGACGGCCTCGGCGCACACCGCGAGGGTGGCGTCGTCAATCACGGCCTCGAGCGTCGGCAACGCGTCGCCGATTTCGCCCAAAACGGCATCACTGCCGACACTGACATTGTCGAGCGTGATTTCCGCAGCCTGTTGACCGTCGACGGTAGGGTAGGCCTTGCGGCCAATGCCCTCGGCTGTCGCGTTGACCGCAAATAGCGTTATGCCTTTTTTATCCCGCGCCGGGCCAGAGGTGCGCGCCGGCGTGATCAGCATCCCGGCATTGCCCCCATTCAGGACGACGCCCTTGCGGCCGTTCAGAATCCACCTGTCGCCGTCCGCAGTTGCCGTCGTTTCGATGTTTGCCAGATCGTAACGGCTCTGTGGCTCGGTGAATGCAAGCGCGGCCTGCAGCTCACCGGCGATAATCGGATGCAGCCATCTTTCTTTCTGTGCGTCATTTGCGAGCCGCTTGAGCGCACCGCCCGCAAGGATAATGTTGGCGAGGTACGGTTCGACGACGAGGCCGCGGCCGAAAAGTCGCATCAGGATCATGGTCTCGACGGGGCCACCGTCGAGCCCGCCGTCGGCTTCCGCAAACGGTACGGCGGTCCAGCCAAGCTCGGCAAACACCTGCCAGGTAGCGGCGCTGTATCCGCTGTCGGAAGCCGCATGCTGCTGGCGTGTCTCGAAGTCATAGTCGTTGGCGATAAATTTCTCGATGCTGTCGTTCAGCATCGATTGAATTTCGTTAAGTGAAAGGTCCATGAGCAGCGGCACCTACAGGCCAAGCACGTGCTTGGCGATTATATTCTTCTGTATTTCGTTGGAGCCGCCATAGATGCTGGCCTTGCGAAAATTGAAGTAGCGCAGCGACGTGCTCGTTTCGAACCCATCGCCGACCCGGTCGTCCGGGGGATAATCCAGTACGTACTGATCAGGCACGAAGGGCAGGGCATAGTATCCCGCCGCTTCCATGTAAAGCTCGTCGACTGCCTGCTGCAATTCCGTGCCTTTGAGCTTGAGAATCGATGATTCAGGTCCTGGTGCCTTGCCCGAGGCCACCGCTGCCAGCGTCCGCAGCTGGGTAAATTCAAGCGCCTTGATTTCAACCTCTACGGCGGCGAGCTTGCGCATGAAATTGGCGTCTTCCGCAAGGGGTACGGCGCCGCGAATCGACTGCGCCGCCCGGTGACGAAGCTGCACCAGCCGGTAGCGGGTGCGGGCAACGCCCGTCGTGCCGGTGCGCTCATGCTGCAGCAGAACTTTGCCGTAGGTCCAGCCCTTGCCTTCATCGCCCACGAGGTTGCTGACCGGTACCTCGACGTTGTCGAAGAAGATTTCATTCACTTCGTGGTCGCCCTCGATCGTGATGATCGGCTTGACCGTGATGCCGGGAGAGGACATATCGATCAAGAGAAAACTTATTCCTTCCTGCCGACGCGCCACGTCGCTCGTGGTTCGTACGAGACAGAAGATCCAGTCTGCATGCTGTGCCAATGTCGTCCAGGATTTCATGCCATTAACGACATAGTGATCACCCTGCAGATCGGCACGCATCTTCAACGAGGCAAGATCCGAGCCGGCGCCGGGTTCTGAATAACCCTGGCACCACCAGACGTTGCTGGCCAGAATGTCCGGAAGAAACCGCTCTTTCTGTTCGTCGTTGCCGAATGTGTAGATGATCGGGCCGACCATCCCGAGGCCGAACGGGATGATGTCGGGCGCGTCGGCCTCGGCAATCTCTGCTGCAAAAATGTACTTTTGCGTCGCGCTCCAGCCGGTACCGCCGTACTCGACCGGCCAGTTCGGCGCGGCCCAGCCCTTCTCGAACAGGATCTTCTGGAAGCGAATGAGATCCTCGCGATCCAGCGGCACGCGTTCGGCCCGCTTGCGCCTGATATCGTCGGGCAGGTTGTCGCGAAAAAACGCGCGCACCTCATCGCGAAACGCCAGTTCTTCGTCAGTAAATCTTGCGTCCATACGGGTTCACCAGTGCGTGTTGACGTTCAAAACCATGCACCAATGACACCGCAAAATAAAGAATTTTCATGGCCGATTCGTGCAGAATGCATGACATGATATCCGACGCCCTTAATCGCCCGCTTCACGACCTGAGAATATCCCTGCTCGACCGGTGCAATTTACGCTGTCCGTACTGCATGCCCGAGTCGAAGTTCCACGACGACTATCAGTTCCTCAGGAAGACCGAACGGCTCACGCACGAGGAAATAATCAAAGTGGCGCGAGTTGCTACGGGTCTCGGCGTGTCGAAGATTCGTCTGACCGGCGGGGAGCCATTGCTGGACAAGAAATTACCTGGCCTCGTGCGTGCCATTGCCCGGCTTGACGGCGTCGAGGATCTGGCACTGACGACCAATGCGATGTTGCTGGCGCCCGTTGCGGAGAAACTGGCTGGTGCCGGCTTGCAGCGAGTGACCATCAGTCTGGACAGCCTTGACGAAGCCGTTTTCAAGACTATGAGCGGCGGCCGCGGCGATCTGCAAACTGTACTCGCAGGCATCGAGGCGGCCGAAAGGGCGGGGCTGGCACCGATCAAGATCAACGTCGTCGTCGAACGCGGTGTCAACGAACACACGGTCCTGGATCTGCTTCAACATTTTCGGGGATCGGGACATATCGTGCGGCTGATCGAGTACATGGATGTGGGCAATCGTAATGGCTGGCGCATGGACCAGGTTGTGCCGTCTCGTGAGCTGCTTGCGAGCATCGAGGCCCGTTGGCCGCTGCGGTCTATCGAGCGCAATTACCCGGGTGAAGTCGCGCGTCGCTATGAGTACAAGGACGGGCAGGGCGAAATCGGATTCATATCGTCTGTGACCGAACCGTTCTGCGGTGGCTGCAGCCGGGCTCGCCTGTCGTCCGACGGCATGCTTTATACTTGTCTGTTCGCGACGCACGGGACGAACCTGCGTGAGCCGATCCGGAACGGTGCGGACGACGATGAGCTCGCGGATATTCTGGCGCGCATCTGGTTGCAGCGCGCCGATCGCTACAGCGAATTGCGCAAGCCGGATGTTGCCGAGCACCACGCACTGAGCAAGGTCGAAATGTACCGCATTGGCGGTTGATTGAGGCATAAGATATGGCGAAGTTGAGCCACGTTGATGAACGCAACCAGCCGACGATGGTCGATGTCAGCGAAAAGACGGCGTCCCATCGTGAGGCGCATGCGAGAACGATCGTCAATCTGCCGGATGACGTGATCGCCGAGCTGCATGGCAACGAGATCACGACGAAAAAAGGCCCCGTATTTGCTACAGCCATTATCGCGGGCGTGATGGCGGCAAAGAAAACCCACGAATTGATTCCGTTTTGTCATCCGCTGGGCCTGGAGAACTGCAAGGTCGACATCGAGGCTCGCGGCAGCGAGATCGTCATAGATTGCCGCTGCCGGATCCATCACAAGACGGGCGTGGAAATGGAAGCTTTGACCGGCGCCACGGTTGCTGCCTTGACGATCTACGATATGTGCAAAGCTATGTCACACGACATCGTAATTAGCGAGACACGGTTGATGTCGAAGACGGGCGGCAAAAAGGACTTCCATCGTGGCGACTGAGCCGGTTTACGGTCTCGTGCTGGCGGGCGGCGAAAGCCGTCGCATGGGTAGCGACAAAGCTTTGCTCGTCCGTGACGGACGCAGCCAGCTCGAGCACGTCGCGGAGTTGCTCGGCGCGGTAACCGAGCGCGTCTTCGTTTCGGTAAGAGAGCAGCAGCAGGAAGAGCCCGAGCGCCGGCGGCACGCGCAAATTATCGACAGGTTCGAAGGAATCGGGCCAATTGCGGGCGTACTGTCGGCCATGACGGAATATCCCGAGGTCGATTGGCTGGTGGTTGCCTGCGATTTGCCGAATGTCGACGCAGATACGCTGGCATATCTGCTCGAAAATCGCTCGGTGACGCAACCGTTCACCGCTTACAGGAGCAGTTACGACGGCCTTCCCGAACCGCTTTGTGCGCTGTACCGGGCGGGCAGCGGCGCAATTGTGCGTGGTTTCGTGGAAGAGGGAACGATCTGCCCGCGCAAGATACTGATTCGGTCGGATACCAAGCTGCTCGAACAGCTGAATCCCGCAGCGCTCGACAATATCAATACGCCCGACGATCTCGAGGTGAGTGTGCTCGAGGTAGCAAATTGAAGACGATTACGGTTCGTTATTTTGCGATGTTCCGCGAACAGGCGGGCCTCGATGAGGAATCGCTTACGATCGACGCCGCGACCGCTGCCGACGTATACGAGGCGACAAGAGAGCGGCACGGGTCGAGCGAGCCGGTCGGACACTGCAAGGTGGCGATAAACGATGTCATGGCGGACTGGGATTCAGTGGTAGAGGACGGCGACACGGTCCTGCTTTTCCCGCCGGTTGCAGGCGGCTGACGTGATTTCAATTACGACTCAACCGATAGATCCCGCAGAACTTCGCGCCGCACTGTTCGATCCTGCCGCGGGCGCCTACTGCGGCTTCGAAGGCTGGATACGCAACGAGAACGAGGGGCACGATGTCTTGCGCCTGGAGTACGAGGCTTATGAACCGTTGGCATTGAGCGAAGGCGAGAAGATTCTCGCCGAAGCCGGGCAGAGGTACCCGCATTTGCGTGCGCATTGTGTGCATAGAACCGGCATGCTCGAGATTGGCGAATGCGCGGTCTGGGTGGGCGTATCCGCGCCGCATCGTGACGAGGCGTTTCAGGCCTGCCGCTACGTTATCGATCAGCTGAAAGTTCGGCTGCCCATCTGGAAGAAAGAGTATTACGCAGACGGACACTCGGGCTGGGTCAACTGCGAACGATGTGCTGAACATGCCTGAACAGGGTTAGCGGCCGGAACCTTGATGCCGTTGACCACTTGCATCAAGGTTCCGACCGCTTTACGTCTTCAGGCTTGTCAATGTCGACTCCGGCGGGTTCAAAGGCGATCGACTCGAGCGTGAATCGCCGGTCGGTGAACAGGCGTTTCCCACCCGTGTCGCCCGTTAGCGCACACAACTCGTCGAAGCATCCGGAAGCAAACAGCGTTGGCGGCCCCTGTGTTTCCGAGAACGATGTGGCGACGATTTCATTCGTGTTGCCGCTCCAGGCGTCTATCAGTTGCCGAATATGGTCGGCGGTGACGAGCGGCTGGTCGGCGAGCATGATGATCACGGCATCCGCTCGGTACCGGACGGACTGGACGCCACAGGCGATCGATGTGCCGAGTCCTTCCTCGTAGCGATCGTTTCTCTCGATCCGGCTCCGCGTCGGTTCACAAGCCGAGACTACGGATTGCCAGTCGTGACCGACGACCAAAACTGTCTGCTCGCCACAGGCATCGCCAGCCGCGTCCAGGCAGCGGCGCACCATCGGTTTGCCATCGAATTCGGCCGTTTGTTTGGTCGCTCCGAATCTCGAGGCGGTGCCGGCGGCGAGCACGATCGCATACACCGATTTTCTACTTCTGGCTACTTGCGGCGACAGAGTCATGTGTGTATTTAGACAAGCATCATGCGGCAGATCAAATCAGTAGACGACGCGAAGGCGATGATCGGGGAGGAAATTGGCCTGTCCGACTGGGCCGTGATTGATCAGAACCGTATCGATCAGTTTGCCGAGGCGACGGCAGACTATCAGTGGATCCACGTGGACACTGAAAGGGCGGCCCGCGAGATGCCCGATGGCAAGACTATTGCCCATGGATATATGACCCTGTCGCTGATACCGGCCCTGACCAAGAATTTCATCGACGTGGCGAATCTTTCGCGGGCGATCAACTTCGGCGCCAATAAAGTGCGCTTTTATGCGCCCGTCATGTCTGGCGCGAGGGTGCGCGCCAGGGCCACGCTCCTGCAGGCCCGGCGCCGCGGCGGTGCGCTGCTGTTGACCTCGGAAGTACGCATCGAGATCGAGGGTGAGCGCAAGCCTGCCTGCGTCGCCGAAATACTCGGCATGTATTTCTTCGATGAATAGCCCCTATCGGGCGTGCAGCCATCCCGGCAGGAAGGAATACGGCTCGATATCGACCGAGCGATCCCATTCGACCTTGTTCGCCTCGAGCAGTTTCGACAAGCTGCCGTTCTTGAGTGCGTCGAACGTCTCGGTGGCGCCGCCAATGTGCTGGCCGCCGACGAAAATCTGCGGAATCGTTTTCAGTCCCGTGTGATGCTCGATCGCCTTGCGGATCTTGCCGCCCATGTTGTCCTTCTGATACGCGACCGAATCGAGATCGACCGAGCGATAAGGAATCCCGTAGGCCGCGAACGTCTTGCGGACGGACCAGCAGAACTCGCACCACTCCATCGCAAACATCACGACAGGGTTTTCCGGATCGTGGACCGCATTGTCGAAGAATTCGAGCGCCTCGGCCGGCACTTCAACTGTTTCCTCTTCCTCTTCCTCCGGTGGCGGCGGAGGAGGTGCCGAGTCGAAGCGGTAGTTCGGTGTCGAGCGCGAAATCTCCTGTTCCTCGTCGGTCATGTCCTCGGGGATACCATAGAACAATGGCGTGCTCAGATAGCGCTCGCCCGTATCCGGCAGCATGCAGAGCACGTTCGATCCGGGTTCAGCCTTTTCTGCAACCGCGAGGGCGCCAGCCAGCGTCGCGCCGCCCGAGATACCGACGAAGATGCCTTCTTTCGTCGCCAGGTCCTTCGACAGCTGCAGAGCGTCGTCGCCGGCGATCGGGATGATGTCATCGATGTGCTGGGCGGTTACGGCGTCTTCGGTAAGTTTGGGGATAAAGTCCGGGCTCCAGCCCTGCATCAGGTGTGGCCGAAACAGCGGATGGCTCTCGGTGATCGAGCCGTCGGCCTCGCGCTCCTGGGGAATGCCGCTGCCGAGTATCGGCGAGTTGTCCGGCTCGCAGACGATGACCTTCGTGTTCGGGCTTTTTTCTTTCAGTACCCGTGACACGCCTTTCAACGTGCCGCCGGTGCCGAAGCCGCTGACCCAGTAGTCGAGGCCGTCCTCGGCGAATGCCTCGAGGATCTCCGGCGCCGTCGTGCGCGAGTGCGCATCGGCGTTAGCTTCATTCTCGAACTGCCGCACGAGGAACCAGCCGTGTTTTTGCGCAAGTTCGACCGCCTTGGCCAGCATGCCGCTGCCCTTGAGGTGAGCCGGCGTCAGCACGACTTTTGCCCCGAGGAAGCGCAGCATCTTGCGCCGTTCGATACTGAAATTTTCGGCCATCGTGACGACGAGCGGATAGCCTTTTTGCGCGCAGACGACGGCGAGACCGATGCCGGTATTACCGCTCGTGGCTTCGACCACCGTCTGCCCCGGTTTCAGCGCGCCGGAGGCCTCGGCGTCTTCGATGACGCCGAGTGCGAGCCGGTCCTTGACCGATCCACCGGGATTGAAAGATTCGACCTTGACGTAAACGTTGACGTCTTTCGGTCCGAGCTTGTTGAGCCTGACGATCGGTGTCTTGCCGATCGTCTCGAGGATGCTGTCGTATTTCATAGTCAGTCGTCGAACTCGGTGGTTTGCTGGCGCTTGCGGTTGACCGTCAGCCGCGTAACGTCAGGCCGCGAATAGTGGCCCGCAGTATCCATGCTGTGTCGCTCTTCGAGTACCTGCCGATGGTCGAGTGTAGCAATACGCAGGGATTCCCGATCGGTTTCGGGCTCGAGAAGCCAGTCACCCGTGGGGGAGGCCACGCAGGAACCGCCATTGGCCATCACGTCGCCGGCCGTCTCGCGCAGCAGGTCGGCCATGGGTAATTCGTCGCCGATATCGTCGCGCCGCATCAGGCCGCTTACCGAGACGACGAAGGAGCGGCTCTCGCGCGCGATGAAGCGGGTGATCTCCTCGGTATTGCGCGAGTTACCGGGCCAGATTGCGACGTGCAGGTCTTCGCCCTGTCCATACAGCGCCGCCCGCGCCAGCGGCAGCCAGTTCTCCCAGCAGTTCAGGCCGCCGACCGTGAACGGGCCTAGTTTGTGCGTCCTGAGGCCGTGGCCGTCGCCGATCGCCCACACGAGCCGCTCCTCGTGGGTTGGCATCAGCTTGCGGTGCACCGACCCGATATTGCCTTTTGCATCGATGTACACCATGGACGCATACACGCTGTGGCCGCCACGGTTGGCGGCGCGCTCCATGATGCCGATGTAGGACGCCGTCTGGTGTTTGGCGCAGGCATCGCAAACGGGCTGCAGGTCGCCGTGCTCGATAGTGACGGCCTGCTCGACATAGTGGGCATAGAGCTTTTTCTGGGTTTCGGACTCGAACTTTGCGCCGTCGGTACGCTCGACCCAGAACGGGTACCCCGGTACCAGCGCTTCACCGAATACGGCAAGATCGGCATCCGCTTTTGCGGCCTCGCCGATCCATTCGGTGACCTTGGCGAGCGTTGCGTCGCGCTGTAACCAGATCGGCGAGATCTGGCACAGCGCGACGTTTAGCGTTTTCCCTGAAATTGCCTTAGTCGAAGTTCTTGCGGAACGTGACGCCCCACGTCGACGGTTGCGACGGGTAGGAGTTCATGTGGCCTTCCTGGGCCGGCGCATCGAACGAGCCGTGATACCAGCGTTCATCCGTGATATTCCGGCCCCAGATTGTCAGGTCGGAATTCGAGTCGGTCCAGGCATAGCCGGCGCGGAAATTGACGATATTGACGTCGTCCTGGAATGTGAACGGGTCCAGGTCGCCATCGGTCAACAGGTCGGAGTAGTAACTCATCTCGGCGCGGAAGAACAGGCTGTTGTCTCCGACCGGGACGTTTTGCGACACGGCCACGAAGAACTGGTTCTCCGGGTTGTACCCCAGCTTTTCGCCGGTGCGGCTGCAGCGCTCGGACACCAGGGGATTGTCTGCTGGCTGCAGGCCCGGGTCGCTCAGGCCGGTGTGGAACGGATATGCGTCCTGGCAGGTACCGTTCTCGAACGACTTGTACTTACCTTCGTTACGTGCGTAATAGCCGGAGATCTCCGTCTCGGGGAACGGGCGCCAGATGAACTCGACTTCGTAACCGTTGGTTTCGAGGTCGCCGGCGTTCTGCAGGTTGAATCCGGTGCCGGTGAACGAGTTCGCCTGGAAATCTTCAAATTGGGTGTCATAGACGGCGATACTGAGCCTGACCGGCCCGATGTCGCCCTTGAAGCCGAGCTCGATCGACTCGGACGTTTCCGCGGTGAATATCTGGTCGAACACCGGCGCGATCCTGTCGTCGTTCGTGCCGCCCGACTTGAATCCGGTCGCATAGGACAAATAGAACATCGAGGTTTCAGTCGGCAGCCAGGTCAGCTTGGCCGTGCCCGTCACCTGGTCTTCACTCAGCGTGTCCAGGAGCGAATCGCGCGGCGCCAGCGGTTCGAAGGCGAATATGCCCCAGCCCGGCGTGTAGAAAGGCTGGAACGTCGGCAGCGAATTGGCCGGGTTCGCGAGGTCGAACGTCGGCGCGCCGGGCGGCAGGAGCGCGGCACATTGCGGATCGAGTGAACAGAACATGGAGACTACTGCCGTGAAGTCGGCTCTCGGCGTGCCGGTCGGCAAGGGCGCCGAGGTATAGACGGCGTCGATGCCCTTGGTCTCGTCGGTGTAGCGAGCGCCCAGGGTCGCTATGAGCGAGTCGCCCAGCGCAAACTCGACCTGGCCGAAGACGGCCCAGCTGTCATGATCCTGGGTCGTGACGTCGAGCGCGGTCGAACCCGGCAGCACCGGGAAAGGATTGGCAGGCTGGAATCCAAACGCGCCGAAAGTGGTGGCAAAAAAGTCCACGATGCCTACGAGAGCACCGAGCCGCGGGTCGCTGCCAAGGAACAGTGGCAGGAAGCCCGCATCGTCGGTCAGCTTCCTGTTGACGATTTCCTGCTCGAAATAGTAGGCGCCGATGACGTAGTTGTTGCCGTCACCCCATTCGCCGGCCAGGCGCAGCTCCTGCGAGATCGAATCCTGCGTCGCGTCGTTGGTCCTTTCCAGCACCGGCAGGTCGGTGAAGTCGACGTCGGCAAAATCAAAGCTGTCGAATGCGCGCAGGGCCGTGACGGACGTCAGCGTCGCGCCGTTGCCGAAGGTCTTGTTCAACTCGAACGACAGGCCCGAGTCCTCGTTGCGGGATTCGGGCAGGAAGCTCAACGCGGTGACGTAGTCGTCGAAGCCCGTCTGCGAGATGATCTGGCCGCCCGGGAGGATGCGACCCGGAAAGCCGTTAGGCAGCGTGCATGGTACTCCCGGCGTGGGGCAATCGGGCAGAGCGCGCAGCTGGTCGAGGAACTGTTGCTCCGGATACGGGAAGTCCGTGAACACGGTGCCGCCGAGCAGGAAGATCGAGAAGTCGGTGCCGAACGTCGGTATGGGATTGGTCAGCGTGTGTTGGGCGACGATGTTGTCGATCCGCGTCACGCCGACGCAGCAGATCTCGTTCAGCTCCGCGTAGTCGAGAATCAGGCGCCAGTTGAAGTCGTCGCGAGGCTCGTTATAGGCCAGTTGCAGGCGGCCGCCGATGCGGTCGCGGTCATTGAGGATGTCCTCGCCGAGCGCAACGTCGTCCACGTAGCCGTCGCGCTGGTGCGAGAAAATCGTGCCGCGGAATGCCAGGTTATCGTTGATCGGGATGTTCGCTGCCGCGCCGATCTTCACGAGGCCGTAATCGCCGGCCGTGACCTCGACGAATGCGTCCCTGCTTTGGGTCGGGCGCACCGTGCGCACATTGATTGCGCCGGCCGCCGTGTTCTTGCCGAAAATCGTGCCCTGCGGGCCACGCAGTATTTCGACAGCTTCGATATCGACGAGGTCGTTGATCATCGAGCTCTGGCGCGAGCGGTATATTCCGTCCACGTAAAGGCCGACCGACGACTCCACGCCGAAGTTATTCGCGGTACTGCCGACCGAGCGGATCGAAAAGTTCGACGTTGTCGACGTCTGGCTCTGGCCCATGATCAGGCTGGGGACATTCTGCTGCAGGTCGAAGACGTCCTTGATGCCCGATTCCTCGATCTCGAGTCCGGAAACCGCGGTGACCGCGACCGGAACTTCCATGATGTCCTGTTCACGCTTCTGCGCGACGACAACGATCTCTTCGAAAATCAGTTCTTCTGTTTCCTGCTGCGCGTGTGCCATACCGGCAAAAAAGAATGGAATGAGAATTCCAAATCGTGCGGCGCGGCCGAGGATAGATGTGGTGGCGTAAATCATTGTTCCCCCTTACTCACCATAGAATCGGGACGTCCAGATTAGGACTCTTAGGATAACACGTAGATCCTTGGTCGGGCTGGCATTTCTGTTAAATTACGTTCCGGGGATAACGAAACAGGAAATAACAAAATGCACGGTTTGATGATGGATATGCCGCTGTTGATATCGTCCATAGCGGAGCATGCGGCCAGGTATCACGGCGGGCGGGAAATTGTCTCGGTGACCGCCGACAATCCCCGGCACCGATACACGATTGCAGAATGTATCGGTCGGGCGAAACAGCTCGCCAACGCGCTGGATAAGCTCGGGCTGAAGCACGGCGACCGCGTCGCGACCCTTGCCTGGAACGATTACCGGCATCTCGAAACTTACTATGCCGTCAGCGGCACGGGCTACGTCTGCCACACGATCAATCCGCGGCTCTTTCCCGAGCAGCTGGTCTTCATCATCAACCATGCCGAAGATCGCTGGCTGTTCGTCGATCCCATGTTCGTGCCGCTCGTCGAGGCCATCAAGGACAAAATCAGCAAGGTCGAGGGCATCGTTGTCATGACCGACGACAAGCACATGCCAGAGACGTCTTTCGGGAATGCCGTCAGTTACGAATCTTTGATCGGCAAGGAGTCGAACGAATACACGTGGCCGATGCTCGACGAGCGCTCGGCCTCCGCGCTTTGTTACACGTCGGGTACCACAGGCGACCCCAAAGGTGTGCTCTACGATCACCGTTCGACCGTCTTGCACGCGTATTCCAGTATCGCCCCCGACATTATGGACCTGTCGAGCCGCGACTGCGTATTGCCGGTGGTGCCGCTCTTTCACGTCAATGCGTGGGGCGTCCCGTATTCCTTGTTCATGGTTGGCGCGAAACTCGTCATGCCCGGACCGAAAATGGGTGACGGCGAAGCCCTGTACGAATTGCTCGACAGCGAAGAGGTGACTTTGGCCCTCGGCGTGCCGACGGTCTGGCTGGCGTTGCTGCAATACACGGAAAAGGCCGGCAAGCGGCTCGACAAGCTCAAACGATCGATCTGCGGCGGGGCCGCGGTACCGCGCTCGATGATCCAGGCGTTTCGCGACAAGCATGATGTCGAGCTTCGCCAGGGCTGGGGCATGACCGAGATGAGCCCGGTCGGCGCGGTCAATTCCCTGAAGGCCGGCCTCGAGTCTCTCAGCGATGACGAGAAACTCGATCTCGCCACCAAAGCCGGGCGCGGCGTCTTCGGCTGCGAGATGCGTATCGTCGACGACGACGGCAACGAGGTCGCATGGGACGGCGTTGCTTACGGCGCGTTGCAGGTCCGCGGCCCGTGGATCTGTTCCGACTATTACCGGCTCGAGGGCGCTGCGGGCTCGCACACCGAAGACGGCTGGTTCGACACCGGCGACGTGGCGACGATCGACCCCGCGGGCTACATGGCAATCACGGATCGAACGAAAGACGTCATCAAGTCCGGCGGCGAATGGATCAGCTCGATCGAACTCGAGAACACGGCGATGGGCCACCCGGCCGTGGCCGAGGCCGCGGTCATCGGGGTCGCGCATCCGAAGTGGACCGAGCGGCCGCTCCTGGTCGTCGTCAAGGCGGAAGGGCAGGACATCGGCAAGGACGAGATGCTCGCCTGGTTCGATGGCAAGGTGGCGACCTGGTGGGTGCCAACCGATGCCGTTTTTGTCGACGAGCTTCCGCACACCGCGACCGGCAAGGTCAAGAAGGTTGAGTTGCGCCAGCAATTCGCCGACTATCAGTTCCCCGAATAAAGCACGTCGGGCATTTTTTAGCTGGGCAGGAAAATTAATGGGCGATCCATTGCGTCTTTACGGACTGAAGGCACTGGTTACCAGTGCCGGCGGCGGGATTGGCGAAGCCATATCGCGCACGCTGGTGAAACACGGTGCAAGGGTTCTTGCCGTCGATACGACCAACAGCGGCGTCGAGCAGCATTACAAACGCGTCAAGGGCATCGAAGGGCATAGCGCGAATCTGGCGGATGCAGGGCGTATTCCGGCGCTGGTCGAAGAAGCCGGGGAGAAACTGGGCGGCATCGACATACTCGTCAATGATTTCCCGCCTCATGTCGACGCGCCGCTCAGCGACGGCGATGCGAAGCTCGACAGCATCCTGCAGGCGCGCGCAGACCTGGTGTCGGCAATCTGCCGGACGGCGCTGCCGCGACTCAAGAAGAGCCCGTCAGGCCGTATCATCACTATGGGTTTCCTGCGCAGCGTGTTTTCAGCGGATGGATCGGCCGCATATGCGCGAGCGGAACAGGATCTTGCCGCATTGACGAGGGCGCTGGCGGCAAAGATCGGCGCATCAGGTATTACGGCCAACTACGTGCAGCCAGGTGCCGTCATGACGCCCGCGAGCCGGGAAGTCTTCCGCAAGAACAAGGAACTCAGGGACTACTGCATTGCGCGGTCGGCCGCCAAGCGGCTTGGCGAGCCGGTGGATGTCGCCAAGGTCGTATTGTTCCTCGCGAGCGACGATGCCGTGTTCGTCAGCGGCACGGGTATCAGAGTGGACGGCGGACACTCGGACGCCTAGGGCTATGCAGCCAATCCTCGAGGACCTGATACAGCTGCTGAAGCTCGAGCGCATCGAGGACAACATTTTCCGTGGCGACAGCCGCGACATCGGCGGCGCGCAGGTATTCGGCGGGCAGGTGCTGGGCCAGGCATTGTCGGCTGCCCAGCACACCGTGGAAGGGCGTACCGCCCATTCGCTGCACGCGTATTTTCTGCGCCGCGGCGATATGCATGCACCCATAGTGTATGAAGTCGACCGCGCGCGAGACGGGGGCAGCTTCTCCAACCGCCGTGTCGTGGCCATCCAGCATGGCCGGCCGATTCTCAACCTCGCCGCGTCTTTTCAGATCGACGAGCCCGGCATCGAACATCAGGCCGAAATGCCGGAGGTTCCCGGTCCGGACGAACTCAAGGACTTTTCCGACGTCGGCGCGGGCGTCCTCAAAAAACTGCCGGAGAAGATGCGCCGCTTTCTGACCGACGAGCGGCCGTTTCAATTGCGGCCGGTCGAGCCGGTCAATTTATTCGAGCCCGAGAAGCGGCCGCCGATAAAGCGCGCATGGTTTCGCGCTGCCGATCGCCTTCCCGATGATCTCGCCTTACATCAGAACCTGCTTGCATACGTATCCGACTACGAGCTGCTCGGCACGAGTACCTTGCCGCACAGCCTGCCATTCGGGCAGGGCAAGGTCATCATGGCGAGCCTCGATCACGCACTCTGGTTTCACCGGAGTGTAAGAATCGACGAGTGGCTGCTGTATGCGATGGACAGCCCCAATGCATCGGGCGCACGCGGTTTTGCCCGCGGGCAGATCTTCAATGCAGACGGCAATCTGGTCGCATCGACGGCCCAGGAAGGGCTCGTGCGCCTTGTCGAGCAGGCCCGGACCAATCGCTCGGACCCGCGGCTGCAGGCATGACAAGGGGCTCGTTCGTCGCGCTCCTGGGTTACCGCGCCTTGCCCTGAGCGGCGACAGCCGCGGCGGCTTTCGCAACTTCCTCGGGGTCGCCGAGGAATTCTCTCGAGATCGGATTCAGGTCGTCGTCGAGTTCGTAGGCAAGCGGAATGCCTGTCGGAATGTTGAACTGCGTGATCTCTTCGTCGGACACCTTGTCGAGCATCTTGACGAGCGCGCGCAGGCTGTTGCCGTGCGCGGCGATCAGGACATCCTTGCCCGCGCGCAGATCCGGCGCAATCAGTTCGTTCCAGCACGGCTCGACGCGCTGCAGCGTCGTCGCGAGCGACTCGGTGCCCGGCAGTCCGTCGATCCCCGCATAACGCGGATCGTGCGACGGATGACGCTCGTCATCGAGTTCGAGTTCGGGTGGCGGGATATCGTAGCTGCGCCGCCAGATATGCACCTGCTCGTCGCCATACTTTGCCGCGGTCTCCGACTTGTCCAGGCCCTGCAATGCACCGTAATGGCGTTCGTTCAGGCGCCAGTCACGCACGACCGGTATCCACATGCGGTCCATCTCGTCGAGAATGATCCAGAGCGTGCGAATCGCGCGCTTCAGGACCGATGTATACGCGACGTCGAAGTCGAAACCCATCTCGACAAAAAGCCTGCCCGCGTCTTTGGCCTCCTGGATGCCTTGCTCGGTAAGGTCGACGTCGGTCCAGCCCGTGAACAGGTTTTTCAGATTCCAGTCACTCTGCCCGTGACGACACAGTACGAGTTTGCCCGTCATGCTTGCTCCGTTTTGTGATTGATCAGCGAGAGATCAGATCGCGCAGTTCCCGCGCGGCGACCGACAGGGTAGCAAAATCGATTTCGCTGCGTAGTTTCATTTCTTCGAGTATGCCGAGAAAACGCTCCACGCCGGCACCGTGACCCGACAGCCATTTGTCCACCGCTCCCTCGATATCGTCGCGCGAACCGCGCTTGCGCAAAACCTGTATAGCCAGTTCACGGCGCATGCGAAAAAAATCGTCGCGTAACTTGCCCCGGGCAACCGCCTGCCAGCGATGCTCGAACTTGAGATCTTCCGCACTCGTGTGCAGCCAGTAAAGACCGAGCTTGTCATTCGTCGCCGAATACAGCTTCGCGAGGTCGATGACGTCGCGTTTGTAAATTTCACCAAGATCGGCCATGTCGAGCGCCGGACGCGTCAGCAGCAGAGCTGACATGCGGTGCGCGAGTTTGTCAGGTACGCCCTGCGAGACCCAGCGCTCATAGGCGTTCTGATGGCGATCTCGGGCCGCCATGGACATGATGTTGCCGGTGCGGGTGTAGACCTTGAGCATGCCGGATTTGAGGCGTCTGACGGTCTTGGCGATATCGAGGGTCTCGCCAAAACGCTCGATCAGCCAGTAACTGGCGTGGCGCATCGAGCGGCTGGTCTCGAACATCATGTCCATCTGGGTCGTCGCAGGAATCTCGTAGTCGAGTTCCTCGATTTCACCGAGCAGAAGCCCCGCCTGGCAGATCTGGCGCGCCACGGTGTAAGCCCGGGCAACTGTGACGATGCTTGCACCGGTGTCGACCTGCAGGCGCTTGACGAAAGACGGCCCCATGCGATTTACAAGGTCGTTCGCGATCAAAGTGGCGAGAATCTGCCGGCTCAGCCTGTGGCCGGGGATGAAGTCGTTGTAGCGCTTGCGCAGCACGGTCGGGAAATAGCGCAACGGGTCGACGACCAGAAAATCTTCCAAAGTCTCGCCCGAGTCGATCAGCCCGTTATAGAGGTCTATCTTGGCATAGCTCAGGATGACGGCCAGTTCGGGGCGCGTGAAGCCCTGCTTCCGCAGGCGCCGGTCCTCGATTTCGTTTTCATCCGGCAGGTACTCGAGATCGCGATCGAGCAGCCCCGTTTTCTCGAGGTTCGTAATCAGGCGCGACATTTCGTCGATGCGCTCCACAGAGCGGACCTGGCTCATGCTGATAGCCTGGGTCTGCAGGTAATTGTTGCGCAGCACGAGTTCTGCGATGTCGTCCGTCATCGACGCGAGCAGTTTATTGCGCTTCTCGCGAGACATGTTCGTCTTCTTGATGACGTCGCTGAGCAGGATCTTGATATTGACCTCGCGGTCGGAACTGTCGACACCACCTGAATTGTCGATGAAGTCCGTATTGATTCGGCCGCCGCGCTGACTGTACTCGATACGGGCGAGCTGGGTGAGTCCGAGATTTCCGCCTTCACCGATGACCTTGCACTTCAACTCGTTCGCATTGATGCGCACGGCGTCGTTGGCACGGTCGCCCACGTCGGAGTGACCTTCGGAACTCGACTTGACGTAAGTGCCGATGCCGCCGTTCCAGAGCAAGTCGAATTCCATTTGCAGGATCGCGCGGATGAGTTCGTCCGGCCGCATGGAAGTCTCTGTCGTATCCAGCATCCGGCGCGCCTCGATGCTGAGCCGGATCGTCTTGGCTTTTCTGGAAAAGACTCCGCCACCTTTGGAGATGATGCTTTCGTCGTAGTCGTTCCAGCCTGATCGCGGCATGCGGAATAGTCGCTTGCGCTCCTTGAAACTTGCCGCGATGTCGGGGTCCGGGTCGAGGAAAATATGCAGGTGATTGAATGCCGCAATGAGCCTGATATTTCGGGACAACAACATTCCGTTACCGAAGACGTCACCGCTCATGTCGCCGATACCGACCACCATGATGGGGTCATTCTGCGTGTTGACGCCGAATTCGCGGAAGTGGCGTTTAACCGCTTCCCATCCGCCTTTGGCGGTTATGCCCATTTTCTTGTGGTCGTAACCGGCCGAACCACCCGAAGCGAAAGCGTCATCGAGCCAGAAGTTGTATTTGGCGGACAACTCATTGGCGATGTCGGAAAAGGAAGCCGTGCCTTTGTCCGCCGCGACAACGAGATAGGGATCGTCACCGTCCCGGCGTACGACGTCATCGGGTGTAACGACCTTGTTGTCAACGACATTATCGGTGATGTCGAGTAACCCGCTGACAAAAGTCTTGTAGCAAGCAACGCCATTCTGAAAGACCGCGTCGCGGTCACCCACCGGCGGCCTCTTCGGGAAGAATCCGCCTTTTGCGCCGGTGGGAACGATAACGGTGTTCTTGACGACCTGGGCTTTCATAAGTCCCAGCACTTCGGTACGGAAGTCCTCGCGCCGATCAGACCAGCGTATCCCGCCGCGCGCGATGTCCCCGCCGCGCAGATGAGCGCCCTCCACCTCGGGTGAGTAAACGAATATCTCGTACTTCGGTCGCGGCAACGGCACTTCGCGGCTTTTCGAGGGATCGAGCTTGATCGAGATGTAAGACTTTTCTTCACCGTTTTCGTCGCGCTGGAAGTAATTCGTGCGCAGCGTCGCGCCTACCGCTCCGGCAAATGCCGAGAGAATGCGGTCCTCGTCGATGTTGCGGGCTTTTGCCGCCGCCCGTTCGACATTGGCAGTCATTGCGGCAAGCGCGGACTGGCGGTTGGCCTTCGACAAAGACGGATCGAACTGCAGTTCAAACTGATCGACCAGGTGCCTGACAAACCCTGAATGCGCGTCGAGGACCTCTTCCATATACGATTGACTGAAGGGGATGCCGAGCTGCAGCAGGTAGCGCGCGTAGCATCTGAGCAGGCAGGTCTCTCGCCAGGTAAGGCCTGCGCTCAATATCTGCCGGTTCAGACCATCGCTTTCGACGTTTCCGGCGAGGACCTGCATGAATGTCGCTTCGAAGCTTTGCGCGACAGACTTGACGTCCAGGGCGGCACCGCTTGCGTGGCGCAGCTCGAAGTCCTGGATCCAGAACGAGCCGGACTCCAGCATCAGTTCGTAGGGATGTTCGGTGTATACGTCGACCCCCATGTCTTCGAGGATCGGTAATGCGTCGGAAAGGGTAATCGGCTCGTCTCGGCTGTAGACCATGAAATGCATTTGGTCGGGCCCGCTGTCTGCGGGCTTGTATAGCTCGACCGAACGTTTCGATTCGGCCGCTTTCATTTCCTCGATGCGGCCGATATCCGAGCAGGCCTCTCGTGGCGTTACATCCGCCTGATATCCGGCAGGAAAGGCGTCGCGGTACCTGCGCGCGAGTTGCGGCCCTTTCTCCAGGCCGAAAGCCTTGCCCAAGTCATCGCGCAGCCGGTCCGACCAGGTAACGACGACGGAGGCGATCTTGCGCTCGATGGACTGCATACTGATGCGCGGCCGGTCAGCCGTCGGCGTATGGACAATGATGTGCACGCGCGCAAGTGCGGAGTCGGATATCTGTACGCTGGATTCGACAGCCGTTCCGGCGAATGCCTGCATGAGGATTTCCTCTACGCGGCGACGGACCCGGGTTGTGTACTTGTCGCGAGGGACGTAGACGAGGCAGGAAAAGAAGCGCCGAAATAAGTCGCGGCGCAGGAAGAACTTGACCCGCTGGCGATCCTGCAGGTTGAGAATGCCCAGCGTGGTACGCGCAAGATCCTGCACGCTCGCGTCGAACAACTCGTCGCGCGGGTAGGTATTGATGATGTGCAACAGGGCCTTGCCGCGGTGTCCATCCGGTGCGACATGGCAGCGATCGAATACTTTTTCGATCTTGTAACGGAGCAGCGGAATGCCGGGCGGCGCCTCGCTGTAGGCCGCCGAAGCGAACAGGCCGATAAAGCGGCGTTCGCCGCGTGCCTTGCCATTCTCGTCGTAGATCTTGACGCCGATATAGTCGAGATAAGCGTTGCGGTGAACGGTCGAGCGCGAATTCGCTTTGGTAATAACGAGCCAGTCGCGGTTACGCGTTAGTCGACGCATCTCGTTGGTGAGCTCGATCGTATGGCCCGTTCGGGACTTGCGAGACAGCACACCCAGCCCCGTATTGGCGACGGGCTTGAGTAATATTTTCTTGCCGCGCTCGTCGAGCCTGTACTCGCGATAACCCAGAAACGTGAAGTGATCGTCCGCCAGCCAACGCAGAAATTCTTTGCTTTCATCGCGCAGTTTCTCGTCGACCCTGGGCGGGCCTCTGTCAACCAGTTCGATGGCTTCGATCATTCTGCGCCGCATCTTCCTCCAGTCGCGCACGGCGAACCGAATGTCTGAAAGTACGTTCTTGATTTCCGCCTCGAGCTGTTTGAGGAGCTGCGGGTCTGTCTCGTGGTCGATGGCGAAGCGGATATACGATTCGCGCTGTCCCGTGTCCGAATCCGCAGGCGCAATGCCGGTCAAATGGCCGCTGTCGTCGCGGAGCACGCGAATGACCGGATGCACCGTGATGTGTACGGTCAGGCCAAATCGATTGATGGCGGCGCCGACGGAATTGACCAGGAACGGCATGTCGTCGTTGACCATCTCGATGAAGGTGAACATCGACTTGTAGCCATGTTGCGCTTCGGTGGGATTATAGATGCGGATCCTTGACTGTCCCGCGCGTCGCGATGCACCGAACTCAAGGTGATCCAGCGCGATGTTCGCCATGATCTTTTCCGAACGACCCTCGAGATCCTCGATAGGAACATCGGCCACATACTGTTCGAGAAACGAGCGAATCTGCTGGCGATTCGGCAGGACGGCGGAACTCACGCGAGAGCCGGCGATGGCCTGGATTATGCGTTCCTTGCGATCCGAACCACGGCGAATTTCTTTTCGAGCCACTCTTTGATCTCCGGGCCGCAAAACCGCCCCTGGAAGCGGCGGCATTATACAATGATTACAGCGGAAACCATCACAAAACCGGCGCGCGAAGCGGAGTTGACCCGGGCCAGAATCGAACCGGCCGGATACAAGCTAGCTGTCGATCTCTGCCGCCTTTTCCCGCAGCTGGTCGAGGATCCGGTTGAAGGTCGCAAAATCGTCCTCGCCGATCTCGTCCAGGAGTTCGCGCTCGAAGCTCAGCGCGAGCGGCGCAATCTCGTTGTGTACCTTCCGCCCCTCCTCGGAAAGGTTGAGGATCGAGCGACGCCGGTCGGCGTCGGCAAATTCACGATCGATGCGGCCGGTCTTGATCAGTTTGGTGACGGCGCGGCTGACTGCCACCTTGTCCATCAGCGTGCGCTCGGCGACCTCAACGGCAGACAAGCCCGGATAGCGGCCGAGAATGGCGATCACGCGCCACTCCGGGATCGAAACTCCGAAACGTTTCTCATAGACGCGGGCGATGTTGGTGCTCACGCTGTGTGACGTGACGGAAAGCCGGTACGGCAGGAAATTCTCTAGTACCAGTTCTTTGTCCATACCCCGAGTTTACGCCAGATGAGGCGCGGCGAGATAGTCGGTGGACTGCATCTCGACGAGCCGACTCGTTGTCCTTTCGAATTCGAACCGGAGTTTGGAACCCGAATACAGATTTACGGGATCCGCGGCAGCCGAAATGATCAGCTTCACACGGCGATCGTAGAACTCGTCGACGAGGGCGATGAACCGGCGGGCCTTGTCCTCATGGTTCCTGCCGAGCCGCGGGACTCCGGAGACAATGACGGTCGGATACCAGCGTGCGATTTCTATGTAATCGTCCTGGCTTCGCGGGCCCTCGCACAAGTCGGCAAAGTCGAACCAGGCTATTCCCTTCGCGCATCGTCTCGCCCTAATTTCGCGGCTGTTGATGTCGAGCATCAGGTTTTCCGCGATGTGGCTGGATGCCGACTCGTCGAAGAAGCGCTGCAGCTTCTCGAGTGCCCGGCCGTCGTCGGGTGTCAGGAACGTGCCTGCTTGTTCAAGAAGTCGCAGGCGGTAATCCGTATTGCCTTCAATGCATTCGACCGTCGTGTTCGATTTGATCAGTTCGATAGCGGGCAGGAAACGCTGCCGTTGCAGGCCATCCCGATACAGTTCATCCGGATGCGAATTCGATGTCGAAACGAGCGTGACGCCGCGCTCGAAGAGACCTTCAAGCAGCCTGGCGAGGATCATCGCATCACCGATGTCGTTGACGTAAAACTCATCGAAGCAAAGCACGCGGGCCTGTGTGGCAATATCGGCTGCGACTCGATCGATCGGGTCTTCAATGTCGCCGAACGTTTTGAGTCGTTTGTGCGCGTCGCGCATCATGCGGTGAAAGTGGATTCGTTTTTTGCGCTCGATAGTCAGCGTTTCGAAGAAGAGGTCCATCAGAAAGGTCTTGCCGCGGCCGACCCCGCCCCACAGGTACAGTCCTCGACAGATTTCCTTATCGGGGCCCCCGTTGCGCCGGAAGAAACGCAGCAGGCTTTGTTGCCCGGCAGGCTTCTGCAGACACAGCTGCAGGGCTTCGAGTATTGCGACGACGGTCTCCTGCGCCGGATCGCGCTCGTGGCCTTCCCGACGGAGACTGTCCTCGTAAGCCTCGCGAATACTCAAAATACCGGCTATCCTTTTCGCGCCGCGGCCGGCTGCAATCGAAACGACAATTCTAAACCCGGATATCGAAGACATGACAGGACAAACAGAACGCGAATCGATGGAATTTGACGTCGTCATCGTCGGAGGAGGGCCGGCAGGGCTCGCTGCGGCATGCCGCCTGATGCAGCTCGATCCGAATCTTTCGGTCGTCGTGGTCGAAAAAGGGTCCGAGATCGGTGCGCACATCTTGTCAGGCAATGTCTTCGAACCGACCGGGCTCGACGAGCTTTTCCCGGACTGGAAAGAGCAGGGAGCGCCCGTAAAGACGGCCGTCAAGGGCGACGACATTTACTTTTTGACCAGCGAACAGAAAGCCATCAGGACACCTGGACTGTTTGTTCCGCGTCCGATGCACAACAAAGGCAACTACATCATCAGCCTTGGCCGCCTGACGCAATGGATGGCTGAGCAGGCCGAAGGCATGGCCGTCAACGTCTTCCCGGGATTTGCGGCATCCGAGGTGCTGTACGATGGCGATGGTCGCGTAACAGGTGTCGCAACCAGCGATATGGGCGTCGACAGGAACGGCGAGCAAAAAGCGAGCTATCAGCCCGGCTACGAACTGCTCGGCAAGTACACGGTTTTCGCCGAGGGCGTGCGCGGTAACCTGGGGGAGCAGGTGATCGAGCGATTCGAGCTGCGCGCAGACTGCGACCCACAGCATTACGGCATCGGTTTCAAAGAGGTCTGGGAAATCGAGCCGGAGCGCCATGACGAAGGACTCGTTGTACATACGGCAGGCTGGCCGCTCGACAATCACACCGAAGGCGGCGGCTTTCTCTATCATGCCGACAACAACAAGGTTTACCTCGGTTTCATTATCGCCCTGGACTACCAGAATCCGCACCTCGCACCATTCGAGGAATTCCAGCGCTGGAAGCTGCATCCGAAGATAAAGCAGTACCTGGAAGGCGGAAAACGCGTCGGATACGGTGCGCGGGCCGTCAACAAAGGCGGGTTGCAGTCGCTGCCCAGGCTTGCTTTTCCGGGCGGAATGCTTGTCGGTTGCGACGCAGGATTTCTCAACAACGTCAAAATCAAAGGCGCACACACGGCGATCAAGACGGGCATGCTGGCGGCGGAGAGTATCCACAAGGCGCTGTCTGCGGGCGACCAGGGACAGTCGGAACTCATTGATTACGAAGAGGCGGTCAAGGCATCCTGGGTATACAGGGAGCTGCACAGGGGCCGCAATTTCGGCCCCGGTCTGGTCAAGCTCGGCACCTTCTGGGGCGCCGCGTTCACGTTCATCGATCAGAACATCTTTTTCGGCAAGTTGCCGTTCACCTGGCGTAATCCGATTCCGGATCACGAGAAGCTCGGGAAGGCAAGCGAGTGTGAGCCCATCGATTATCCGAAGCCCGATGGAGTCATCAGCTTCGACCGACTGTCTTCGGTGTTCCTGTCGAGCACGAATCACGAAGAGGATCAGCCGTCACATCTGAGGCTGAAAGACGCAACCGTACCGATCGAACACAATCTGCCGCTTTACGACGAGCCGGCGCAGCGCTATTGCCCGGCTGGCGTTTATGAAGTCGTCGAGGCAGGCGGTAAGCCCGAGTTCAAGATCAGCCCCGCGAACTGCGTGCACTGCAAGACTTGCGACATCAAGGATCCGACGCAGAATATCGTCTGGACTGTCCCCGAAGGCGGCGGTGGCCCGAACTACTCGGGCATGTAACTAGCGAGGCTGCATGCGGATTGCACCATCCACGCGGATGGTTTCTCCGTTCACGTAGGCCGTTTCATAGATATAGGCGGCCGTCGCCGCATATTCCTCGGGTCTGCCCAGACGCGGCGGATACGGCACCTGTTTGCCAAGAGAGTCCTGCACTTCCTGCGGGAAGCCGGACATCATCGGCGTCAGGAAGATTCCGGGCGCGATCGTGTTGACGCGAATGCCGAACTGCGCAAACTCGCGGGCGAGCGGCAGCATCATGCCGACTACGCCGCCCTTGGATGCCGAGTAGGCGGCCTGGCCGATCTGTCCTTCGAAAGCAGCGATAGATGCCGTGCTGATAACGACACCCCGCTCGCCATCGCCGTTCGGCTCGTTATTGACCATGAACGCGGCAGCTTCCTTGGTGACGTTGTAGCTGCCGACGAGATTGACCTGGATGACCTTGTTGAACATCTCGCCCGGGCACGGTCCTTCGCGTCCCAGCGTCCGTCCGGCTGTCGCGATGCCGGCACAGTTTACGGCCAGTGTGATGCCGCCCATCACTTCATCGGCCTGTTTCATCGCTGCTTTGACCGACTCTTCATTGGCCACGTCGACATTGATGTAGGTGGCGCGCTCACCAAGATTCCCTGCGCTCGAGGCGCCCAGTTCGTCATTGATATCGAAAAGTACGACATGCCCCCCGGCAGCAATTACGCGTTGTGCCGTGGCAAATCCAAGACCCGATGCGCCGCCGGAAATGACGGCTTTGGCTGTTGCGAGCTCCATGCTGGTTCCTTTAGATGAGTTCGATCCCAACGGCGACGGCTTCGCCGCCGCCGATGCAAAGTGATGCAACGCCGCGCCCGAGGCCACGCGCCTTCAGCGCGTGCAGCAGCGTCGTTGTTATGCGCGCACCCGTCGCGCCTATAGGATGGCCCATTGCGCAGGCGCCGCCGTTGATGTTGACCCTGGCATGGTCGATGCCGACGTCTTTCATTGCAGCCATTGTGACTACTGCGAACGCCTCATTAATTTCGTAAAGATCGACATCGTCCGCGCCCCAGCCCAGTTTCCTGTGCAGGTTCTGTATGGCAGAGACCGGCGCCGTCGTAAACCATGCCGGCTCCTGCGCAAAACTCGAATGGCCGACGAGCCGCGCGAGCGGCTCCAGGCCGCGGCGTTCGGCTTCGGACGCCGTCATCAGCGTCAGCGCAGCCGCTCCGTCCGAGATTGACGATGACGTCGCCGCCGTGACGCTGCCGTCTTTCGCAAATGCCGGACGCAGCGTCGGAATCTTGTCGATTCTGACGGCGCCAGGCGTTTCGTCGGTCTCGATAATGGCCTCGCCCCTGCGCGTCCTGACGGTGACGGGTGCTATTTCGTCAGCGAAGCTGCCGTCCGCGACGGCTGCCTGCGCGCGCGTGACGGATTCGATGGCGAACGCATCCTGAGCATCGCGCGAAAAACCGTATTTTTTCGCGGTCTCTTCGGCGTAATGGCCCATCATCTGCCCTTCCCACGGATCCTGCAGGCCGTCGTAGAACATGTGATCGAGGACTTCCTGGTGGCCCATGCGATAGCCGGTCCGCGCCCCGGGCAACAGGTATGGCGCGTTGCTCATCGACTCCAGGCCACCGGCAACCACCACGGCGGCGCTGCCTGCCAACAGCTGATCATGCGCGAGCATGATCGTCTTCATCCCGGAGCCGCACATCTTGTTTACCGTCGTGCATGCCGTTCCCACCGGAACCCCGGCATTGAGCGCAGCCTGGCGGGCCGGTGCCTGGCCGAGACCGGCCGGCAAGACGCAGCCCATCAGCACCTGGTCGATTTCGCCGGCTTCGATGCCCGTATCCGCGATCGCAGCGGCGATGGCCGCGGCGCCAAGGTCCGGTGCGGCCACCGGAGCGAGCACGCCCTGGAACGCGCCGATCGGCGTGCGCCTCGCGGCGACGATGACGATGGGCCCTCGCGACATTTTTTTAATCCCCATTAAAATTTCTGCCGCTAAGTTAGCACAAATCCGGCTCGCCCAGCACAGTCAGTATCTGCTGGCGGGCCTTCTCGGCCAGCTCGCGATGATTCTCGAATGACGGGTCGTCCGGCGGGATCGGCGGCAGTATTTCGATACGTGGCCTGACCGGCCACGGCCAGTTGCGGCCCGAGGGCATCATCTCGCGCGTGCCCGAAATAGCGACGGGCACCACGGGTAATTCGCCCGTGACGGCGGAGACGAAGGCGCCCGGGCGAAAGCGTCCTACTCCGGGCTCCTTGCGGAACGTACCTTCCGGGAAGAATGCCAGCGACCGGCCGGTTTTCGCTGCCCTGACGATTTTGCGGGCGTCACGAGCGCTCGCTCTCGCCTCATGGCGTTCGACAAACTGTGAGCCCGAGCGGCGCAGCAGGAAATGGGCGATGGGGATATTGCGCATCTCACCCTTGATGACGAAGGAGAACCGGTATGGCAGGTAGGCCTTGAGCAACGGGCCGTCCACATAACTCGCATGATTGGCCACGGCGACGGCGTGGCCGTCCGGAATGTTGTCCAGCCCGACGATCTCGGGCTGCATTCCGCCCAGGATGAAAATTGCCCTGGAGGCCCCCGCGGCCAGGCGATGGCGGCGCGCCTCGCCGGGCACGATCAGGACCGCAATAAGGGCGAACAGTGCGCACAACGCGAAAACGGCCCAACCGTAGAAACCATACAAGGTTCGGGCCAGAAAAGTGCCAATCCCGACTCGATTATCCGTCATGTGACGCAGATCACTTTATGTTAATGCCTTGAGGAATCTGTGACAGCGGTCACGCCCGTTGTAAAGCGTCGTCATCATACTCAAAACCTTGAAAAATCCGTCGCTTGGCATAACCGGAGGGTGATGCTATCGCAAAGGATTGCGCGACTGAACAGACTGGATCTATGGCTGGAACAAAGCACAACAACCCGGAATCCCAAACCGTCGCTCGCTCGGAGGAACTCGTTGATCGGTTTCTCGACGCGATCTGGATGGAGCGGGGTCTCTCGCAAAACACGCTCGGTGCCTATCGCGCCGACCTGATGACGCTTGGCCGGGGTCTTGCCGAGAACGACAAGACGATCGACAAGGCCAACAAGGCCGACCTGCTGGAGTTTATCGCAAACCGCGTGGAAGGCGGCGCGAAGCCGCGTTCGACGGCGCGCCAGCTGTCGAGTTTCCGTCGTTTCTTCCGCTACATCATGCGTGAAGGCATCCGGGACTCGGATCCGACGGCCGATATCGAGATGCCCCGCATCGGCCGCTCATTACCGAAATCGCTGAGTGAAGACGAAGTCGATTCGTTGCTGAGTGCGCCGAATACGGATGAGCCTCTGGGCCATCGCGACCGCACAATGCTCGAATTGCTTTATGCCACCGGGCTTCGCGTTTCCGAGCTGATCAACCTCAGGCAGTCCCAGATCAATTTCAATCAGGGAGTACTGCGGATCGTCGGCAAGGGTGATCGCGAACGCCTGATTCCGCTGGGTGAAGAATCGCAGCGCTGGCTTCGCGACTTCATCGACGGGCCGCGCATGGAGATTCTGCTCGAGCGGCAGACCGACTACCTGTTCCCCACGCGCCGTGGTGACCGCATGACGCGCCAGGCCTTCTGGCACATCATCAAACGCTACGCGCAGAAGGCCGGGATTCGCCGCAAGCTCTCACCTCACAGCCTGCGACACGCGTTTGCCACCCATCTCCTCAATCGCGGCGCCGACCTGCGCGTCGTGCAGCTATTGCTGGGTCACAGCGATCTCTCGACGACGCAGATTTACACTCACGTTGCTCGCGAGCGGCTCAAGGACCTGCATGGCGACCACCATCCGCGCGGATAGCTGGTAGACTCAGCGCCGCCGGGAACCGGTTCGCAGCGAAACGGTCAATCTAGGGGAGGCGCGCGGTGCGCCGAGTGGCATGACTATGAGCCGCATGATCAGAAAATTTGCACTTAGCCTGTCCGTGGCTTCTTTTGCCGCAAGCGTCTCGGGGCCTGCGCTGGCTGCCGATGATGCCGAACTCGAACGGGTTCGGAATATCGTCTCGGGCATGTTCGAGATGATCGATCCCGAGGACGTCCGCAGCAGCCCGGTCGACGGCTGGTACATGATTCAGAAAGGTTCGATCGTCGCCTATGTTTCGGCGGACGGCCGCTACCTGCTGCAGGGCGATATGATCGACCTCGATCATCAGGTCAATCTGAGTGAAGCGGCCCGCAATAATTCGCGGCGCGAGCTGATGGCGTCCGTTTCGGACGATGAGGCGATCGTTTTTTCTCCGAAACAAAAGAAATACCGCGTGACGGTTTTCACGGACACCGAATGTACATACTGTCGCCGATTACACAGGCAGATCGACGAGTACCTCGCTCACGGTATCGAGGTTCGGTATCTGCTCTATCCTCGTAACGGGCCGGCATCACCCGCATGGAATACCGCCGAGGCCGTCTGGTGTGCCAATGACCGCAATGATGCACTGACGCTGGCCAAGCTGGACAAGGAATTCGAGACGCACAGCTGCGATTCCTCTGCGGTCCAGCATCACTATGTCCTCGGCCGGGATGTGGGCCTCACGGGGACACCCGCAATCGTTCTCGATGATGGCACGCTGATCGGCGGCTACGTCACTCCGGATCAGCTCAAAGCGCAACTCGAAAGGGGCGCTGCCCAATAGGCTTCGACAGGCTGTCCGGCTAGGATCGGGCTCGCCTGAGCTCGTGAATATGGACGCCTTTGTTTTCGCCGCGGTCTTCGAAATATTTTTTCAGCGCGTAACGGCCACTGTGAAATGCGATGTCGTCCCACGGAATTTCTTCCTCGCTGAACATGCGAACCTCGAGGCTCTCGTCGCCCGGGGCGAAATCACTGACCAGTTTTGCCGTGAAGAAGAGGTGCACCTGACCGGCATCGATGACGTCGACGGAGGCGAACAGGTGGCCGATTTCCACCTCGGCACAGGCTTCCTCCATGGTTTCGCGCGCAGCGCCCCGCGCCTGTGATTCACCGAGTTCCATGAATCCCGCGGGAACCGTCCAGTAGCCGTAGCGCGGTTCGATCGCCCGCTTGCACAAGAGAATCCTGCCGTCTCTCTCGGGCACACAGCCGACCACGATCAGCGGATTCTGATAATGGATGTGCCCGCAGTCGCCGCAGACCCAGCGTTCGTGTGTGTCGCCGGCCGGCACCTGCCGGGAAACTGTTTGTCCGCATCGGGTGCAGTACTTCATAGGGTGACAGCCAAAAATATATGGTGCCGGAGGAGGGAATCGAACCCTCACTTCCTTTCGGAAACCGGATTTTGAATCCGGCGCGTCTACCAGTTCCGCCACCCCGGCACGAGGCCGCACAGTATATGCGGGCGCAGCGTGGCTCGCCAGCGGGAAAAAATGGCGCCGGTGTGCGACCCTTTTCAGACCGTTCGCATCTAAGAATTCGAGACATGAGCAAATTCGCTGACATCCAGATCGACCCTGCGATCGTCAAGCGGGCAGCGCGCGGCGATGTGCGTGCCCACGAGATCATCTATCGGGCTTTCGCGACGCCGGTGTACTCGATCTGCCTGCGGTTCACAAAGGTCCCGGCTCACGCCGAAGACCTGGTGCAGGAAACGTTCATCGAGGTCATGCGCTCGATCGCCAGGTTCCGCGGCGAGGCCGCCCTCGGCAGCTGGATCCGGCGGATCGCGGTATCGAAAGCGCTGATGTTTCTGCGCTCCGCGTGGACCAGCCGGGCGCAGTCGCTTGCCGACGAGTGGCAGGACGTCACGCCCGGGGATGCAGCCAGTCATGGCGTCTCCGGGCACCCTGACGAGGCGATGGATCTCGATGCGGCACTGGCGAATTTGCCCGAAGTCAGTCGTGTGGTGGTGTGGCTGCACGATGTGGAAGGTTTCACACACAAAGAGATAGCGGCCCTGATGGGACGCACGGAGAGCTTCTCCAAGTCGCAGTTGTCGCGGGCCTACCAGCGGCTGCGGCCGATGCTCGAAGTCCCGGACGGCGGAGCCGCCGAGGGCGCCACTATCGGGAGTTATTGACGATGTCGAAAGACAGGAAGGATAAGGAAATGATTTGCGGATTGACGGCAGACGAACACGAGGTATTGCAGAGGGAGCTCAGGGCGCTGCCCGAGACGATGCCGCCGCGTGCCGTCTGGCGGCGAATTCGTGAGCAGGCCGAGGCGGAAGGGCTGGTCGGGCAACGGCCGATACGGCGGCCGCTGACCTGGCAAAGCGGTCTCGGGCTGGCTGCGGCCGTGGCTTTGGTCGCGGTGCTCGTACCAAAGATGTTCGACACGATGAACACCGACCTGCCGACGGAGCCGGCCAACGCCTTGGTGACTAACACGGCAACGGCCGATTCGCTGCAGGCATTGATGGTCGAGTCACGTCAGCTGGAGACCGATCTCCGGGCGCTGCCGGCCGAACCCAGGGTGCAGCGCGTCGGTACCGCGGCAACGATTTCGAACATCGAAGACCGTGTTGCGGCCATCGATTACGAGTTGAACGATCCGGACGTCGAGATGACGCCCGAGGAAGAAGAGATTTACTGGCGCGAGCGCGTCAGGTTGATGAAGTTGCTTGTCCGCTTGCGCTATGCGCAGGCGCAGCGGACAGCGTATTAACGTGAGGAGAGATATTCGATGAAGACCCTGAAACTGATTATTCCTGTCGCGGTGGCACTGTTGCTGGCCGGGCAGGCTGCTGCGCAATCCGAGGAAGAGCAGGCGCTCAAAGCGGCGGAAGCCCGTGAGCAGGAAATCGAGAATCGGCTGCGTGCAGCAGAGAAACAAATGGAAGAGGCGGCGCGAGTGATTGCCGAGCTGACGACGGAACGTCTGCCTCAGTTGCGAGAGATCGAGCGTCGCATAGAAATCATCGGCAGCGGCCGTCCACGTCTTGGCATCAATATCGGTGGCGACGATGAAGGGGCCGTCGACGGCGTGCGAATCATTGGCGTAACGCCGGGCTCGGCGGCCGACGAGGCCGGATTGCGTACAGGTGACGTGATCACGAGTATCAACGGCGAGTCCATGGCGGCGGAAAGCGCTGGCGATGCTGGCCGCAAGGTGCTCGAATTCATGGAAGGCGTCGAGGAGGGCGACGTACTCGATGTCGGTTACTTGCGCGACGGCAAGACTGGCACACTCGAGGTCGAGCCAAAGCCTGTGGACATGCGCGTATTTGACTTCCGCGGCATGCCCAGGGATTTCGAGGTACCTGAAATCCATATTGCACCCGGTATTGCCGACGGCATGCGCCGATGGGCATGGCAGTGGGGTGGCGGGCCTTTCGGTGACCTTGAGCTCATCGATTTGAACGAAGGCCTCGGCAAGTACTTCGGCACGGACTCGGGCGTCCTTGTCGTCAGTGCGCCGAAGTCGGGGGCGTTGAAGCTGGAGGACGGCGACGTGATTCGCAAGATCGACGGTCGCGAAGCCACGTCAGTCAAACATGCGATGCGTATCCTCGGCTCTTACCAGCCGGGCGAGAATCTCGAGATCGAGATCATGCGCGACAAGCGCAGCCGCACCCTGGAAATCGAGATTCCCGACGACCGCCACAGCCAGTTGTGGCTTCCTGGCAACGAACCCCGCCCGGTTCTTGCCCCTGTCCCAGCCAGAGCGCCGCGACCTGTCGAAAAGACCTAGACCGGCGACTGGCAGGCGACCGGGACCTTTATCCAAGTGATCAGCGGGATAAAGGTCCCGGTCGCGACAATTCATCGGCTGCGGCTTTGCTACTATTCGCGCCGATNNAACGGATCCAGGGTTCCGGCCGCTTTATTTCGTATCGGCCACGCTTTGCTACTATTCGCGCCGATGCACATCTCCGATTTCGACTATTCGCTGCCTGACGAATTAATCGCCCGCTATCCCACCGAGGAACGGCGGGCGAGTCGTTTGCTGGAATTGAGCTATACGATCCGGGATCGCCGGTTCTCGGAGCTGCCGGAACTCCTGCGCGCCGACGATCTGCTGGTCTTCAACAACACGAAGGTCATACCGGCGCGCCTGCACGCGAACAAGGAAACCGGCGGCAGGGCCGAGGTCCTGATCGAGCGAATTGAAGACGAGGCGCGCGCCATCGCCCAGGTGCGCGCCAGCAAGTCGCCCACGCCCGGCAGCCGGCTGATATTCGACGGCGGCGTGCAGGCCACTGTCGGAGGGCGCCACGGCGAATTCTTCACCCTCGAGTTCTCGGCGCCGGTCATGCCGTTCCTGGAATTGCACGGTGAGGTGCCGTTGCCTCCGTACCTCGGTCGGCCTGCCGAGTCGGCCGATGAAGAGCGCTACCAGACCGTGTACGCAGAGGATCCCGGTGCCGTAGCTGCACCGACTGCCGGCCTGCACTTCGATGAGCAAATGCTGCAGGAAACGCTGGATATGGGCGTGAATCACGCCTGGCTGACTCTGCACGTCGGTGCCGGTACGTTTCAGGCCTTGCGGCACGAGGACATCGCCGAGAACCGGCTGCACAGCGAGCGCGTACAGGTCGACACCGATTGCTGCGATGCCGTTCGCGAGACGCGCGGGCGAGGCGGTCGCGTCATCGCGGTGGGAACGACATCAGTGCGCGCCCTCGAGAGTGCGGCCCTGGGTGGCGAAATCGAACCCTTTTACGGCGAGACCGATCTCTTTATCCTGCCCGGCTACCGTTTTCGAACGATCGACGCCATGATCACCAATTTTCATTTGCCGCAGTCATCGCTGTTAATGCTCGTAGCGGCATTTGCCGGAACCGATCGAATACTCGCCGCTTACCGCCATGCAGTTGAAAAGCAATACCGTTTTTTCAGCTACGGTGATTCGATGTTCGTGGCGCCGGAAGGTACATCGTGAAGTTCGAGACGCACAGCCAGTGCGGCGCGGCACGTTGCGGCACGCTTTCGTTCCGGCGCGGCGCGGTTCGCACGCCGGCGTTCATGCCGGTTGGCACTTATGGGACGGTCAAGAGCGTCACGCCGGAGGAAGTCGCGGCTGATGGCGCCGAAATTATTCTCGGCAACACTTTCCATTTGATGCTGCGTCCCGGAACCGCAGTCATCCGCAAACACGGGGGGCTGCACGAGTTCATGAACTGGCCGGGCCCGATCCTGACGGACTCGGGCGGGTTCCAGGTGTTTTCACTCGCCGCGATGCGCAAGCTCAGCGAGGAAGGCGTCCGCTTTCAGTCGCCGGTCAATGGTGACGAAGTTTTCCTGACGCCGGAAAAATCCATCGACGTACAGCACGACCTCAATTCCGACGTCACGATGATATTGGACGAATGCACGCCTTATCCGGCGACCGAGAATGAAGCGCGTGAGTCGATGGAGCTATCGCTGCGCTGGGCGGCGCGCTGCAGAAGCCGCTTCGACGAATTGCGTGACGCCGAGCCCGACCGCGGCGAGGCATTATTCGGCATCGTTCAGGGCGGCATGCACGACAGCTTGCGCAAAGCGTCCCTCGAAGGCCTGGTCGGAATCGGCTTCGATGGCTATGCGATCGGCGGCCTCGCCGTTGGTGAACCCGAGGCCGAGCGTCTGGCAGTGCTCGATGCCCTGCTGCCTGACATGCCGCAGGACAAGCCGCGCTATCTGATGGGCGTAGGCACGCCCGTCGACATTGCCGAGGCGGTGCTGCGCGGCGTCGATATGTTCGATTGCGTCATTCCGACGCGGCACGCGAGAAACGGGCAGCTTTTTACCTCGCGGGGCACTATCAAATTCCGCCATGCCAGGTATGCCGACGACACCTCGCGACCCGACCCGGAGTGCGAATGCTATACCTGCAGGAACTACAGCCTTGCCTACCTGAGGCACCTGGAGAAGTGTGGCGAGATACTTGGTTCGCGCCTGGCGACCTTGCATAACCTTCATTATTATCAGGAAGTTATGAGAAAACTCAGGGCGTCGGTTGATGCCGGCACCGTGGCCGGAATCGTGAGCGAACTGCGCGCGACCTATTCCTGAGCCGGTTTTTTTGCCCGCAGGACCCTTGGGTTCGCAATTCCCGCCCTTATTTCGGTGGCTATGCGATAATACCGCGCTGTTTTTCGGGGGCTCTACATAACAATGGACTTCTTAATTCAACCCGCATACGCACAGGCCGGGCAGCAGGGGGATCCGCTTGGCTTCCTGTTGCCGATGGCTATTATCTTCGCTGCGTTTTATTTTCTGTTGATACGGCCGCAGCAAAAGAAACAGAAACAACACGCCGACCTCGTCAACAGTCTCAAGGAAGGTGACGAAATACTCACGGCCGGCGGCATCCTTGGCGTCATTACCGGCATCAGCGAGCATTACGCGATCGTGAAGATTTCGGACAACACCGAGATCAAGATACAGAAATCGAGCGTTGCCCAGGTCGTACCCAAAGATACTTTCGAAAACGCCTAGTGAACAAATACCCGGCCTGGCTCAACACGCTTGTGCTCGTCGTCGTATTGACGGGCATTCTTTTCGCGTTGCCGAATATGTACAGCAGCGTTCCGGCGGTACAGCTCGCGGACAGAGATGCGGATCCGATTACCGAGCAGCAACTCCAGAGCTATGTTCGGACGCTCGAAAACAACGATATAACACCGGAGGCAGCATTTATTGCCGACGGCCGGGCAGTGATCCGCTTCGAAGAGGATGCGGATCAGCAGGCGGCAAACAGTCTGCTGCGCAACCGCTTCGACGCGCAAGCGAATGTTGCCATGACCCTGGCGCCCAAACTGCCGGAATGGGTGCGCGCGATCGGGCTGAATCCCATGAGCCTGGGCCTGGATCTTCGCGGCGGAATCTATGTCTTGCTCGAAGTAGACATGAAGACCGCCATAGGCAAACGCCTGGAGAGCTATCGGCAGGACATAGCGGACCGTTTGAGTGACGCCAGCATCCGGCGCAGAGTCGATGTCGACGAAGACAGGATAATCATACGGCTGCGTGACGCTGAGGATCTCGAAGCCGCGCGCGATATCGTTGGCAAGGCTGACGCCGACCTGATCATCTCCGACGGTACCGACGGTAAGTCACTGCTGGTGCGCATGACCGATCAGCAGATCAGGGACCGGCAGGATTTCGCCATCCAGCAGAATATGACGACGCTCAGAAACCGCGTCGACCAGCTCGGCGTAGCCGAGCCGCTGGTGCAACGACAGGGCATAAATCGCATCGTCGTGCAGCTGCCGGGCGTGCAGGACCCCAACGAGCTGGACAAAATCATCACTGCGACGGCAACGATCGAGTTCCGCATGGTCGATCCGTCGGGTAATTTGCCCGGATCCCGGCGCTATCCGGGTCGGGCTGGCGAGCCCCCGCAAATACTGAAACGCGAAGTAATTGCTGCCGGTGAGGAAATTGTCGATGCGAGCTCCGGCACGGACCAGTACGGTCAGCCCGCCGTGCACATAACGCTCGATTCCGCCGGCGGCGAGCGCATGTTGAGAAATACGAGCGAGAACGTCGGCAAGCTGATGTCGACCGTCTACATCGAGTACAAACAGGAAACCGTGCTGCGCAACGGCGAGCCCGTCGTTCGCGACGTCAAGACGGAAGAGATCATCAGCACGGCGACGATTCAGGGTGTTTTCAAGAACCGGTTCCAGGTGACCGGCCTGAATACGGCAGAGGCGCGTGAACTCGCCGTGCTGCTGCGTGCCGGCGCGCTCGCGGCCCCGGTCTACAAGGTAGACGAGCGAACGATCGGCCCGACGCTTGGCAAGGAAAACATCGACAAAGGCTTCAAGGCCATCCAGATCGGCTTTCTTGCCGTAATCGTTTTCATGGCCGTCTACTATCGCTGGTTCGGGATGATTGCCAACCTGGCATTGTTCTCGAACCTCGTCTTCATTGTTGCGATGCTGTCGATGTTCGGAGCGTCGTTGACCTTGCCCGGCATCGCCGGAATCGTATTGACGGTAGGCATGGCCGTGGACGCCAACGTACTGATCTTCGAGCGAATACGCGAGGAACTCAGGGACGGTGCGTCACCGCAAACCGCAATTCACTCGGGTTATGAAAAAGCACTGTCATCGATTGCGGACGCTAATATCACGACGCTAATTGCCGCGATTGTCTTGTTCGCCTTCGGGACAGGGCCGATCAAGGGATTCGCGATTACGCTGTCGATCGGCATCCTGACATCGATGTTTACCGCGATTGTCGGCACGCGCACGGTCGTCAACCTGGTCTTCGGTGGCCGCAAGATTGCTTCGTTGCCGGTGTAGGAAACGACTGATGCGATTTCTGAAACGTAAGACTCAAATCAACTTTCTCGGTGCTTCGCGGCGCAAGATCGCACTGGCCGTTTCTATCGTCGTCATTATTGCCTCCCTGGCATCACTCGCCACACGCGGACTGAACTTCGGCATCGACTTCACCGGAGGCGTTTTGCTCGAGGCCGGTTACGCCCAGGCGGCCGACATCGAGGCGATTCGCGCCAGCCTCGCCGCGGCCGGCTTCGAGGATGCGTCGGTACAGCGGTTCGGGGCCGACAACGACGTACTCGTCAGGCTGCCGCCACAGGAAGGGCAGGCGCCGGATGCCCTGCGCGAAGCGCTGCGGCAAGCCGTCGCGTACGACGGCAAGCCGGTGGAATTACGCCGCGTCGAGAACGTAAGCCCGCAGGTGGGCGAAGAGCTGGCAGAGCGCGGCAGCCTTGCGCTGATCATCGCGCTGCTGCTGATCTTCGTGTACGTGATGATCCGCTTTCAGTGGAAATTCGCGGCGGGCGCTGTCGCGGCGCTGGCACACGACGTCATCGTAACGGTCGGGTTCTTCTCGATCTTCCAGATGCCGTTCGACCTGACAGTGGTGGCAGCGGTTCTCGCCGTCATCGGTTACTCGCTGAACGATACCGTTGTCGCGTTCGATCGAATTCGCGAGAACTTCCTGAAGCTTCGGGGCGTCGAGGCCGACGAGTCGATGAATATCTCGATCAACCAGATGCTTGCCCGCACCCTGATTACGGGTCTAACGACTTTGCTCGTATTGATCGCGCTGCTGTCGCTCGGCGGTGAGTCGATCGCGCCATTCTCGATCGCGCTGATCGTCGGCATCATTGTGGGAACCTACTCGTCAATTTATACGGCCAGCGCGACGGCGCTGCTGCTCGGCGTGAACGCACAGGACCTGCTCGAGCCGGTCAAGGACCCCGACCTGATCGACGACTTGCCCTAGTTCAGGTCAGCGACCGGATCTCGGACGAACACAGCCTGGCCAGTGCGGCATATATCTTTGGCGTACCGGCCAGCACATGGCCTGCGTCGAGATAATCTTCGCTGCCGTTCAGACCGCTGACGATGCCGCCCGCCTCGCGGATCAGCAGGCTGCCCGCGGCCAGGTCCCAGGGCGCAAGTCCGGTCTCCCAGAAGCCGTCCAGCCGGCCCGCGGCAACGTAGGCAAGGTCCAGCGCAGCGGCGCCGGGCCGCCGGATGCCGCTCGTATTCCTGAGTATCTTTTTCAACATGGCGAGATAGGGATCGATCTCGGTTTCCGCCGAGCGAAACGGAAAACCCGTGCCGATCAGCGATCGTTCGAGCTTCGTCTGGCCGCTGACGCGAATGCGATGATCGTCGAGGTAGGCGCCCTGGCCACGCGAAGCGGTAAACAGCTCCTGGCGCATCGGGTCGTAAATAACGCCGTGTTCGACGCGGCCGTTGACCTGCACGCCGATGGATACCGCGAAGACCGGAAAGCCATGCACGAAATTTGTCGTTCCGTCGAGCGGGTCGATGATCCACACCGTATCGGATTCGCCGGATACGCCGCTTTCCTCGGCCAGGATCGCGTGGTCGGGGTAGTGTTTGTGAATGCAGTCGATCACGGCGCGCTCTGCCGCGAGATCCGCGTCACTGACGTAATCGTTGAAGCCCTTTTGCTCGATTTTGAGTTTGTCGAGATTGGCCATCTTCTTGATGAGCGTGCTGCCGGCGCGCCTCGCCGCCATCACGGCTACATTGAGTAAAGCGTGCATCAATCGATTCCGTCAGTGTGAAAGAACTCCGCCACCATCGGCGGGGGCGCTAGAATAGCGAACTTTGGTTACGATTTCCCAGCCATGTCGATACGCATCGTCCTCGTCGGCACCACGCATCCGGGCAACATCGGTGCTTGCGCCCGTGCAATGAAAAACATGGGAATCACCGAACTCGCGCTCGTCGGGCCTCGCCACTTCCCTCACGAGGAAGCGACGGCGCGCGCCTCAGGGGCGGACGACATACTCGGCAATGCGAGCGTGCACGATACGCTGGAAGACGCCATCCGCGATTGCGTTTACGTCGCCGGATCCAGCGCGCGGTCTCGCGCGATCGACTGGCCATGCATGGAGCCGCGCGAATGTGCAGCGCGCCTGATAGCCGAGAGCGGCAAAGGCAAGGTCGCCGTCGTATTCGGTCCCGAGAAGTCCGGCCTGAGCAATGAACATCTCGACCACTGCGACACCTTGCTGACGATCCCGACGAACCCGGGTTTCAGCTCACTGAACCTCGCAATGGCCGTACAGGTCATAACTTACGAACTGCGCGCGGCAAGTGACCCTGGGACCATCAGCGGATACGAACCGGACGCGCCGCTCGCGACCAGTGAGGAACTCGAGTACTTTTATGAACATCTGGAAAATGTGCTTACGAACATTCGTTTTCTCGACCCGGCAAACCCGCGCGTGCTGATGCGTCGCTTGCGTCGCCTGTTCATCCGGGCGCGTCCGGACAAGAACGAGCTCAACATACTCCGCGGCATACTCTCCGCGGTCGATCGCAAGGGTACCGGCGATGATTGACCAGGGACAGACGATCTATCTCGACTATGCAGCTTCGACGCCGGTGGATCCCCGCGTCGTCGAAGCAATGTCGGCTTACATGACGGCTGACGGCAACTACGCCAACCCGTCCTCGACGCATGCAGAGGGCCGCCGCGCCGTCGCCGCGATCGACAAGGCGGCGGAACAGCTGGCAAGCCTGCTCAACACCGGGCCGCATCGCCTGATCTGGACGTCCGGGGCCACGGAATCGGATAACCTGGCAATCATCGGTGCAGCTCACCACCGCCGGAATCGCGGCCGTCATCTGATCAGCATGCGCACCGAACACAAGGCGGTTACCGATGCATTCGCCGCGCTGCAAAAGGAAGGATTCGAGATCACCTGGCTGGAGCCCGGCGGCGACGGTGTTCTGGACATCGCGGCGCTGGAGTCGGCCCTGCGGGACGACACGCAGCTGGTATCCATCATGCACGTCAATAACGAGACCGGCGTGATCCAGGACATCGAGCGCATCGGAGAGCTGTGCCGCTCCCGGGATGTCGTTTTTCACGTCGACGCTGCGCAGTCGGTAGGCAAGTTGCCAATCGATCTCGACAGCCTGCCTGTCGACCTGATGTCCATGACGGCACACAAGGTTTACGGGCCAAAAGGTATCGGCGCGCTGTACATCGCGGACCGGCCGGGCGTGCAGGTCGAGCCGCTGCTGTTCGGTGGCGGGCAGCAGCGCAGCTTGCGTCCCGGCACTCAGCCCACGCAGCAGATCGTCGGCTTCGGCAAGACGGCGGAGATCGCGCAACAGTCGATGGCTTCCGACGCCGAGCACCTGAAGGGACTGCGCGAGCGGCTGTGGTCGGGAATCTCGGACGTTGCCGGCGTTGTACTGAATGGCTCCCATGAGCAGGGCTTCCCCGGGATTCTCAATGTCAGTATCGAGGATGTCGAAGGCGAAAGCCTGTTGCTGGCGCTGGAACCGCTGTGCGTTGCAACCGGATCGGCATGCAATTCGAAGAGCAAGGAGCCGTCCTACGTGCTGCGCGCGATCGGACGATCCGATGAACTCGCGCAAAGTGCGGTGCGCTTCAGCTTCGGTCGTCCGTCGACACGCGACGAGGTCGATATCGCGATACAGAAATACCGCGATGCCGTGCAGTGCCTGCGCGCGATCGCGCCGGGGGCGGCAGCGTGAGCCCGGACCCCTACGGCGAGCGCGTCAGGGAACTGTTCTTCCGGCCCAGGCATGCGGGGTGCATCGACGACGCCGCGAGCACAAAAGTCGATGACCAGGGTGTGCGGCTTTGCCTGTGCGCGACCACGAAAGGCGACAGTATCGAGAAACTGCGGTTCCGGGCCTGGGGTTGTCCGCACACCATTGCGGCCGCAGAAGCCTTCTGCACCGGCTACGAGGGCAGCCGAATCTCCACGCTGCTTGAATTTTCGGCATCCGGCCTTATGCAAAGTCTTCCTGTACCTGTCGAGAAGACGGGACGTATACTAGTGCTCGAAGACGCGGTGCATACGCTTGGGAGCCTGCTCCGCGACGCCCAACAGGACTGAGAAAGACGAGAATGGCGATTTTCCTGACCGATTCCGCGGCCGATAGGGTTCGGACGTATCTGCAAGCGCGAGGCAAAGGCGTCGGCCTGCGGCTGGGTATCATCGAGACGGGCTGCTCGGGCTACTCCTACGTCGTGAACTACGCAGACGAGGTATCCGAGAACGATATCATCTTCGAGGACAAGGGCGTCAAGGTCGTGGTCGATCCCGAGGCCCTCGGGCTTATCGATGGCACCGAAGTCGATTTCGTCAAAAGCGGCCTGAACGAGGCCTTCAGCTTCAAAAATCCCAACGTCACAGGCGAATGCGGCTGTGGCGAAAGCTTCAACATCTGAAGTAAAATTAAACGTTTACGTCTGTTCGGTTACGCAGCGGGCCGAATTCTCCACAATCGCGCTCTGGAAGCGCTCCAATAAAGGAACCAGGTATGGCCGTTGAGCAAACGCTCTCTATCATCAAGCCGGATGGCGTGCAGAAGAATCTGATCGGTGAAATTTTCAGCCGATTCGAAAAAGCAGGACTGGAAATCGTGGCGGCGAGAATGATGCAACTGACGACAGAACAGGCGCAGGGGTTTTATGCCGTCCACAAGGAACGGCCGTTTTATAATGACCTGGTCAGCTATATGACCTCGGGACCCGTCGTCGTGCAGGTACTGTCCGGCGAGGATGCCATAGCGAAAAACCGCGAGATCATGGGCGCGACCAACCCGGCCGATGCGGACCCGGGTACGATCCGCGCCGATTTTGCGGCCAGCATCGAGGAAAACGTGGTGCACGGGTCGGACGGGCCTGATACGGCGGCGACGGAGATCGCTTTTTTCTTCGGTGATGACGGTATTTGTCCGAGGACGCGATAGAGCGAGTTTATGGATCCGGTGGCTGACAAATTGAACCTGCTCGGCATGCCGCAAGGCGAGCTCGAGGCAATGTTCGTGGCGTGGGGCGAGAAACCGTTTCACGCCCGCCAGCTCATGCGCTGGATCTATCAGCGTGGAGTGTCGGATTTCGAGGCCATGACGGATTTGTCCAGGAGCCTGCGCCAGCGGTTGCAGGAAACGACGGTCATCGAGCCACCGGCAGTCATTTCCCAACACGATTCGGCAGATGGCACGGTCAAGTGGTTGTTCGAAAGCGGCTACGGGCAGGCCGTCGAGACCGTTTTCATTCCGGAGCCGGGCCGAGGCACGCTGTGTATCTCGTCGCAGGTCGGCTGCATGCTCGACTGCGCGTTCTGTGCGACGGGCGCCCAGGGTTTCAACCGTAACCTGACGAAGGCCGAAATCATCGGGCAGGTGTGGCACGCGAACCAGGTGCTCCCGAGGCGGGATAACGACGATGCCGATTTTGCGGTAACCAACGTGGTCTTCATGGGCATGGGCGAGCCGCTTGCAAATTACCGCAACGTCGTGCCGGCGCTGGAGCTGCTGATTTCAGATCTCGGTTACGGCCTGTCGCACCGCCGCGTGACTGTAAGTACCTCGGGCCTGGTGCCGAACCTCGATCGCCTCGGCGACGAGTGCAACGTCGCGCTGGCCGTATCCCTGCATGCGCCGAACGATCCGCTTCGTGACGAGCTGGTTCCGATCAACAAGATGCATCCTGTCAATGCATTGCTCGAGGCGTGCTGGCGCTATGCGGCGAAGCGCCCGAGCCGGCACGTCACCTTCGAGTACGTGATGCTCGACGGTATAAACGACTCGGTGGCGCACGCGGACGAGCTGGCGGCGTTGTTGAAGGACCGACCGGCCAAGGTCAATCTGATCCCGTTCAATCCGTTCGCGGGTACCCGCTACACGCGGTCCCCGGATGACGTTATCGAGAAATTCCAGGACCGGCTGCGTGAGCATGGCCTCGTTACGACGACGCGCCGGACCCGCGGCGACGATATCAGTGCAGCCTGCGGCCAATTGGCTGGTAAAGTGAGCGACCGGGTACGCAATCGTTTGAGTCAGAAGACCAAGAGGATGGCAACAGCGTGAAAAAGAGCGATCGATTTTGGGTTATCGGGTCCATATGCCTGTCGCTGGCAGGCTGCGTGCAGACAACGACGGTGAGCAACGCCGTCAACCCGGATGCGGACGAGGGCGATGCAGCGGAGCTGAACTATCAGCTCGGTGCTCGCTATTACCGCAACGGCAGCTACGAGCTGGCGCGCGATCGCCTGCTGTACTCACTGGAGCTCGATCCGAGAAATGCGGTGGCGCACTACACGCTGGCGCTGACCTATGAGGCGCTCGGCAATCTTCGGCTTGCGACAGAGTCATATGAGCAGTCTGTGCGCGTCGCGCCTCGCAATCACCAGGTGCAAAACGCTTACGCGGTGTTCATGTGCAGGCAGGGCGACTTTGACGGCGCACGCAAATTTTTCGACCGCGCGGCGGCTATTACCGAAAATGACAATGCGGAAGTCACGTTGACCAATGCCGGCGTCTGCATGATGCAAAAACCCGATACCGTTGCAGCGGAAAACTATTTCCGCCAGGCGCTCGCGCGTAAAGCGAATTATTCTGAAGCACTGATCCAGATGGCGTTGTTGAAACATACGACGGGCGACCACCTGAATGCACGCGCATTCCTGCAGCGCTACCTGAGCGCCAATCCGCCGTCTGCAGATGTGTTGTACCTCGGCATGCAGATCGAGGACGAATTGGGCGATGAGCGCGCCAGGACTGATTACTCCAACCGGATATTGCGAGAGTTTCCGAATTCGATCGAGGCTCGACGCATTCTGGAAGCCGGCAAGGGATGAGCGAAGAACAAGACAACACAACAGAGCAGGAAGAGGCGCCGAGGAGTGAACCGGAAGGGCCCGTCGGTGGCGAGCGCCTGGCGCAGGCACGTCGTGAGCAGCAGATCAGTGTGCTCGAGGTAGCCAAGGAGCTGCATCTCGACGAGCCCAAGGTCAGGGCGCTCGAAAGAAACGAATTCGATGTACTGGGTGCGCCTGTATTCGCCAAAGGTCACCTGCGCAAGTATGCCCAGCTCGTCGGAGTCGACGAAGATGATGTCTTCACCGACTACTACAAGATGACGCACCTCGCGGACTTGCCGCCCGTCGTCGTCAGCAGGCCGAAAGTTCGCCGGGAATTGTCGCCGGGTCCCTGGATTGCGGCCATCGCGATTATTCTTGTCGCCATCGCGGCATACTGGTGGTTCGCGATCGCTTCTCGTGCGCCGATGACGGAAATCGTGCCAGCCGACGAACCGGCCTTGGAAGAACCCAGCGGAGGGGCCTCCGGGTCTGCATCAATAGATGTTGCGGCAGAGGAGCCGGCCGAGGCGTCTGAGCTGACTGCGCAGGAGCCGCAACCGCAGCCTGGCGTCCAGCCGCTCGCGGACGGCCAGACTCGCCTGCAGCTCACGTTTTCAGGTGATTGCTGGACAGAAATTTCTGACGCTAGCGGCCGGCGTCTGTTCTTCAACATGGGGCGGGCCGGACGCACGGTCGAACTCGCCGGTGAGGCGCCGTTTGATGTGCTGTTTGGCGATGCGGGCAACGTCAGCGTCCGCGTCGATGGCAACGACTACCCGGTGCGTCCGAACAGCCCGGGCAGCCGCACGGCGCGCCTGACCATCTTCAGGCCCTGAGGCTGCAGCGTGAAGCCCCGTCCCGTCAAAGGAATGAATGATGTTCTGCCGGAGGTCTCCGGCACCTGGCGTTACGTGGAGACCCTGGTACGCGACATCGTCGAGTCATACGGCTATGCAGAAATCCGCTTGCCGATCCTCGAGCAGACCGAATTGTTTGCCCGCTCGATCGGCGAGGTGACCGACATCGTCGAGAAGGAGATGTACAGCTTCGAGGACCGCAATGGCGAGAGCGTGACGATGCGGCCGGAAGCGACGGCGGGCATGGTTCGGGCAGGCATCACCAACGGCCTTTTTCACAACCAGCGGCAGAAACTCTGGACCATGGGCCCCATGTTTCGCTACGAGAAACCGCAAAAAGGCCGCTATCGACAGTTCTACCAGTTCGACGTCGAAGCCGTGGGTTACGACGGGCCGGACGTCGACGCCGAGCTGATCGTAATGTGTGCCCGCATGTGGCAGGCCATGAATCTCGAGCGCCTGAGGCTCGAGATCAATTCCCTGGGGACCAGCGAGGTCCGCAGCCGCTACCGCGAAATGCTGGTCGAATACTTTTCCGGCGTGAAAAGTCAGCTTGATGAGGATAGTATTCGGCGCCTCGAGACGAATCCGCTGCGGATTCTCGACAGCAAGAACCCGGAAATGCAGGCAGTGATCGCTGCGGCTCCGGTCATGGTCGATTATCTGGACGCCGAGTCTGCCGAGCACTTCCAGGGTCTCAAGGAGCTCCTGGATGCAGCCGGGGTCAGCTACACGGTCAATCCCAGGCTTGTGCGCGGCCTCGACTACTACAGTCGGACGGTGTTCGAGTGGGTGACCGATGCGCTGGGATCGCAAGGCGCGGTCTGTGCCGGTGGGCGCTACGACGGCCTGGTCGAGAAGCTGGGCGGCCGGCCGACGCCGGCCATAGGCTGGGCGATGGGAATCGAGCGGCTCGTTGCGCTTTTCGAGGCGTGTGGGAATGAGGCGCCGGTGCCGGCGGCCGATGTGTACATGGTTGCCGTCGGCGATGGCGCGCTCGAAAAGGCCTTCGGCCTGGCAGAGGAGTTGCGGGACAGAATTGCAGGCGTTCGCGTCGAAGTGAACCTTGGCGGCGGCAGTTTCAAGTCGCAGCTGAAGCGCGCGGACAGGAGCAATGCGGAGTACGCGTTGATACTCGGCGAGCAGGAACTGGCCGATGGGCGCATCGGCCTGAAACCATTACGCAGTACTGAGGATCAAAGCAGTATTGCATTGTCGGAGCTGGCGGAGACGCTGGCGGAAAGATTAGGAAAGGCGTAGGTCGTGGACGATTTACAGCACGAGAAAGAACAAATCGAGGAAATACGGGCGTGGTGGGCCGAGTACGGACGCTATGTCATCGCCGGCGTGGTCCTGGCCGTCGCGGGTCTGGTCGGTTGGAACCAGTACCAGAGCAGCAAGTTCGAGGCGCAGGCTGCGGCGTCGGACCTGTTCGAGTCGCTGACCGTACACGTTGACGGCGGCGATCTCGACGAAGCGCAAGCCGTTGCCGCGGAACTGGCAATCGATTATGCGAACACCGCGTATGCGGCGCAGTCCAGGCTGGCGATGGCGCGCCTCTATATGGACAAGAATCGGGATCAGGATGCCGCAGACGTGCTCGGCGAGCTGCTGGCAATGCGCGGCAACGACGAACTCCGCGCCGTCGGCAAACAGCGCCTTGCCCGCATCCTGCTATACCAGGACAAGCCGCAGGAGGCCGTAGAGCTTCTCGAAGGCGATGAGACGGCGGCGTTTGCGAGCTTGTATGCGGAGTCTCTCGGCGATGCGTATGCAGCGCTTGGCGACGTCGACAAGGCAGCCGAGGCCTATCGCGTGGCGCTTGCCGATACTACACAGACCATCAACCGCGGAGTGGTGCAGATGAAGCTGCTGGATCTGCCGGAAGCTGCGCCCGAAGCGGCGCCTGAAACGGCGCCGGAAGCGGAAGCTGAAGCCGATTCCGAAACCGAAGAGGACGACGCAGAGGCTTCCTCCGAGGAAGAGGGCGAGGAAACCCGGTGACGCCGTTTATCCGCACAGCGTCTTTGCTAGCGTTGGCCATGTTGCTGTCGGCCTGCGGCTGGTTCGGCAACAAGGACGATAAAGCCCAGGAGCCGATGGAGCTGACCGACATCGAGACGAAGGTGTCGATCAAGCGTCTCTGGAGCGTCAAGGTCGGCGGTGAAGCCGAATTCCTGCGCGTTGCATTGCGTCCCGTCGGGGACGGCACGCGAATTTATGCGGCCAGCCGCGATGGCAATGTCGTTGCCTTGCACCCGGAGTCCGGCAAGGAGTTCTGGCGCAGCAAACTCGATATCGAGCTTTCAGCCGGTCCCGGCGTCGGCGAAAACATCGTCGTCGTCGGGTCGGCGGATGGCGTACTGATCGCGCTGGATGCCGCCAGCGGTGCGGAAAAATGGCGCACGAATGTCTCGGGCGAGTCGCTGGCGCGGCCGCTCGTCAGCGGCAACCACGTCATAGCGATAACCATTGACAATCGTCTGCACGCGGTGTCCACGTTCGATGGCAGCGTGCGCTGGAGCGTCGATCAACCGACACCGCGCCTGACGATGCGCGGCTCGGCGCCGCCGGTGGCTGTGGGCTCGTCGGTCGTCGCCGGCTTCGATAACGGCAAACTGCTGGCAGTCGATCTCGACAGTGGTGACGTCGTCTGGGAGCAAATGTTATCGCCACCGAGCGGCCGCTCGGATCTCGAGCGACTCGCGGATGTCGATGGCCATATCAGCGTAGTCGGGCAGGACGTTTATGCGGCCGGCTATCACGGCAGCCTGGCGTCGCTCGCCGCGGAGTCGGGGCAGGTCCTGTGGGCGCGCGAGATCTCGACTTTCGAAGGCGTCTCCGCCGACTGGAATAATCTCTACACGGTCACCGAGACCGGCGAGATCGTCGCGCTGACGAGGCGTAATGGCGACGAGACCTGGCGCGTGAGCTCGTTGCTGCGGCGCGAGCCGACGTTGCCTATCCCGTTCCGCACGACGGTGGTAGTCGGCGATCTCGAGGGCTACCTGCATTTCTTCAGCAACTTCGATGGCGCCCCCGCTGCGCGACTGCGTCAGGGTGACGCGGCGATCTCGGCGGAACCCGTCGTCGTCGCCGATCGCCTCTATGTGCAGAATGACGCCGGCAGCGTCGCGGCGTACGCCGTGCGCGAGCCTGCACGCCGCAAGGCGCCGGATATTTCCGAAGAAGGCAGCTGACCCCGTCGGCTGATCCGAGCCCATGCTTCCCGTCGTTGCACTGATCGGCCGGCCGAACGTCGGCAAGTCGACGCTGTTCAATCGCCTCACGCGTTCACGTGACGCGCTCGTCGCCGACTACCCGGGCCTGACGCGCGACCGCAAATACGGTTTCGGCAGGCTCGGCCCGATTCCGTATCTCGTCATCGACACGGGCGGTGTCGCCGGCGGCGAAACCGGTATCGACGAACGCATGGTCGAACAGACCGTGCGCGCACTCGAAGAGGCCGACGTTGCTTTCGTGATCGTAGACGCCAGGGAAGGGCTGACGGCTGCGGACGAGCACGTGGCCGATCTCGCACGCAGGTCCGGCACGACAACCTTCCTGATCGTCAACAAGGCGGAGGGCCTCGAGGCAGCGGTCGCGGGCAGCGAGTTTCATGCGCTCGGACTCGGCGAGCCGCTTGCGATATCGGCAGCACACGGCGACCGCGTCAAGGCATTGATGGAGTCCGTGCTGGAGAAATTCGCGCCCGATGGAGAGGAAAAGCCGTTGCCGTCGTATGACGATGACGAACGCCCGTTGCGCATTGCTGTCGTCGGCCGCCCCAACGTCGGCAAGTCGACGCTGATCAATCGCATCATCGGTGAGGAGCGACTCGTCGTCTACGACCAGCCGGGCACGACGCGCGACAGCGTTGCGGTGCCCTTCGAATCGAACGACCGCAAGTATGAGCTCATCGATACGGCCGGTATTCGCCGCAAGTCCAAGGTGCACGAGGCGATCGAGAAATTCAGCATCGTGAAAGCGCTGCAGGCCATCGAACAGGCCGATACTGTCATTGCCGTGCTCGATGCACACGAAGGCGTGACGGAACAGGATGTCAGCCTCATGGGCCTGATACTCGAACGCGGCCGCTCGCTCGTCGTCGTGACCAACAAATGGGACGGGCTCAGCGCCGAGCAACGCAAGCACGTGCGTGACGAGCTGGACCGGCGCCTGCCGTTTCTCGATTTCGCCGAGCGGATCACGATTTCGGCCCTGCACGGTACGGCCGTGGGGGACTTGTTGCCGGCCGTCGAGCGCGCATTTCGCGCCGCCGTAGCCGATTTGCAGACCACGGATCTGACGCGCGAACTCGAGGCAGCGGTTGCGGCGCATCCGCCGCCGATGGTCCGCGGACGGCGCATCCGGCTTCGCTACGCGCACCAGGGCGGTCGCAATCCACCCGTCATTGTCATCCACGGCAACCAGACCGAGCGGGTGCCGGACGCCTATCGCCGTTACCTGATCAACCGTTTCCGCAAGGCCTTCAAGCTCAAAGGCACGCCGGTTAGGCTAAACTTCAAGTCCAGCGAGAATCCGTACAAGGGCAAGCGCAACAAGCTGACGCCGCGGCAGGAGCGCCGGCGCAAGAGGCTGATGAGGCGCGTGAAAAAATAACGATGGGAGCCGCGACGAAACTGGTAACGCTCGAGGGCCGCTTTGCGATGCATCGCGCGGGCTATCTCGAGTCGCCCGTGCAGGCTTACGAGACCTGGGGTGAGCTGAACGAGAACAAGGACAACGGCATCCTGATCTTCAGCGGCCTGTCACCGTCCGCGCACGCGGCATCCTCGGCGGAAGATCCGTCGGCGGGCTGGTGGGAAGACATGATCGGTCCGGGGCTGCCGCTCGATACGGATCGCTTTTTCGTTATTGCCGTCAACTCGCTCGGCAGCTGCTTCGGCTCGACGGGCCCGGCCTCGGTGAACCCGGAAACCGGCGAACCGTACCGTCTGAGTTTTCCGATCCTGACGCTGGAAGATGTCGCGGAGGCTGCCTACGGCGTCGTGCGGCATCTCGGCATCGAAAAGCTGCACACGGTCGTCGGCTGTTCGATGGGCGGCATGAGTGGCCTCGGATTCTGTATTCGTCATCCTGAGGCGGCTAGAAACTTCATTGCCATTTCGTCGGCGACGCGCGCGTTGCCTTTCTCGATTGCAGTCCGCTCATTACAGCGCGAAATGATTTGTAAAGATCCGAAATGGAAGGGTGGCAATTACGATCCGGAGGATCCACCGCTGACCGGCCAGCGTCTGGCGCGCAAGCTTGGCATGATGACGTATCGCTCGGCGGTTGAATGGGACCAGCGCTTCGGGCGTGAACGGGCGCAGGACGAGGACCAGACCGGCCACCAGTTCAAGATCGATTTCTCGGTCGAGCTTTACCTCGAGTATCACGCGAAGAAGTTCAGCGGCGCGTTCGATGCGAACTGCTACCTGTATCTGTCACGCGCTTCTGACCTGTTCGATCTTGCCGAACATGGCGGGTCGCTGAAGTCCGGTTTCTCGAAGCTCGGTCTCGAGCGCGCGCTCGTTATCGGCGTCGAAACCGATATTCTGTTCCCGTTGCACCAGCAGCAGGAACTGGCTACAGGAATCAAAGAAGCCGGCATCGACACGGAACTCGTAGAGCTCGACTGCATACGCGGGCACGACTCGTTCCTCGTTGAAATGGACGCGTTTCGTCCGGTCATCTGCGAGTTTTTCGAAGAGGGCTGACATGTCTCTCTACGACGAACTCAAACGCCGTAACGTGATTCGCGTAGCCGCGGCGTATTTCGTTGCGGCATGGCTCATCATCCAGGTTGCCGAGACAATTCTGCCGTTCTACGACGTTCCGGATGCGGCGATTCGCACCCTCATAACGGTGCTCGTCGTGCTGTTCATTCCCGTCGTCGTGCTGGCATGGATTTTCGAGTGGACGCCCGAAGGCATAAGGAAAGATGAAGGCGCAACTGCAGGAGGTCCGGCTTTCAGCGTTGCGGCAAAACGCTGGGACAGGGTCGTCATGGCCGTGCTGGCCGTCGCGGTCGCCTATTTCGTCGTCGAGAAGATCCTCGAGACAACGGAGACCGCACCGGCACCGGCTATCGCCATCATGCCGTTCACCAATTTGAGTCCGGATCCGGACCAGGCCTATTTTGCGGGCGGCGTTGCGGAAGAAGTACGAACCCTGCTCGGGAAGATTCCGGAGCTTACGGTTATATCCCGTGGTTCGATCTCCAAGGTCGTTGATATGGGTCTCGACCTGGCCGAAGCCGCGGCGACGTTGAACGTCGCTCATGTACTCGAAGGGTCCGTCCGGCGATCGGGCGATCGCATTCGGATTACCGCGCAGCTCGTCGAGGCCGAGAGCGGTACGAGCCTGTGGTCCGAGTCCTACGACGAAACGCTCGATA
>JABAOH010125335.1_pt5 | contig 158775 bp, 143 predicted proteins | sample 7062181 | NCBI WGS metagenome assembly JABAOH01 (sample SAMN14538630, study PRJNA623070) | marine sediment metagenome | biome: marine biome [ENVO:00000428]; feature: marine pelagic biome [ENVO:01000023]; material: deep marine sediment [ENVO:00002113]; isolation source: pool of 5 deep marine...
GCCGGCGTGGCCTTTTTGAAAGGACTGGGCCTCGTTCACGCCATCAGCCACATGGTCGGGGCAGAGTACGATACGCACCACGGATTGACGAATGCCGTGCTTTTGCCGGCCGTCCTGCGCTTCAACGAAAACCACATTCAGAACAAGCTCGATGGTATGGCGCACGCCATGGGTCTTGCCAGCACGGATTTCGACGCATTTTACGGCGCCGTCTGCACGCTGTTGGACGACCTGGAGATACCGAGAACGCTGGCTGACATCGGCGTTCCGATGAACAGCGCCGCAAGCCTTGCTGAAAAGGCGCACCAGGATGCCGCGGCTGCGACCAACCCACGCCGGGTCAAGGTAGTAGAGATCCAGTCCCTTATAGAAGACGCTTTGAGCAAGGGACGGTAGGACATGAACGGCTTTCTCGTCGGCATGATCATCAGCATTCTCGTGTATCTCGGCATCGGATGGTACGCGGGGCGCAAGATCAAACACCTCGACGATTATTACGTTGCCGGCCGCAACGCCCCCACCCTGCTTATCGTAGGAACCCTCGTCGCCAGTTTCCTGAGCACCAATGCCTTTATGGGCGAAGTCGGCATGGCGTACAGGGGTCATGGCCCGCTGCTCATCATCATGACGGGCGTCAACTGTCTCGGTTACATTTTCGGCGCCCTGTTTTTCGGACGTTACCTGAGGCGCAGTCGGTCGCTGACCGTCCCCGAATTCTTCGGTCAGCGGTTCGAGAGTCGCCGCCTGCAGGCATTCGCCGGACTGACGATCGTCGTCGGGCTCACTGGTTACCTGCTGGCAGTGACATGGGGCGTGTCTCTGGTCATTACGGAAGTCACGGGCATTTCGAACACCGTTGCCATTTTAGTGGTCTGGTTCGGGTACACGGCGTTCACGCTGTATTCCGGTTCCAGGGGGGTCATCCTGACCGACACGATAATGTTCTTGTTGTTCACGAGCGTAGCGGTGCTGGCGCTGCATTACATCGTCCAGGCCGGTGGCGGCTGGTTCGCGAGCGTCGAACAGCTGGCGGTCTATGGCGACAAACCCGGCATCATCTCCTGGCACGGCGTCGTCGGGCCGGACACGAATTGGTTAACCCCGGCTGATGGCCTGGTCTGGGCGCTGATCCTCGGCGCCGCCTGGGGCGCGGTCGTCGCGGTGAGCCCCTGGCAATCAAGCCGCTACCTGATGGCGCGCAGTGAGCACGTGGTTGTTCGCTCGGCCTGCGGCGCGTCGATCGCCGTGTTGTTGTTTTATCTCGCGACGATGTTCGGCGCTGCAGCAGTCAATCTCACCAATCCCGATGTCGAGCCGCCCGAGAGCACGATGATCTGGGTGGCGATGAACCTGATGCCGACAGTTGCCGGCGCGGTACTCGTTTCGGGCATCCTGGCCGCAGGTTTGTCGTCCGCCTCCACGTTCCTGTCGCTGGTCGGATTCAGCGCAGGTAACGACATTTTCCGGCACTCCGAGGACCCGCAAAAACAGCTTCGCTCAACGCGCTACACGATGGTCGGCATCGGCCTGATCGTGATTGTCCTGGCTTTGGTTGTCCCGAGAAACATCTTCTGGATTACCTATTTCGCCGGGACTGTATTTGCATCATCCTGGGGCGTCGTTGCCTTCATGAGCATCTGGAGCAGGCGCATCACCGAAACAGCCGCATTCTGGGGAATGGTGACCGGCTTCCTCGGCAATATCGCAACCAATCTCGTGTCATTGCTCGGGGGCGTCAGGCTGCCCGTGTACCTGGACCCGATCCTGGTCGGCGCCATCATTAGTTTTATCGCCGTCGTAACGGTCTCGCGAGCGGGAACGGTCAGCGCTGCGGAGCACGATTTTCGCGAACGCCTGCACCAGACGCCCGAACAGGAATTCGACGCCACGGAAGTGGCCCGCACGCTGGCCTGGCCGAAAGCCATGGTGGCCGTCGGCGTGCTCGTGATCGTCACGATGGTGATTTTCTATGCCCGGCCATACGATGCCGCGATTGATAGCCGCGATTCAGCGGCTTCGGAGGTCCGCCAATGAGCGGTGAAATGCTTCTTGCGATCGGTTACGGCCTGGTCATGTTCATTTGCGCAGCGTTCGTGTGGGTCCAGGTTCGTAAGCATTACAAAGACCGGACGCCTGAATAGCCTCGTAGGCCAGCGCGAATTCCAGCACTTTCCTGTCTTGCCCGTGGCGACCCATGAACTGCAGGCCCATTCCTCTGCCAGCAGCATCAAATCCTGCCGGCAGGCTGACCACCGGCAGCCCGGCCAACGTCCCGCCGATGGCCACCTCCATCCAGCGGTGATAGGTGTCCATGTCCTTGCCGTCAATCGAGTTCGGCCAGTAGGTTTCGGCTGAAAACGGGAATACCTGGGCTGCCGGCAAGGCCAGAATGTCATAGTCATCGAAACACCTGTCGAGCGCATGTTTCCAGTCGTCACGCGCCACCTCGGCCTCGCTCAGAGCTGTCGGCGTGATCTTCAGGCTTTCTTCGATTTCCCGGCGCCATTTCTGACTCATCAGCTCGCGTTTTCGGGGGTCGTCGTAAAAAACGCGATCGGGGTGACGCGCCCAGTGGCGCAATGTCAGCCAGGTTTTCCAGAGCCGTGGCATGTCGAATTTCGGCGCACAGCTGTCGACCGCCGCTCCCTCGTCCGCAACGCGGCCGAGCGCCATCTCGCAAAGGTCGATGACACCGGGCTCGGTTGGCAGGTAGCCGTCGAAATCGCGCATCCAGCCGATTCTGCAGTGGCGCAAGGATGCGGCTTCATATGCATCGAACCCGGGTACGCCCGGGCCTGCCATTGTTGTGAAAAGTCTGATCGTGTCCTCGACAGTGCGGCCCATCGGGCCGTTCGTCGACAGTCGTACGTCGTTCTTGTCCGCGGCAATGTTATCGGGCACCTTGCCGTGGCTCGGCCGAAAACCGATCACGTTGTTGAAGGCCGCAGGCGTTCTGAGCGATCCCATCATGTCGCTGCCATCGGCGACCGGGAGCATGCGAGTCGCGAGCGCGCATGCCGCACCGCCGCTGCTGCCGCCGGCGGTCAGTTCGGGATTGTGGGCATTCCGCGTTACCCCGAACACGTCGTTATACGTCTGCCCGCCCAGTCCCCATTCGGGTGTGTTGGTCTTGCCGATGAAAATCGCGCCGGCGTCTCTGATGTCGGCGACGAACGGATCGTCGTGGTCTGCGAGCTTGCCGGCAAAAATTCTCGAGCCGAAGCTTGTCGGCAGGCCCGCGACATTTGCCAGGTCCTTGACCGCATACGGCATGCCGTGCATCCAGCCGCGGCATCGTCCGGCCTGCAGTTCCTCATCGGCAGTCCGGGCCTCCGCAATGCAGTCAGACTCGTCGCGCAGGCTGACGATGGCGTTGTATGTCGGATTCAGTTCGCCGATCCGCGCCAGACAGGCTCGCATGACATCGGCGCAGCTCACATCGCGTTGACGAATCGCATCGGAAAGCCGGGATGCGCTCAACTGAGTCGGATCGATCAAAGCCTCTCCAGTATTTATGGGTCTGGTGCTCCCTGATCCTCTGCGATCGAAGCTTCGTGGTCTTCTAACACCTGGTACAACGGGAAATCGACCCAGGTGTCGTTAAGGTAATTGAGTTCGGGCACCTCTTCTTTCGGGTCGACAATCAGATTGTAAATGGAAGGGTATGCCATCTCCCTGATCGCGTATGTGTCTTCGTCCATCTCCCTGAGCAACAGTTTCCAGTTGCGCCACTTTACGCCGAAGAGCACATTGCCGATGTAGATGACGACAGACTCCCTGGCAGACTTTTCGGTCTTGCCCATCAGGAATTCCGTCTGGTCGACACCGTCATACACTCGATCCGTCGGCAGTTCGGCGCCGATAACATTGGCAATGGTCGGCAGCAAGTCGGTGGCATGCATCATCTCGTTCGACACCCGCTGCGCCGGAATTTTGTCGGGCCATCGGACCAGGAAGGGCACTCGCAGCGACCCCTCGTACGGAGAAAACATGCCGCTCCGCCAGGGACCCGTAAAGCCGAATGACCTGGGCACACCCTCACGCCCGTTGTCAGCCGTAAAAATGACGATCGTATTCTTTGTCAGCCCCAGTTCCTCGATCGTCTCAAGAACTTCGCCCACGTAGTCGTCGGTCTGCGCCAGGACATCGGCAAAACTCCCGTGCCCTGTCCTGCCGTAGTAGTCCGGATGCGGGTCGACAGGCTCATGCGTTTGTGTGTAGGAAAGAAAGACCAAGAACGGCTGCTCGCCTTCGGCTTTGCGTCGTATGAAGTCGATCGACTGGTCCGTGATCTCGCGATCGATCACCCTGCGCTTCTCACGGTCATAGACTTCGTGCTCCTGTGGTATCTCGCCACGCTTTGCCGACATCACATGCGTGAACACGGCATCAGGGTGGCTATCCGGCGTGAAGCTGTTGCTGTCCGGCCAGAAAGCCCGGTCCGAGGAACGCGGAATACCGATCCACTCGTCAAACCCCTGGTCCGTGGGAAACCGGCCCTCGGTGTCGCCGAGATGCCATTTGCCGAACAGTGCGGTGGTGTAGCCAGAATCCGAGAGCACTTCTGCCAGGGTCTCTTCCCACTGTGTAATTCCGTACCAGGTGCCGCGTGTCGGTCCGTCCGGGCGCTTCCGGGTGCGAATCCCGTAGCGGCCTGTCATCATGGACGCGCGCGACGGTACGCACTCCGCTTCGACGTTGTAGTTTGTGAGACGCAGGCCTTCATGAGCGATGCTGTCGATGTTTGGCGTCGGCGCACCGCGCATCACGCCACCGCCATAGACACCGATTTCGCCCCAGCCGAAGTTGTCCATGAGGATCAGGACGATATTGGGTTTGTCTTCGCTGCCAGCAGCTGCGAACACCGATACCGGCGCAGTTGTAATGAACAGCAAGCAGATGAAAAGACCGGCGAATCTCTTGTCGATCGGCATCATGATCTCCCTGGTTGTCAAAGAGAACAATAACAGGCGCAACGCTGCGGTGCTTCGTGCTTCCCTGGACCTTTGCAGGCTTAGTTCTGAGTCATACTGGCCAGCTCGTGCTTGTCTCCAATATCGATGACCAGGTCCGAATATGCGGGCCCCGTTTCGAGCATTTGCCGAGTCAATCGCTCGAAGTACATCATGAATCGGGTGAGCTGCGCCTCGCTCAACGGGTCATGCAGCTTCGATTCCTGCAAGCGGCGCCACTCGATCGCTTTCTCGAACGACGGTATGCGCAGCATGACCAGCATATCCAGCCGCATGAATAGCTCGGCATAGTCAGTTCTGAGGTGTTCGTTCACCGCGCTGCGCCATCGACCGTCGGGGTCTTCTTCTTTCTCCAGCTCGTTCACAGGCGCTTCGAGCGCTTTGTCAGCCTGCGGTTTTGCCCCGACACACCAGCCTTCGAACACAATGACATCGACCGGCGCCTCGACCACCGGCCAGGCGGCCTCCTCGCAAAGATCGTCTGCAGCCTTGTCGAACTTCGGCAGCCTTACCGCAACGTTACCGCAGCGGCCCGTTAACCCGTCGAGTATCTGCATGCCGAGCGCCACGTCGTGAGTTCCGGGAACCCCTCGCGTCGCAAACAGGGGGTGCATCGATCGTGCAAGCTCCAGGCGCCTTGCCTTGCTGTAATAAAGATCGTCCAGTGACAGGCAAACCGCGGACAAACCGTACTCCCGAACCAGCCACTCGATCAGGAATAACGACAGTGTGGACTTGCCGGAACCCTGCCCGCCGTTAAGACCAATGACCACAGGCCTCGATAGCTCTCGTCGCAGTTCGAGAATTCTGTCGGACAATTCCGGCAAGTAATCGATGACTGCTGCGGCGTAGCTCTCGGACAGGCCTTCCTCGGCGCAGGTTCTCGCTATCCAGTCGATTCTTGGGCCGGACATTCGAAGGATAATAGCTCAAACAGAAAAGCCCCTCGCAAGGAGGGGCTTTTCCGTTTTTGGCGCGCCCGGAGAGATTCGAACTCCCGACCGCCTGGTTCGTAGCCAGGTACTCTATNNGAGGGATTCGAACCCTCGAAGGGCTTTTAACCCTTACTCCCTTAGCAGGGGAGCGCTTTCGACCACTCAGCCATCTCTCCGATTCGAGCCGCTCTCGCAGCGGCCGGACATGTTACTGGCAGGGATTGTACAGGTAAACCCCAGATCTCGAGAATTGCCCTCTCAGCAATTCGGTGACGATCAGTCGTCGTCGGCGGATTTTTCGGCGCCGCCCTCCGCCTTTTCGCTCTGAATTCGCTCGTAGATCTCTTCTCGGTGCACAGCCACGTCTTTCGGCGCGTTGATGCCGATACGTACCTGATTCCCTTTGACCCCCAGGACGGTGATCGTGATATCGCTCCCGATCATGACCGTCTCTCCAGCGCGTCGCGTCAGAATAAGCATGACTTCCTACTCCTGCCTTTCCGGGACTCCGCCCGTCTTTCTTTTTTTACGCGTCGTTCGTCTGTAAACCCCTGTAATACTAGCGGATTTCGGGCAAATATGCCCATACAACCGTTATTTCAGGCTGGCCGGTCAGCCGAGTTGTTCCGCGACCCAAGCCGACACCGAGCTTAGCGCTGTGTCGAGGGCCTCGGGATTGGTGCCGCCGGCCTGGGCAAAATCGGGCCTGCCACCGCCCTTGCCGCCCACTTGCTCGGCGACGGGCTTGATCAGGTCTCCTGCCCGGATGCGGTCCGTATTGTTCTTCGTGACGCCCGCTGCGAGGAGCACCTTGCCGTCGTCGACCGTGCCCAGCACGATCACGGCGTTCTGCAGCTTGTCTTTGGCTCGATCAACTGCCTCGCGCAGCATGCTGGCATCGACATCGTGCACTCGGGCCGCGAGTACCTTGATACCTGCGATCTCCTGGATGTAGTCCTCCTGGTCCGATCCCTCGCCCGTGATAAGTGCGTGTCTTGCGGTCGCCAGTCTCTTCTGGAGCTCCTTTTTTTCCCTCAGGAGCTGTTCAATCCTGGTCGCGGCCTGGTCAGGCTGCGCCTTGAGTAAATCGGCAATCTCGTTAAGCATGCGCTCTTTGCTATCCATCCACTCCAGCGCGCCCTTGCCGGTGACGGCCTCGATACGGCGGACGCCCGAAGCGATGCCCGTTTCATGCGTGATCTTGAAGACGCCAATGTCACCGGTGCGATCGACGTGCGTGCCACCGCAAAGCTCCACCGAAAATCCGCCGAAGTTCAGCACCCGCACCCTGTCTTCGTACTTCTCACCAAACAGCGCGATCGCGCCCGACGCCACGGCATCGTCGTAGCTCATAAGCTTCGTCTCCGCAGCGACATTGCGGCGGATCTCGTTGTTGACGATGTCTTCTATCTCGGCAATCTGTTCGACGCTGACGGGCTCGTAATGCGAGAAATCAAAGCGCAGGCGGTCGGGCGCCACCAATGAGCCCTTTTGCTGAACGTGGTCACCGAGTACTTCGCGCAGCGCAGCATGCATCAGGTGGGTGGCCGAGTGATTGAGCCGGATCGCCTGCCGGCGTTGGGCATCCACATGCGCTTCGACTTCGTCGCCTACGCTGAGCTCGCCCGCCTGTACCGAGCCATAGTGAACGATGGCCTTGTCGGACTTCTGCGTGTCGACGACCGTGAACGAGTGGTCGCCCGCAGAGATCGTGCCCGTATCGCCAATCTGACCACCGCTCTCGGCATAGAATGGCGTCGAGGAGAGAATGACCGCCCCGTCCTCACCGAGATTCAAGGTCTCGACAGGCTTGCCGTCATTGAACATCGCGACGACTTCGCATGAGGCCTCGGTTCCCTCGTAGCCGAGGAACTCCGACTCCGCATCCGTTGTGATGCCGTCCTTGCCGATCGCGCTGAATTTGCTGGCGGCCCGGCCGCGATCGCGCTGCCCCTCCATCGATTCCTCGAACCCTTGCTGGTCGATGGACAGGCCGCGCTCGCGCGCGATGTCGGCCGTCAGGTCGACCGGGAACCCGTAGGTGTCGTAAAGCTTGAACACGACATCGCCCGGGATCACCTTGCCATCCAACACGGCAATCGCCTCTTCGAGGATTTCCATGCCCGCATCGAGCGTCTCGGCGAAGCGCTGCTCCTCTTTCCTGAGAACTTTCCCGACATGCGCCTGCGCTTTTTTAAGTTCGGGATAGGCAGCTCCCATCTCGTCGACGAGCGGGTCAACGAGTTTATGGAAGAACAGGTCATGGGCACCAAGCTTCTTCCCGTGGCGAATCGCGCGACGAATGATGCGCCGGAGCACATAACCCCTGCCCTCGTTACCGGGCAAAACGCCGTCGACAATCAGGAACGCACAGGCGCGAATGTGGTCGGCGATAACGTTGAGCGAGCTCGAACCGTCGTTCTCGACACCGAGCGTTTTCGCAGCCGTGTCGATCAGCCCGGCAAACAGGTCGATTTCGTAGTTGCTGTGCACACCCTGCATCACGGCCGCCATGCGCTCGAGCCCCATGCCGGTGTCCACGGAGGGCTTCGGCAGCGGGACCATCTCGCCGTCGGCCGAGCGATCGAACTGCATAAACACGAGATTCCAGATCTCGACGTAGCGGTCGCCGTCTTCGTCGGGCGATCCTGGCGGACCGCCTTCGACGTCGGGCCCGTGGTCGTAGAAGATCTCGCTGCACGGGCCGCACGGCCCGGTATCGCCCATGGCCCAGAAGTTGTCCTTGGCGCCCATGCGCGAAAAACGGCCGGGGTCGATCTTCACCTCGTTGAGCCAGATGTCGGCGGCTTCGTCATCGTCCTCGAATACCGTGACCCAGAGCCGCTCGGGCGCAAGACCCAGAGTCTCGGTCAGGAACTCCCACGCGTACTTGATTGCATCGCGCTTGAAGTAATCGCCGAAGCTGAAGTTGCCGAGCATCTCGAAAAACGTGTGGTGGCGCGCGGTGTAGCCCACGTTCTCGAGGTCATTGTGCTTGCCGCCGGCACGCACGCAGCGCTGCGACGTCACGGCGCGGTCGTATTTGCGTTTCTCCGAGCCGAGGAAGACGTCCTTGAATTGCACCATGCCGGCATTGGTAAACAACAGCGTCGGGTCATTGCCAGGCACGAGCGGAGAGCTCGCGACGACTTCGTGGTCCTTGTCGCGAAAGAAGTCCAGGAATGCCTGGCGCAGCTCGTTGCTCGTCATGGTTTTCATCGTGCAAATTGTAGGCTTATTCAACGTCAGCCGAAACAGCCGCCTGTATCTGGTCGGAGTCGAATCCTCGCGACCGCAGGAAGCGCATCTGCCGCGCTTTGTCCCTGAACTCAAGTGGTGCGTCCGGACCGAACTTTTTCAAGCGTACATCGCGAGCCAGCGCATACCAGTCCTCGCCCGCCGCTTCGATGGCGATGTCGATGACCGGCCTTGTGAGTCCGCGCTGGCGAAGGTCGGCGCGGATGACCTGCGGCCCCTTGCCCTGATTGATCCGGGAGCGGACAAACGCTTCGGCGAAGCGTTCGTCATCCTGCAGACCGTCGTCGATAAGTCGTGCGACGGCTTCATTCGCCACATCGGAATCGAAGCCAGAACGGATCAGCTTGTCGAGGAGTTCACCGCGCCCGTATTCGCGGCGGGCGAGGTAATCCATCGCCTTCTTGCGGGCCTCGACAGGATCGGAAAAACGGTCGTCATCCACGAGATCGCTTCGCCCTTCGGGCTCGCAACAACGCTAGGCTTCCTGCGCAATGGCCTCCGCATCGTCCTCGGCCACCGGCGCCTCGACCGTCGTCGGCAGCAGCTTGGCGCGAATCTTCGTCTCGATCTCGGCGGCGACCTCGGGATTCGTCTTGAGGAACTCGCGGACATTTTCCTTGCCCTGGCCGATACGATCATCGCCATAGCTGTACCAGGAACCGGCCTTGTCGATCAGGCCGTGTTGCACGCCGAGTTCGATGATTTCACCTTCGCGCGAGATGCCTTCGCCATAGAGTATTTCGAACTCGGCCATCTTGAACGGCGGTGAGACCTTGTTCTTGACGACCTTGACGCGCGTCTGGTTGCCGATGACTTCGTCGCCCTTCTTGATCGCGCCGATACGACGGATGTCCATGCGCACCGAGGAGTAGAACTTGAGCGCATTGCCGCCCGTGGTGGTCTCGGGGCTGCCGAACATGACGCCGATCTTCATGCGAATCTGGTTGATGAAGATGACCATCGCGTTGGAGCGCTTGATATTGCCCGTGAGCTTTCTCAGCGCCTGCGACATCAAGCGCGCCTGAAGACCCATGTGCGAGTCGCCCATCTCACCTTCGATTTCGGCCTTCGGCGTCAGGGCCGCCACCGAGTCGACGACGATGACGTCGACAGCGCCGGACCTCACGAGCATGTCGGTGATCTCGAGCGCCTGCTCGCCCGTGTCAGGCTGCGAGACGAGCAATTCGTCGACGTTGACGCCGAGCTTCTCGGCATAGGCCGGATCGAGGGCATGCTCGGCATCGACGAACGCCGCCGTGCCGCCTGCCTTCTGCGCCTCTGCAACAATCTGCAGCGTGAGCGTGGTCTTACCGGAGGACTCTGGACCGTAAATCTCCACAACGCGGCCCTTGGGCACGCCGCCGATACCGAGAGCGACGTCGAGACTGATCGAGCCGGTAGAGACGACCTCGATATTCGCGGCCGTGCCACTGTCGCCGAGGCGCATGACCGAGCCTTTGCCAAACTGTTTTTCGATCTGCCCGAGGGCCGCGGCCAGCGCTTTCTTGCGATTGTCATCCATTGTCGATTGCCATCCGGTAGGTGTTGGTTGAGGGGTCGTATTATTTCACAAACAACTGTACATAACTACAGTATTTGAAATCCGTAACTCGGCGATTTCTCAAGAAATGCTCAGAAGTCATTGAGCAACGGGCGGTACGATGTCCGGCCGCCCTCGCTGACCGACTCCAGCAGTTCGAAATTCGACCATTCGATCTCCGCAGACTGCGCGAGCCGGATCGGCTCGAACGGCCTGGCGTTGCGCACGACCGTAATATGCGGCCGGTAAACACGCTCGGGCGGCTCCACCCCGATATCCAGCATCAGGCTGTGCAAACGCCCGACGAGCGCCTCCATGTCGGGCGGCACGCGCGGCGGCACAACCGTCGCTATCTTCGGCCGCGGCCAGAATTCGACCCGGTCGAGTCGCAGGCGGAAAGGCTCGAACGTGACCGCCCGGGCCTGGTCCATGAGCCCGGGAATGAAACGCACGTCGAGATCGCCGATATAAGCAAGCGTGACATGCCAATCGCGGCGATCGACAGCCCTGCCCTCGACTTCTTTTATAAAGGGACCGATCATGTCACGCATGCGGTCCCGTTGCCGGGCATCGGGCCAGAGTGCAAAAAAGATGCGTTTGGTGTTCACAGCCGGTCGAGAACTCCCTGCAGCGCATGCACGACTGTCAACTCGCGTATCAGGTCCCGGTCGCCGTCGAAGTGCTCACCGCTCGTCTCGGTGCGAATCTTGCCCCCATCTCGCACGGCCCAGGCAAACCAGACCGTGCCGACCGGTTTTTCGTCGGTGCCACCGTCAGGACCCGCGATGCCGCTGACCGCGACCGCGATATCGGCGCCACTCAGGTTGATGACGCCCCTGGCCATCTCCTCGACGACGGCCTCGCTGACCGAGCCGTGATCTTCGAGCGTTTCGTTTTTCACGCCAAGGATGTGTTCCTTGGCGCCGTTGGAGTAGCTGACGACGCCGTAGTGAAAGACCGCCGACGAGCCCGGAATGTCGGTAATGGCCTTCGCCACCCAGCCGCCCGTGCACGATTCCGCCGTGGACACTGCCTTGCCGGCTTCGGTCATGTCATTGACGAGCGCGGCAGCCAATTTCCGGATCGATTCGTGGTCAGCCATTCAGTACCGATTCGTAGAGTGCAACATGCTTGTCCGCCATCGTAACGATCGAGAAATCATTTTGCATCCGTTCCTGGCCGGCAGCGCCCATCCTGATTCTGAGCGATGCATCTTCTATCAGCGCTTCGATCGCATGACGCAGCGCATCGGTGTCCTCGGGCGGCACCAGGAAACCTGTCTGGCCATCAATCACGGCCTCGGGCAGCCCACCGGCATCGAAGCCGACGACGGGCACCGCTGCGGCGGCCGCCTTCAGGGCGGCGACGCCGAGTCCTTCGGCGAGTGCGGGGTGGGCGAAGATGTCGATACACCCCGTGAACTCGTCGAGATCGTCGCGAAAGCCCGCGAACTGCACGATGTCGCCGAGACCGAGGGATGCCGCCTGCGCACGCAACTGCTGGTTGAGATAACCCTCCCCGAAAATGATGAGTCGAACCTGCGGATACTTGTGGCGCAGGTCGGCAACCGCCTGCAGCAGGTAGCGGTGTCCCTTGCGCGGGATCAGTTGACCGGCGGCGGCTATTACGCACGCGTCTTCGGGAACCCCGAAATCGGCGCGAATACGGCCGCAATCCGGTTTGCGTGACAACGCCTCCGTGTCGACGGCACTACGGATCACCTCGATGCGTTCTTCGTCGACCCCGTGCTCGCGCAGGACGCGCGCGATCGTCTCCGAGATCGCGATGATTTTCCGGAAGGGCCGGTAGCGCAGCGCCGCCATCAGGCGCATCTCGGCATTATCGACCCGCCGCGATACGACAGCCGGCACGTCGGCAAAACTCGCAGCGAGACCGCCGAGCACGTCGGCGCCGCGCCGGCTGTGACAGTGGACGAGATCGGGCTTGAGGGCCTGGATGTACTGCGTCAACCGGTAGGCGAATGGCAGGTCGAGATCGCCGGCGCAGAAAAGATTCTGCACCCGTATGCTCGCCAGCCGCGCGGCCTTGTCGATGCCGGATGCCGGCGGGCACACGAGAATGGATTCGTGACCGCGCTCGGCCAGCGCGCTAATCAGGTAGATTACCTGCTGCGGCCCGCCGTAAAGATGGCGCCCGGTCTCCACATGCAGTATTTTCATCGTTGCTATAAGAAGAACACCCGCTCCGAGCCATCATAGCTCGAACATGATCCAAAATCTGACAGCTTTCTGGACACACACCAAGGGCAGCATGCGCGATCTCGCACCGATCGTGATCGTGATCGCGTTTTTCGAATTCGTGGTGCTGCAGCAAGTACCGGACGGCCTGTTCGGGATCCTCGCAGGCGTATTGATCGTCGTTATCGGCCTGACGTTGTTCATCTACGGGCTCGAACTGGCGCTGTTCCCGATTGGTGACGCGCTCGCCGTTGCGCTGGCCACGAAAGGCAGTCTCTTTTGGCTGCTGACCTTCGCCTTTGCGCTCGGCTTCGGCACCACGATCGCGGAGCCCGCCCTGACGGCGATCGCGACGGAAGCGTCCGAAATCGCGGCGCAGGACGGAGCCATTCCGAATACCGAGGATGCGATGCGCAAATACATGCTGGGCCTGCGCGTCACCGTGGCGCTGTCGGTCGGCACGGCGCTGGTTCTCGGCGTGCTGCGCATCATCCTCGGGTGGTCGCTGCCCGTGATGATCATCTCGGGCTACATACTGGTTGTCGGCATGACGGCAATCGCACCGGCCGACATCGTCGGTGTCGCCTATGACTCGGGCGGCGTCACGACCTCGACGGTCACGGTGCCGTTGGTCACGGCGCTCGGCGTCGGGCTGGCCTCCTCGTTGCGCGGCCGTAACCCGATGACCGACGGCTTCGGCCTGATCGCGTTCGCCTCGCTCACCCCCATGATCTTCGTGATGGCCTACGGAGGGATCATCCAGTGGCTGTGATCCTCGACGCCCTTATGACGATCCTGTACACGGCCATGGACGTCCTGCCGATCGTGCTGTTCATCTTCGGCTTCCAGGCTTTCGTGATCCGCAAACCGCTGCCGCACTTCAAACGCCTGCTCGCCGGCCTCGGATTTGTCGTACTCGGACTGGGAATGTTCCTGATTGGCCTCGAAATGGCTCTGTTCCCGCTGGGCCGCGAGATGGCCGCGCAGCTGACGTCGCCCGAAGCGCTCGTCGGCGATGGCGGCCATCACTGGAGCTCTTACCTGTGGGTCTATTTGTTTGCGGCATCCATAGGATTCGCGGCCGCTATCGCCGAGCCGGCGCTGCTCGCCGTGTCGATGAAAGCCCATGACGTGTCGGGCGGCGCCATCAGCGTCTGGGGCCTGCGCATAGCCGTGGCCATTGGCGCAGGTATCGGCGTGTCACTCGGCACCTACCGAATCATCGCTGGCCTGCCGTTGCAATATTTCATCATGGTCGGCTACGTTGTGGTCGTGTTGCAGACGATCTGGGCGCCGAAACTGATTGTCCCGCTCGCCTACGACTCCGGCGGCGTGACGACATCGACCGTCACGGTGCCGCTGATCGCCGCGCTGGGCCTGGGCCTGGCCGAGACGATACCGGGTAGGAGCCCGCTGCTGGACGGTTTCGGGCTGGTCGCGATCGCGGCCCTGTTCCCGATCATCTCCGTGCTCGCATACGCTCAGCTGAGCGCTATTACCGAGCGGCGAAAGGAGCGCCGACGCAAACAAGAACAACGGGATGATCCCCTTCTCGTGGAGGAAAGCTAATGCATTTCAAATTACTGGTTGTTTTCGTCGAGGATTCGAAGACCGACGCCGTACTCAAGGCGGCACGGGAATCTGGTGCCACAGGTTGTACCGTCGTCAGCAATGCGCGCGGGGAAGGTATCGACGTCCCGTCGAGCTTTTTCGGCCTCGCCCTGACGACGCAGCGGGACGTGGTTATGCTGCTCGTCGAGGAGCACCTTAGCCGCGAGATACTGGAACACATCGGCGTCATCGGCGAGTTCGACGAAAAGCCCGGTACCGGGCTCGCCATTCAGATTGACGTGGAAGACGCAGTGGGCGCTTTGAGCCAGGCCGAACGCCTGGTCGATATCGTGGAGGAACAACTATGAACATACCCGAGCGAATTTCGGTGCGCAAAGCCATGCGCGAAGATGTCACTTTCATCGACGGCCGCAAGAACGTGCTCGACGCCCTGCGGGCCATGCGCGATGGCGAGTGCACGAGCCTGATCGTGGAAAAACGCGACGACCACGACGAGTACGGCATCCTGACGCTTTCTGATATTGCCAAAAAGGTCATCGCAAAGGACCGCGCGCCGGAGCGAGTGCACGTGTTCGAGATCATGTCCAAGCCGTTGATTTCCGTGCATCCGAACATGGACATACGCTATTGCGCGAGGCTGTTCCGGAAGTTCGGCATCCGCCGCGCACCTGTCGTCGAGGAACACAAGGTCGTCGGCATGATCAGTTATTACCACCTCGTGCTCGAAGCATTGCCCGAACTCGACTAGGCTGTCTTTTATGAGCTCTGAACCGTCCGCCATCCACACGCCCATGATGCGGCAGTACCTCGCCGTCAAGGCGGAGTACCCGGACATGCTCGTGTTCTATCGCATGGGGGACTTCTACGAGCTGTTCTACGACGACGCGAAACGGGCTGCTTCGCTGCTCGATATCACACTGACCGCACGGGGCAAGTCTGCTGGCAGCCCGATTCCGATGGCCGGCGTGCCTTATCACGCCGTCGAGGGCTACCTCGCAAAACTCGTGCGCAAGGGAGAATCGGTAGCGATTTGCGAACAGGTCGGCGACCCCGCAACGAGCAAAGGACCGGTCGAGCGCAAGGTCACGCGTATCGTCACGCCCGGAACGCTCACTGACGAGGCACTGCTGGCCGAAACACGCGACAATCTCGTTGCCGCCATTTTTGCGGACGGCGGCGCCCTTGGCATCGCCTGGCTCGACCTTGCCGGCGGCCGCTTTCGGCTGACCGAAGTCCCCGACCTCGAGGCGATGCAGGGCGAGGTGGAACGCCTGCGGCCGGCCGAACTGATCGTCGACGAGGACCAGCCGGTCGGCGAGGCCTTGCCCGGATCGATCCGCGTCACGCGCCGGCCGCCCTGGCATTTCGAGCTCGACTCTGCCCGGCGCCTGTTGTGCGCCCAGTTCGGCACCCGCGACCTCGATGGTTTCGGTTGCAGCATGTTTCCGCGTGGCGTCACCGCAGCCGGGGCGCTGCTGCAGTACGTAACGGACACGCAGAAGACCGCCCTTGCCCACCTGCTGTCGATCTCGGTCGAGCGGCGCGAGGACGCCGTGATCATGGACGGCCCGACACGACGCAATCTCGAGCTCGAGGAATCACTTTCCGGCCACCACCAACACACGCTGGCCGGCGTCATGGACCGGTGTCAGAGTCCGATGGGTTCGCGACTGCTTCGGCGCTGGATCCAGCGTCCGCTGCGCGACGCGGCAACGCTGCAGGCGCGTTACCAGGCCATCGACGCGCTGATCACGGTTGCTGCTGTAGCAGCACTGCAGGAGCGCATCGAGGGCATCGGCGACATCGAGCGTATCCTGTCGCGCGTGGCGCTGAGATCGGCGCGACCCAGAGACCTCCGGCAACTCGCCGCGGCCCTGGCGTGCGCGCCGGAGCTCAGAGAGCAGCTCGCCGCGCTCGACTCGCCGCTGCTCGGGCAGCTGCGGGACGACATCGGGGAACACCGCCGCCAGCGCGAGCTGCTCGCGAAGGCGATCGTCGACAATCCGCCAGTGCTGATTCGCGACGGCGGCGTCATCGCCGACGGGTATGACGAGGAACTCGATGATCTCAGGGCCATTGCCATTAATGCGGACCAGTACCTGATCGACCTCGAGACGAGGGAAAAGGAGCGCACGGGCATCGCGACTCTGAAACTCGGCTACAACCGCGTGCACGGCTACTACATCGAAATCAGCAAGGGCCAGGCCGACAAGGCGCCGGTCGAATACGTCAGGCGCCAGACGCTGAAAAGCGCAGAGCGCTACATCACGCCCGAGCTAAAAGAATTCGAGGACAAGGTGCTCGGCGCCCGCGAACGAGCGCTGGCCAGGGAGAAATACCTGTACGAGGACCTGCTCGACCGACTGCACGAAGTCCTCGGCGAAATGCAGCTGACGGCCGCGAGCCTTGCGGAGCTCGACGCGCTCACGTGCCTGGCGGAGCGTGCCCTGACGCTCGACCTCTGCCGGCCCGAGCTCGCGGACACTCCTTGCATCGAAATCTCGGGGGGACGCCACCTGGTCGTCGAACAGGTGATCGACACGCCCTTCGTCGCTAACGATTTATCCCTGAACTCCGACCGGCGCCTGCTCGTCGTCACCGGGCCGAACATGGGCGGCAAGTCCACGTATATGCGCCAGGCGGCGCTCATAGCCATTCTCGCCCACATCGGCAGCTTCGTCCCGGCCGACACGCTGCGCATCGGACCGATCGACCGCATCTTCACACGCATCGGCGCATCCGACGATCTCGCCGGCGGCCGCTCGACATTTATGGTCGAGATGACCGAGACCGCCACGATCCTGCACAACGCGACCGAGCAGAGCCTCGTGCTGATGGACGAGATCGGCCGCGGTACGAGTACTTTCGACGGGCTCTCACTCGCGTGGGCTGCCGCTCATTACATGGGCGAAACGGCCAATGCATTCACATTGTTCGCCACGCACTACTTCGAGCTGACGGCGCTGGCGCAGGAATTGCCCGCCTGCGAAAACGTGCATCTCGACGCCACCGAACACAAGGGCGAGCTCGTATTCCTGCATGCCGTCAAGCCGGGCCCCGCCAACCAGAGCTACGGGTTGCAGGTTGCGGCGCTGGCGGGTGTGCCGCGCACGGTCATCGGACGCGCGAAGCGGTACCTCGAAACACTCGAATCGATGCAGGTCGAACATCGCGAAAGTCCGCAGACGGAGTTACCGCTTGATGTATCATTCGCGGATGTTGCTCGAGACGCTCTGCACAAGACGATCGACGAGATTGACCCCGACACGCTGTCGCCTCGGGAAGCGCTCGACTTGATTTACAAACTCAAAGCCGATCTTTCCAACAGTGACTGATACCGCCGCCTCACTTTCCATCATCGTGCCCGTCTACGATGAGGAACAGAATCTTCCGCTCGTTGCCGAGAAGCTTCTCTCGGTACTGCAGGATACCGGCCGGGAGTTCGAGATAATTTTTGTCAATGACGGATCTCAGGACGGGTCAGGAGCCGTTCTCGATGAACTCGCGGCAGACGAAGGGCACATCAGGGTCGTGCACTTCAAGCGCAACTTCGGCCAGACCTCGGCGATGATGGCAGGTCTCGACTATTCGTCCGGCGAGGTCATCATTCCGATCGACGCAGACCTGCAAAACGATCCGGTCGACATTCCGCGCCTGCTGGAGCGCCTGGATGAAGGCTACGATCTCGTCTCGGGCTGGCGCAAGGACCGCAAGGACGACACCCTGCGGCGTAATCTGCCGAGCTGGGTCGCCAACTGGATCATCTCGAGGATTTCCGGCGTGAAGCTGCACGATTACGGCTGCACGCTGAAGGCCTACCGGCGCTCCATCATCGAAGACATTCGCCTGTACGGCGAGATGCACCGCTTCCTGCCCGTTTATGCCTCCTGGTCGGGCGCGCGCACGACCGAGCTGCCCGTGCAGCACCACCCGCGCACGGCGGGCGAATCGAAATACGGGCTGAAGAGAATCATCAAGGTCCCGCTCGACCTGCTGGTCGTCAAGTTTCTCGGAGATTATGCCCAGAAACCGATCTACGTCTTCGGCGGCTTCGGGCTGTTCAGTCACGCGCTGGCGTTGTTGACGTTCGCGGTCATGCTCTATTACAAATTCTGGGGCGGCAAGTCGTTTATCGAGACGCCACTGCCTGTATTGGCGGCGTTGTTGATCCTGATGGGTTTTGTCTCGATGCTGATGGGCCTGATCGCCGAACTCGTCGTCCGCACCTACCACGAGTCGCAAAGCAAGAGCACTTATTCGGTCAGTAAGACCGTCAATTTCCCGCAGGACGACTAAGTGTCTCTGCTGACAACCGCACAACAGTACGCGGATCAAAAAGTCGAACGCTGGTTCCTGGTCGCCCTGACCGTGATTTCAGCATGGCTCCTGGCCTGCGCATTTCTGATCGAGGGTGAGTTCGGCGACGGTTATGCGACGATCGTCAATGCGCGGTACTTCTTCGGCGACAGCCCTGGCTACTACGTCCAGCGCGGACCGCTCGCCGCGGTGGTTCTTTGGCCGGTCGAACTCATCGTGCAGGCGCTGGACCTCAATGCATTGGATGTCAGGCCCTACCATTTATTCAGCGCCCTGCTGCACATCGCTTACCTCTATATCTGCTGGACGCTGCTGCGGCGTGCACCGGGATCCGGCAGCGCCCGGCTGCTGGCCTTCGCAACGGCCATCCTGACCGTCGTGTTTTATTGCTACGCGCCCTACCTGAGTCACGACCTGTTACCGGGCATGATGTTCCTGGTCATGATCTTCATCGCTCACCGGTGGCTCGAACGGCCGACACTCGCGGACGGGATCTACCTCGTGCTGCTCGGCGCTAGCGTGACATTGATCAAACAGACTTACGCAATATTCTGGGTCACGATTGTCGTCTTTGCATTTGCCAGCCTCCTGCTCAAGGCCGATGGCGGTCGCGTCACCGTTCGCAAGTGGCTGATACTGACCTCGCTGGCTGCCTGCAGCGCAATCATTACCTGGCTCGGCTACGCCTGGTTCATCGCGGCCCAGTTACCCGACGAGTCCATACTGATGCGGCCGATACGTCTGGCTATCGGTGTCAGCGAAATGTACAAGGAGTCGCTCTCTGACATCTTCCCGGCCACTCTTTACTTGCGCAACTTGCCCAACTATGGCGTTGCCGCCGTGCTCATGGTGATCCCGGGCCTCGTCCTGGCGTTTCGCAGCTCGGACGCGAGAATGCGCATGATCGCAACGTGCTGGGTACTGTCGGTAACCGTCATTCAGATTACGGGGTTCCGCGAGATTCGGTATCTCGCGTTCCTGGCGCCGCTCACGGCAATGCTTGTCGTGCCTGTCGCCCAGAAGATCCTGGAGCGGAGGAATATCGTTGCCGTTCTGCTCGTCGGGCTGGTGCTGTTCGACCAGGCGCGCAGTTTGACCGTCGCAGCCGAGCAGATTACGACGGCGCCCAGCTCCAATGTCACCCGTTTTATCAATGCCCCGGATGAGACCGGCAACATCTACGCATCGAGAGTCCTTAGCTTCCTGTTCGACCCGTCGAGTCCGCTGCAGGGCGACCGCTACCACGGTATCTATCATCTGACGCCGATACTGCTGCACACCCTGCAAGAGGGTCGCACCCCTGTTGCGATCGTCCAGAGCCAGACCGAACTCGGGCTGCTTGGCATGCAACCAGGCGACCGCGTCTACAGCGCCAACTTCGACGTAGTCCGGCGTCCGCCCTGGCAACCGAATAACGTGCCCGTCCAGCTCGACGACTACATGCTCGTCGCCGGCAACGTGGCAACGGTCGAACTCCAGTCGTCCAATGGCGCTTTTGAGGTAATCGACAACGGCAGCCGGGTCCTGATGTTCTACCCCGCGCCCGAAGCCGGCGAGCAGGAACCGTTTATCAGCGCCGGTACGCTCCCGGCAGAAACGGCGCGCAGGCTGTACGGCGAGCTTGCCGAAAACGAACAGCTTGAGGTCTCCGCCATAGTCATCAAGGCGCTCTGCCAGGCGGGCGCTTGCAGCTACGCCACCGCGGATCAGTAACCCTACGCCTGGAAATGGTTGCGGAAAAACGCCGCCATCATCAACAGCGCGAGCAGCGCCTTGCCGTTGTCCCTGTCGCCCGACAGGTGCTCAGACCACCAGTTTTGCACCACGCCGTGGCTTACAAGCTCGTACATGCGGTTGGACGAGTCGAGAAGCGTCGCTTCGGCAACGTCCCTGAGATCGGAGCGCAGCAGGGCGGACACCGGCAGAGCGAAGCCGTGCTTGCGCCGGTCGATGATCTCGTCGGGCAGGTACGACCGGGCCACGTCCCGCAATATGCGTTTACCCGTGGCGCCTCGCAGCAATGCGTCCACAGGTAACGACAGTGCAAAATCGGAAACCGCGTTGGCGAGATACGGGCTCCTGACTTCGAGGCTGACGGCCATCGACGCCCGATCCATCTTCTGCAGGATATCGCCGGCGAGGTACCGGTCAATAAAGTGCTGCTGGAACTCCTCGATGACAGGCAGGCCTGCAGTGGCCGGTACCAGTCTGTCCAACATGGCCGCGACGGCGCTGTCGATCTGGCCGCCGCCGATCCAGAGTTCCTGCTGCCTGGTCGGCGGAATCGCCGCCATCCAGTACATGCTCTGCAGACGCGCGGGCCTGCCCACTCCGTAGCTCAGCTGCCGCAACAGGAATGCGCGGTTCATGTATTCGGACGACACGGGCATCAGGCCCGCTACGCCACGCAATAACGCTCCACTGGACTGCGGCAACATCGCCATGAGGCGCGTGGCCCGCGCCAGCCTGAAATTCGGGTAACCGAGAAACAGCTCATCGGCACCGTCACCACCCAGGGCCACCGTGACGTACTGCTTTGTCGCCTGGCACAACAGGTAACTCGGCAGCATCGATGAATCCGAGAACGGCTGGTCGACCCGCGCCAGGAGATCGGCCATCGCGTCAACGCAGTTTTGCCTGCCGAGCTCAATGGTCGTGTGCCTTGTCCCTATCGTCGCAGCAACCTGCTCGGCGTGCGGTGATTCGTCAAAACTCGAAAACCCGAACTTGACCGTGAACGACGCGACATCATCGGTTTGCCGCCGGGCGACCGCGGCAACCAGCGACGAATCGAGACCACCGGACAGGAAAACGCCGACAGGCACGTCGGCGACGAGCTGGTGCGCCACGTTTTCCTGCAGCAGGCCGTCCAACTCGCTCGCCGCCGCAGCCTGGTCTACCGATTTCCTCCGCTCGATGCCGCGAGCGTCGAAATAGCGGCGGACATCGACCTGGCCGTTGTGATACGTCAGCACGTGTCCCGCAGGCAACTCGCTGACGCCGTCGATACCGGTTGCAGGCGCCGGCACGTACTCGAGCATCAGGTAAAGGCGCAGCGCATCGAGATCCGGTTCGACGTCCCGCAACGCCGGATGGCGCCGCAGTGCCCTGATCTCCGATGCGAAAATAAATTCTTCGCCACGCTGCGCGTAGAACAGCGGCTTCTGCCCGAAACGGTCCCGGGCAAGGTACAGCGTGTCGCTCCCGGCCTCGTACCATGCGAACGCGAACATGCCATCGATCATGGCCAGCGTTTTCTCGATGCCTTCGAGTTCCAGCAGCCAGAACAGCGTCTCGGTATCGCAACGATCGCGCAGCCGGCCGCCACCGCGTTGAATGTGCCCGTCGAACGCGTGGTGGTTGTAGATCTCCCCGTTATAGATCAGCGTATTGCCACTGGCCTCGTTGCAGCGTGGTTGCTGGCCACCGTCGGGCTCGATAATCGTCAGCCGGTTCTGGCCGAGGGCAAATTTGTCGCCCAGCGCGACGCCGCTCTCGTCAGGCCCGCGGTGCTCGATGTGGCGCAGCATATCGGCGATGACATGCCCGGCGTCCCGGGACGCTGTCGCAGAAGTCGAGAAGCCCGCTATTCCGCACATGCGTCGAGCGGTTTTTCGCCGATGACCGTCCAGGACATTTCATTGACCCAGTGGGCGCGCACATTGGTCAGGCCGGCTTCCTGCAGCAGTTCGATCGCCTCTCCCTCGCGATAGTACGTCGCAATCTTCGGAATCATGTGATCGTAGACGATCGCGCGCAGATGCCGGAACGAGAACGTTCGAATCAGGCGCATGTACTCCGTGCGACCAATTCCGAGCTTGAGGATCAGCCAGAGCAGTGCCGTTGCCGGCCAGGACAAAGCATAGACGAACGACAACGGCATCTTGCTGAACAGGAACCGGCGCACCGGATCGAAAAACTTCAGCAGCCACTCGTTGTTCTCGTAGCCGTATAGCCAGACCAGCACGGTACCACCGGGTTTGACCGCCTTGCACATCTGTCGCACGGCGGCAGGCTGGTCGTCCAGGTGATGAATAACGCCGATGCTGAAAGCAATATCGAATGATCCGTCTTCATTGATCTCGTAGGCGCTGCGGTTCTCGACAACGGCATTCTCGTAACCGGCCAGGTTCTCGCGTGCGGCCGCCAGCGTGCGCTCATCGATATCGATGCTCAGACACGAAGCCGCGCCGTAAGTCAGTGGCCAATAGGAATTGCGCCCGATGCCGCAGCCCACGTCGAGGAAGCGCCTGCCGGCCCAGTCGTCTTTTTCCATACCGCTGGTCCAGCGCAGGAACTGCTCTTCGTGAATCGGCAGAATCTCACTGAAAATATTCCAGGAGTGCCCGAATCGTTCCGGGGAGCCCAGTTGTTCCCTTGCGTCTCCCGTCATAGCGTCCTACTGCAGGCTCGTCGGATTGGTAAGGGATATGACGAACAGCCCCGCCGCAATCAGGCCGATGCCGAACCACCGCTGCAGCCCGATAGGTTCACTCAGAATGACGTTCGCCGCGATGATGACGAGCACGAATTGCAGCGCAAAGATCGATTGCGCCAGATTCAAGGTCGTGCGCTTCAGCACCATCATGTAGAAGACCATCGCGAAGCAGAACGACAGCGCGCCCAGCAGGGTCCTGCCATTCAGCAGGCTCAGAGGCCAGACCGCGGCAACACCGGGGTGTTGCACGCCCGTTTTCAGCAACAGGTTGCCAATGACGGTACAGCTCATACTGGCGAGTATGAGTATTCCATTCGTAAGGAGATTGCCACTCATAGTTACAGCTTCCCTGGTATCAGTTGGCCGACGGCTTCCGGGCGGTTCCGACAACCTGCAACCCGGCCCTCGAAAAAAGCGCGCGGCGGGTACACCAGTCATCGAAGTGCGCGAACGCGCGCGTAATCTTCCGAATGCCGGGCACATACTGGAACACGCGATTGACGAACAGCACATCGCTGTTCATGAACAGGCAGAACCCGAAAAATCCGCAGGTCCGCCATGTCATGTCATTGAAGCCAGCCGACGCGAGAACGGGCACGGTTTCCGAGTAAAGCAGTGGCCGTTCTGTCTCGTGGTCGAGCATCGGCGACAGGCGGTAGATCAGTGCCCGCAGCGCCTTCCAGAGCCAGAAATCGCTCACTGGTTCGCGAAAAATAAACACGCCGCCCGGCTTGAGCACCCGGAATACCTCCCGAAACAACGCATCGCGGTCCGGTACATGGTGGATGCCGCCGAGCATGATGACGGTATCGAAAATGTTTTTTTCGAGCGGCAGCCGGGTCGCATCGCCCTGAATAAACGTGAAACGACTGTCGGCAAATGACTGCCGCGCCTTGGCCAGCATCGATGACGAAACATCGACACCGACACCGGTTTCGACAGCATTTTCGAACAACGCAAATCCCTCGCCCGTTCCGCAGCAGATCTCACCGCACACACCGAGTTGTCCCTCGCCGACCGCTTCGCGCAAGACGCGATCGAGGTAATCCATGTATTCCTTGGTGTGCGGGTATTCGAGGTTTGCCGCGTAGGCATCGGCGATCTGGTCGTAATGCTCCTGCTGCACGGCAGCCTCGGCCGAGCAGAACTCCTCGGCGAACAGGGGTATGCCGCCCGCGGCAATGCGGTAGCTGACCGACCCCGATTCATTGACGAGTTTTTCCCCGGTCAGCCGGACCGCTTCGTCCGTTTGCGGACACTTCAGCATTGGCAGTACGCGGTCTTCGATCAATGGGGCTTGCCGATCCGTCACGATTCACTTCGCCGCCCAGGGAACGGCGCCATCATAGATATCCGGTACAGGAAAGTACAGGAGGACTCAATCAATGTCGCGCAGGAACTCGCCACGTTTGAAAAACGCCGCGGCCTGGTCGACGACCTCGCTCGAAACGAGCATACCCTTGTGGCTGACCTTGAGGCAGATATGGTCCTTGGCGCCTTCGAGCCGGGTCTCCGACACGGCGACGCTGCCGTCATTGTCGCCATCGAACGTTGTCACCAGCCGGCCGAACCCGACAGGCACCGTGCCGGCGATAATCCCGACCTCCCTCGTTTCGCACACGTGCGAAGCCCATTCGTTGGCGGCGGCATGCACGACGCCGGCCGGCAGCGAGTGACCGAGGATGGGCTCCGCCCAGTTTTGCGTCGTCAGGAATGCCGCGGCGCGCGATCCGGTCAGAGGCGAACCGAAACAGACGACACGACCCGGTATGGCATCCGGGTAGTTGGCAAGCATGCGCAGGGCAATCACTCCGCCAAGACTGTGCCCGAGCAGGTGCGCGCCGTCGAGATCTTGTGCGTTCAGGAAATCCGCGAGCCTGGCCGCGTTGTCGTCGAGTGTGCCGCGGACCGACGGGTAGCTGAAAAGGCGTACATCGAAGCCGTACTCCTTTTCCAGGCGCCGCTTTATGAGGGTCAACTCGAGGCCCTGGCCCCAGATGCCGTGGATGCAAATAACCGTATCGATCGCGGTCATTCTGTTCGCGGCGCGCGCAGCCGGATGCCGGCCTCCTTGAGCTGTTCGGCCGATACCTCGCCGGGCGCATTGGTCAGCGGGCAATGCGCGGACTGGGTTTTCGGGAATGCGATCACGTCGCGGATGCTCTCGACGCCGGCCATGAGCATGACGATGCGGTCGAGGCCGAACGCGATGCCGCCGTGTGGCGGGCAACCGTACTCGAGCGCCCGCAGCAGGAAGCCGAATTTCTCTTCGGCCTCTTCCTTGCTGATGTCGAGCAAATCGAACACGGCCGACTGAACGGCCTGGTCGTGAATACGAATCGACCCGCCGCCGATCTCCGATCCGTTCAGCACCATGTCGTAGGCGCGGGACAAGGCGTTACCGGGATCCGCCTTGAGCGCCGCGGCGTCGCTCAGCGCGGGTGACGTGAACGGATGATGCAATGCCATCCAGCGTTTCGTGTGCGGATCCTTTTCGAACATCGGGAAATCGACGACCCAGAGCGGCGCCCAGCCCTCAGCGACGAGCCCCCGATCTTCGCCCAGCCTGACGCGCAGCGCGCCCAGCGCATCGTTGACGATGCGCGCCTTGTCGGCGCCGAAGAAGACCAGGTCACCGGTCTGCGCTCCCGTGCGTTCGATGATGCCCGCTACGGCATCGTCGGGCAGGAACTTGAGGATGGGCGACTGCAGGCCGTCGCGGCCGGCAGCGACGTCGTTGACCTTGATGTAGGCGAGACCCTTGGCGCCGAAACGCCCCACGTAGTCGGTGTAGTCGTCGATCTGCTTGCGCGTGAGTTCGTTGCCCTGCGGCAGGCGCAGCGCCGCGACGCGACCCTCGGGATCGGCCGCCGGTCCTGCGAACACCTTGAAATCGACCGACTCCAGCAGGTCGGACACCTCCACCAGCTCGAGGTCGATGCGCAGGTCGGGCTTGTCGGAGCCGAAACGATCCAGCGCCTCGGCGTAGCTCATGCGCGGGAATGGCGAGGGTAAATCGACATCGAGCACGCGCTTGAACAGGTGGCGAATCATGGCCTCCATTTCGCCCGTGACGGCCGCCTCGTCGACGAAACTCATCTCGATGTCGAGCTGGGTAAACTCGGGCTGGCGGTCGGCACGCAGGTCCTCGTCGCGGAAGCAACGCACGATCTGGTAGTAACGATCGAGCCCCGACATCATGAGCAGCTGCTTGAAGATTTGCGGCGACTGCGGCAGTGCGAAAAATTTGCCCGGATGCGTACGGCTCGGCACGACGTAGTCGCGCGCACCCTCGGGCGTTGCCCGCGTCAGCATCGGCGTCTCGACATCGACGAAACCGTCGCCGTCGAGAAACTCGCGCATCGCCATCGTCACCCGGTGCCGCAGCATCAGGTTGCCGAGCATGTCTTCGCGGCGCAGGTCGAGGTAGCGGTACTTGAGGCGCAGCTCCTCGTTGGCCTGCTCGTCGTGATGAAAAGGCGGCGTCTCGGACCGGTTCAGTACCTCGAGCTCGTGCGCCAGCACTTCGACCTGCCCGGTCCGCATGTTCGGGTTGATCGTACCTTCGGGCCGGTTGCGCACCTTGCCCTTGACCTTGAGCACGTACTCGCTGCGAATGCGCTCCGCCTCGGCGAAAATCTCGGGCCGGTCCGGGTCGAACACCACCTGGAGCAGTCCTTCGCGATCGCGCAGGTCGACGAAAATCACGCCGCCGTGGTCGCGCCGACGATGCACCCAGCCGCAGACCTCGACTTCCTGGCCGATCAGGGTCTCGTCAACTTGTCCGCAGTAGTGGCTGCGCATTGATTTTCATCCGAAAAAAGTGGCGGAATGGTACGGGTAGCCGGCAGAAGATACAACCGGCAGGCCGCTGCGTCCGGGAGGTTGCTCATCGGAAGTAAAGCGCAGCGCAGCGAGCCATGAAGATGAGTAACCTCCGGGGCGTAGCGGCCTATTGGTCGGGCATCTTTAACGGCAACTCTTGTGTCTGGTCCTTGTTCCATGTCGGAACAACAACACCCAGCGACATGATCAACTTGACGGCCTCGTCGACTTCCATGTCCAGCTCGACCGTGTCCTTCTTCGGCACCATGATGATGAAGCCGGAGGTCGGATTCGGCGTCGTCGGCACGAAGCAGGCCACGACGTCTTCTCCCGTGCGGGCCTGGATCTCACCGATCTCCGAAGCGGTCTGGAAGGTTATCGAATAAATGCCCTTGCGCGGATACTCGACGAGCAGCACCTTGCTGAACGCGCTGTCCGAATCCGAGAAAACGATTTCTGCGAAATTCTTTGCGGCCGAGTAGATCGAGCGCGCAACCGGGATGCGATCGAGTAAGGACTCCCAGCCTTTGAGAAACGCGCGCCCGACGAAATTCGCGGTCAGAACTCCCGTGATCAGCAGCAGGATAACCGTCAGGATGACGCCGAGTCCCGGTATGCCGATCCCGAGCCACTCCTCGGGATGGTACTGGCGCGGAATCAGCACGAGCGACTTGTCCATCAGCCCGATCAGGAAACGGACGATGACGATCGTGACACCGAGCGGCAACCACACCAGGATACCGGCGACGAGATAACGTCTAAGGCGCTTCATCATGATGAATCAGCCGTTTTCTTCTTGCTGACTTTCGGCTCGGACTTCTTGTCCTCGCCACCCGTTGAACTTTCCTTGGCCGGCTCCTTCTCGCCGTGGAGGTTGCGCTGGTTCCCGGTCTTGAAATCCGTCTCGTACCAGCCCTGACCCTTGAGGCGGAAACGTGGTGCCGACAGCAGCCGCTTCAGCGCCGGCTTGCCGCACTCGGGGCAATCGACCAGCGGCTCGTCCGCGATTTTTTGCAGCGCGTCCAGGTTATGCTCACATTGTTCGCAGGCGTATGCGTAGATCGGCATGCGTCCGACTCCTCAGGGTCGCGGCATTATGCCGCGTTTTCAAAGCCCAGGCGATCATCCTCGACGCCGACCTCGATCATGTCACCGGGCTTGAACCTGCCCTGCAGAATCTCCTGCGCGAGCGGGTTCTCGACCTGCTGCTGGATTGCCCGCTTGAGCGGACGCGCGCCATAGACCGGATCGAACCCGGCCTCGGCAAGCTTGTCGCGGGCCGCATCCGACAGGTGGATACGCATGTCGCGGTCCGCGAGGCGATCGTGCAGGTAGCCGAGCTGGATATCGACAATGAGTCGAATATGTTCCCGCGTGAGCGGGTGGAACACGACGACATCGTCGACGCGGTTGATGAACTCGGGGCGAAAGTGCGTCCCGACCACGTCCATCACCGCCGCTTTCATCGCGTCATAGTTTTCCTCGCCCGCCATCTCCTGGATCATCTGTGACCCGAGGTTCGATGTCATGACGATGACCGTGTTACGGAAATCGACCGTACGTCCCTGGCCGTCCGTCAGGCGGCCATCATCGAGTACCTGCAACAAGACATTGAACACATCCGGGTGCGCTTTCTCGACCTCGTCCAGGAGAATCACCGAGTACGGGCGCCGGCGCACCGCTTCGGTCAGGTAGCCGCCTTCTTCATAGCCGACATACCCCGGCGGCGCGCCAATCAGCCTCGCCACGGAGTGTTTTTCCATGAATTCGGACATGTCGAGGCGCACCATCGCATCGTCCGTATCGAACATGAAGTGGGCAAGCGCCTTTGTTAATTCGGTCTTGCCGACGCCAGTAGGACCGAGGAACAGGAACGATCCGATCGGCCGCCGCGGATCGGACAGGCCGGCGCGCGAACGGCGAATCGCATTGGCGACGGCGACGACGGCCTCTTCCTGACCGACAACGCGCTGCTGCACGACCTCCTCCATCTGCAGTAGTTTTTCCTTTTCGCCCTCGAGCATCTTGGCGACCGGGATGCCGGTCCACTTGGAGACGATCTCGGCCACTTCTTCGTCGGTCACGTTGTTACGCAGCAGCGTCGTCTCCCGGCCTTCAGCCTGAAGCGCGCCCTCGAGCTGCTTCTCGAGTTCGGGAATGCGCCCGTACTGGAGTTCGGACGCTCTCGCGAGGTCGTTCGCGCGATGCGCGGTCTCGAGTTCGAGCCGTGCGCGTTCGAGTTCTTCCTTGAGGTGCGTCGTGCCCTGCATCGCCGCTTTTTCAGCCTTCCACACTTCCTCGAGATCCGCGAATTCCTTTTCCAATCCGCCGAGTTGCTCCTCCAGGTCCTCGAGCCGCTTGCGCGACGCCTCGTCGGACTCCTTGTTGAGCGCCTCGCGCTCGATCTTGAGCTGGATGATGCGGCGCTCGAGGCGATCCATCGCCTCCGGCTTCGAATCGATCTCGATACGAATCCTCGACGCTGCCTCGTCGATCAGGTCGATGGCCTTGTCGGGCAACTGCCGGTCCGAGATATAGCGATGCGACAGCGTCGCAGCTGCGACTATCGCGGGGTCGGTGATCTCGACTCCGTGATGCACCTCGTAACGTTCCTTGAGGCCGCGCAGAATCGCGATCGTGTCCTCGACGGTCGGTTCGTCGATCAGTACTTTCTGGAATCGCCGCTCCAGCGCCGCGTCCTTCTCGAGGTACTTGCGGTACTCGTCGAGCGTTGTTGCGCCAACGCAATGCAGTTCGCCTCGCGCCAGCGCCGGCTTGAGCATATTGCCGGCATCCATCGATCCCTCTGCCTTGCCCGCACCGACCATCGTGTGCATTTCATCGATGAACAGGATGATCTGGCCTTCCTGCTTGGCAAGATCGGACAGCACGGCTTTGAGCCGCTCTTCGAATTCGCCGCGATACTTCGCGCCGGCAATCAGGGCGCCCATGTCCAGCGACAGGATACGCTTGCCGCGCAGGCCCTCGGGTACTTCGTTGTTGACGATGCGCTGCGCGAGCCCTTCGACGATCGCGGTCTTGCCGACGCCGGGCTCACCGATCAGCACGGGGTTGTTCTTGGTGCGCCGCTGCAGGATCTGGATCGTGCGGCGAATCTCGTCGTCGCGGCCGACGATCGGGTCGAGCTTGCCCTGCTCAGCACGCTCGGTCAGGTCGATCGTGTATTTTTCGAGCGCCTGGCGGGTATCTTCGGCGTTCGGGTCGTCCACCTGCTGACCGCCACGCAGATCATCAATGGCTTTTTCGATCGCGCCTGCGACGGCGCCGGCCTGCTCCATAACGGCCTTGAGCGGTGACCTGTCATCCATGGCAGCCAGCACGAATAGCTCACTCGAGATGTACTGGTCGCCGCGCTTCTGGGCGAGCTTGTCGGTGAGGTTGAGCAGCTTGCCGAGATCGTTGCTCATATGGACGTCGCCGCCAGTTCCTTCCACCTTCGGCAGACGGTCCACGGCATCGCCCAATTGCGACCGAAGCAGGTTGACGTTGACGCCGGCCTTGGTGAGCAGCCCCCGTACCGTGCCGCCCTGCTGGTCGAGCAGCGCCACCATGACGTGCGCGGGCTCGACAAACTGGTGATCCTGGCCAACGGCCAGCGACTGCGCCTCAGCGAGCGCGATCTGGAATTTGCTCGTCAATTTGTCCAAACGCATTACGAGAACCTCGGATCGGTACCTGGTATCAGAAACTCTGGGAGAAATAGGCGCCTGGCGCCGGTTTTCAAGGCCTTCAGGGGCGGTAAATGAACGTGAGCAGGCGCCCGGTTGCGCCATCCCGGCGATAAGAATAGAAGCGTTCGGGGTCGCTGTGGGTACACAACCCGCTATCGTAGGTCCGGACCTGTTGCGCTTGCAGTATTTGCCGGGCCAGGCCGGGCAAGTCGGCCTGCAGGCGCCCACGCTCATTGGGTGTGAAGAATGCCGCGGTCTCGCCGAGAACGCCGAAGGCCTCGCGAACTTCGTGCCCGACCTCGAATGCGGCCTGGGAGATCGCTGGTCCAATCCACGCCAGCAGGCTCTCGGGCGCCGATGTCATGGCCGCGAGCGTCGCGTCGACCACACCCCCGGCCAGCCCGCGCCAGCCCGCGTGAATGGCCGCAATCTCGCTGCCATCGGCCGCGCACAGCAGGATCGGCAGGCAATCGGCGGTCCTGACGGCGCAAATGCTGCCCGGCAGGTCCGATACGATCGCGTCCGCCTCGGGCGGGCCGTCGTCGAAGGATGCCGAACCCCAGTGGACGACGCGACTGCCGTGCACCTGCTTCAGCCACTGCGCTTCCATGGGCAGTTCGTAGCCGCTGTCGCGCAACGTCGTCCCGGCGACGATCCCGGCCGGCGCCGGCCAGGCTGCCTCGATCCAGTCCCGGCTCACCCGGCGCCCTCCCTCAAGGCGTCGAGCAATGCTTCCATGTCGGCCGGCACGGGAGCCTCGAAATTCATCAACTCATGCGTCCCCGGATGTTCGAATTCGATGCGCGCAGCGTGCAACGCCTGGCGGCGAAACACGCGCAGAGCCTGCACGAGGTTCTCGCTTGCACCTTTGGGCAGGGCGAGGCGGCCACCGTAGACCGGATCACCGGTCAGCGCATGGCGCCGGTAGGCGAAATGCACGCGAATCTGGTGCGTGCGCCCCGTTTCGAGTTTGACCTTTATATAGGTATGGGCCGGGAATCGTTCAAGAACCGTGTAATGCGTTACCGCGGGTCGGCCGTCCGCGCGCACGCACATGCGTTTCCGGTCCGTGGCATGCCGGCCGACCGGTTCGTTGATAGTGCCGCCCCCGGTCAGCACTCCGTTACAGATCGCAAGGTAGTAGCGCGCGATGTCGCGATCGGCAAGCAGCCGTACCAGCGCGGTATGCGCTGGCAGTGTCCTGGCAACGAGCAACAGCCCGCTCGTATCCTTGTCGAGCCGATGGATGATGCCGGCGCGTGGCAGTTCTTCGAGCGCCGGGTCATGATGCAGCAGGGCGTTCATCAGCGTACCCGAGGCGTTTCCGGCCCCGGGGTGAACAACGAGACCGGCAGGCTTGTTGATGACGAGGACAAAATCGTCCTCGTGGACGACGTCCAGCTCTATCGGCTCCGGCTCAGCTACGACCGCTGCCTCGGGCTCGATGCTGAGGGACACCGTTTCGCCTCCCAGCACGGAATCGCGCGGCCGGGGGCTGCCGCCGTCGACGATCAGCGCCCCATCCAGCAGCCAGGCCTTTAGCCGGCTTCTCGAATACTCCGGAAACAACTGCGCCAAAGCCTGGTCCAAGCGTTGACCGGCCAGTTCGGGAGGAATCGTTCTTACGAGGCTATCCGCTTTCATTGCCGGCCTAAGTCTACGGTATACTCGCCGCCTTGGCCGACCCCGGCAGACGCGAGTAACCGATAAAACAGTATGAGTTACGCCAGTTCCAACACAGGATGCCGCCTCCGCATGACGCACCGCTTTGCCGTCGTGGCGGCTGCCCTGGTTGTCCTCGCCGGCTGCGCGAACAACGAGGAGCAGGAAACGGCCGTCAACAATATCGTGGAGGCTTACGAAACCGCCAAAACCTCGGTCAGTCGCGGCAACTTCACGCGCGGCATCCAGATTTTCGAGGCCATACAGGCTCGCTACCCGTTCTCGGATCTCAGCCGGCAGATCCAGCTGGACCTGATGTATGCGTACTACAAGGCCGGGCAAAAGGAGCAGGCGGTCGAGATTGCAGACACGTTCATGCGCGAAAACCCGATTCACGAGCGCGTCGACTATGCGCTGTATATCAGGGGTCTCGCGTATTTCGAGGACGAAGCGGGCTTTCTCGAGCGACGCTTCAGAAAAGACGTCACGGAGCGGCCACCGTACGAAGTTTCAGAGGCTTATTCGTCGTTCCGGCGGCTCGTGGAGCGTTACCCGGCCAGCCAGTATGCCCCGGATGCCGAGCAGCGCATGGTATTTCTCAAGAACCGGCTTGCCGCCTACGAAAACCATGTTGCCGACTACTACCTGCGCCGCGGGGCCTACATTGCGGCACTCAACCGCGCGAAAGCCGCCCTCGAGGAATACAACGGGGCACCCGCCAATGCCGAATCGCTGCTGATCATGGAACAGGCCTACGAGAAGCTCGGCATGTTCGATCTCGCGGCGGATGCGCGGCGGGTACTCGAAGCCAACTTCCCGGACGAGAGCTAACTCGGAAAGCGATAGCCCGATGTGATCGGGTAGCGCCAGTCCCGCCCGAAGGCCCGACTGCTGATGCGAATACCCGGTGGCGCCTGTCGGCGCTTGTATTCATTGCGCCGCACCATCTCGAGAACACGAATCACGACATCGCGATCGAAGCCACGATCAGCAATCTGATCCACGGACAGGTCCTTCTCGATGAAGGCTTCGAGAATCGGGTCGAGTATGTCGTAAGGTGGCAGCGAGTCGGAGTCCTTTTGCTCGGCTCGTAATTCGGCCGACGGTTCACGCGTGATGACGCGCTCCGGTATGACAGGAGCAATCGTGTTGCGATATTTCGCCAGGCGATACACGAGCGATTTCGCGCAATCCTTGATGGGCGCAAAACCGCCCGCCATGTCGCCGTAGAGCGTTGCATAGCCGACCGCCATCTCACTTTTGTTGCCCGTGGTCAGCAGCATACGGCCGGTCTTGTTCGAAATCGCCATGAGCAGGATGCCGCGGACGCGCGCCTGGATGTTTTCTTCGGTGACGTCCTCCTCACGTCCCTCGAAGATGGGCTCCAGTTGCTTCACCGTAGCGTCATAGATCGGCGCAATGGGAATCACGTCATATCGAACGCCCAGTGTCGCCGCCTGCCTCGCAGCATCTTCCTGGCTCATGGTGGATGTGTACCGGAACGGCATCATGATTGCGCGCACACGATCAGCACCGAGCGCATCGCAAGCCACCGCCAGTACGAGCGCGGAATCGATACCGCCAGAAAGGCCGATCACCACGCCGGGAAACCCGTGCTTACCAACGTAATCGCGCGTGCCTGTTACGAGCGCCCCGTAAACGCTTTGCTCGAGTGGCAGAACCTCAGCCACCGGGCATTCATCGGTTTCGATGCCTTTTGCATGCGCCCTCAGCGTGACGGCGTACAGTCCTTCCTCGAAAGCGGGCGCCCGGTAGCGGATTTCTCCGCTCGCATCCATTACCAGGGAGCCGCCGTCGAACACGAGTTCGTCCTGCCCGCCGACCATGTTGAGGTAGACGACCGGGACTCCCGACTCCCCGACCCTGGTCCGCAATTGCCTCTCGCGGCGCGCCTGGGCCTCAGTGTCGTATGGCGAGCCATTGATGGCCACGATGCACTCGGCCCCGGCTTTGCGGGCTTCGGCGATCGGGCCGGCTTGCCAAACGTCTTCACAGATCGTCAGCCCGAAAACGATGCCATTGAGCCGAAACACGGCAGGTCCGGTCCCCGCCGTGAAGTATCGCTCTTCGTCGAACACCCGGTAGTTGGGCAACAGGCGCTTACGGTAGTGGCAGAGAACTTCACCGTCGGCGAACACGACGCAGCTGTTGTATATCCGATCCTCGACGTACTCGGGAAAGCCAATCAGGATCGCGATGCCGCTGACAGTATTGCGGATTTCCTCCACGGCCTGTTCCGTGCGTTTCCTGAGACCCGCATGAAACAACAAGTCTTCAGGTGGATAACCGCAGACACTGAGCTCAGGGAAAACCACGAGATCGGCGTACATCTCATCACGGGCACGCTGCGCGTACTCGATGATCTTGCGCGTATTAGCCGCGACAGCGCCGACCGCAAGGTCAACCTGGGCTAGAGCAACTTTAACAGTGCTGTTCATGGTTGCACCGGAATTCTAGCCGCCGAGAACCTCCTGCATCTTGCTGCCCAACTCGGCCGGCGAGCGAACAGTGGCGACGCCCGCCGCGTCAAGCGCCTTGAACTTGTCGGTCGCGGTACCCTTGCCCCCGGCAACAATGGCGCCCGCATGGCCCATGCGCTTGCCGGGCGGCGCGGTGACTCCGGCAATATAGGCGACGACCGGCTTGGACACGTTCGACTGGATGTACTCCGCCGCGGCTTCCTCGTCGGCACCCCCGATTTCACCAACCATGATGACGCCTTCGGTGTCGGGATCGGATTCGAACAACTCCAGACAGTCGATGAAGTCCATACCGCGGACCGGGTCACCGCCGATACCGATGCACGTCGTCTGGCCAAGGTCGTTCAGCGTCGTCTGATAGACGGCTTCGTAGGTCAGCGTTCCCGATCGCGACACGACGCCGATACGTCCCGGCTTGTGGATGAATCCGGGCATGATGCCGACCTTGCACTGCTCCGGCGTGATGATGCCCGGGCAGTTCGGACCGATGAGCCGACAATCATAGTCGCGTAATGCCGACTTTACCTTGACCATGTCGAGCACCGGGATGCCTTCGGTAATGCATACGACCAGCTTTGCTCCTGAATCCGCCGCTTCGAGGATCGCATCGGCCGCGAACGGCGGCGGCACGAGAATCATGCTGACATCGGCGCCAGTCTCGCCAACGGCTTCGCGCATCGTGTTGAATACCGGCAAGCCAAGGTGCTCCTGGCCGCCACGTCCGGGTGTTACTCCACCCACGACCTGGGTGCCGTACTCGATGCACTGCTCGGCATGAAACGTACCCTGGCTTCCGGTGATGCCCTGGCAAACGATCTTGCTGTTCTTGTCAATCAGAATGCTCATGCCATATCTCTTCAGGCGGCGGCCGCGACGGCTTTATTTGCCGCGTCGGTCAGGTCGTCCGCCGCGATGATATCCAGGCCGCTGTCGGCCAGAAGTGCCCTGCCCTTGTCAACGTTGGTGCCTTCGAGACGCACGACAACAGGGATGTTCACACCAACTTCTTTCACAGCCGCGATTATGCCCTCAGCGATCAGGTCGCATCGCACGATGCCACCAAAGATGTTGACGAGGATCGCCGACACGTTCTTGTTCGAGAGTATGAGTTTGAAAGCCTCGGTGACACGTTCGGTGGTTGCGCCACCACCTACGTCGAGGAAGTTGGCCGGCTCTCCGCCATGTAACTTGATCAGGTCCATTGTCGCCATCGCGAGACCGGCCCCATTGACCATGCACGCTATGTCGCCATCAAGTGAAACATAGTTGAGATCGTGCGCGGCCGCTTCGCGTTCCTTGTCATCTTCCTGAGTTATATCCCGAAGTTCGACCAATTTCGGCTGACGATAAAGCGCGTTGCCATCGATGTTGATCTTCGCATCGAGCGCGACAACATCGCCCGAGGAAGTCACGATTAGCGGGTTCACCTCGACCAGAGTCGCGTCCGTCTCGAGATAGAGGCGATACATGTTCTTGATCAATCTTCCAAACTGGCGCATCTGGTTCTTGTCGAGCTCGAGGCCGAAGGCCAGCTGCCGGGCCTGGTAGTCCTGCAGTCCGGCATCAGGCGCGACCGAGACCGTGAAAATCCTTTCCGGTGTCTCTGCCGCGACCTGTTCGATATCCATGCCGCCCGCCGCCGATGCGATAAATGCAACTCGGCTCGTCTCACGATCCACGAGCATCGACAGGTACAGCTCACGCTCGATGTCCGAGCCAGCCTCTACGTACACGACGTTGACGGGCAGTCCTTCGGGCCCCGACTGATGGGTGACGAGCTGTGTGCCGAGCATCGCCTCGGCATACTGATGGACTTCCTCCTTCGTCCTCGCGAGCTTGACACCGCCGGCTTTTCCGCGTCCGCCAGCGTGCACCTGAGCTTTCACGACCCAAAGGTCTCCACCGAGTTCCTTCGCAGCATCGACGGCAGCATTCGGACTTTTGACCGGAACACCCCTGGGCACCGGAATCCCGTAGTCGGCGAACAATCGTTTCGACTGATATTCGTGAAGATTCATGGAGTTTTCTTTCGTGGCGTGCGGCGGGTCGCACAAAATCCGGCGTATTTTGATGGAAAGCGGAGTACGACGCAAAGGCGAAATGCGACACAATCGATTCGGCGTTCGTCTACAATCTGGCCCAATCCACGATCCGCGTGGACGCAAAGGGCAGACAGCATTGGCAAGACGGGCAGCGATCGACATTGGCAGCCGGCAGACGCTTCGCGAAAGCCGAGACGCCCTGCTCCAGCGCGCCGCGGAGGAACCCGACCTTAGCTGGCGCGTCCTCAGCACCATCAATGCGTTCCGTGCATTGATCGCGGCAGCACTGCTCATTATCTACTTCGCAAGCGGGGAACCGCGCGTATTCGGCGACGAGTATCCGACGCTGTTCTGGATCACCTCAGGAGCCTATTTCCTGTTTGCCCTGGCAGCGGTCCTGGCGCTCAGCAAGCGATGGGTGGCGGCCGACATTCAGGCGTTCGGCCAGACACTGGTCGACATCGCAGCAATCGTCATGCTGATGCACGCAAGCGGGGGCATCGCAAGCGGTCTGGGCGGGTTGCTGATCGTTTTCGTCGGCGCAGCCAGCCTCGTTCTGCCACGGCAGGTGCCGACGATGCTTGCCGCGGTCGCCACGTTCGCGATCCTCGGGCAGCAGGCGTTTGCTCAGTTCAGCAACTCCTCAATCGAAGCCAGCTACCCTGCTGCCGGCATCCTGAGCGCCGTGATCTTCGCGATGGCGCTGGCGACACGCCCGCTCGGGCGCCGGATCCAGGCGAGCGAAGCGCTGGCAAGACAACGCGGCGTCGATCTGCAAAACCTGTCGGAGCTTAACGAATATATTGTCCAGCACCTTCGCGAGAGCATTGTCGTTATCGACGCCGATGACACGATTCGCCTCAGTAATGCGTCCGCCACGCGATTGCTCGGGGCTCCAGACCAGGTTCGTGGCTTACCTCTCGGGTCGATATTCGAGCCACTGGCCGCCTATATCCGCGAATGGCGCAGCGACGCCGAGAAGTCCTCGCACCCCGAGTTTACGGTCATCACGTCGGGCGACAGCCTCCGCATTACGGCCCATCTTGCTCCGCTGGGCAAGGACGGCGTACGCGGCGGGCCGGTGCTCGTGTTCCTCGAGGACGCCAGCCTGATGAATGCGCGGGTGCAGCAGTCGAAGCTCGCCTCGCTCGGGCGCCTGAGCGCGAGCATCGCCCACGAGATACGCAATCCGGTCGGTGCGATGAGCCACGCCGCCCAACTGCTCAGGGAGTCGCCCGGACTCAATGAAGACGACCAGCGCCTGACCGAGATCATCGAGACACATTCGGGCCGGGTCAGTCACATCATCGACAATGTGCTGCAGTTGTCGCGGCGGGATTCCAGCCAGCCGGAACGCCTGGCGCTCAAGCCGTGGCTCGAAGACTTTGCCCAGGAATTCTCGAACACGCTCGAACTCCAGGAAGGCGAAATCGGCGTTGCGGACATCCCCGACGACCTCGAGGTCCGCATGGACCGCTCGCATCTCCGGCAGGTTCTCTGGAATCTTTGTGACAACGCGGTCAAGTATGCGAGCGAGACCGGCGGGATCATGGTCGAGCTGCACGGCGATCGATTGCAGGGTCCGGGACGCCCCTATGTCGAAGTGCGTGACCACGGGCTCGGTGTCGATGCGGCGACCGCCGAAAAGATGTTCGAACCGTTCTATACCGAGCGCTCCGGCGGAACGGGACTCGGCCTTTATATTTCGCGCGAGTTGTGCGAATTGAACCGCGCCACGTTGCTGTACCTTGACCGTCCCGGCGGAGGCAGTATCTTTCGTATCGTATTTGCCGATCCCGACAGGTGGGAAGACACCGAGAAATGACCGAGCCGCGCGCCTTAGTCATCGACGACGAACCGGATATCTGTGAGCTCCTGACGCTGACGCTGGGACGCATGGATATCGAAACGCAGACCACGCAAGACGTCGCAGGCGCGAAGTCGCTCCTGAAGTCCCAGGCTTTCGACCTGTGTCTGACCGACATGCGTCTGCCGGATGGCGATGGTCTTGACCTCGTGGAGTGGATGCAGTCCAACGCCCCGGGCGTGCCAGTGGCTGTCATCACGGCGCACGGCAACGTCGAAACGGCCGTACAGGCGCTCAAGTTGGGCGCATTCGACTTCATTTCCAAACCGCTCGACCTGAATCACCTGCGCAATATCGTGGGGAACGCGCTCAAGCTCGGCAAGGGCGGCCAAAAACAATCCCGGCTGCAAGGCTCGTCGGAGTCGATGGAGCGCTTGCGGGAGATGGTTGACAAAGTCGCGCGCTCACAGGCGCCGGTGCACATTTCGGGCGAGTCCGGTACGGGCAAGGAACTCGTAGCCCGACTCATACACGAGAGCGGCCCACGCGCCGACGGGCCGTTCGTTCCTGTCAACTGTGGCGCTATCCCGGCCGAGCTCATGGAAAGCGAGTTTTTCGGCCATCGCAAGGGCAGTTTCACGGGAGCCGTCAGCGACAAGATCGGCCTCGTACAGAGCGCTGATGGCGGCACGTTGTTTCTCGATGAAATCGCTGATCTGCCACTGTCCATGCAGGTCAAGCTACTGCGGGTCATACAGGAGAAGTCGGTACGGCCCGTCGGGTCGTCGGCGGAAGAGCCGTCGGACGCGCGCATCCTGTCGGCGACGCACAAGAGCCTCGGCAAGATGGTGGCCTCAGGCGAATTCCGGGAGGACCTTTACTACCGTATCAATGTCATCGAATTGCATGTGCCCGCGTTGCGGGAGCGCGGCGACGATGTGATCGAACTCGCCGAACACATACTCGGCAAGCTGAGCTCGTCAGCCACCCTGGATGATGGCGCCAGGCAGGCGCTCCGTAACTACCCGTTTCCGGGCAACGTGCGCGAGCTCGAGAATATCCTGGAGCGTGCCGTTACATTGTGTACCAGTGGCGAGATTCGCGTTTCGGACCTGGATCTGCGTGTGGTCGCCGTCCCCGAGGACAAAGCGGTGGATTTCACTGCAACCAACCTCGGCAACCAGGTTGAGGATGTGCAGCGTCAGGCGATCATGGATGCGCTCGAAAAAACGCGCTTTAACAAGACGGCCGCAGCAAAGTTACTCGGACTTTCGTTTCGCCAGCTGCGTTATCGAATCAAGAAGCTCGGCATCGAGTAACGGTGTGATCAGCTGGTTTGCATAAGGACTGTCAGCCTTAACCGACTCGGGTGACACTTTTTGTCACCTTGTGACAATTCTCGACATCTTCGGGCTCTTTCGCAGTCCCTGCAGCTCAGTTGCCAAAGCTGGACGCCCGTCACAACTTTTTCCAAATCAATCACTTAAATTTGCCGGGCAAGAGTTGGCACGGCCCTTGCTTCGTATCGGGTACGGGCATTTTGCCGTTTAGTGATAAATACTCATTTTCATGGAGATAGAGAAATGAAGAAGCAACACGGTTTTACGCTTATCGAACTGATGATCGTTGTAGCGATTATCGGCATTCTGGCGGCGATCGCTATTCCTGCTTACCAGGACTACACGATCCGCGCGCAGGTTTCTGAAGGTTTGAACCTGTCGGGCGGCGCCAAGGCTGCTGTCACCGAGTACTTCCAGGATCGCGGCGTACTGCCCCTGGATAACGCGACCGCTGGCCTCGAAGCTGCTGGTAACATCCAGGGCAAATACGTTGCGCAGGTTTCTGTCGCTACTGGCGTGATTTCTGTCCAGTACGGCAACTCGGCTCACCAGGTTATTTCGAACCAGTGGCTGTTGCTGTCGCCGGTAACGGCCCAGGCTGGTAGCGTACAGTGGGTTTGCTCTAGCGGCGCGATTGCCAACAAGCACCTTCCGGCTGCTTGCCGCTAAGATCATTTGACCTGAGTAAATCTCGGGACAATGTTCAGGAAAGCCCCGGCGTCGTCCGGGGCTTTTTTTCGCCAAATGTGAACTGCGTCACACTGTGATAATGACAACCCCTTCCTGTACGACGATGCACCATGTGGTTATCGTAGTATTGCTAGACCCGGTAGGGTCGGGGAATGAGCGGAGTTAAAACAATGAGCAGGGACCAGGGCGGTTTTACGCTGATCGAGCTGATGATCGTTGTCGCGATCATCGGAATTCTCGCCTCGATGGCCATCACCGCTTACCAGACGTATACCGTGCGCGCCCAGGTTGCCGAAGCCCTTAATATGGCCACCGGCGCCAAGGCCCCGGTCGTCGACGCTTTCAACATGTCCGGACAGCCCCCGGCTGACCGGGCGGCAGCCGGCATGACTCCCCTGCCTACCGATACCCAGGGCAAGTACGTCGGCCAGGTCGATATCGCTAATGGCCGGGTCGACATCATGTTTGGTAATGACGCCCACCAGGACATCTTTGGCGGAACGCTGTCTGTAACGCCCTACATATCGCCTGGCGGCACGATCTTATGGCGTTGCGGCAACGCCGGGGTTCCGGGCGGAGCAGGCTCCACAGAGCTCACAGGCGGGGGTATCACGAGCGCCCACGCTGCACCGACGATCGCCAATCGCTATCTGCCCTCGAGCTGCCGAAACTAGCCCCGGATCGGGCCTCAATCTGCCCTTTCGGGGCCATTTCGAATGTTTGACTTAATCAAATTCCCTAATTGTGATTGAGCTCACAAAATCCAGTTGAATCGGGGACTTGGATCAGTGAGACTGTGATGCTCCTGTAACCTTTCGGGCACGGCTGACCTTATGGCGGTAACGGCTACACAGACAACGCTCGCGGGCCTTCCGCGGCGCCTCGTACAGGACGGGTTGATCTCCGAGGAGAAGCTCGTCGAGGCGACTGATGCCGCCAAGAAACAGAAGGTCCCTCTCGTAGCCTTTCTGGTCAATGAGGAGCTCGCCGAGGCGCGCGCGATTGCTGTCGCTGCCTCTCATGAGTTTGGCGTACCACTTCTCGATCTCGATGCCATCGAAGTCGACGTGGATGTCGTGCGCGCTGTCGACCAGAAGTTGATTAACAAGCACCGGGTTTTGCCGCTCGTACAGCGCGGTCAGCGCCTGTTTCTCGGTATCGCCGACCCGACCAACCTGGCCGCCATCGACGACATCAAGTTCCAGACCAGTTTGCGGATCGATCCCGTCGTCGTCGAGCAGGACAAGCTCGAAGAGCAGATTGTCAAGGCTATCGAAGCCGTTGACACGAGCATGTCGGGCATGGAAGACGATGACTTCGACCTCGAGAATCTCGACGTTACCGGCGATACCGATGACGACGAAGAAATCCACAAGGATGACATCGAGGATGCGCCGGTTGTCCGTTTCGTCAACAAGGTCCTGCTCGACGCGATCAAGCGCGGCGCATCTGATATCCACTTCGAGCCCTACGAGAAGTACTTCCGCGTCAGGACCCGCCTCGATGGCGTGCTATCCGAAGTGGCGCAGCCGCCCGTAGTACTGGCCACCAAGGTTTGCGCCCGCCTCAAGGTCATGTCGCGCATGGACATCGCCGAGCGGCGTGTACCTCAGGACGGCCGTATAAAGATGCGCTTGTCCAAGAATCGCGCCATTGATTTTCGTGTCAACACCTGCCCGACGCTGTTCGGCGAGAAGATCGTACTGCGTATTCTCGACCCGTCGAGCGCAAAACTGGGCATCGAGATGCTCGGCTACGAGGATCATCAGCGTGCATTGTACGAGAAGCATCTTGCGAAACCGTACGGCATGATCCTGGTCACAGGACCAACGGGCTCGGGTAAGACGGTCTCCTTGTACACCGGCCTCAATATCCTCAATACCGAGGATCGCAATATTTCGACGGCTGAAGACCCTGCCGAAATCAATCTGCCGGGCATCAATCAGGTCAACGTTAACCCGAAAGTGGGCCTGACCTTCGCATCTTCCCTGAAGGCGTTTCTCAGGCAGGATCCGGATATCATCATGGTGGGTGAGATACGCGACCTGGAAACGGCCGAGATCGCCATCAAGGCGGCGCAGACCGGTCACCTCGTGCTCTCTACCCTGCATACCAACGACGCACCGCGTACGTTGACCCGCATGGTCGATATGGGCGTCAAGCCTTATGCCATCGCGACATCGGTCAGCCTGATCATCGCGCAGCGCCTGGCGAGACGCCTATGCGATAACTGCAAGGAAGTCAGGGATATCCCCCGCGAGGCTCTCGACAAGGAAGGCTTCAGTGCCAGGGACCTCGAGGCCGGCGTGACGATATTCGGGCCGAAGGGCTGCAAGAGTTGCAACGACGGTTACAAGGGCCGTGTCGGTATCTTCCAGGTGATGGAAGTATCCGAGACCATGGGACGAATCATAATGGAAGGCGGCAACGCCATGCAGATCGCCGACCAGGCGGCATCCGAGGGGGTCATTGATTTGAGACAGGCCGGATTGAACAAAGTCAAGGAAGGAGTTACCAGCCTTGAGGAAGTCAACCGGGTTACAATTGAATAGGTTTATACCTCGCTTAGTGGGCAAATGACATGGCTGATACTGCAGTAGCGGGCAACGTCCCTTTCGTCTGGGAAGGTACTGACCGGAAAGGCAAGAAGGTCAAAGGCAAGAGCATGGCTTCCAGTGAGGAGGCCGTGCGCGCGGACCTGCGCCGCCAGGGTGTTGTTCCTTCCCGAATTCGGAAACAGAAAAAAGGCATGTTCAGCGGCGGGGGCTCGATCACCCCGGGTGACATTGCCATTTTCTCGCGCCAGCTTGCGACGATGCTGGCAGCAGGCATTCCCCTCGTACAATCCTTCGAGATTGTCGGCACTGGTCACGAAAATGCCGCGATGCAGAAACTCATCCTGGCAGTCAAGGCCGACGTCGAGGGCGGTAGCGCGCTGGCTGAGGCCCTGGCGAAGCACCCGCTCTATTTCGACGACCTGTTCATCAACCTGGTGGAGGCCGGTGAACAGGCCGGTGCCCTCGAAAACCTTCTCGACAAGATTGCGACCTACAAGGAAAAGACCGAGGCTCTCAAGAAGAAAATCAAGAAGGCGCTGACCTATCCGGCGGCTGTACTTGTCGTCGCATTTGTCGTCACGACGATTCTGCTGATCTTCGTTATCCCGGCCTTCGAGGACCTGTTCCAGGGCTTCGGCGCAGACCTGCCGACGTTCACCCGCATGGTGATTGACCTGTCGGTATTCGTCCGAGCCAAGGGCTGGTACCTGGCGATTCTGGCCGGTTCCGGTATTGGTGCGTTTTTCTATTTCAAGAAACGCTCGCGTGCGATGCGCCACTGGCTGGATCGCATGACTCTCAGGTTACCGATTATCGGCGGTATCCTGCAGAAGGCGTCCATCGCCCGCTACGCGCGGACGCTGTCCACAATGTTTGCGGCCGGTGTACCGCTCGTCGAAGCACTCGAGTCGGTTGCTGGTGCAACCGGCAATATCGTCTACGAGGTGGCTGTCTTGCAGATGCGCGATGAAGTCGCAACCGGCCAGCGCCTGCAGCAGGCCATGGAGAACACTGATCTGTTCCCGAACATGGTCATCCAGATGATCGCGGTTGGCGAGGAGTCGGGTTCACTCGATGAGATGTCGGCCAAGGTGGCAGACTTCTTCGAAGAGGACGTCGACAATGCCGTCGACAACCTGTCCAGCCTGCTCGAGCCGATGATCATGGCCATCCTCGGCGTTCTTGTTGGTGGCCTGGTTGTCGCCATGTACCTGCCGATCTTCAAGATGGGTTCGGTTATCTGACGGCGGCTTAACTGGTTTACAATCGAACGGCGTCCGGAGGCAACTTCGGACGCCGTTTTCATTTGCGGGTCTGCCCCGGACGGAGTTGCACATTGCTCGAGATGTTTACCGAAATGCCTGTGGCTTTCGTCGCGGTCGCGTTCGCCTTTGCCCTGGTGATTGGCAGCTTCCTGAATGTCGTAATCTACCGGCTGCCGATCATGATGCAGAGGGACTGGCGCGACCAGTGTGACGAACTCAAGGACGAGCTTCCCGACAATCTTCCCGAGGGACGTTTCAACCTTATCGTGCCCCGCTCGCGCTGCCCGGACTGCGGCGCGGCCATCAAAGCCTGGCAGAACATCCCGGTCCTGAGCTACCTGCTGCTCGGCGCCCAATGCGCCAACTGCCGTAAACCGGTTTCCTTGCGTTACCCGATCGTCGAGTTGTCGACCGCTTTCCTCGCCGGCTGGTGTGCCTGGCACTTCGGATTCGGCTGGGAAGCCGTCATGGCTATCGTGCTGACTTTCGCTCTCATCGCCGTCAGCCTGATCGACGTCGACCATCAACTGATTCCCGACTCGATCGTCCTGCCGCTGCTCTGGATTGGCCTCGTCATGAGCCTGTTTGCGCCGATGGCGGACACGCAAACACTGTTCGTTGCGCCTCGCGATGCAATCATCGGCGCATTGGCGGGCTATCTCAGCCTCTGGAGCGTCTATCAGCTCTTCAAGCTGATAACGGGCAAGGAAGGTATGGGCTATGGCGATTTCAAGCTGCTCGCCGCGCTCGGGGCCTGGCTGGGGCCATGGCCTGCATTGCCCATGATCATACTGTTGTCCGCGGTCGTCGGAGCCGTTGTAGGAGTTGCAATGATCGTCATTCGCGGCCGTGACCGCCAGTTGCCGATACCTTTCGGACCGTACCTCGCCGCGGCTGGCTGGATTACGATGCTCTACGGCGAAACGATCTGGAATTCCTACCTCGGTATGTTCCAGTAAGTGGCGGACCCTCCCCGCATCGGACTGACAGGCGGTATCGCCAGCGGCAAATCCACGGTTGCCGACATGTTCGCCGATCTCGGTGCGGTCGTCATCGATACTGATGTCATCGCTCGCGAGGTCGTCATGCCGGGCGAGCCGGCGCTTGATGAGATCGTCGCAGCATTTGGCAACGACATCGTGGATGACGCCGGCATGCTCAAGCGCGGCGATCTTCGCGAAATCGTGTTTTCCAATGAGGCGGCGAGAAAACGCCTGGAGGCGATCATTCATCCCCGCATCCGCAGCGCAGCGATTCAGCGGGCCGAGGCTGCGAACGGACCGTACCAGCTAATCGTCGTGCCGCTGCTGTTCGAGTCGCCGCTCAAGGAGGCTGTGGACCGGGTCCTCGTCGTGGACTGCACCGAGGAGACGCAAATTCGACGCCTGATGGCGCGCGATGCCGCTTCCGAGACCGAGGCCCGGCAGATGCTTGCCGCCCAGGCCAGCCGGGCAGAGCGCCTCTCGATCGCGGACGACGTCATCAGCAACGACAAAAGCGTCGCAAATACGCGACAGCAGGTCATTGCTCTTCATGAAATCTACCTTTCGCTGGCGTAAACTGACGCGATGGCGAAGCCGGCCACCACAATCCATCTGCAACCGACCGGGGGCGACTACGAGCAGCCCGTTTCCGAGCGTATGCGCACGTTCATGCGGCTCGAGTTCCTGTATCGCCAGATGCTCTACAACTGCGAGCTGGAGACAGACTGGTCGACCCGTGCGACCATTGGCGGCTTGCTGGAAATCCTGGCCATCCTGTCGCGTGGTGACGTTCGCAGCGAGGTCCACAAGGAACTGGATCATCAACTCGACCTGCTGCAACGCTTCCAGAGTCAGCCGGGCGTCGACAAGCGACGCCTCGAAACGCTGGTCCACAACCTGATCCAGAGCCGCACCGACGTTGACGGTATCGGTACCGGCTATCTTCAGACGCTCAAGCAATCCGACTTCCTCAACGCCATCAAGAATCGGAGCACCATCCCGGGCGGCACCTGCGAATTCGACCTGCCCGAGTACAGTCACTGGCTGAGGCAATCACACGGGCGCAGGCAACAGGACCTGGAAATGTGGATTGGTGCCATACGGCCGCTCTGCGATGCTGTGCTCGAGGCGCTCTGGTTGATTCGCGAGAGCGGTCAGCCCGTGGATAAGGTCGCAATCAACGGCATGTATCAACACAACATGCAGAAAGACGCGCATTGCCGCCTGTTACGTGTGACGCTGCCCGCCGAGAGCACCCTGTACCCGGAGATTAGCGGCAGTCAGCACCGCTTTACGGTGCGTTTCCTGGAATGGTCAACGGTCGATAGCCGCGCCGTGCAGACAGGCCACGACGTACCGTTTCAACTCAGCATCTGCTGAAGCGCATCGACGACCGGCGCGTCCGCGGGCAGCAGTTCGGCAGGATCCAGTTCATCGGGCGATAGCCAGCGTATGCCCTGACCTTCAAGGCCCGCAGGCTCCCCTCGCCATCCCGTAATCAGAAAAAACTCGAGATCTACGATCCTGTCCGGGTATTCGTGGTGAAGATCCATAAAGGCCCGCGAGTCGAGGACGATAACTCCCAGCTCCTCGGCGAGTTCGCGGTGCAGCGCCTCGGCGGCCGACTCGTTGGCACTGATTTTGCCGCCCGGGAACTCCCACAGGCCGTCGAACGGCCCGTCGCAGATGCGCTCGCTGATGAGTACCCGGCCTTCTTCGTCCTGCAGGATGCCGGCGGCGACATGAAAGTGCTTCATTGCCGAACGCCGCTCAGGTCAATTTGCCGTGACACTGCTTGTATTTCTTGCCCGAACCGCAGGGGCACGGCTCGTTACGTCCCACCTTGCGGCCTTCGCGCTTGAAAGTCTCTGGCCGCGGCGGAGCCGGCGGCGGCGCCATCCGGTTGGGCTGCCCTTGCGGTGCCTGGCCGGGTTGCTCTGGCTGCCGGCCCGACAAGGCTGAGGCCTGGGCGTGCTGGTAACGCATTGCCTGCGCCGCACGACGCCGCTCCTCGCTATCATCGAGCTCCTGCTCACCCTGGACCCGAATGCGGCACAGGATGCTGATCGTGTCATGTTTGACCTGCTCCAGCATCGCGCCGAACATTTCGAAAGCCTCGCGCTTGTACTCCTGCTTCGGGTTCTTCTGCGCGTAGGAACGCAGCCCGATTCCCTGCCGCAGGTGGTCCATGCCGGCCAGGTGCTCTTTCCAGTGCATGTCCAGCTGACGCAGCATGACCTGCTTTTCGACCGTCCGCATCAGCTCGGCGCCTATCGTCTGTTCGCGCGCTGCGTAGGCCTTGTCGCTCTCCTCGATGCAGCGCTCGAGTATGCCGTCTTCGTTGAGCGTCTTGTCATCACGAATCCACTGGGCGACATCGACCCGCAGGCCGAAGTCCGATTCAAGCGCCTTGGAGAGACCCTCGGGATCCCACTGCTCCTCGAGACTGCCGGGCGGAATATGGTCTTGTACCGTCAATTCGACGACCTCCTGGCGAATCGCAGTCACCGATTCCTGGATCTCGTCGGCCTCCATGAGCTCCGAACGCTGGTGGTAGACGACCTTGCGCTGGTCGTTGGCGACATCGTCGTACTCGAGCAGGTTCTTGCGGATGTCGAAGTTGTGCGCCTCGACCTTGCGTTGCGCCTTCTCGATCTGGCGCGACAGCAGTTTGCTCTCGATCGCCTCGCCTTCACGCATGCCGGCCCGCGATAACAAGCCCTTGGTGCGCTCGGGATCGCCGAATATGCGCATCAGCGTATCTTCCATGGACAGGTAGAATCGGGATGAGCCCGGGTCGCCCTGGCGGCCGCTGCGCCCGCGCAGCTGGTTGTCAATACGGCGGGACTCGTGGCGCTCCGTGCCAACAATATGCAGCCCGCCGGCCTCGATCACCTCGTTGTGGCGCCCCTGCCAGTCCGTGCGAACCGCTTCCGCATCGGCGCCCTCGCCGGCTGCGGCGATTTCCGCCTCGAGGTTGCCGCCGAGCACGATATCGGTACCGCGACCCGCCATGTTCGTGGCGATCGTGATCGCTCCTGGCCTGCCCGCCTGCTGGACAATGACGGCCTCGCGTTCATGCTGCTTCGCGTTGAGGACCTGGTGATCGATCTTCTTCTTCTTGAGAAACGATGACAACAGTTCCGACGTTTCGATCGATGTCGTGCCGACGAGCGCTGGCTGGCCGCGTTCACGGCAGTCGGCGATATCTTCAACGATGGCCTCGAACTTGTCCTTCTCTGTCAGGTACACGAGGTCCGGCGCATCATCCCGGATCATCGGTACGTTTGTTGGTATCACAACGACCTCGAGCCCGTAAATTTGCTGGAACTCGAATGCCTCGGTATCTGCCGTACCGGTCATGCCCGACAGGTTGCTGTAGAGCCGGAAGAAATTCTGAAAGGTGATCGACGCAACGGTCTGGTTTTCCTGCTTGATCGACACGCCTTCCTTGGCCTCGATGGCCTGGTGCAGTCCATCAGACCAGCGCCGGCCCGGCATCGTGCGACCCGTGAACTCATCGACGATGACGACCTCACCGTTGGTGACCACGTATTCCACATCCTTTTTGAAAATCGCGTGTGCCCGAAGCGCCGCGTTGAGGTGATGCAGAAGTCGGATATTGCCGGCGTCGTACAGGCTCTCACCCTCCTGCAGCAGTCCCGACTGGGTCATCAGCGCCTCGACCTTCTGGTGGCCATCCTCCGTCACATACGCCTGCTTGGCTTTCTCATCCGTAACGAAATCGCCCCGCTTGACAAGCTTGCACCGGGCAACCTTGTCGCTATCGTCGACAAGCACGACGTCTGCCTGGTTCTCGTTGCCGATGTCCACGGCCTCGTCGATGCTCATCTCGAGCGACGGATCACCATTTTCGCCCGCTACGGTCACGGGGCTGCCGTTCAGCCCGGTCAGCGTGACTTTCCGTGCCAGGATGTCGTAATTGGTGGGCGCGTCGGTCTCCTCGTGCTTGCGCAGCCTGGGTACGAGTTTGTTGATCTGCGCGTACAGATCGGTGCTCGCCTCAGCAGGACCGGAGATGATCAGCGGCGTACGCGCTTCGTCGATCAGGATCGAATCGACCTCGTCGACGATTGCAAAGGCCAGGTCGCGCTGTACCTTGTCCTCGATCGAAAATGCGAGATTGTCGCGCAGGTAGTCGAAGCCGAGTTCGTTGTTCGTCGCGTAGGTAATGTTGCTCCGGTACGCGGCACGCTTCTCGTCCTGAGTCTGTCCGCTCTTCGACACGCCGACACTCAGGCCGAGAAATTCATAGATCGGCCGCATCCAGTCGGCGTCGCGCCCGGCGAGGTATTCGTTGACCGTGACAATATGAACGCTGTTGCCGCTCAGACAATTCAGGTATGCAGGCAGAGTCGCAACGAGGGTTTTACCTTCGCCCGTGCGCATCTCCGCGATATTGCCGTCATGCAGCACCATGCCCCCGATCAGCTGTACGTCGAAGGGCCTGAGGCCAAGCGTGCGTTGTGAAGCCTCCCGCGCAACGGCAAACGCTTCCGGCAGCAGGTCATCGAGCGTTTCGCCAGCTTCGTAGCGCTGCCGGAACTCATCCGTCTTGGCCCTGAGCGCGGCGTCGTCAAGCTCCTGCAGGCCCGCTTCGAGGGAGTTGATTTTGGTGACGATCCTGCCGTACTGGCGGAGCAGCCGTTGGTTACGGCTGCCGAAAATCTTGGTTAGGAAACTGGCCACGGAGGCTCCTGGGATCGTTGGGCACGCAAAGCCCGCTATTCTATCTAAACTCGCAAAATAGTGGCGATTTCCGGGATAACAACCCGGTATTTTCAGGGGTCTTGCAGGATTATTTCGTCGATTCGCGGATGAAATTGACGGGATTGACGCGACGGCCGTTCTTGAGCACCTCGAAGTGGAGATTCGGGCCCGTCGCTCGGCCGGTCTCACCCATGCGGGCAACGACCTGGCCTTTTTTCACCTCTTGACCGACTTCGACGAGGTTCTCGGAATTATGCGCATAGCGGGTCGAATAACCGTTGCCGTGGTTGATCTCGACCATGACGCCATAGCCGTAACGATCGGCTGACCAGGTGACTACACCGTCGGCCACGGCGGTGACCGGGTCGCCAAACTTGCCGGCGAAGTCGATGCCCGTGTGGTTGGCGGGCTTGCCCGTAAACGGGTCGGTACGCTTGCCAAAGTACGACGAGATCCAGCCGGACCCGACCGGGCGACCCTGCGGGTAGACGCGATCATTCAGGTTCTGGCCCATCAAGACATTTTCGAGCACGCTGAGCTGCGCTTCGCGATCGTCGAGCTGCTCGCCAAGCGACGCCATCGACTCGACCAGCTCCGGAATGGCCACGTTCGACCCCGTTGCGACCGGCTCTTCCGGTCCACCGAGCGCCGGTGCCGTGTTGAAGTCAAATTCGCCCTCTTCGAGATCAGCCATGTCTGTCAGGCGGCGGCCAAGTGCGTCGAGGCGGATGATTCTGGCATTCATCTGCGCGACGCGAATCGCCATCGCGTCGAGCGTGTCTTCGTTTTCCTGCCGGATAGCGTCGATGCTTTCCTGCTGTTGACGCAGCTCAGCGCTGAGCTCGTCAACTTCGCTCGCGCTGACGCCAGAGCCGGTCAAGGAGGAGTACCAGTAGCCACCCGCAAATCCCATTGCGGAAACGACGCCGGCAACAACAAAAGCAACCGCCCAGACCGAAGCGCCGGTCAGGTTGAGTTGCCTGGGCTTGTTGCCAAAGCCCTTTCCAAAGATGACTACATTCATTAGATACGCCCCAAAGCGCTTTGAGTCGGTCTGCTTTTTGTTGAGCCCCTCAGTACCGAAAAGCGAGTAGCCGACCTCCATAGGCCGTTGTTTTTCATTGTGTTCCCGCGTTCCGTATTCACTTCGGTAGCCCCGCTGTCGTAGGCCTGCGCCCTTAGACCGGTGGTTTTGCGCCCCCTCCTTTCGGGGGGTTTGCCCTTGTCGGAAGCGTCAATATGCATAATGTCGGTTTTTAATACAAGATAAGGCCTTCCGAAGGGTGACCCAGGTCACCCGAATCCGGACAAAATGCCAACTGCGTCACATTTTTTATGCCATTGAAAAGTCTCGAAAATCTGCTGAATCCTGCTGAAAATGGGGGCCTTTCTGACCTCGTTCGGCGTGCCCGTGAAATGGACCAGTTGCTACGCCAATTGCAGCGGTCCCTCGGGGGCGAGCAAGGCGCCAGTATCCGCGCCGCCAATGTGCGCGAGGACGGCACCCTTGTTGTCCTGGTCAGCAGCCCGGCCTGGGCCGCCCGCCTGCGTTTCGAGGAAGAGGCACTGCTCGCTGCCGCGCGCGAGGCAGGTATTGACGTGTCGACCTGCAAGGTCCGGGTCAGCCAGGATTAATCAGCAAGAGCCCTGATATGCGCCGATGGACAGGTCAATATTCTGTTTTGCTATGAGGGCCGATCGACGTGCATGATCGGTTGCGGATTGCTGCCCATGAAAAGACTGCTCGCCATTTTCTTTTGCCTGTGTCTCACATCCCCGGCTGGAGCTGAAGAATGCCGCTCGTTGGAGGCTGTCGAGTGGTTTTTGGGTGAGTGGGAATCCTCTCTGAGCCGAGTTGTCATTCGTGAGTATTGGCATCGCACCAGCGATGCTACCTTCGAGGGCGAAAGCGTCACCAAGTCGCTGACTAACGATGAGGTTGTTAACTACGAGTCACTTCGACTCGTGTCCATGGCGGACAGCGTATTTTACATCGCGAAAGTAACGCACAATGAGTTGCCCGTACCTTTCCGGCTGACACGATGCGCCGAAGGCATCGCGGTTTTTGAGAACCGGTTTCACGATGCGCCGCAGAGGCTGATCTACAGGCTTTTGGAGGGAATTGCTCCGGACGCTCCTGAACTGGAAGTGACGCTGGAAGGAGATGAAATGGACAATTTTTCGCTGTTGTTCCGCAGGCTATAAGCGGGGGGTTTGTGACTGGGCCCATTGGGTCATCCCGTAGGCTCCTGGCCGATTCCAGCCGCTCGCCTGGTTCGAGCCAGACCGACTGCTAATGACCCAAAGCGGACGTCCGTCCAACACCTCTTAAACCAACTCCAATTTTCGTACTTCTCAGAATTGACGAGATTCCCGCTTAACCACGAAACTGGTTAGCTGACAAAGGCAAACCTGACCAAAGTCAGGGACGCAAAGCCACGGGTCTTCGCTTCCTTCGCGCCGCGTTCTGCTGTGCGGCGAAGAACCCCAAATTCGCCGGGCTACCAATGCTCGTTTCGGCGACCGATTTTCTATCCTGATCGGGTCCAATCAAATGAGTGGCTGCGATTCCGACCGATTGGGAGACTGCTTGTGGCCGTTAGCGGCTCTCACATTGACGATAGATGTCACTAATCGTCGAGGTGGATGTTGACCCGGCGGTTGCGCCTGCCTTTCTTCTCGACCTTGCCGATCCGGACCGCACCGACCTCGCCGGTCGACTTGAGGTGAGTGCCACCGCAGGGCTGCAGGTCAACGCCCTCGATCTCGAGTAGTCGCACACTTCCCTTGCCTCTCGGCGGCTGCACGGACATTGTCCTGACCAGTTCGGGCTGGGCATCGAGCTCTTCCTCGGTGATCCAGCGGCAGCTGACCGCGTGGTCCTCGACGACGAGTCTGGCGAGGGCTTCGCCGACGGCTTCCTTGTCGACCGTGTCTTCCATGTCGAAGTCGAGCCGACTCTTTTCGGCCGAGATATTGCCGCCCGTTACGCCGTACTGGAGCACCGAGCCCAGCAGGTGCATGGCCGTGTGCATGCGCATGTGGCGGTAGCGGCGATCCCAGTCCAGGGTGCAGTTCACGACCGTGCCTTCCGCTGGCGCCGCGGCACCCTCTTCCAGCACGTGGAGAATGGCGCCGCCGTCGCCGTAACGCGTATCGACGACGCGTGCTTGTCCGTCATCCCAGCTCAATGCGCCGGTGTCGCCGGGCTGGCCACCGCCGAGCGGGTAAAAAATGGTGCGATCGAGGGATACAGCATTGTCAACGACAGCCGTAACCGTAGCATCGCATTCCCTGAGGTAGGAATCCTCGCGAAAGAGTTCTTCAGTCACGCGTAGGATGGAGTGGCGTAGGAGATCGGCACCTTCTTCGAGTCTTTGAAGGTCACCTCCTCCCAGGCAGTTTGTTCGTCGAGCAAGGCCCGGAGCAGTTTGTTATTGAGTTCATGCCCCGACTTGTAGGCACGGAACTCACCGATGACGCTGTGACCGAGCAGGTAGATGTCGCCGATCGCATCGAGAATCTTGTGAATCACGAACTCGTTGGCATAGCGCAGGCCGTCTTCGTTGAGAATGCGGTAATCGTCGAGGACGATGGCGTTGTCCATGCTGCCGCCGAGTGTCAGGTTGCGTTCGCGCAGCGCCTCGACATCCCGCAGGAAACAGAAGGTCCGCGCACGGCTGATTTCCTTGAGAAACGATGTCGACGAAAAGTCGATCGTGGCATCCTGCTTGATCTTGTTGAACACGGGGTGATTGAAATACACCTCGAAGTTCACCTTGAATCCGTTATACGGATGAAACTCGGCCCACTTGTCACCGTCTTCCACCCGGATAGAGCGCTTGATCCGTATGAACTTCTTCTCGGCATGTTGTTCCTCGATGCCTGCGGACTGGAGCAGAAAGACGAATGGACCAGCGCTGCCATCCATGATCGGCACTTCCGGTGCCGACAAATCGACATTGACGTTATCGATGCCGAGTCCGGCAAGCGCGGACATCAGGTGCTCGACCGTCGCCACCTTGACGCCGTCCTGGATCAAGGTAGTGCCGAGCATGGTCTCGCCGACAAGTCGCGGGTCGGCTTTGACGTCGACCGGGTGGTCGAGATCCACGCGCCGGAATGTTATCCCTGAATTCTCTGCCGCCGGCCTCAGGGTCATGTAGACCTTTTCACCCGTGTGCAGCCCGACCCCGGTTGCCCGGATGGCCGTTTTCAGGGTTCGTTGTTTAAGCATAGCGGGAATCCGCGTCGGCAAAGCTGGCAAAAGATTATCACATCACCTAAAAACGTCAACAATTCAAACCCTTAGCGGGTTTGAATCAGGTTGCTCTTAAGGAGATGGTGCCGGCGGGTAGGAGATTGCCGGCCCGGGACGGTCCCCGGGCCGGCGAGCGGAGGTCTTGCTTCTTGCGGTCCCTGTCAGTCTGCCTGGCGACGCAAAAATGCCGGAATATCCAGCAAATCTTCCTGCAGCCCGGCATTTTCGAGGCCGTCGCCGACGGCCCGCTTGCGTTGCACCGTCGGTTTGTCCAGACCGTGGTAGTTTGGCTCCTGTGTCGCGGTCGCCTGGGTCCGGCGCACGATGCGCATCGGTGAATCCGCGTTCGAGGCAGCGTGGCCGAGGCCGGTTGCGACGACCGTAACCCTTATGCGGTCGGTCATATCCGGATCGATTACGGTGCCGACGACCACGGTCGCGTCGTCGGATGCGAACTCCTTGATCGTGTTGCCGACTTCCTGGAACTCGCCGATCGACAGATCCATGCCGGCAGTAACGTTAGCCAGGATGCCATTGGCGCCGGAAAGGTTGATGTCCTCGAGGAGCGGGCTCGAGATCGCCGCCTCGGCAGCCTCACGCGCACGATCCTCACCAGACGATACTCCCGACCCCATCATCGCCATGCCCATCTCGGCCATGACGGTACGAACGTCAGCGAAATCGACATTGATAAGGCCTGGCCGTGTGATCAGTTCGGCAATGCCCTGCACTGCGCCCTGCAGTACCTGGTTTGCGGAACGGAACGCATCGAGCAGCGTGGTTTCACCGCCGAGCACGGTCAGCAGTTTCTCGTTGGGAATCGTGATCAGCGAATCGACGTGCTTCGCGAGTTCTCCGATGCCGTGATCGGCAATCGCCATACGCTTGCCGCCTTCCATGTGGAACGGCTTGGTCACCACGGCGACCGTCAGAATACCGAGCTCCTTGGCCACCTGGGCGACGATTGGCGTTGCGCCCGTACCGGTGCCACCGCCCATACCGGCCGTGATGAACAACATGTCGGCGCCTTCGATGCATTCGTGAATGCGGTCACGATCCTCCATCGCCGCCTGGCGGCCAATATCGGGATCGGCACCTGCGCCGAGACCTTTGGTAATGTTGCAGCCGATCTGCAGTGCCGTGCGAACGCGGGCGCTCTTGAGCGCCTGGGCGTCCGTGTTGGCACAGATGAAGTCGACACCCTCGATACCCGTCTCGACCATGTGGGCCACGGCATTACCACCGCCGCCACCGACACCGATGACTTTGATGACAGCACTCTGGCTGTGCGCATCCATTAGTTCAAACATTGATACATCCTCCGCTTATAGACCTCTACATGGGTAACTCTTCGTTCCCCGTCTCCATAACACTGCAAAAACTCTGCAGAACCTTTAAAACTGTCCGCTGAACCACGCCTTCATCCGATCCCAGACGTCGCTCAGGTTGTGGCTTATCGGCGTCGAGCGAACGCTGCGCCGAGTCAGGTTTTCGTAGCCGTACAGCAACAGGCCCACGCCGGTTGCGTGAATCGGGTTGCGCACGACATCCATCAGTCCCTCTACATACTGCGGCGCGCCGAGCCTCACGGGCATATGGAACACCTCCTCGGCAAGCTCCACGACCCCCTCCATCTTCGCGCTACCCCCCGTAATCACGACGCCGGCCGCGATCAATTCCTCGAAGCCGCTCCTGCGCAGCTCGTCACGGACCAAACCAAAGAGTTCCTCGTATCTGGGCTCGACGATCTCGGCGAGAGTCTGTCTTGCCAGGCGCCGCGGCGGCCGCTCGCCAACACTTGGCACCTCGATCGTCTCGTCGGGATTGGCGAGCTGCGACAGCGCGCACGCATACTTGATCTTGATTTCCTCGGCGTACTGGGTCGGCGTTCGCATCGACACAGCAATGTCGTTCGTCACCTGGTCGCCCGCGATCGGAATGACCGCGGTATGCTGGATGGCCCCACCCAGGAATACGGCGAGATCGGTCGTGCCGCCACCGATGTCCACGATGCAGGATCCGAGCTCTTTCTCGTCGTCGGTCAGCACCGAATAACTCGAAGCCAATTGCTCGAGCACGATGTCATCGACCTCGAGGCCACATCGCTGCACGCATTTGACGATGTTCTGGGCTGCGCTCTCGGCGCCCGTCACCATATGCACCTTTGCTTCGAGACGGACGCCCGACATGCCGACCGGCTCGCGAATACCCTCCTGGCCATCGATCAGGAATTCCTGCGGCAGGATATGCAGTATCTTCTGATCCGCCGGAATCGCTACGGCGCGTGCCGCATCGATCACGCGATCGACATCGCCTGCACTCACTTCCTTGTCGCGTATGCCCACGATGCCATGCGAATTGAGGCTGCGAACATGACTGCCTGCGATGCCGGTGTACACCGAGTGGATATCGCAGCCAGCCATCAATTCGGCCTCCTCCACGGCGCGCTGGATCGAGTGCACCGTCGACTCGATGTTGACGACAACACCTTTTTTCAGACCACGCGACGGGTGCGTGCCTATGCCGACGACTTCGATAACACCGTCGTCGTTGATCTCGCCAACAATCGCAACGACCTTCGATGTGCCGATGTCGAGGCCGACAATCAGGTTTTTGTCCCCGCGCTTCGACATTCAGCGGTCACCCCGCAGTGCAAGCATTTCGTCCATTCCTTCTTCGGCATCGTCTACCGGCGTGCGAGACCCGTTATTCCAGCCAATTGTGAAACCGTTGCTGTAGCGCATGTCGACGTAGTCAATCTCCGCCGCGCGGCCCGTGATGATGTCTGCGACCACATCGAGGAACAGGTTCGTGCGTGCATCGACATCGCGCCGGCCCAGCCGAACCTCGACGCCGTTGTGGAGCGTCATCTCCCAGGCGCCGCGTGCATCCAGATGTACGCGCCGCAGGTCGAGCCCGACCGGGATAAGCCGGTCGCGCACGGCGAGATAGCGCCGCGCAACATCGCCCGACCGCTGTTCCGGCCCACTCAGCCGCGGCAGCTCCGCCGGGATGTGCCTTGCTTCGTTCACGAAGAGTTCGCCACGAACATTCAGCAGCCCCCGTTCTCCCCAGGTGGCGGCGGGAACCTGCTCGATCACCGTGATACGCAAGCGGCTGGGCCAGCGCCGGGCGACGGTCGCCTGGTCGATCCACGGCAGGGAAACGATGCGTTGCTGGATGTGCCCGAGGTCCGCGCTGACGAAGCCATCTTCAAGTTGATCTGCGATTGCTTCTTCGATCTGCAATGCGGTAACTCGCTGAAACGGACCGCTGATCTCGATGGATCGTATTGGCCGGTCCAGCATGCTTGCGCTTGCGAAGTACGTTGCCACGACGGCGGCAATCGCCACCAACGGTGCCACGATTCGGGACGGCCGAATTTTCGGAAGTGTGAATCGCTCAGCCTTTTTCGGCTTCTTGCGTCTTGCCTGCTTACGCGTCATTGGCTGCCACCTCGATCGCGTTGCTTTCCATGGACTCGCTGACGCTCGTTTCGAGAATTCGCCAGCACAATTCTTCGAAATCGATACCGGCTTGCTTCGCCGCCATCGGGACAAGACTGTGACTCGTCATGCCGGGAATCGTATTGACCTCGAGGACGAGGGGATTGCCGTCCTCGCCCGTCATAAAGTCGACCCGGCCCCAGCCCGTGCAGCCGAGTTCGTTGAATGCTGCCGTCGCGAGATTCGCATACAGCGCTTCGGTTTCCGCATCGGCGGTACCGGGACAGTGGTACTCGGTGCGATCGGACTCGTACTTGGCGCGATAGTCATAGAACACACGCGGTGTAACGATGCGGATCGTCGGTAATGATTCTCCCTGGAGAACGCCAACCGTGAACTCGTCACCGACGATGCAGCGCTCAGCCAACGCGACGCCGCTGTACTGCAAGGCCTGCTCGACCGCCTCGTTGAGGTCGTCCCGCTCGAACACCTTGGCAATACCGACACTCGATCCCTGACCCGCGGGTTTCAGAATCAGCGGGAAACCCAGCTCCTCAGCCGCAAGAATGGCGTCGGCCTCGTGGCGGACCACGGCGTAATCGGGTGTCGGAATGCCGGTCGCTTCGAACAGGTGCTTGCTGCGTATCTTGTCCATTGCCACGGCAGACGCCATGACACCGCTGCCTGTGTACGGCATATCGAGCCACTCGAGCGCACCCTGGATTGCGCCGTCCTCACCACCGGTCCCATGCAGCGCGATCCACACACGATCGAAACCCGCGCCGGCGAACTCGGTCAGGCCCTTCTCTGCGGGGTCCCAGGCGTGCGCATCGACGCCACGCGCGGTCAATGCCCGGAGGACGGCGCTGCCGGTGTCGAGAGACACGTCGCGTTCAGGCGAGTTGCCGCCAAGCATTACCGCCACACGTCCGAAATCCGCCGCGTTGGCGACCACGATGCGCTCCTCACGCAATGTCGCTACGCGGCTCATCGCGGCGCCTCCCCAACGATACGAACCTCGTGCACGAGTTCGACGCCATGCACCTCGATGACCTTCTGTCGCACGTACTCGATGAGTTCCTCGACATCGGTGGCCGTTGCATCGTCCCGGTTGATGATGAAGTTGGCGTGCTTCTCGGAGACCTCGGCCCCACCGATCGAGAAGCCTTTGAGGCCGGCATCTTCGATGAGTCTCGCGGCATGATCGCCCGGTGGGTTACGGAACACCGAGCCGCAACTGGGCAACCCGAGCGGCTGCGTGCGCTTGCGTCGCTCAAGCATTTCGTTCATCACATCGAGACTCGGTGTCACATCGGGATCGAAACGGAACGTAGCTTCGATGAACCATTCGTTGCTGGGACCGGTAACACTGCGATAAGCAACCGTGTACTCGCCCGGGGCGCGCTCGTTGATGACACCGCTGCGATCAATCGTCCGCACCGACTCGACGCGCTCCCAGGTCTCCCCGCCGTGCGCGCCGGCGTTCATTGCGAGTGCGCCGCCAACGGTCCCTGGTATGCCGGCAAAAAATTCCGACGGGCCGAGACCCCAGCGAATGCACTGCCGCGCGAGTTGCGTGCAGGGCAGTCCGGCGCCAGCGCGGACCGACAGATGATCGACGCGGACGAGGTCGCGCAGAATCCTGGCTGCGGAAATCACGACGCCCGGTATCCCGCCATCACGGACGAGCAAGTTGCTGCCGACGCCGAACCAGAACACCGGAATATCCGGATGCAGGTTGGCAAGGAACTGCGACAGGTCTTCGATGCTGTTTGGCACAAAGAACGACTCGGCCGGACCCCCGACGCGCCATGATGTGTGCTTGCTCATGGGCTCGTTTATCCTGACCTTGCCGCGCACCACGTCTTTCTCCGCCGCCATCATGAGTGCACCTTGAGGTTCGGTTTCGTCGCCAACAGCGCGGGCAGGCCCGCCGCATAGGCGCCGATATCTCCGGCGCCCATCGTCAGGACGAGATCGCCTTCGACAAGAACGCTTTCGAGGACCGGCTTGAGCTCGTCGAGTGTCTCGACGAACACGGGCTCGATCTTGCCGCGCGAACGAACGGCGCGTGCTATGGCTCGTCCATCGGCGCCGGTAATCGGGTCCTCGCCTGCCGCATAGACGTCGAGAACGACGGCAACGTCGGCCTCGGACAGTACGGTCGCGAAATCGTCCATCAGGTCGCGCGTTCGCGTGTACCGGTGCGGCTGGAATACAAGGACAACACGGCGCTCCGGCCAACCCGCGCGCGCGGCCGCGAGCGTCGCGGCAATCTCGGTCGGGTGATGGCCGTAATCATCGACAAGCATGACCTTGCCGGCGACTGTATGAACTTCGCCCAGGCTCTGGAAGCGGCGGTCGATACCTTCGAAGCTCGCCAGGGCCCTGGTAACCGCGTCGTCACTGATCGACAGTTCGTCGGCAACGGCAATCGTGGCGAGAGCATTGCGGACGTTATGCATGCCCGGCAGGTGCAGTTCGACATGCAGCGGCTCGCGGTCATCCGCCCGGATGACGTCGAACCGCGTCAAACCCTGGTCGAACTCGACATTCTCGGCTCGCACATCGGCGGTGTCGTTGATGCCGTAGGTTACGACGGAGCGGCCGACGCTGCCGAGAATCTCCGTTACGCCGGGGTCGTCGCTACACACGACGGCGAGACCGTAAAACGGCAGGTTGTGCAGAAACTCGACGAAACCGGAACGCAGCTTCTCTATGTCTCCCTCGTAAGTTGCCATGTGATCGGCATCGATGTTGGTCACGATCGCGAGCATCGGCTTGAGATGGACGAACGAGGCATCGCTCTCGTCGGCCTCGGCGACAAGGTAATCGCCCTGTCCGAGTCGTGCGTTCGCATCGGCACTTTTCAATCGCCCGCCGATGACGAACGTGGGATCCAACCCTCCTTCGGCCAGCACGCTTGCGACGAGGCTGGTGGTCGTCGTCTTTCCGTGCGTCCCGGCCACCGCGATCGAATATCGAAAGCGCATCAACTCCGCGAGCATTTCGGCTCGTTGTACAACCGGCATCAGTCGCTCGCGCGCTGCCGCCACTTCGGGATTGGTTTCATCGACCGCGCTCGAAACAACGACAGCATCTGCCTTCAGGATGTTTTTTGCAGCGTGGCCGATGAATACGGTAGCGCCCTGCTCTTCGAGGCGCCGTGTCTGTTTGTTGGCCTTGAGATCCGAACCCTGCACCTGGTAGCCGAGGCTCAGCATCACCTCGGCAATGCCGGACATGCCGGATCCGCCGATACCGACGAAATGCACACAATGGATACGTCGCATTCGCTTGATCATGTTGCGGCTCCTGCCTGCTCCAGGCAGAGCTGTGTAATTCGACTAAGGGCTTTTGGCCGGTCCAGCGTGTGTGCTTTTTCGGCTTTTGCGAGCAGGTCCTGACGGTCGCTTAGCCACTCGTGGAGCTGGCCTTTCAGCACATCGGCACTGAGCATGCTCTCGTCGATAATGACGGCTGCGCCGGCGTCCGCCATCGGCCGTGCATTTGCGGTCTGGTGGTCATCGACCGCGCCCGGGTATGGCACGAACAATGCGGGCAAACCGACCGAACAGAGTTCCGCCACGGTCAGCGCGCCCGCACGGCATACGACGAGGTCGGCCCATGCATAGGCTGATGCCATATCTTCGATGAACGGGATGAGGTCGACGTCGACGCCATGCGTCGTGTAGGCCTCGCGTGCCGCATCGAGCGTCAGGCTGCCGCACTGGTGCCGGACGACCGGACGTTCTGTCACCGGCAGCTTCGATAAGGCCTCCGGCACCGTTACGTTTAGTGCCTTCGCTCCCTGGCTGCCCCCGAGAACGAGCAGGCGCAGCGGACCTTGCCGGTTCGTGTATCGCTCGCGCGGTGCCGCGACCGCCGCGATGTCCTCGCGCACCGGATTACCCACGGTTTCCGCGCGGACGCTGGAATTAAAACTGCCCGGGAAGGCTTGCAGCACAACCCGGGCAAGACGCGCCAGAAGACGGTTGGTGAGGCCGGCAGCCGCATTCTGCTCGTGAATGACGAGCGGCCGGCGAGTGAGCCAGGCGGCCAGACCGCCTGGACCCGAGACGAAGCCGCCCATGCCGAGTACGGCGGCAGGACGACGACGCAAGATGACGAGCAACGACTGGATCAGCGCCAGCCCAAGCTGGAACGGCGCAACGACCAGCGCGACGAGGCCTTTTCGACGCAGCCCCTTGACGCTGATCCATTCGATGTCGATACCGGCGTCCGGTACGACCCGGGCCTCCAGCCCGCGGTGCGTGCCGAGCCAGACGATATTCTGTTCATGCGCTTCGAGTGCTCGCGCAACGGCGAGTGCCGGGTAAACGTGCCCGCCCGTGCCGCCCGCCATTACGAGTATCGTGCGCCCGCTCATCGTTGTTTTTTCCTGCGCTTGCGGTTGACGGGCCTGGCGTCGACGGTCAGTTCGTGATGCACGCGAAGCAGAAGTCCGATCGCGATCATCGTGACGATCAGGCTGCTGCGGCCATAACTGATTAACGGCAGCGTCAGGCCCTTGGTCGGCAAGAGCCCCATATTCACGCCGATATTGATGAACGCCTGCAGGCCGAGCCAGGTACCGAGACCAATGGCCAGGAAAGCCTCGAAGAACCGCTCGGCGTCGGCTGCACGTATCGCGAGTTTGAAAACGCGCCAGAGAAGTGCCAAGAACATCGCGATAAGTACAACCGAGCCAAGCAGCCCGAATTCTTCGGCGAATACGGCAAAGACAAAGTCCGTATGCGCCTCCGGCAGGTAGAAAAGTTTCTGCACGCTGTCGCCGAGCCCGACGCCGACCCATTCCCCACGGCCGATCGCGATCAGCGACTGCGTCAGCTGGAATCCCGAGTTGTACGGATCGGCCCAGGGGTCGAGAAACCCGGTCAGCCGATTGAGTCGATACGGCGACGTCAGCGCGAGCGTTACCATGGCGATGATGGCGACAGAGAAAAACATAACGAAATCTCGAATCCGCGCGCCCGCAACGAATAAAATGACGAGGGCCGTGGCGAGTAACACGATCGCGGCGCCAAAGTCGGGTTCCGCGAGCAACAATATGCAGGCCAGGCTCAGGACGAGCATCGGGCGCAGGAAACCAACAAAACTCTCGCGCAGCGCTTTTTGCTGCCGCACGCCATAACCTGCGATGTAGATCAGCAGGCATAGCCTTGCCGGCTCCGAGACCTGCAGGTTCATGGGACCGAAACGGACCCAGCGCGTCGCGCCGTTAACCTCGTGGCCGATACCGGGCATGAGCACGACCACCAGCAATGCAATGCCGAGCAGCAACATCGGCAAGCCAAGGGCCTGCCATACTCGCATCGGTACGAACAGGCAGAAAAAGGCGGCGGCGGCGCCAATCGCCGCCGCCACAAGCTGCCGTTCGACGTAGAAAAACGGGTTGCCGGTCGCGTTGTCAGATACTGATATCGAGGCAGACGCGAGGATGACGAAGCCACCAAGAAGCAGCATAGTGGCAAGACTCAGCAAAACAGGGTCGAGCTTGAGCTCGGTCTTCAGGCGTGCCGGGAATGGCATGGTTGCGTTTCTCGCCGTCATCTCGAGAGCGCTCCCACGGCCTTGCTGAACGCGTCACCGCGTGCGCCGTAATTATCGAACTGATCGAAGCTCGCGCAGGCCGGCGCCAGCAGCACCGTGTCGTCAGACTCCGCGTAGGTCGCAGCCTGACAGACGGCATCATCCATATCGCGCGCGAAATAGACGGGCATCACCGTGTCGATCGCATCGGCGATAGCTTCGGCGTCGGTACCCATCAAAACGGCTGCGCGCAGTTTCCCTTCAAGTGCTGCTGCCAGCTGGGAGAAGTCGCCTCCTTTCCCCTCACCACCCGCGACAAGCACGACATTGCCGTCGATTGATCCGATCGACGCAACTGCAGCCGCGACATTAGTGGCCTTCGAATCATTGATGTAATTGACCGCACCCTTGCGTGCCACGAATTGCATTCGATGCGGCAGCCCGGGAAATTCGCTGATAACCTGCAACATCGAGGCCATTTCAAGNNCCCGACGAGCTTCATGTCCGTGATTTCGATCAGCAGGGAGTCCCCGCGCGCGAGAAAAGTTTCTTCTTCGTCAGAGCGAATCCCGTATTGACCCTCGCCCGGCTCGTCGAGTCCGAACGTAATGACATTTTCGATGTGATCAGCCGCCTTGGCTGCGTCCTCGTCGGCGCGATTGACGACAGCGGCATGCGCCTCTCGGTAGATCCGGTACTTCGACTCCCGGTACTCCGCCTCGCTCGTATGCCAGTCGAGGTGATCCGGTGATACGTTCAGCAGCACCGCAACTTCCGCCGGCAGATTCCAGGTGCGCTGCAGCTGGAAGCTCGACAGCTCGAGCACGTAAAGATCGGGTTTGTCCTCGGCCAGCAGGTCCAGCGCGGGCTCGCCGAGATTGCCACCGGCAAGCACCGTGCGTCCGTCAGCGCGGCACATGTGGTAGAGCAGTGTCGTGACCGTGCTCTTGCCGTTCGATCCGGTCACGGCGGCATACGGCGCCTTGGCGTCGCGCGCGAACAGCTCGATGTCCGACACGACCTCGATTTTCTTGTCGCGCGCCTTGCCGAGGAGCTCGTCATCATCCGCAATGCCGGGCGATGCAATAACGCGGCTTACCTTGCCCGGCAACTTTGTATCGCCCAGCTGCACGTTTGCATCCGGCCAGAGTTCCTGGAGTTCCTCGAGACCCGGCGGCTCTTCCCGGGAGTCGACGAAGATCGCGTTGCGGTCATTGCGCTGCAGGTAACGCGCAACGGACAACCCGGTTGCACCGAGACCGTATACGAGGTCCTTGCCGGTCACTTTCTTTTTCTTTTTAGCGCTCATCGGATCTTGAGACTCGCCAGACCGATCAGCACGAGAATGACCGTGATAATCCAGAATCGGACAATGACTTTCGGCTCCGCCCAACCCTTGAGCTCGAAGTGGTGATGCAAGGGCGCCATGCGGAAGACGCGCTTGCCGGTCAACTTGTACGACGCGACCTGGATCATGACCGACAGCGTCTCGACGACGAAGACGCCACCCATGATCGCGAGCACGATTTCCTGCCGCACGATGACAGCGACGGCGCCAAGAGCCGCGCCCAGGGCGAGTGCACCGATGTCGCCCATAAAGACCTGCGCCGGGTACGTGTTGAACCAGAGGAATCCGAGCCCCGCGCCGGCGAGCGCGGCGCAGAACACGAGGATCTCGCCGGTGCCTGCGACGTAGGGAATGCCGAGGTACCCGGAGAAATTCACGTTGCCGGTGACATAGGCGAAAACGCCGAGTGCGCCACCGACGAGGACCGTGGGCATGATTGCGAGTCCGTCGAGACCATCGGTCAGGTTGACGGCATTGCTGAAGCCGACGATGAACAAGAAGGTGATGACGATCTGGAACATGCCAATCGGGATCGTCAGGTCCTTGAAATACGGAATTAGCAGCGCTGTGGCCGTTTCGAGTGTGCCGGTGGCTGCGGAATAGTAATAAAGGCCAACCGCTGCGATGATCGCGACAAATGATTGCCAGAACAGTTTTTGTTTCGCGGATATCCCGGCCGGATCCTGCAATACCAGTTTCTTGTAGTCGTCGACATAGCCGATCATCCCGAAACCCAGCGTCACGAACACGACCAGCCAGACGAACATATTTTCGAGATCGGCCCACATGACGGTGCTTACTGCGATAGCAGTCAGGATCAATGCACCGCCCATCGTCGGCGTACCCGCCTTGATCAGGTGGGTATCCGGGCCTTCCTCACGCACCGGCTGACCGACCTGATTCACGCTGAGCTTCGCGATCATCCGCGGCCCGATGACGAACGACAGGACCAGTGCCGTCAGCGCCCCGAGGATGGCGCGCATCGTCAGGTAGCTGAATACATTGAAGCCCGATTCGAACTGCGCGAGATACTCGGTGAGATATAGCAGCATGATCAGGCCCCCTTTCTCAGGGCTTCGGGCTCGCACAGTGCGTCGACGACGCGCTCCATGCGCATGCCGCGTGATCCCTTGACGAGTATGCTGACCTTGTCATTCATAGCCGGACCGAGGTCCGCAAGGAGCGTATCCAGCGCATCGTATGCGCGGGCATCGTCACCAAAGGCCGTGCTGGCATGTGCGCTGAGTTCGCCCAGCGTGAACAGGCGATCGACGCCCGCTTCGCGTATGGATTTGCCAACATCGGTATGCAGCCGTATCGCGTCTTCGCCAAGCTCGAACATGTCACCCAGAACCAGCCATGTTTCCCCACCCAGTGAAGCCAGGAACTCAGCGGCCGCGATCACCGATAAGGGGTTGGCGTTGTAGCTGTCGTCGTAGATCGTGGCGCCGCGCATTCCGGGCACCGGCGCGAGGCGGCCCGATACGGCCGTGACTGATTCCAGTGCGCTGCGGATCTTGTCGGCCGGCACATCGAGCGCTGTCGCAACGGCTGCGGCCGCGCATGCGTTGCGTACGTTGTGAGTGCCCGCGAGCGGCAGGGTCAGTTCGATCGTCGTGTCGAGCAGGTGCATCGTGAAATGTGTCTGTCCGGCTGCACTTTCGATCTGGTCGGCACGAATATCGGCCTCGCTGTCGAGGCCAAAACTGAGAACATCGATATCTTCGACGAGCGACTGCCAATAAGAGTAATACTCGTCGTCGGCATTCAGTACAGCGACGCTCGGGCGCGGCTCGCCCTGCAGGATCTCGGCCTTGGCGTGAGCGACGCCCTCGATGGACCCGAATCCCTCGAGATGCGCGGCCGCTGCGTTCGTAATGACGACGATATTGGGCTTGGCAAGTCCGGTAAGGTACGCAATTTCACCGGCGTGATTCGCACCCATTTCGAGCACAACGAAATGATGAGATTGGTCGATGCGCGACATCATCAATGGCATGCCGATGTCGTTATTCAGGTTGCCCTCGGTCGCAAGCGTCTCTTCCACAGACGACAGGCAGGCGGCGATCAGTTCCTTGAGTGTTGTCTTGCCGTTGCTTCCCGTAACGCCAACCACGATCACGTCATGCTGGTCGCGCCAGGCCCCGGCCAGCCGGCCGAGCGCGACACGCGTGTCGTCGACCTCGATCTGCGCGATCTCCGCATTGCTTCGGGACGACACGACCGCTCCGGCGGCACCCTTGCTGTTGGCATGGCTGACGAATGTGTTGCCATCGAAATTCGGACCGGACAACGCAACAAACAGCTCGCCTTCGCTGATGGATCGCGAGTCTGTGCTGACACCGTTGAACTGACGGTCATCACCATGCAGTTCACCGTTCATGGCCTTTGCGGCGAAGGACAGCGATGCGTTCAAGAGCCGCCCTCCGCCTTCTTGCCGAGATTCGCCAGCGCCACATCGTAGTCAGAGAAATCGATGCGCTCGGAACCGATAAGCTGGTAATCCTCGTGACCCTTGCCGGCGATCAGGACGATATCGTTCGACCCTGCTTTCTCGATCGCCCACCCGATCGCCGCAGCCCGATCCTCGAGGATGACGGCGCGATCCGGTTTGATCAGGCCTTCGACAATGTCCTCGATGATCGACATCGGCGATTCTCTGCGCGGATTGTCGCTCGTGATCACGAGCCGGTCTGCCCGCAACTCGGCCATGCGTCCCATCTTTGACCGCTTACCCGGATCCCGATCACCGCCACAGCCGAAAACGCACCACAGCAGCCCCTTGCAATGTGCACGCAGTGCCTTAAGCGCCGATTCGATCGCATGGGGTGTATGCGCGTAGTCGATGTAAACCGACGGCAATCCGGCTGCCGCCTCGACGCGCTCCATGCGGCCCGGTGGCGCGGTGACAGATTCGAGCGCCGCGCATGCGTCCGACATCGGGACGCTGTGCTGCAGCAACGCAGCAAGCACGATGACGGCATTGGCGACATTGAAGTCGCCCGGCAATGGCACCGTGAATTCCGCATTGCCCCAGGAAGTGTTGACAGCCACGTGGGAGCCATCGCCGTTTGCAACAACGGAACGCACGAACACATACGGGCGTCCGTTGGCAACCCGGTCAAATCGTGTCGAGACCGTCACGACGTTTTGGCCGAACCGGCCCGCAAGCTCAGCGCCGAACTCGGAGTCGAGATTGATGATCCTGTTTTTCGCCGGGTAATCGAGAAACAGTTTTGCTTTCGCTTCGGCATACCGCCGCATGTCGCCGTGATAATCGAGGTGATCGCGGCTCAGATTCGTGAAGATAACCGAATCGAACTCGACACCATCCACCCGGCCCTGCGCGAGGGCATGTGATGATACTTCGATGGCTGCCCATTTGGCGCCGGCGTCGCGAAAATCGGCAAGCTGCCGATGCAGGTCGACCGTCCCCGGCGTTGTCATGCCCTCGCAGCCGCTGATCTCCCGTATGCCGGCGCCAAGCGTGCCGATGTACCCGCATCGCTGCCCGAGCCGTTCGCAGCACTGCGCGATCAACCACGCGACTGTCGTCTTGCCATTGGTCCCGGTTATGCCGACGACATTTACCGATTGTGATGGTCGACCGAAAAATCGGTTCGCGATCTCTCCGGCATGTCCGGCAAGATCCGCTACGGCCACCATCGGCACACCGACTTCTGCAGCGGGGGCCTCCGCCGTCGATGAATCCCAGGCAATTGCTGCGACCCCGGCCGTAACTGCGTCCGCAATGTAGTCGATCCCGTGTGAATTCGCGCCAGCGCAGGCGAGGAAGAGATCGCCGGGTCGAAGCGACCGGCTGTCGCTCGACAACCCGGTCACGGAAACCGCTGGCGCGTCTGCGATGCCGCTCAGCAATTCGTTCAGCGTCATTTTGGAATTCAGATGTTCCGCCGGCATGCTCATTGACTCATTGCCTGCATGATGCTGCCCGGGTCCCTGGCAGGCATCGCGTCGGGGGAAATAGCCAGAAGCCGCAGCGACTCCGACATGACGTTGGCGAATACGGGGGCCGCAACGTCGCTGCCGTAATAGAGTTCGCCGCTGGGTTCGTCGATCACGACCACCGCAGCAAGGCGCGGGTTCGAGGCCGGAGCCAGCCCGGCAAAAATCGAAATGTACTTGTCCTTGGAATAGCCGCCAGCCGCGAACTTCCAGGCCGTGCCCGTCTTGCCGGCTATCCGATAACCGGTGACGGCGGCTTTTGTGCCGGTGCCGCCAGGCCTGACGACTTCCTCGAGCATCCGCCGCACAGCCGCAGAAGAGTCCTCCGCCAGCGCGCGCTCGCCGTCGGGCGGAGCGTCGAGCGCAACCAGTGAAATTGGTCTGGACATGCCCCGTGTACCCAGCACCGAATACGCATGTGCCAGCTGCAGCGGCGTTACCGACACGCCGTATCCGTATGCGAGCGTCGCCTGATTGATTGGACGCCAGTGGCTGTAGTGCGTCAGCAGACCCGCGGACTCGCCCGGGAATCCACTGCTCGTCAGCGAACCGAGACCGAACTGCGTCATCGTGTTCCAGAGCCGCTCGGGCTCCAGTTGCATCGCGAGCTTGGTGACGCCGACGTTACTGGAGCGCGCGAGAATTGTCGTCAGACTCACACGACCGAGATTACGGCTGTCTTCAATGGTCTTGGGTCCCACAACGACGAAACCGGGCGCCGTATCGATCACGCTGGTCGGCCTGAAGTCACCGCTTTCGAGCGCGGCGGCGACGATGAGCGGCTTGATGCTCGAACCCGGCTCGAAGATGTCGGTAACCGCACGATTGCGGTAACGCTCTGCCGAAAACTGGGACCGGTCGTTCGGGTTGTACGTCGGCTGGTTAACCATTGCCAGAACTTCGCCGGTATGCACATCGAGAATCACGATCGATCCCGACTCGGCGTCGTGTTTGCGAATTGCCGCTTTCAGTGTCCGGTAGGCAAGGTACTGGATCCTGAGATCGATGCTCGTGCGCAACTCCTTGCCCGGATGCGGCGGCCGAATGCTTTCGACATCTTCGACCGATCGGCCCAGGCGATCCTTGAGAACACGCTTGGCCCCTGACTCGCCGGCCAGCCAGTGGTTGAACGCCAGCTCGAGGCCCTCCTGCCCTTCATCGTCGATATTCGTGAAGCCGACGAGATGACCTGCAACCTCACCGGCTGGGTAGTAACGGCGATACTCGCGCTGGACGTTGACGCCAGGCAGCTTGAGCGCGAGTACTTGCTGGGCCTGTTCCGGGCTCAGATGACGTTTGAGGTAAAGAAACTCCTTGTCCATGCTGCGCGTCACGCGGCGCATAAGCTGTTGTGAATCCAGCCCCAGCAGTCTCGCGAGTTCCGGCAGACGATCGACCGCCGGCGCGAGTTCGCCCGGATTGGCCCAGACGCTGTCCACGGGCGTGCTGATCGCGAGCGGCTCGCCATTGCGATCTGTAATCGTGCCGCGATGGGCGGAGATCTTCTCGGTGCGCAAGTGGCGGGTATCCGCCTGCTGATTCAGGAACTCCTTGTTGAATACCTGCAGATGCACCGCCCGTGTGACCAGCGAGACCGCAACGAGCGCGAAGAACACGCCCACGAACGCCAGTCGACCCGTGAATCGTCGTGCCGTCTGCTGCTTTGTCTCCGCTCCGCGCTTCATGGCCGCTCGATGACGTAAATCTCGGTTGCCTCTGGCCGCACGAGCGACAAGTCGTCTTTTGCAACCTGTTCAATTCTTGCGTGCGTCGCCCAGGTACTCTGTTCGATCTGCAGCTGGCCCCACTCGATATTCAGCTGATCGCGTTCCTGCGTCAGTGTCTCGAGCTCGACGAACAACTTGCGCGACTCATGCTTGGTGTAAATCAGGGCGATCGCGCTCGTAACGCAGACAACGGCGAAAACGAGCACCAGCGCGAAGGGCTGCCTCTTGTCGGTAACAGGAATCACAGCCTCTCCGCCACCCGCAGGCGTGCGCTACGCGCCCTGGCATTCGCGGCGATCTCGTCAGCCGTCGCTGTAATCGGCCTGCCGATTCGTTTGAGTCTCGGCCGGAATTCTTCGGGCACGTCGGGCATGCCGCGATACTGCTCATGCTCCCGTGAGTGTGTCCGTATGAACCGCTTTACGATCCGGTCCTCCAGGGAATGAAAGCTGATCACGCAAAGCCGGCCGCCACGTGCCAGGATCTCGAGCGACTGATCGAGAGCCGCCTCGAGTTGCTCGAGCTCGCGATTGATGTAAATACGAATCGCCTGAAAAGTCTTCGTGGCCGGATGCGTTTTGCGAGTGTGTGCCGGCACTACCGATGTGACGACGTCAGCGAGCTGCAGGGTCGTTGTCAACGGCCCGGCTTCCCGCGCGGCGACAATCGCCCTCGCAATCCGACCCGCCTGCTTCTCTTCGCCAAATTGTTTGAGTACGCGCCTCAATTCTTTTTCTTCCGTGTGCTCGAGCCAGTCAGCGGCGGAGATGCCTGACTCCGGGTCCATGCGCATGTCCAGAGGTCCGTCGCGAAGAAAGCTGAAGCCGCGGTTGGCCTGGTCCAGTTGTGGTGATGAGACCCCGAGGTCGAGAAGCAGTCCGTCGACCCGTCCTGTGAGCCCTTTTGCTTCAATACAAGCCGCCAGTTTTTCAATCTCGCCCCTTACCAGTTCGAACCGGGGGTCTTTTGTCAGCACGTCGTCTGCATTGGCGATGGCCTCCGGATCGCGATCGATGGCTACGAGCCGGCCCGCCTCACCCAACTGCTTCAGAATCGCGCTGCTATGCCCACCTCGTCCGAACGTCCCGTCGACGTAAATACCGTCTTTCTTAATATCCAGCCCGTGGAGGACTGGCCCCAGCAGCACCGGCACATGCGCGTTGCTGCTCATAAGAGAGAACCGCTAGAACGAGATCGACTCGAGGTCCGGCGGCAAATCGCCATCGCCGTCTTCGCCGAGCCATGCATCCCGTTTCTCGTTCCAGGTTTCCTCATCCCATAATTCAAACTTGTTGCCCTGACCGATCAGCATCGCGGCCTTATCGAGCCCCGCGAATTCGCGCAGCTCACGCGACACGAGAATCCGGCCGCTGGCATCCATATCAACCTCGGTGGCATAACCGACCATGATGCGCACGATGTTCCGTGCGGTGCGATTCATGCTCGGCAGCCGAACGAGCTTGCGTTCGAGCTCTTCCCAGTCGGGTAGCGGATAGATGAGCAGGCAATGGTCCTTGTCGACAGTGACAACGATTTGGCCATCACAACGGGCGGCCAGCCGCTCCCGATACCGGGTCGGTATTGCCATACGCCCTTTGGCGTCCAACGTGACTTTTGTGGCCCCTCGAAACACAACGCGGCGGACAGCCCCGGTTTCGCTCTTCTGGCGCGAACCCTGGGCAGGGTGCCCATTCCCTCCCACTTTTATCCACTTTTCAACACTATAAGGTCGCCGCGGATGGAGCGTCAACAAGCCCTGGCAATTATTTGTTGTTGTACAGGGACTTAGGGGCTTTTGAGTGGCCCAAATCGGGCAAATTGTGGCAAGTCTGGCGCTAGGAATTTCATGGCGTTAGGCACGTTTCCTCGACACATTATGAAAAATGAGTGGGCGAACGGCGACAGGGGCCATTTTTCTTGCCGGCTAGGGTCGATCGGGGTCCTTTCTGCGCAGGGAGCGCACATTTTGACCACTTCGCTCGCGAAAAGTCAATAACTAATTGATTTTAAAAGGAAAGGAGAAACCAGGAGCCGACGATAAGCCGGGTTCTGTCGTGGACAATCATTCATCTGGGACAGCCGTCACCGACTGCCTCGTGCAACCTACCCGGAAGCCCGCTCGGAACCGGCGGTGGGCCAGAGCCCTGCTTCCCTATTTGGTCTTGCTCCAGGCGGGGTTTACCGTGCCGCGAACTGTTACCAGTCGCGCGGTGCGCTCTTACCGCACCTTTTCACCCTTACCGGCATGCCGGCGGTATATTTTCTGTGGCACTTTCCGTGGGCTCGCGCCCCCCAGGCGTTACCTGGCGCCCTGTCCGATGGAGCCCGGACTTTCCTCTGCAGATTGCTGACCTGCAGCGATTGCCTGGCCGACTCCTGGTTTCTCGGACCGGGAATTGTACATCACTGCCGTCATTTTGAGGGCCCGGAGGCGCGCTCCAACAGTCGTTTATAGAGCTTATTGCGTTTCTCGCCTGTCGCCATCGCGACGATCCTGGCCACCTCCTTATCCGGCATTTTTCCGGCCAACTCGTCGAGCAGCCAGTCAACGTCGATTGTCGAGCCGGCCGCGATCTCGGTTCCGGAAACAACCAGTACCACCTCGCCTTTCTGGACAATTTCACCACTGTCGGCGTGTTGCCGGAGTTGCCCGAGCGTCGCGCCAATGCATTCTTCATGCACCTTCGTCAGTTCCCGGGCGAAAAATGCCGGACGGTCCGGGCCGAATGCTTTTTCGAGGTCGGCAAGCGATTCGCAAATACGATGAATCGATTCGTAAAAAACCAGGGTTCGGGTTTCCGCGCTCAGCCGGGCCAGCAGGTCGCGACGCGCTTTTTTCTTGGCCGGCAGGAATCCCTCGAAGCAGAAGCGATCGGTCGGCAGACCCGAGACCGACAACGCGGCGGTCATGGCGCTCGGCCCGGGAACCGGTGTCACGGTAATGCCCGCTTCCCGCGCGGCATGCACGACCCGATAACCCGGATCGGAGATCAGCGGTGTGCCGGCATCGCTGACCAATGCGATCGAACGACCCTCCAGCAGTTCGTCGATCAGTTTTTTTGCCCGTTCCTTTTCATTATGTTCATGCAATGCCAAAAGTCGTGTCTTGATCCCGAAATGCGATAGCAATCGCCCGGTGTGGCGAGTATCCTCGGCGGCTACGAGATCGACATCCGCGAGCGTCTGGCGTGCCCGCGGCGACAGATCGTCGAGGTTGCCGATTGGCGTTGCTACTACATACAGTGTGCCGCTCATCGATTTTGTAACCGGGATTCGCTCAGGCAATGACAGAAATTTCGAGACATCCTGCCCGTGATCGCCGTACCGTGGCAAGCATCGCGATACTCGCAGTGGCATTGTTCATCGGTGCTTGTGCAACGCCTGGTGGCACAGGCGGAGTACCGGGTGAAACCCGTGCCCAGCGACTCGCCATGGCCGGCCAACATGACGAGGCAGCGCGCGCCTATATCGGCCTGGCCGCCGAGGCCAGCCCGCAGGAACGTGACCGGCTCACGCTGCTCGCCGTAGAACAATGGCTGGAGGCCGGCGACGCCAATCGAGCACGCAGCGCATTTCGCGGCGTGCCGCAGCCGACCAGTACCGATCTGCGTAACATATGGAACACGAATTCAGCTGCGCTGGCCCTTTACAGCGGTGACGCCGATGCCGCGCTCGACATCCTGGAGCCCATGAGCCGGCAGCCGCTTACCGAGCGGCACCGCCTGCGGGTGGACGAATTGCGCGCTGACGCCTGGATCCAGAAAGGCGATCCGGCGCGAGCCGTAGAGCTCATGATGCACCGGGAGGTCTGGCTGCGGGATCGCCGCAGTGTCGAGCAGAACCGTGAACGCCTGTGGCAGGGCCTGCTTCTGAGCCATCCGCAACAGCTGCGATCCAGCGCGGAAGTTACGCTGGACCCGGAGGTGCGTGGCTGGCTGCAAATCGGATCGCTCGCGGCATCGACGGGCCAACAGGGCATTGGATGGATCAATGGTGCGGTGCGCTGGCGCGATGCGAACCCTGACCATCCCGCGATGACGATTATCGATCAGCTGGCGTTACCCGATGAACTGACGCTCGATTATCCGCGGCAGGTCGCGCTGCTTGTGCCACTGTCCGGTCGCTGGGCCTCGGCAGGCCATGCTATTCAAAACGGATTCCTTGGTGCCTACTTCTCGGCAGTCGCGGGACTCGACGAGCCGCAGACCGTTCGCGTGTACGACGTGGAAAACGAGGGTGGTGCGAGCGCGGCCTATATGACCGCCGTCACCGACGGCGCGGAATTCGTGATTGGTCCGCTGTTGCCAAACAGTGTCACGGAACTGGCGAACGACATCCTGGTGCCAGTGTCGGTGCTGACGCTCAATTACCTGCCCGAGGACACGCTTGCTCCGCCGGGCCTGTACCAGTTTGCACTTGCACCCGAGGACGAGGCGCGTTCTGCCGCGGCGCGGGCCATTGCCGACGGACACGACCGGGCAGTCGCGCTTGCGCCCGGCAACGACTGGGGCAAACGCGTTTTGCAGGCGTTTGCATCGGAGTTCGAGGCGCTCGGTGGCACATTGCTCGACTATCGCCATTACACGACCGGCATCCAGGACTTCTCCAATACGATAGAGGACCTGATGTCGCTATCGGGCAGCGTGCGTCGCTATCAGCGACTACGAGCCAACATTGGCGGACCACTGCAGTTCGATCCGCGGCGCCGACAGGATACGGAGTTCATTTTCCTGGCTGCCGATGCACCTTCCGGACGCCTTTTGAAGTCCCAGCTCAAGTTCCATTACTCGGGCGACCTGCCCGTGTACTCGACGTCTTCCATTAACGCGATGGATGGTCGGTCCAATACCGATCTCAACGGCATCATGTTTGCAGATACGCCGTGGATCATCGCGCCGCAAAGCTGGATCGAGGACCTGCCGCCGTTATTCAACGAGTATTGGCCGGGCGAACGGCGACTCGGGCGCCTGCACGCCATGGGCTACGACGCTTACCAGCTCATTGCCGCACTATTCGCAGCCCGTGGCGGCGAAATGCAGGATCTCGACGGCGCCACCGGAAAGCTGTACCTGGGCATTGACGGCCGTATTCACCGCAAGCTTGCGTGGGCGCAGTTCCAGGGCGGTGAAGCGGTCGCGCTTCCCGACATCGAGCCAGCGGGCGGACCCATCCAGGACATCAGCGACGAAGCAGAACTGATATTGCCCGAGGCAGCCGACGAGGAAACGTGGCCCGGGTCGACACGCGAACTTTAGGTGCTACTGGCGAACAGCTCGCGCAGCGTTTCCTGGCGCGCCAGGGACTTGTCTTCGTGGACCGCAACTTTCGTTGCCGCCTGGGCGAGATAGATCTCATTGCGAGGGACAGCAATTGCCTATTGTTTATCGAGGTCCGCTATCGCGGGGTCGGATCTTATTCGCCTGCCGGACCGACGGTTAACGTCGACAAGCAGCGAAAACTGATCCGTACGGCGGCGCTCTATCTCGCAAAACGGCCACAGTATGCCAACTGCGTGATGCGCTTTGATGTCATCGCAATCGATGCTGACGACCAGGGGAAGTGCAAGATCGAGTGGATCAAGGATGCTTTCCGACCCAACGATTCGCGCCTGTGATCAGGCGCTATCTGGCTGTTTACTTGACGAGCTTGAGGTGTGGTCGCGACCGCGGCGAATCCGCTTCCGTATCCCTGATCTTCTGGTCTGCCGTATCGGCATCGTGCGAGAAAATCATGCCCTGCCCGGTTTCCCGGGCATAGATGCCAAGCACCGACTGCATCGGCACCCAAACATCGAACGGAACGCCGGAGAAGCGCGCCCGGAAGCTGACGGCACTGTTGGTCAACTTGAGATTATGGGCAGCCGTATCACTGATGTTCAGGATGATCTTGCCATCCTTGACGTGCTCTCTGGGCACGTTTACTCCATCGACCCGGGCGTCCACGACGATGTGAGGAGTGTGCCCGTTGTCGCCCATCCATTCATGCATGGCGCGGATCAGGTACGGTCTTTTTGAACGGCTTGGGTTGCTCAACTCGGCGCGTCCGGTTTTATTTATCCTGCAAGCTTATCAGAGATTGCGCCTGGGATTTTTTTGATTACATAAAACTGCAAAGGGGCCCGACAGGGCGAATCCCTACAGTCGCATTTCCTGTTCTAATTCTGTCAAGCTCTGTTGGAAACTGCGCCTCGCGAACACCCGCTTCATGTACGCCTCGATAGGAGCCGCCTGGCTGCCGAGCTCGATCCCATATACGGGCAAACGCCAGAGAACCGGGGCAATCGTCGCATCCACGAGCGAGAACTCCTCACTCAGGAAATACGGCTTCGCTGCGAACAACTCTGTGCTCTGCAGGATGCTCTCTCGAAGCAGCTTGCGCGACTTGGTGCCGAGCCGACCATCATTCGTGGACTCGGCCTCTTCCGCCAGCGAATACCAGTCGGTCTCGATGCGGAACAACGCCAGGCGAAACTGCGCTCGCATCACAGGGTCTACCGGCATCAGCGGTGGATGCGGGAAACGCTCGTCGAGGTATTCGATGATGACTCGCGAGTCGTACAAGGTAAGGTCCCGATCCACGAGGGTCGGCACCGTATGGTAGGGGTTGAGATCCATCAGGTCTTCGGGCAGGTCATTGCCCACGACCATCGCGATTTCGATATTGATGTTCTTTTCGGCCAGTACGAGCCGCGTCCGATGACTATGAATATCCGTCGGCCGCGAGAACAATGTCATCACTGAGCGCCTGTTGGCGATTACGGCCATTACTTGACGTCCTTCCAGATTTGCTTCTTGAGCATGACCGCAATCACGAAGAATACGATCAGGTACATGATGACCCAAGTGCCGATCTTGCGGCGGTCGGAACGGATCGGCTCGGCGATATAGGCCAGAAAGTTGACCGTGTCGCGGACAAACTCATCGTAATCTTCCGAATCGAGGCTGCCCTCCGTTACGGGTTCGAAGTGCTGGAAAACGAGGGTCGTCACGTCGCCGTCATGATGTTCCTCGAAGACGGCCGCCTGGTAACCCTGCAGCTCCCAGAGCACGTGCGGCATGCTGGTACCGGCCAGTACCGTGTTGTCCACTCCGGTCGGGCTGTCCGGGTCGAGATAGAAGCTCTTCAGGAAATTGAAGATGTAGTCAGCGCCTTTCGCTCGGGCCATCAACGACATGTCCGGCGGTGCTTGACCGAACCAGCGCGCCGCATCCCCGGCCGGCATTGCGGCGCGGATGGTGTCGAAGGTCTTTTCGGCGTTGAACATCAGGTTATCGATGAGCTCTTCTTCCGACAGTTCGAGGTCCTTGCCAATCGTGTTGAATCGTACGTATTGGGCCGAATGACATCCGGAACAGTAGTTCATGTAATTTCGTGCGCCACGTTGCAGCGATGCGATGTTGCCGGGCTCGATGTCGGCCGGCTCGAGATCGGCGCCCCCGCCTGCAGCAATACCTTCTGCCGCGATAAAAAGTGCGGCTATCGCAGTGACTGTACGCAGCATCTTTGACTCATCCATTCTAGGTCACCCGGTCTGGCACAGGTTTCGTCTTGTCGATACTCGTGTAGTACGGCATCAACAGGAAAAACATGAAATACAGGAACGAGAAAATACGTGCGCCCATGACGTAAATGCCTTCAGCAGGCTGCGTTCCGAGCCAGCCCAGCGTGATGAACGTAACGACAAAAATGCTCAGCGCCGACTTGTACATCCAGCCGCGATAACGAATCGACCTGACGCGACAGCGATCGAGCCATGGCAGGAACAGCGGCAGCACGACGGCAATGGCAAACAGGATAAAGCCCCACAACTTGCTCGGCACAGCGCGCAGAATCGCGTAGTAAGGCGTGTAGTACCAAACCGGCGCAATGTGCTCGGGCGTAGCGGTCATGTTGGCGGGCTCGAAATTGGCGTGTTCGAGGAAGTAGCCGCCCATCTCGGGCGCAAAAAAGACGACGCCGCTAAAGATCATCAGGAACACGATGATGCCGACCAGGTCTTTTGATGTGTGATGCGGGTGGAACGGCACGCCGTCCAGCGGTACACCGTCCGGGCCCTTATGCTCCTTGATCTCGATACCGTCAGGATTGTTCGAACCGACATGATGCAATGCAACGATATGGACGAACACCAGGGCGATCAGCGCCAGTGGCAACACGATCACGTGCAGGGCAAAAAAGCGGTTCAGCGTGATGTCGGAAATCGAATAGTCGCCGCGAATAAACTCGACCAATGCCTCGCCGATGCCGGGAATCGCGCCGAACAGCGAAATGATGACCTGTGCCCCCCAGTAGGACATCTGGCCCCAGGGCAGCAGGTAACCGGCAAATCCTTCGGCCATCAGCACGAAGAAGATCATCATGCCGATGATCCAGATCAGCTCACGCGGTTTCTTGTAGGACCCGTAGAGCATCGCGCGGAACATGTGCAGGTACACGACGATGAAAAAGAACGACGCGCCCGTTGAATGCATGTAGCGAATGAGCCAGCCCCACTCCACATCGCGCATGATGTATTCGACCGATGCGAACGCATCCGCGGCGGCCGGCTTGTAGTTCATCGTCAGGAAGATACCGGTGACGAGCTGAATCACAAGCACCACTGTCGCCAGTACGCCGAAGATGTACCACCAGTTGAAGTTCTTGGATGCGTAGTACTCGGTGGCGTGCGCCTTCATCGTTTCCGTGAACGGGAAACGATCGTCGATCCACTTCATGAAACCGCCCTGAGGCTTGCCGACTTCTGCTTCGATTCTCGCCATTACGCCGCTCCCGTGTCCTGGCCGATCAGGATCAGGTCGTCCCTGACAAACCGATGCGGCGGTACGCGCAGGTTCGTCGGTGCAGGGACACCTTTATAAACGCGTCCGGCCAGGTCGAACTTGGAGCCGTGGCACGGGCAGAAAAACCCGCCGCCCCAGCCTTCGCTCGGCCGAACCTCGAAATCCTCGAGCGGTGCACAACCGAGATGGGTGCAGGAGCCTTCCACGACCAGGTATTCGGGCCTGACCGAGCGCGTTTCGTTCGCCGCATAGTCGGGCTGTTGCTCGGCGACCAGCGAGTCAGGGTCGCGAAGCTCGCTGTTGTCAGGAAATCGGGACAGCATGCCTTCGTCGCGCCGCAGCACGAATACCAGGCGGCCGCGCCACAGCACGCGTACCATCTCGCCCGGCTGTATCGATCCCAGTGGCACTTCGACCGGCGCGCCGAGCGCCTGTGCCCTGGCGCTGGGCTTCAGCGACGAGAGAAAGGGAATCGTAGCGGCACCGATACCGACGGCGCCGGTGACAGCGGTTGCTACGGCTAGAAAATGACGTCTGTTGCGATCTATACGATCAACGTCGTCCTCGTTCATCAGGCACTCCCATACGCCCGGCTGAAAAAAGGGTTGCGATTAGGCCTTCTTGTCAGCGCGTTTATTATGCTTGTATCGATACTTGTGGATTTGCAGCAAGCCCGGTTTGGCGTCAGGATGACGGCTGACCCGGACCTTGGTGCGTAACAGGCGCGCATTATACACGCGGCGCATCTGGATTGGCTAGCCGAGTCGCCAATGCCACTGTTTATTAAGGAAATTTAGTTTGGCCGGCGTAAAATCAGCTCTGCTGTTCGTTGCACAGTCGATCGTCGTTGGACTGGCGGTCGCCTTCCTGGTCGTGCTCGTGCGACCGGACCTGCTACCAATCGTGAGCCTGGCTGGCAGCGGCGCCCCGGCAAGTTATGCCGACGCCATCGAAATCAGCGCGCCGTCGGTCGCGAGTGTCCACACCAAGAGGCTGGTCGAATATCGGTCCCGTTCCGACGAGGTCCCGCGCTTCCGTGTCGAGCAGGCCGTCGGGTCGGCCGTGGTGATCGACCCGGAGGGATACCTTGTCACGAATTTCCATGTCATCGCCGAAGCCACCGAAACCCGGGTGCAGTTCTCGGATGGCCGGTTCGCAATTCCCGAAATAGTCGGTGTGGATGCCGAGACCGACCTTGCTCTGCTCAAGGTCGACCTCGGCATGTTGCCGGCCATACCTTTTGGCAGTTCGTCACGACTGCGAATCGGAGACGTCGTCCTCGCGATCGGCAATCCTGTCGGCCTGGCGTCGTCCGTGACACAGGGCATCGTCAGCGCCACGGGGCGCAGTCAGCTGCAAAACCTGACGACCTTCCAGGACTTCATTCAGACAGACGCCGCCATCAATGCCGGCAACTCGGGCGGAGCACTGGTCAATGTCAATGGCGAACTTATCGGCATCAACACAGCCATCCTGGCGGACGATATCGACACCGAGGGAATCGGGTTTGCTATTCCCGTCGACCTCGTTCGGGGCGTTGTCGACGAGATCAAGCGACACGGAAAAGTCATTCGCGGCTATCTCGGCTTGCAGCCGGATGACATGACTCGCGCCGAGCGGGAAGCACACGGTATTGAAGGTAATGTCGGCATCTTGCTCAGCATCGTGTTTGACGGCAGCCCGGCGGCCGGCGCCGGATTGCGAGAGGGCGATGTGATCATTGCCATCAATGGCGAGCCCATTGTGTCGCAACGCCAGGCCCAGCTGCTGGTTGCAGGAACGAGCCCGGGCGACCAGGTGGAGGTGGTCGGCATTCGCGACGGTCAGCGGTTCACGACGACAGTAATTGCAACCGAAAGGTCCGGATATATGAACTGATCCGGCACCGGATCAGCGCGGCCAGTTCGGAACGCGACGAATCCTGGCGCCGAGCTGGCGCAACTTCTCTTCGATTCGCTCGTAGCCGCGATCCACGTGATAGATGCGATCGACGAGCGTCTCGCCGTCTGCCGACAAGGCGGCAAGCACCAGGCTGGCTGACGCACGCAGGTCCGTCGCCATCACGGGGGCTGCTGCAAGCCGCTCGATGCCGGTGCAGATCGCCGTGTTGCCTTCGAGCTTGATGTCGGCGCCCATGCGTTGCAGCTCGAGCACATGCTGGAATCGATTTTCGAAAACGGTTTCGGTAATCGTCCCTACGCCGTCGGCGATCGCGTTCATCGCGCAGAACTGCGCCTGCATGTCCGTCGGAAATGCGGGATAAGGCGCTGTATGAATGTCGACCGCGCGCGGGCGGTTGCCGTGCATATTGATGTCGATCCAGTCCTCACCTGCAGTGATATCCGCGCCCGCCTCGCCCAGCTTGATCAGAACCGCCTCGAGCGTTCCTGGCGCCGTGTTCTCGATCCTGATATGTCCGCCGGTCATCGCTGCAGAGACCAGGTATGTACCTGTCTCAATCCGGTCGGGAAGAACCATATAGTCAGTGCCACCAAGCTCTTCGACGCCCTGTACCTTGATAGTCCCCGTCCCTGCGCCCTCGATTTTTGCCCCCATCCCGATCAGGAAATTGGCGAGATCGGCGACTTCGGGCTCGCGCGCTGCGTTCTCGAGCACCGTTTCGCCATCGGCCAGCACCGCTGCCATGAGCAGATTCTCCGTGCCGGTGACTGTCACGGTATCGAAAATGATGTGGGCCCCCTCGAGACGCCTGGCCCGCGCCTTTATGAAACCGTTCTCGACCGTGACGTCGGCCCCCATCGCCTGGAGCCCGGCAACGTGAAGGTTGACTGGCCTGGCGCCGATCGCGCATCCGCCCGGTAAGGAAACGTCCGCCTCGCCGAAGCGGGCGACTAGCGGGCCGAGCACCAGTATAGAGGCGCGCATCGTCTTGACGAGTTCGTAAGGCGCTTGCCTGCGACTGACATCGCTTGCATCAATTTCGACGTTTAACTGCTCATCGACGGTGATCTGGACGCCCATCATCTGCAACAGTGACAGGGTTGTGGTGACGTCCTTGAGATGGGGAACGTTGCGCACGATCACCGGCTCAGTGGCGAGCAGCGTGCCGGCAAGAATCGGCAGCGCAGCATTCTTGGCGCCCGATATCGTCACCTTGCCACTGAGGCGGGCGCCGCCTTCGATCAAGAGCTTATCCAAGCGGATTACCCGCCTGCGCCTGCAGTTCCGCAGGCGTCATGGCCCGAATCGATAGTGCGTGAATTTCGTTGCCGACCAGTGATCCAAGACACTTGTATACAAGCTGGTGGCGTGCAAGTGGCCGCTTGCCTTCAAACTCGGTCGCGACGACAAGCGCCTCGAAATGTGCGCCATCACCGACGACCTTGACCGTCGCATTATCGAATCCCGCCTCAATCAGCTTGCCAATCTCGTCTGGGTCCATAGTTCTCTTGTCCGTTCGTTCGGGGCGCGCAGTGTACCGGGAATGCCGACGGCTTCCCAATGCGCGACGCTGATTGTGTATGATAGCCGACCCGAACTGGCACACCACGCCAACGATTATGTTTGAAGCGCTTTTCGCAGATTTTCTCCTGGTCACTGGCGGCTTGGTCTTGCTGATTTGGGGCGCGGATCGCTTTGTCCATGGCGCTGCTGCGACTGCCCGCAACCTCGGGGTGCAGCCCCTGATGATCGGCCTGACGATCGTCGCTTTTGCGACGTCTGCACCCGAAATACTCGTTTCCATCGACGCGTCGGTCCGCGGTCAGCCAGGTCTTGCCTATGGCAATGCAATCGGATCCAACATCGTTAATATCGGCCTCGTACTCGGTGCGGTCGCACTGATTCGGCCGATCCAGCTTCGCTCGGCGACGCTGCGCCGGGAAATGCCCGCCCTGCTGGCCGTGTCCCTGCTGACGGTATCGTTATTTCTCGACTCCTACCTGAGTCGCGTCGACGGTGTCGTGATGTTGACGGGCCTGATCATCGTGATGATCTGGCTTGCCCGCCTTGGCATGCGCTCGGCGCCCACAGACCCCATCGCCCAGGACTACGAGGCCGAGATACCGACAGACGTTTCGATGACAAGGGCGCTATTCTGGCTGTTGGTTGGACTCGGCACGCTGTTGCTCGGAGCGCATCTGCTGGTCGAGGGCTCGCTCAATATTGCGCGCACCCTGGGCGTCAGCGAAGTCGTGATCGGCATTCTGCTGGTCGCGCTCGGCACGAGCCTGCCGGAACTGGCGGTATCGCTCGTCAGCGCCCTGAAAGGCGAATACGGACTCGCCATCGGCAATATCGTCGGCTCCAACATCTTCAACCTGCTTGCCGTTGTCGGCGTCGCGGCAACCATTGCACCTTCGCCAATGGCGCCGACGGTCCTGTCGCTGCACATCTTCGTCATGGTCGCCTTCACACTCGTATTATTCGCGATGACCTATGACTACGACGGCAAGGCTGAATTGTCTCGAATCGAGGGCGCAGCCCTGCTGATCGCCTTTATCGCTTACGATACCTACGTGGTGATGCAAAACGTTAGAATGGTCGAATAAAAGGGGACGAGAAGGGCCTTATATGCCGCTCGAGCTGACATCCGACGAATTACTTGCGCTCGCCGCGAAAGTCCTTGATATCGAGTCCCGGGCCGTCGAGGCGCTGCGCGATCGCCTCGATAACGACTTTGCCGCCGCCTGCAAACTCTGCCTTGAAACACCGGGTCGCGTGGTCGTGACCGGCATGGGCAAATCCGGCCATATTGGCCACAAGATCGCCGCGACACTTGCGAGCACCGGTACGCCCGCGTTCTTCATGCACCCGGGCGAGGCGAGTCACGGCGACCTCGGCATGATTACAGGCCACGACGTGCTGCTGGCCGTGTCCTACTCGGGCGAAACCGACGAGGTATTGACCATATTGCCGCTCGTCAAGCGCATGGGCGCCCGACTCCTGTCGCTAACCGGCAATCCGAAGTCCACGCTTGCCAAGGCCGCCGATGTGCATCTGGACGTGAGCGTCAGCGAAGAAGCCTGCCCGCTGAACCTGGCGCCGACGGCCAGCACCACGGCGACGCTGGCCATGGGCGACGCATTGGCCGTTGCTCTTCTCGAGTTACGCGGGTTCACGGCCGAGGACTTCGCAATGTCGCACCCGAGTGGCAGCCTCGGCAAGCGCCTGTTGCTGCGTGTTCAGGACGTGATGCGCACCGGCGATGAAATTCCGAAGGTGACACCGGACGTCGTCCTCGGCGACGGCCTTATCGAGATGTCGCAGAAAGGGCTGGGCATGACAGCCATTGTCGATGCGAATGATCGTATTCTCGGTATCTTTACCGACGGCGACCTGCGCCGCGCGCTGGATGCCGGCGTCGACGTCCGCCGCACAACGATGCAGGACGTGATGCATGAGAAGTGCAAGACGATTTCTGCAGATCATCTTGCGGTTGAAGCGGTGCACCTGATGGAAGAGAACAAGATCACCGGGCTTCTGGTCACCGATGACGACCTGCGCATCGTCGGCGCTCTCAATGTTCATGACCTGTTCCGCGCGGGGATCATGTGAGCAGCGACAACGTATCCCTCGAACAGGTTCGCGTCGTTGCCTTCGATGTGGACGGTGTTTTTACCGACGGGCGCTTTTACCTGTCGAACGATGGTATCGAATCAAAGTCATTCAACACCCAGGACGGTTTCGGCGTTCGCCAGCTGATTAACGCCGGAATTGAAGTCGCTGTAATTAGCGGCCGTCAATCCACAGCGGTCGAACATCGCATGGCTGAGCTCGGTGTCCGGCACGTCATCCAGGGATGCAGGGACAAGGTCGCCGCTCTCGACGATCTTTGTGCTTCTTTGCAAGTCACGGCCGCGCAGTGCGCCTATGTCGGTGACGATATTCCCGACCTTCCGCTCCTCAAAGCAGTTGGATATTCGATTGCCGTCGCGAATGCGGTCCCCGAAATCAAGGAGCAGTGCGACTATACGACCTCCGCGCGCGGCGGTTTCGGCGCCGTACGGGAAATCTGCGAACTGATTCTCAAGGCGAGTGCCGGCTGATGATGACGACAAGGGAAGTCCTGACGATCGGCGTCCTGGCTGCGGGCGTGATCGCCAGTTGGTATCTGGGTCAGCCGCAGACCGATGAAGAGATCGTTACCCCGACGCTCGGTGCCGGCCATCGCGGTTACTATCTCAAGTCCGCCCGCATCCTTGGTACCGGACCCGAGGGCGAGTTGCTGTACGAACTGGTGGCGCGCGAGGCCGAACAAGTGGGCGAAAGCCGGGTCTCATTCACTGATGTTCACCTCAATTACTCCCCGCAGAGCGATGTGCCCTGGACGGTCGATGCCGACATGGCAACCATCTTTGCGGACGAAAAGCGGGTCTTGCTGGAAGGTCATGTGCGAGCGATCAGCACACAAGGATTCTCCGGCAACGATACCGAGATACGAACGCAATACCTCGAGATATACCCGGATGACTTCCTGGCGGAGACGGATGAGCGCGTGCAAATCCGCATCGGCGCCCGCAGTCTTACAGCGACTGGCATGCTAGCATCGCTCAAAGACAACCAGGTAAAACTCAAATCGAACGTGCACGGCAAGTTTGCCCCGTAAGGATGCGTCGAAAACGATGAGTGCCCGTATTCTGCTTTCACTGCTGTTCGTAACTGGCCTCGTGGCGGCACAGACCAGCGACTTACGACTGCCGATCACGCTCTCTGCGGATTCCACTGACTACGACGGCAAGAGTGCGATGATGATGTTCCAGGGACTGCGGCTGTCGCAAGGTACGACCAATATCGAAGCAAATGAAGGACGTGCCAGTAAGATCGATTTTGAAGACAGCATCTGGCACTTCAACGGCAATGTTGTGATCGATGTTGACGCCGGCCATATCGAGAGTGATTCTGCCGAGCTGCACTTTACCGATACGCAATTGCAGCTTGCTATCATCGAAGGCTCGCCGGCCACGTTCGAATTCACGCGACCGGAGGCCGAGGAAACAACGTATGCCGAGGCAGGCCGGCTACGCTACGATCTCGACGCCGGAACCGTGGAATTCTCCGATAATGCCGTCATCACCGAAGCCGGCAACCAGATCTCGTCGAGTTACCTGATGTACAACATCGCCGAGCAGCGAATCAGCGCCCAGTCGGCGGGTCCCGGCGACGAGAAGGTCAAGATTACGGTGATTCCCGAAGTGGCCGAGGAACAGCTCCCGTCAGCAGAGGATCTCGACGTCGAGGAGCAACTCCCCCTGAGGGAAGAGCTCCGATGAGCATCCTGAGCGCGCAGGAAATTTCGAAAAGCTTCAAACTCCGCAAAGTCGTCAACGACCTGTCATTGGAGATCACGAGTGGCGAGGTCGTCGGGCTGCTCGGCCCGAATGGTGCCGGCAAGACAACGGCGTTCTATATGATCGTCGGCCTGATTTCGGCTGATAGCGGACAAATACTGCTTGACGGACAGGACCTGACCGCACAGCCGATGCACAGACGTGCCAAGCGCGGGCTCGGCTACCTGCCGCAGGAAGCGTCGATTTTTCGCAAGCTGACCGTCGAGCAGAATATCCTCGCAATTCTCGAGAATCGCGACGACCTCGACCGGGCCGGACGCGAAGAAGAACTTGAAAAGTTACTGGACGAATTGCATGTCGGTCACGTGCGGACGAGCCTCGGAATCAGCCTGTCAGGCGGTGAGCGTCGGCGCGTTGAAATCGCCCGCGCCCTCGCCGCCAATCCCAAGTTCGTTCTTCTCGATGAACCGTTTGCGGGTGTCGACCCGATATCGGTCCTCGATATCCAACGCATAATCAAGCACTTGTGCGAACGTGAGATCGGTGTGCTGATTACTGACCATAATGTCCGGGAAACGCTCGGAATTTGCGGCAGAGCCTATATACTGAGTGATGGCAGCCTGATCGCCTCGGGCTCGCCACAGGAGATTCTGGAAAACCACCATGTCCGAGAAGTGTATCTCGGACAGGAGTTCAAACTCTGAGGCAAACTGGGCATATCGAACTCAGGCAGGCGTACAGGGCGCCCCGTTCCAGCTGATGCTTAAACCCTCATTGCAACTCAAACTCGGCCAGTCATTGACCATGACGCCGCAGTTGCAGCAGGCCATTCGCCTGTTGCAATTGCCGGTCCTCGATCTCAATGCCCAGATTCAGGACGCGCTCGAAGAAAACATCATGCTCGAGGTGGAAGACCTGCCCGACGTGCCGCAGACGAGTGCCGAGACGACGGCGGAAGTCGAGGCAATCCGTGCCGAGGATATGTGGCAACAGCGCTCCGCGGAGCGTTTGCACGACAGCGGCTGGAATGGCGAGGGCCGCCCGTTCAACGACTTCGCCGACCAGTCGGGTCAGACTTTGAGAGAGCACCTGCTATGGCAGCTCGAGATGGAGCACTTCACGCCCCGCCAGGCGGTCATTGGTGAGGCTATCGTCGACTCGATCAACGATGACGGTTACCTCGAGACGGATCTCGAGGAGATTGTCGGCGGCCTCGATGCCGAGTCCGGTTTCACGATGGACGAGGTGCAGGAATCGCTCAGACTCGTCCAGCGGCTTGATCCGGCGGGCGTAGGCGCGCGTTCTATTTCCGAATGCATCATTCTGCAATTGAGTCAGCTCGACGAAGCAACCCCGGGGCTCGAGCTTGCGGTCAAGCTGGCGTCGAATCACCTCGATCTGATCGCGAGCCAGAGTTTGGGCGCGCTGCGCCGGGACCTGCGTACGACAGAAGAAGAGCTCCACGATGCTCTCGCCCTGATCAAGGGCTGTAATCCGAAGCCGGGCCTCGCGGTCAGCCCGGCTGCTGCAGAATATGTCATTCCTGACGTCTTCGTCCGCAAGGTCGACGACCGCTGGATCGTTGAGATCAGCCCGACCGGTGTGCCGCGCCTGTCGGTCAACCAGCAGTACGCGAGACTGCTGCGCGGCAGTGGCGACCATGCCGTGCTGCGATCGCAGTTACAGGAGGCGCGGTGGCTTATACGCAGCCTCGAGATTCGCAATGAGACGCTGCTCAAGGTCGCGACTTGTATTGTGAGCCGCCAGACCGCATTTCTTGATCATGGTGATGAGGCAATGAAGCCGATGATCCTCCGCGACGTCGCTGAGGAAATCGGCATGCACGAGTCCACGATTTCGCGCGTCACGACGAATAAATACATGCATACGCCGCGCGGTGTGTTCGAATTCAAGTATTTCTTCTCGTCACACCTGTCCTCTGCGGATGGCGAGGATCAGTCATCAACATCGGTACGCGCCAAGATTCGCAAGTTGATAGGTGCCGAGAACCCGGGCAAACCGCTGAGCGACAGCAAGATCGCCAATTTGCTGAGTGAAGAAGGAATAAATGTTGCCAGACGAACGGTCGCGAAGTACCGTGAAGCCATGAGCATCCCATCGTCGAGCGAACGAAGAAAACGTTCGGCGTGATAGACGATACGTGACTCAAATTACAGAAGGAGGCCCACGTTAAACGTAATCTGACCCCGAAGAATCAGAAGTACTGGAGAAAACTATGCAACTCAATGTTTCAGGCCACCACATCGAAGTTACCGATGCACTAAGAGGATATGTCGAATCGAAGATTGAGAAAATCGAGAGGCACTTTGATCTCGTTTCGGATGTGGACTGTGTCCTCACGGTCGAGAAACTGCGCCACAAGGCGGAAGCCAGGGTTAATGTGAACGGTGGAACGATTTATGCCGACAACACCGAGGAAGACATGTACGCGGCCATTGACGGACTTGTGGACAAGTTGGAGCGACGGGTAAGAAAATACAAGGAAAAGCTCGTTGACCACCGCGCCAGGGAAGCTCACAGGATCAACCGCTAACCCCAGATCAGGCCCGCGCGGCTGAGCTGCCGTGCGGGCCATTAACATACCAAGCTCAATGTTGCTCGAAGACATCATCAAGCCGGACAGTGCCTTGTGCAACGCAAATGCGCGTAGCAAGAAACACTGCCTCGAAATTCTTAGCGAACTGCTCGTCCGGTCGCGCCCCGAAATCGCGAGCGAAGACATATTCTCAAGCCTCATCGAACGCGAGCGACTCGGTTGTACCAGTCTCGAAGAGGGTGTCGCATTTCCTCATTGCCGCGTCGAGGGACTCGATTCGAGTGTCGGCGCGCTTATGAAACTCAGTGAGCCTGTCGAATTTGATGCCCCGGACGGTGAAGCGGTCGATCTCGTGTTCGGCCTCATGGTCCCTGCCGAGATCGCGGAAGAGGATCAGGCCAACATCCGCGATATCGCGACTATGCTCGGCGACGCTGATTTGCGCGCACGGCTTCGTGAAACGACGTCCAGTAACGAGCTGTACGAAACATTATGCGACTGATCGTCGTCAGCGGACTGTCCGGATCAGGCAAGTCCGTTGCCCTTCATGTTCTCGAAGACCTCGGCTACTACTGTATTGACAATCTTCCGGCAGGGCTGATCAAGTCGGTCGTCGATGACGTACGTTCCCAGGGTGACGATTCTGTAAAGCAAATGGCGGTTGGTGTCGATGCCCGCAATCGGCGCGAAGACCTCGAGTCTCTGCCCGAACTCATCGAGGAACTCAGGCAATATGACGTTTATCCGGAGTTGTTGTTCCTGCAATCGAGCGACGACGTATTACTGAAGCGCTACAGCGAATCGCGCCGCCGGCACCCGCTGGCAGAGCAGGGAACGGCCCTGCGGGCCGCCATTGCCAATGAGCGTGATCTCCTTTCGCCTGTCGTCAACGAGGCCGATCTGATCATCGATACGTCGCGAACCAGCATCTACGAACTCGCCGACACCATCCGCGAGCGCATTGATCGACGCAAGGTCCACTCGCTCTCCGTCCTCATCGAATCGTTCGGGTTCAAAACCGGCATTCCGGCTGACGCCGATTTCGTATTCGACATGCGCTGTCTGCCGAATCCATACTGGACGCTGGAACTCAGGGGTCTCACAGGCCAGGACAAGGAGGTCTCGGAATTTCTCGACGCACAGGAGCCGTTCATCCGTATGTATGAAGACATTCTGAGATTCCTGCAACGCTGGATTCCCGAATACAACAGTGTTCATCGCGGCTATCTGACCGTCGCCATTGGTTGCACTGGCGGCCAGCACCGTTCCGTATACATGACCGAAAAACTCGCGCAGGCGCTTCGCGAGATTCACGACCCGATACTGATCCGCCACAGTGGCCTCGGGAGCCATACGATCAGCAACGCCTAGACCCGCTATTACTTGACCTGCCGGCAGGCGCTTGGCTGCCGATTTCAGTACACTGTGCCCGCCATGGAGACCACCGAGCACAAGCAGTCCAGCCTCAGGTTGTTGCGCGAACAGCTCGACAGCGGAGCCATGCGTTCGGCTCGCGTCATGGTGCACAGCCTTCATCCGGCCGAGATCGCCCACTTGCTCGAATCAATGCCGCAGCAGGAACGCGCGATCCTATGGGAAATGGTCGATCCCGACGACGAGGGTGATGTGCTTGTCGAGGTTTCGGACGAGGTTCGCGATGGTCTGATCGAGGGCATGCAGACCGATGAGCTGCTGGCAGCCCTCGCAGGCATGGAACTCGACGATCTCGCCGACCTGCTCATCGACCTTCCCGAGACAGTAACGCAGCAGGTGCTGCAGTCGCTCGACGATCAGGACGAGGAGAGGCTGCGCCAGGTCCTTGCCTACGACGAGGACAGTGCCGGCGGCCTGATGAATGTGGACATCGTGACGGTACGCCCTGATGTCACACTCGAGGTCGTTTGCCGGTACCTGCGCGCCCGCGGTGAGATGTCTGACGGCACCGACTCTATCTTTGTTGTAGACCGTGACAACCGATATGTCGGATCGCTATACCTTTCCCGGCTTCTGACTGGCGATGACGACACGTTGGTTTCGAACGTGATGTCCACCGAGACCCAACCGATACCGGCACACACGCCGTCCACAGAAGTTGTCTGGGAATTCGAGCACCGTGATCTCCTGTCGGCGCCGGTCGTTGATGACGACTACCGCGTGGTCGGCCGAATCACGGTCGACGACGTCGTCGACGTCATTCGCGACGAAGCCGAACACTCGTTGATGAGCGCCGCGGGCCTGGACGAAGAAGACGACATGTTCGCGCCAGTCGTCAAGAGTGCAACGCGGCGTGCCCTTTGGCTCGGCGTCAACCTCTGCACCGCCTTTCTGGCGGCGGCGGTAGTCGATATTTTCCAGACGACCGTTGACAAGATCGTGCTACTCGCCGTGCTGATGCCCGTCGTACCCAGCATGGGCGGCGTTGCGGGTAGCCAGTCGCTGACGATCATCACGCGCGCCATTGCCCTTGGTCAGATTGACAAGACCAATGCACAGCGCATCTTGCGCAAGGAACTGTTGGTAGGCCTGCTCAATGGCTTCGGCTGGGCAATTGTCGTCGCCACGTTCACTTACCTCTGGTTCGGCGACTGGCGTATCGGCGGAGTCATCGGAGCTGCGATGATCATCAACCTGTTCGTCGCCGCTCTCGCCGGATTCGTGATACCGCTGTCGCTGAAACGTATGAACATCGACCCGGCACTCGCCGGCGGCGTCGTCCTCACAACCGTGACAGATGTCATCGGCTATATGGCCTTCCTGGGACTCGGCGCCGCCCTGCTACTCTGACCAGCCATTGTGGGCCGCGCTCCGGTAGGTCTTTGGCTTCATGGCTCGCTTCGCTGCGCTTTACTTCCGCCAAAGACCTCCCCGCGCACGGGCCAATAGCGCTCAATCAGAATGGAACGCGCTGAGGTCTTTCTTGATCCACGACGGGGCAAACAGACGAGGGACGTCGGCGCCGCTAATGAAGTCAAGCAATTGCTCCCTGACCTTCATTGCGTCGTTGTAACCAAGTTGGATCAATTCTCGCGTGTACTCCCTTTCGAACATCAGGAAGCTGAGCAGCCGGTTCTCGCCCGGCCCACGTCCACCAACGCCACGCAACAGTCCACGAAGAGCGAACGGCAGCCGCTTGCGGTACTTGTGCGCGATGACGCGCAGATCCTGGCTGGGCACGATCAGCATCGTGTCAATGGCGCGCATTCGTCGTAGCGATCCGCTCCGATGTTCGGGCGCGACCGAATCGATAAGCTGGTTGATTCGGGTCATTCGCTCGAGATCCGAGTAGAGCCCATCCATGAACAGCGTATCGAGCATGTAGCCTGCAATCTGCGCGAAACTCGGGGATTCGGGGGGCTTTGACAGATCGCTGATTTTGTCTGCCGTTTCATCGCGAATGCCGACAACCAGAATACGGTCAGCACCGAGATGAATTGCGGGGCTCAGCGGCGTCGCCTGCCGCATGGCCCCATCGCCAAAATAACTGTTACCGATCCGCTGCGGCGGAAAGATCATCGGGACAGCAATACTCGCCATCAGGTGGTCGAGATGCAGATTGCCCTTGATGCCAACGCGTCGAGTCCGCGACCATCCTTTGTGGCCCGGGGCACCCTGGAAAAAAGACGTCGATCGCGCTGTCGCATAACTCGCTGCAGTGACGGCCACAGCGTCAAGCCAACCACATTTAATCGCGTCGTCGATACGAGGAAAGCGGATATTGCGGCTCAGCAGTGCACGCAAGGGCGCGTTGTTGAGCAGGGATTTGGGTGTGCCGACAAGGAAACCGCCGAGGACGATAGCGGTGAGCCAGTGCAGACTGCTCTTGAGCATTGTCCAGTTGTCGGTTCGAAAGACATGCTCGCAGCGGAAGTTGCTCCACACGCGGTCGAGCTCTGCGACTGCTACCCGAAAGCGTCGCGCCTTGCTCGCCAGCACGACCGAGTTGATGGCTCCGGCCGACGTGCCACTCAGCACGTCGAACGGATTGGGAGTTCCCTTGGGAACAATCTCCGCGACGGCTTTGAGCACGCCCACCTGGAAAGCGCCACGCGCTCCGCCACCAGGGAGCACCAGCGCTGTCACAGGCTTTTTTGAGCTGGCATTGCCCATGCTGTACCGACCTGCATATTCCGAATCACGATTTATCGAAAAGTATTATAGTGGCGGCTGGAGGACGAGCTGTATGAAACACATCCCAATATTCGTGTTGTCATTTCTTTTCCCGGGCTTGATGGCCAATGCCGCCGACCAGGTCGCCGTTGGCGAGATGGCGCCCGAGTTCGAGCTTTCCGACCAGGACGGGCAATTGCACTCGCTCGAGGACTACCGTGACCAATGGGTCGTGCTCTATTTCTATCCGAAAGACGAGACGCCCGGATGCATTACCGAAGCCTGTGAGTTTCGGGACAACATCTTCGCGTTCAAGCGGATTAATGCTCAAATCCTCGGTGTGAGCCTGGATGACGTCGAGTCCCACCAAAAATTTGCCGAAAAATATAGCCTGCCGTTCCCTCTGCTCGCGGATCCCGAAGGTCAGGCAGCCGAGACCTATGGTGTAAAGACCAAGATGTTTGGTATGACGGTTGCAAAGCGGCAGACATTCCTGATCGATCCGCAGGGCGTTATTGCCAAGCACTATGAAAAGGTAAGTCCGGCCGAGCATTCAATGGAAGTTCTCGCCGACCTCAAGGAACTGGGTGCCATCGAATCTCCTGAATAGCGGATCCGCTGCTTTCAGTGCAGGGCCCTGATGCCCTGATCGAGACCCGCAATTGTCAGCGGATACATTCGATCGTCCATGATTTCCCGCGTCAGTTTGACCGACGGCGTGTAGTCCCAGCGATGTTGCGGTTCAGGATTGAGCCAGATCGACTTCGGATAAGTGTTCAGCAAGCGTTTGATCCACACTGCGCCGGGCTCTTCGTTCCAGTGCTCGACGCTGCCTCCTGCATACACGATTTCGTAGGGACTCATCGTGGCGTCGCCGACGAAGATAAGCTTGTAGTCCGAGCTGTATTTATGGGTGATGTCGAGCGTGGAAATACGCTCTGTGTGCCGGCGCCGATTGTCCTTCCAGAGGCTCTCGTAGATGAAATTGTGAAAGTAGAAGTATTCGAGGTGCTTGAACTCGCTGCGCGATGCCGAGAACAGCTCTTCGCAAACGCGCACGTGATCATCCATTGAGCCGCCGATATCCAGGCACAGGAGGACTTTCACGGCGTTGTGCCGCTCGGGCACCATCCGAATGTCGAGCAGCCCGGCATTGCGCGCAGTTTTGTCGATCGTATCTTCGAGATCCAGCTCGTCGGCGGCCCCTTCGCGCGCAAACTTGCGCAGGCGCCTCAGCGCGACCTTGATGTTTCTTGTGCCGAGTTCGACGGAATCGTCGAGATTGCGATACTCGCGCCGGTCCCAGACTTTGACGGCACTGCGATTCCTGGAGCCCTGTTGACCGATGCGCACACCTTCCGGATTGAAACCGTATGCCCCGAACGGCGAGGTCCCCGCAGTGCCGATCCACTTGTTACCGCCCTCGTGCCGGTCGTCCTGCTCCTCCAGTCGTTCCCGCAGCGCCTTCATCAGCTCCTCGAAACCACCGAGTGCTTCGATTTCTGCCCTTTCCTCCTCGCTCAGCATCAACTCGGCCTGGCGTTGCAGCCACTCTTGCGGGATGTCGACAAATAAGTCCCGGAAGTTGTCTTCGGCGCCCTTGAAGTAGGCCCCGAATATCCGATCGAAGAGGTCGAGTTTGGACTCATCCTTCACGAGGCAGGCACGGGCCAGATAGTAGAAGTCGTCAACACTCTGACCGGCCACGTCTTTCTTCATGGCCTCGAGCAGGGTCAGTAGCTCGGTGATCGACGTACTCATCCCGCCCTCACGAAGCATGTAAAAGAACGGAATCAGCATGACAGTCTGCTGCTAGCGGGAGGAGCCAGCCCTCCGATCCAGGAATACCAGCTGCTCGAAGAGGTGCACGTCCTGCTCGTTTTTGAGTAAGGCGCCATACAGCGGAGGTATGGCCTTGCGTGAATCATCGGCCCGTAACGCCTCGGGCGGAATATCTTCTGCCAATAACAGCTTTATCCAGTCAAGTAACTCGGATGTAGAGGGTTTCTTCTTCAGGCCTGGAACATCGCGCACTTTAAAGAAAGCGTTCAGTGCCTCCCTGAGCAGATTCTTCTTCAGCTTGGGAAAGTGAACGTTGACGATCTTTTCCATCGTCTTGTGGTCCGGGAACTTGATGTAATGAAAAAAGCAGCGCCGCAGGAATGCGTCGGGCAATTCCTTTTCATTGTTGCTCGTGATGACGATGATTGGTCGATGCGATGCCTTTACGAGCTGCTGCGTTTCATAAACAAAGAATTCCATGCGATCAAGCTCGCGCAACAGATCGTTCGGAAATTCGATATCAGCCTTGTCGACTTCGTCGATCAGGAGAACGGGCTGCTCGTCGGACTCGAATGCTTCCCAGATCTTGCCACGCACGATGTAGTTGGAAATATCATGAACACGATCATCACCGAGCTGGGAATCACGCAGGCGCGCAACTGCGTCATACTCATACAAGCCCTGTTGCGCCTTCGTTGTGGACTTGATATGCCACTCATAGAGTGGCTTGCCCAGCGAGTTTGCCACCTCGATGGCCAGCTGGGTCTTGCCGGTGCCGGGCTCGCCTTTGACGAGTATCGGCCGCTCGAGCGTGACGGCCGCGTTGACCGCCATCATCAGATCGTCGGTCGCAACGTAGGTGCTCGTACTTGTGAACCTGCTTTGAGCCATCGCAGTATCTTACCGCTATTTGTCCGGCATCAGCAGCAGCTTATGTCGCGTCTCGCCAGGCAGAAAAGGGCTGGGCGTGCCGCGAACCCAGTCATCGTGCCCCTTGCCGTAGAAATCCGACAACGGGTGGCCGCTCTGGCCCGTTGGCATGTGCATGATACCGTTAGCCTCATCCCCTGGCGCGACCGAGAAGCGCTGCGATGCGCCAAACGTCCGGCCCTGGGCGCGCGGCAAATCGACGTCTCCTGCCAGCGGTTCGGCCGGCATGTTCAGGAACCCCCCGAGAATCGGCAAAGCTCCGCTGAGCGGATGCCGGATGCTGGCCATATTTCTCTCACCCCAGGTTCTGTCGGCAAGGGCGTCGCCGTAGTTGACCTCGAAGTAGCGAATACTCGAGCGAACAGCATCGACGAACAGTTCGTGCCAGTCGTCATAGCGGCCGGGCAACAGGTGTTCAGGCCGCTCGGAGACCAGCGTCCATAACGGGCCTTCGAACTGATTGCTCAGTCGCAGATCGACATCTTCGCCGTACTCGGCACGTGCCGGCGCGGTTAGCGCATGAAACAAGCGTGACTGGACCTCGAGCCTGAATGACCTGACGAGCCGGTAACCGACCGATTCGGGCACAGCGCGCGGTATCCAGTCCTCGACCAGCCGCCGGTACTCCCCGAGCCGGGCATCCCCGGCCACGTCATCGCCAGCGACCTCGTCGAGCAGCAAGTCGCGCCAGCGGCTCAGGAACAGCGCGCGGTCGTCGATCTGTATCGCGAGCATGTCATTGGCGCCAAATCGATCCTTCTGCATCAGGGCATCGCGGATCTGCCTCGCGCGGGCACCGAGATCATAGCCGCTGTCACCGATGATGCGGAGCGCCTCACCATCGGCAACCCGGGCATTGGCCGTCCAGATGCGGCCGTTTTCGGGGTTCACGATGCGCGGCACCTGCGCGGGATCGAGCCAGCCCGACCATCCGGCGCCATCACTCCAGTCGGCCGGCAAAGTTGGTTCATAACCGGTCCTGACGGGGATTCGGCCGGCAATGGTCCAGCCGACGTTTCCGGCGTCATCACCAACCACGAAATTCTGCGGCGGACCCCCCATCGCATTCGCGATATCGAGCGCCTCTTCCACCGAGGCGGCAGTCTCGAGCCCGGCCAGGTTCAGGTTGAGCGCTTCAATGTCGTGAGCGATCCAGCGAATTGCAATTTCACCATCGGGGTAGTCGACGTCATCGTGCACAGGCCCCCATATCGTCTCGCGCACGACGAGCTCGATAGACTCACCGCCCCTGACGTCGATTCGTTCGATGATCTCGTCAAACGGCAGATCCGCGCCGCCGCTACGGTAGGTGTTCGGGCGGGAGCCGGGCTGAAGAACGACAGCGTCGGACCAGTCGCCGTAACTGTTCGTGTTGCCCCAGGCAATTCGGGAGTTGCTCCCGCCGATGACGAACGGTGTGCCGGGTAACGTCACACCGGTCACATCGCGCGGTTCCGAACCCTCCACAACCAGCCGCGCCTGGTACCACACGGCCGGAACCCGAAGTCCGAGATGCATGTCGTTCGATACCATCGCGGCCCCTGTCCCGGTGAGCGCACCGCTCACGACCCAGTTGTTGCTGCCCGGGAGATCCGGTTTGGCAATCTCATTCGGGGACGGTGACTGCTCGTCGAGCTCGCGCACCGACACGACGTCCGCCGACGGAATTGGCGGTTGCTGCCTGACATCTCCCATCAAAGGCGCGTCCCAGCTCGTCCCCTCGGGGTACATGAACGCGAAGACCTCGGCAGGCAGAACTCGGTGCGCAAGACCCCGTTTCAGGTCCCGGTCGGCGCGTTCGTCATTGAGCATGAGGAACATCGTGTAGGCAACGAGTACCGTGTCCTCGGCGGCCCAGGACTCCGGGTCGACACCGAGCAGGTAATACTCGAACGGCTTGGCGCCGAGGTTAGCGAGTCCCGCATTGACCCCATCTGCGTAGCGCTCGAGCAGCTGAAGATCCTGTGCCGGCTGGCTCATCAGTGCCTTACCTGCCCGCGCCCGGAACCGGTGCAAACGAACCCGGCGGTCGTACTCGAGCATCGCCTCGCCGAGCAACTCCGATAATTCCCCGGCGGACTGGCGCCGGATCAGGTCCATCTGAAAGAACCGGTCCTGGGCATGAGTGAACCCGGTCGCAAACGCCACATCGCCGCGGGTCGTGGCGGAAATTGTCGTAATTCCATCGGCATCACGCTCGATCGCAGCCACAGCCCCGATTCCAGCGACGACCAGTTCGCCGTCGAGCTGCGGCAAGCTCGCGCGCAGCGTGAGCCAGGCCAGAATACCGACTGCGAGAATGGCTGTTACCAGCGTGCTGGCAACACGCAGCATCCACTTTTTCACTATTGGGTTCCTACGCTGTGACCGAAAGTATCTTCATGGCGTTCGTGCTTCCCGAGACGCCCTTGAGATCGCCTTTCGTGAATATTACAAGATCACCGACCTCGACCAGCTGCTTCGAGAGCATCGTTTCGAAAATCGCCGCATACAGATGATCTCGATCGGTATCGAGAATTTCGAAGTGGATGGGGTACACACCGCGGTACAACGCGACGCGGCGGCTCGTCGATGCATACGGCGTCATCGCGAAGATCGGGATATCGGAACGCACGCGAGACATCCATCGCGTCGTCGCACCCGATTCGGTCAATGCAATGATCGCCTTTACGTCCATATGATTGGCCGTATACATAACGGCCATCGCGATGGCCTCATCAACCAGCGCGAACTTGTCATCGGACCGCTGTCCCATGCGCCCTGCCTGGTGCGGAAATTTCTCGGCGCCAACGCATACGCTGCTCATCGCCTTGATTGCCTCGACCGGGTGGGCGCCGACCGCGGTCTCGCCGGACAGCATGACCGCATCCGTGCCATCGATAACGGCGTTGGCGACATCCGATACTTCGGCCCGCGTCGGGATCGGGTTCTCGATCATCGACTCCATCATCTGGGTCGCTGTGATCACAACCTTGTATCGGGAGCGTGTCATCTGGATCAGCTCCTTCTGAATACCGGTCAGCTCGGCGTAACCCATTTCGACGCCCAGGTCGCCGCGCGCGACCATGACGACATCTGCGGCTTCGATAATCGACTCAATATTCTCGACGGCCTCGGCGCGTTCGATCTTGGCAACGATGAGACCCTTGCCTCCCGCCTCGTGGAATAAGCTGCGCGCTTCATCGACGTCTTCACCCGAACGCACGAAAGACACGGCCAAAAAGTCCATCCCGAGCTCGGCCGCAAGCTTGATGTTGGCGCGGTCGATATCCGTCAACGCTGGCGCCGACAGGCCACCGCCCTTGAGATTGATGCCCTTGTGATCGGAGAGGATGCCGCCGTTGACGACGGTGGTATGAATACGAGTACCATCGACACGCTCCACGGCAAGCGTGATCATGCCGTCGTTGAGCAGGAGAATGTCGCCTTCCGAAACGTCTTCGTGCAGCGACTCGAGAGCGACACCTACACCATCCTGGCTGCCGGCCGACAGACCGAGAGAGCTGTCCAGGAAGAACGAGGCGCCTTCGTCCAGGTGGACACTTCCTTGCTCGAATCGCTTGATGCGAATCTTCGGTCCCTGGAGGTCTCCCATCAGCCCGACGTCGCGCTCGCACTCGTCGGCCGCCAACCGTAAGGTCTCAGCCCGGCGGCGATGATCTGCCTCGCCGCCGTGCGAGAAGTTCAGCCTCGCGACGTCGAGTCCCGCATTGATCATCTTGCACAGCGTCTGCTTGTCGTCAGACGCCGGTCCGAGAGTCGCGACTATCTTGGTCCGTCTTTGCATGGCGGCGATTATTGCATATGCCGGACCATAAGGCTGTTGGGCTAGAATGGCGCTGCCTTCAACTTGTCATTCGATAAAGCTATGCTGACCGTTTGACCCGAACTCATCCCGCCACATGGATCGACGCCGCTTCCTGCAAACCCTGGCCATTGCGGCCGCCGCGCCAGCGGTGCCGGTGCGTGCGCGCGAGAATGATGCCAAAGTAGGACCGCTGCGCTCCGATCCCAACAAGATCCTCGACCTGCCGCACGGTTACAGCTACTCGATTGTCTCGACGGCGGGCGAGCGTATGGACGACGGGCTATGCGTGCCTCAAGCCCATGACGGCATGGCGGCATTTGCGCGCGACGACGGCCGTATCGCTTTGGTTTGCAACCACGAGATCAAACCGGCCTTCAGGGACCAGAGCGCGTTTGCGAAATTGTCGGACAGGCAGCTATCGGAACTCCGGGACAGGATCTACGACTGGGGCAGCGGCAAGACGCCGGGTTGCGGTGGCACCACGACCACGATTTACAACCCTGCTACGCAACAGACCGAGCGCCAGTTCCTGAGTCTGGCGGGCACCGAGCTCAACTGCGACGGTGGCCCGACTCCCTGGGGCACCTGGCTGAGCTGCGAGGAATGCTTCGAGTCCCCCGGCAACGATTTGAGTGCCGCGCGGTTTGTGCGCCGCGACAGGTGGCATGGCTATGTTTTCGAAGTTCCTGCCGACGCCGAAGGTATGGTTGATCCGGTACCGATAAAGGCCATGGGCAAGTTCGAGCATGAAGCCGCTGCGGTGCACGAGAAGAGCGGTATCGTCTACATGACCGAAGATCGCCACCACTCCCTGTTTTATCGCTATATCCCCAATGCCCCGGGCAAGCTCCGGGAAGGCGGCAAACTGCAGGCGTTGGCGGTCGTTGGCCAGCCATCATTCATGACGCACAACTGGTCGCGCCAACCTGACATCCGTCCCGGCGAATCGCTGCCGGTCCACTGGATCGATCTCGACAACGTCAATTCCGCCAAGAATGACCTGCGACTGCGCGGCGCAGAAGCCGGCGCGGCAATGTTCGCCCGCGGAGAAGGTCTGTGCACCAACGGTGAAGACGTCGCATTCACCTGCACGATCGGCGGTCCCGCTCGACTCGGCCAGGTGTTCGCCTATCAGCCAAGCCCGTTCGAAGGCCAGGCGGCAGAGCAGGACTCGCCAGCCGAACTGACCCTGATCGACGAGGCAACTCATGGCTCGATGCTGCGCAATGCCGACAACATTACGTTTGCGCCCTGGGGCGATCTGATCGTGTGCGAGGATACGTCCAGTCACTGTGGACTTGTCGGGATAAGGCCGGACGGAAGCCAGTACCAACTGGCGGACAACGCCTATTCGAACTCCGAACTCGCGGGCGTTTGCTTTTCGCCCGACGGAGCCGTCCTGTTCGTGAATGTGCAGTACCCGGGAATGACACTCGCCATCACGGGGCCCTTCCCGACTTAGCCAGCTGCGCGCTTTTCGAGCATGGCGACGGCGGGCAGTTTCTTGCCCTCGACAAATTCGAGAAACGCCCCGCCGCCGGTCGAAATATAGGATATCCCGTCACGCACACCATACTTGTCGATAGCCGCCAGGGTGTCACCACCGCCGGCCACTGAAAATGCGTCACTCGATGCTATAGCCTCGGCAAGCGCCCTCGTGCCCTCTCCAAACGCATCGAATTCGAAAACGCCGACCGGGCCATTCCAGATAATCGTGCCGGCATCCTTCAGTATGGCCGCAAACCGCTGCGCGGTGTCGGGACCGATGTCGAGAATCATCTCGTCAATGGCGACATCCTCGCTGTTCTTGAGAACAGGCTCCGCGTCGGCCGAAAACTCACGAGCGACGATGACGTCTTGCGGCACCGGAATCCGGGCACGCCCTGCGCCGCCCGCCGCGAGCCTGCGCGCCGTATCGACCATGTCGGACTCGTAAAGCGAGTTGCCGACATCCTGACCCGCGGCAGCGATGAATGTATTCGCGATGCCGCCGCCAACGATCAGCGTATCGACGATTCCGGCCAATGCATCGAGCACGGTCAGCTTGGTCGATACTTTCGACCCGCCAACGATTGCGACGAACGGCCGTGCAGGATCGTCGAGTGCCTTGCCGAGCGCTTCGAGTTCGGCGGCCAGCAGCGGACCGGCGCAGGCGTGAGGCGCGTATTCTCCGACACCGTAGGTGCTGGCCTGCGCTCGATGAGCCGTGCCGAAGGCGTCCATCACGTAAACGTCGCAGAGTGCGGCCATCTTGCGCGCCAGCGCTTCGTCGCAGGCCTTTTCACCTTCGAGGAAGCGCACATTCTCGAGCAAAACCAGCCCGCCGGGCGCAACATCGACGCCGTCGATCCAGTCCCGGACGAGTGGTACGTCGATGCCAAGCAGGCCGGCCATGTGCGTTGCCACGGGTTGTAGCGAAAACTTCTCCTCCGGCTGGCCCTCGGTCGGGCGGCCCAGGTGGGACATCACCATGACCGCGGCACCTGCATCGAGGGCCGCCTTTATCGTCGGCAATGCCGCCCGGATGCGCGCGTCCGAGGTCACGACGCCATCAGCGACCGGCACATTGAGGTCTTCGCGTATCAATACGCGCTTGCCCGACAAGTCAATGTCGGTCATTCGTGCGATGGACATGTACGTCCTCCCTGGCTGACGAACCTAGCCGGCGTTGACGAGCGCCTTGGTCGTATCGAGCATACGGCAGGAGAAGCCCCACTCGTTGTCGTACCAGGAGATGACTTTGACGAGGGTTCCTTCCATCACGCGGGTCAGGCCGGCGTCGTACGTCGACGAATGCGGATCGTGATTGAAGTCGATCGATACCAGCGGCTCGTCGTTATAGGCGAGCACGCCCTTCAGATCGCCTTGTGCTGCTTCCTTCATGATGGCGTTTATCTCTTCGACACTGGTTTCGCGTTCGGCAACAAAACACAAGTCCACCGCCGAAACATTGATTGTCGGTACGCGCATCGAGAAGCCGTCGAGCTTGCCGTTCAGATCCGGTAGTACGAGGCCTACCGCGGCAGCCGCGCCGGTCTTTGTCGGGATCTGCGACATCGTTGCTGAACGCGCACGGCGCAGGTCCTTGTGAAAAACGTCAGTCAGCACCTGGTCATTCGTGTACGCATGAATTGTCGTCATCAGACCGTGCTTCACACCGATCTTCTCGTGCAGCGGCTTGACCAGCGGCGCCAGGCAGTTGGTCGTGCACGACGCGTTGGAGATGACCGTGTCGCTCGCCGTCAGCGTGTCGTGATTCACGCCGAAAACGATGGTCGCATCAACGTCGGCGCCGCCGGGTGCCGAGATAACGACTTTTTTTGCGCCGCCATCGAGGTGCTTGCTTGCGGCCTCGCGCGTGCGGAACAGGCCTGTGCATTCCCAGACGACATCGACGCCCAGGTCGCCCCACGGCAACTTCGACGGGTCGCGCTCCGCGAAAACCTTGACGCGATCGCCGTTCACGATGATGTCGTCGCCATCGACTTCGACCGTTCCCGGGAACGGCCCATGCGCCGTATCGCGGCGGGTCAGATGCGCGTTGGTGTTCGCGTCGCCGAGATCATTGAGGGCTACGACGTCAAACTCGTCGGTCCGACCGAGTTCGTGGATCGCGCGCAGCACGTTACGGCCAATACGGCCGTAGCCGTTGATTCCAACCTTGATGGTCATTTTTGTCTCCTGATCTAAATTAGTTCTCTGGCCACTCGGACGACGTTGTCGGTCGAGAAGCCGAAATGTTCAAAAAGCTCGCCCGCAGGCGCGGACTCACCAAACTGGTCGAGGCCGATGACGCGCCCGCCCGGGCCCGCAACACGCCACCAGATTGCGGTGACGCCTGCCTCGATGACCACGCGCGCCGTCACACTGGCCGGGAGAACCTGCTCGCGGTAGTCATCGGTCTGCGCTTCGAAAACCTCGAGGCACGGCATCGATACCACGCGAACCGCGACGCCGTCGGCGGACAGTGCATCCGCAGCAGACATGGCCAGCTCGACCTCGGATCCCGTCGCAACCAACAGGATTTGCGCGGCGCCCTCACAATCCCTCAACACGTATCCGCCACGAGTTATCGAGGCTACCTGGTCATCGCTACGGTTTTGATGGGGCAAGCCTTGCCGTGTCAACACCAGGCTCGTCGGTCCGTCGCGGCGCTCGATCGCATCCCGCCAGGCGACCGCGGTCTCGACAGCGTCACAGGGACGCCAGACTCGCATGTTCGGCATCAGCCGCAGTGACGCCGTGTGTTCAACGGGTTGATGCGTCGGCCCGTCCTCACCAAGGCCGATGGAATCGTGCGTATATACGAGGATGCTCTGGATCCTCATCAACGCGGCCATCCGCAGCGCGTTGCGGGCATAGTCCGAGAACGTCAGGAAAGTACCCGAATACGGGATGACGCCGCCATGCAAGGCCATACCGTTGCACAGCGCCGTCATTCCGAACTCTCGAACGCCGAAATAAATGTAGTTGCCGGCTGCGTCGTCCCCGGTTATGACACTCGACCCGGAGTGCTTGGTCAGGTTCGAGCCGGTGAGATCGGCCGATCCACCGGCCAGCTCGGGAAGCAGCGGCGCGAAAGCGTTGAGCGCAACCAGGGAAGCTTTGCGCGTCGCCATCGATTCGCCGGCGGCCGCTATCTCGGCGATCGCCTTGTCAGCATGGTCGCTCCAGTTCTCAGGCAGCCTGCCGTGCGCACGTCGCAGGTATTCAGCAGCGAGTTCCGGATGTTCAGCCCGGTATTCGCCGAAAGTCTTTTCCCAGTCTTTCTCATCCGCCTCACCACGCGCCCTGCCATCCCAGGCAGCGGCGACATCGGCAGGAATCTCGAACGGCGGAGCGTCCCATCCAAGTTCCTTGCGAGCCGCAGCAACTTCTTCGTCACCGAGCGGTGCGCCATGCGTCGATGCCGTCCCTTGTTTGTTTGGCGCCCCGAAACCGATGATTGTCTTGCAGCAGATCAGCGACGGTTTGCCAGTTTCCGCGACAGCCTTCTCGATGGCCCCGGCGATCGCCACACTATCGTGCCCGTCCACGTCCGCGATGACCTGCCAGCCGTAGGCCTCGAAGCGCTTCACCGTGTCGTCGGTGAACCAGCCATCGACCTCGCCATCGATCGATATGTTGTTATCGTCGTAAACCGCGATGAGCTTGCCGAGCTTGAGCGTTCCCGCCAGCGAGCAGGCCTCGTGGGAGATTCCTTCCATCATGCAACCGTCGCCGAGAAACACCCACGTCTTGTGGTCGACGACGTCGAAACCCGGCCTGTTGAACTGCGCTGCCAGCATCTTCTCGGTCAGCGCCATCCCCACGGCATTGGTGATGCCCTGCCCCAGCGGACCGGTGGTCGTCTCGATCGACAGCTCGGGCTCGTATTCCGGGTGCCCGGCCGTGCGATAGCCGAACTGCCGGAAATTGCGGATTTCGTCGATCGACAGATCGTATCCCGTCAGGTGCAGCAGGCTATACAAGAGCATCGAGCCGTGGCCGTTGGACAGGACAAAGCGATCGCGGTTTACCCACTGCGGGTTCGCCGGGTTGTGCCTCAGGTAGTCGTTCCACAGGACCTCAGCGATGTCGGCCATGCCCATCGGTGCCCCGGGGTGTCCTGAATTAGCGGCCTGTACGGCGTCCATTGATAGCGCCCGGATAGCATTAGCGAGTTCTCGCCGGTCGGGCTGGCCGGCTCTCGTTGCTTCTTGTGACATCGCGGTTTTCTTATGGTGAATTGGCAGGAAAAGCCCCGTCCGTGAGCCGCGCATTTTCGCGGTTTTGGCTACAAGGGGCAAGCTTACTGCACTTCAGTGTTGTAGTACGCGAGCCGCTCCTGCGGACTTGTCACATTTTGTTGCTGCTCGGGACTACGCATGGTTTTCGCATTAAGCGATGCGGTACAATCGCCCGACTCTCCAGCAGCAAGATCCCATTTATGACTGATACCTATCTGTTTACCTCGGAATCGGTGTCCGAGGGACACCCGGACAAGGTCGCCGACCAGATCTCCGATGCAATTCTCGACGCCATACTGACGCAGGACCCGCACTCACGCGTGGCCGTCGAGACCATGGTCAAGACCGGCATGGCAATCATTGCCGGGGAAGTGACCACAGAGGCCTGGGTCGACCTCGAGGAAGTCGTGCGCGGCACGATCATCGGCATCGGCTACACGGACTCGACGATTGGCTTCGACGGCCATTCCTGTGCCGTGCTCAATGCCATCGGCAAGCAGTCCCCGAATATCGCCCAGGGCGTGGATCGCGCGACGCCTGAGGAGCAAGGCGCCGGTGACCAGGGCCTGATGTTCGGCTATGCGACCAACGAGACAGACGTCCTTATGCCGGCGCCGATCACTTACGCGCATCGCCTGGTCAAGAAACAGGCCGACGTGCGCAAGAGCGGCAAGCTGCCATTCCTGCGGCCCGATGCCAAGAGCCAGGTGACATTTGGCTACGAGGGCGGCAAACCCAAAGGCATCGATGCGGTCGTGCTATCGACCCAGCACCATGCCGACGTCGATATGAAACATCTCGAGGAGGCTGTGATGGAGGAGATCATCAAGCCTGTACTGCCGACGGAATGGCTCGGCAAGGACACCAAGTACCATATCAACCCGACGGGCCGCTTCGAGATCGGCGGACCGATGGGCGACTGCGGGCTGACGGGCCGCAAGATTATCGTCGATACCTACGGCGGCACTGCGCGACATGGCGGCGGCGCGTTTTCGGGCAAGGACCCGTCGAAGGTCGATCGCTCGGCCGCCTATGCCTGCCGCTACGTGGCCAAGAATATCGTCGCGGCCGGCCTGGCCGACCGCTGTGAAATCCAGGTGTCCTATGCCATAGGCGTCGCGGAGCCTACTTCCATCAGCGTCGAGACTTTTGGTACCGGCAAGGTATCGGATGCGGAATTGACGGTGCTGATTCGTGAAAACTTCGACCTGCGGCCATACGGAATCCTGAAAATGCTCGACCTGCTGCGGCCGATATACCGGCCTACGGCCGCGTATGGCCACTTCGGCCGTGAAGACATTGATGTGAGCTGGGAAAAGACCGACAAGGCGGAAGCCCTGGCCGGCGCTGTCGCAGCCTGACCCATTTGGAATAGGAGAATCCCATGAGCAGCGAACCCGTTGCCATCCCGCAAAACGATTACAAAGTAGCCGATATTTCGTTGGCCGAATTCGGCCGCAAGGAAATCGCGATTGCAGAAACCGAAATGCCGGGCCTCATGGCCGTGCGCGAGGAGTATCGTGATCAAAAGCCGCTCGAAGGCGTGCGTCTGGCGGGCTGCCTGCACATGACGATTCAGACGGCCGTGCTGATCGAGACGCTCAAGGAGCTCGGTGCCGACATTCGCTGGTCGTCGTGCAATATCTTCTCGACGCAGGACCATGCTGCTGCCGCGATCGCGGCGGCAGGGATCCCCGTTTTCGCCTGGAAGGGAGAAACCGAGGACGAGTACTGGTGGTGCGTCGAGCAGACGATCAAAGGGCCTGACGGCTGGACGCCGAACATGCTGCTCGATGACGGCGGTGACCTGACGCTCGTCATGCATGAAAAATTCTCCGAACTCATGAAAGATGTCAAAGGCGTTTCCGAAGAAACGACAACCGGCGTCAAGCGTCTCTATGACATGATGGAAGACGGCTCGCTGCTCTGCCCGGCCTTTAACGTCAATGATTCGGTAACGAAGTCGAAGTTCGACAACCTGTATGGCTGTCGCGAGTCACTCGTCGATGGCATCAAGCGCGCAACCGACGTCATGATCGCGGGCAAGATCGTCATCGTCTGCGGCTATGGCGATGTTGGCAAAGGCTGTGCGCAATCATTGCGCGGCCTCGGCGCCACGGTCTGGATCACTGAAATCGATCCGATCAATGCGCTCCAGGCGGCGATGGAAGGTTACCGGGTTGTCGTGTTCGACGAAGTCTGTGACCAGGCCGATATCGTGGTGACGGCCACGGGCAACTATCACGTCGTGACCGGACCACAGATGGAGCGCATGAAGGACCAGGCCATAGTCTGCAATATCGGCCATTTTGACGACGAAATCGATGTGGCCTACCTGCGCCAGTTCGACTGGGAGAATATCAAGCCGCAAGTCGATCACGTGATTTTCCCGGATGGCAAGCGGCTTATCCTGCTGGCCGAGGGACGGCTCGTGAACCTGGGCTGCGCGACCGGGCACCCGAGCTTCGTGATGTCGAATTCGTTCACGAACCAGGTCATGGCGCAAATCGAGCTCTGGCAGAACCCCGACCAGTACGAAAAAAAGGTCTATGTGCTGCCGAAGCACCTCGACGAGAAGGTTGCGCGCCTGCACCTCGACCGCATTGGTGCGAAGGTAACGGAACTGACTCAGGAACAGGCCGACTACATCGGCGTACCCAAGGAAGGACCCTACAAGTCGGACCACTACAGGTACTGATACTGAAGGTACTGCACCTTACCGATCCACACCTGTTCGCCGATAAGGCGCAAGATTTACGTGGCACGGTCACTTACTCGTCGCTGTCTGCGGTGCTCGATCATTATCGGGCGGGTGATTTTCTGGCGGATATCGCGATCGTTACCGGGGACCTGATACACGACGACTCCTCCGAGGCGTATGAGCATTTTGTCGGGCTCTTGCGCGCCCTCGACATGCCGGTCTATTGCCTGCCCGGCAATCATGACGTGCGTGACATGATGCGAAGTGCCCTTGCGGATCCGCCGTTTCACTATTGCGAATCGTTGCAGACGGGCGACTGGCTCATCGTCAGCATCGACAGCTGCGTGACCGGGCACGCGGGCGGGCGCATAGGAGACCAGGAACTGGATCGCCTCGACAGCGAAATCGCAAACTCGCAGGCAAAGTACGTCATGGTGTGCCTGCATCATCCGCCCGTTCTGATGCAAAGCCGCTGGCTCGACTCGGTCGGGCTCGAGAATCGCGAGGAATTCCTGGCGCGGGTTGCGGTATCCGGGAAAGTACGGCTTGCCATCTTCGGTCACGTGCACCAGCCTTACGACGCCGATCATGGTGGAATCCGCATCATCGGAACGCCGTCGACGTGCCGCCAGTTCGCGCCAAAGCGCACGCTGTTCGCGGTCGACGACAGTCCGCCTGCTTATCGGACGATCGCGCTACATGCCGATGGCAGCTTTGCACACGAACTCGTTTGGCTAACCACATAGAGAACTTCACATGAGTCATTTTTCCGATGCCCGAAATGTCATCGCGGGAGGAGTCAATTCCCCGGTACGCGCCTTTGCCGGTGTCGGTGGCGAGCCGGTTTTCTTCAGGAGCGCCAGCGGCGCCTGGCTCGAAAGCGAAGATGGCGATCGCTACATCGATTACGTCGGTTCCTGGGGACCGATGATCCTCGGGCATGGCCATCCCGCGGTCCTGGACGCGGTCGTAGAGACTGCCCGCCGCGGACTCAGCTTCGGCGCACCGTGTGTGCTCGAAACGCGCATTGCCGAAAAGATTCGCGAACTCGTGCCGTCGATCGAGCGGCTGCGTATGGTGAGTTCGGGGACCGAAGCGACAATGAGTGCGATCCGTCTTGCGCGTGGCCACACGGGACGCGACAAGATCGTCAAATTCGAGGGCTGTTACCACGGACACTCCGATTCGCTTTTGATCAAGGCCGGCTCGGGCGCGCTGACGCTCGGCGTACCCAGTTCTCCGGGCGTACCTGCAGGTCTTGCCGAGCACACGATCACCTTGCAATTCAATGATTCCGACGCGGTCCGCGCCGCGTTCGCCGAAGTCGGAGGCAGCATCGCCTGCGTCATCGTCGAGCCGATCGCCGGCAATATGAACATGGTGCCCCCCGAGCCCGGTTTCCTGGAGACACTTCGTGACGAATGCACCCGTGCCGGCGCCATACTGATCCTCGATGAAGTCATGACCGGTTTCCGGGTGGCGAAGGGAGGTGCCCAGTCGATCTTTGGTATAGATCCTGACCTGACAACGCTCGGCAAGGTCGTCGGCGGCGGCATGCCTGCCGCGGCATTCGGCGGTAAGTCCGAGGTCATGGCCAGTATCGCCCCCGACGGTCCCGTCTATCAGGCCGGTACGCTGTCGGGTAACCCGGTCGCGATGGCCGCAGGCCTTGCGACGCTGGAGCAAATCGATCAGCCCGGCTTTTACGAGGCGCTAGGCGAACGCACGACACAGCTCGTGGAAGGACTGGCTGAGGCCGCAGCCGCAGCCGGTATTCCACTGGCCACGGAACATGCCGGTGGTATGTTCGGCTTCGTTTTTACCGAAGAGGAGTCCGTTCGTACTTTCGCGCAGGTTTCGGCCGCCGACGTTGAACGGTTCCGCAAGTTCTTCCACGGGATGCTCGCTGAAGGGATATACCTTGCTCCATCCGCCTTTGAAGCCGGATTCGTATCCGCGGCGCACGGCACAGCCGAGATTGAGCAGACGATTTCGGCCGCGCACAAGGTAATGCTTACGCTGTAACTGTCACCTGGCCGAATCGACCAGGTCCTGAACGAGGCGCAGGCGCTCGGCCGGGTCGGCTGACTCGAGACAATGTTGCTTTGTTTCGAGATCGATCGGCAGGACTTCGATGAAGCGGCTCGATACCCAGCCTGCATCATCCATGTGCCTTTCGACAGATTCGTACAGTCGCCCGAGATCGTCGAGCACGCCGGCCAGGATTTGCGGAATGTCCTTGTGCTCGGTCGGAATAGGCATCGGCTCCTCATTGGGCAGCAACTCGATTTCTCCGATATTGAGGCCGCTCGACTCCCGATGACTGGATATCACGTGAAAGCGGCTTTCACCGACGGCCGTGACGCCCAGCAGGCCATCACTGCCCTGGTACCAATCCGTAATGCGCGCCAGCGTTCCCACGTCATAGGTTGTCGAGGGTCCAATCTCCTGGCCATTGCGAATCAACAACACACCGAATGGCGCATCGTGCTTCACGCAATCACGGACCATATCCAAGTATCTCGTCTCGAAAATCCTGAGCGGCAGTGGCCCACCCGGAAACAGCACCGTATTCAAAGGAAACAAAGGAACCCGCACACCTTGCCCCTGACTGGCCTCTCATAACCAAGTATAGACGCCGTGGAGCGATTAGCTGCGACGCGTCCTCTGCAATACGGCTGTCAGGGTCTGCCGTGCCGAACCGAACCCGCCATTGCTCATAAAAATGACCTGGTCGCCCGACAGGACCTTGCCCGACATGTCGGTTACGAGCTTGTCGTAATCACCAAACATGCGCAGGCGATCTCCGAGGGACTCAAGAGCCTTCTCGAATCCATCGTCCATCCCTGCTGGCCGGTACATCCAGATGAGATCAGCTTTTTTCAGTGACTCGGCAAGCGCATCATTGTGCACGCCGAGCTTCATCGTATTCGAACGTGGTTCGATCGCGATCACGATGCGCTGCCCGGGGTAGCGCCGTTTCATCGCCGCGATCGAGCGGCGAATCGCCGTAGGATGATGGGCAAAATCGTCGTAGATCGCGATGTCCGCAACAGTCGCGGTTCGCTCCATACGGCGTTTGACGCCCTCGAACGTCGACAGCGCCGCAATTCCCTGGTCCAGCGTGACTCCTGCAGAGCGGGCCGCAGCCACCGCCGCAACGGCGTTTTCGAGATTGTGCCGCCCTCCCAGGTTCCAGCGGACCTCAGCGGATTTCCCGTCTGGCCCCGTTATACAAATTCGACGCTCCGCAGCGTCCATGAACTTGCCGGACCATTCGGCGCTTGCGTCTGAGCCAAAGGACTCGACCGGCGTCCAGCAGCCCATATCGATCAGCTGCTTCAGATTGTCGTCCGCGTGGTTTTTTATCACGCGACCGCTGCCGGGCACTGTGCGCATCAGCTGATGAAACTGCCAGAGAATCGCATCGATGTCCTTGTAGATATCGGCATGATCGAACTCGAGGTTGTTGAGGATCAGCGTTCGTGGACCGTAATGCACAAATTTGGCGCGCTTGTCGAAAAATGCGGTGTCGTACTCGTCGGCCTCGACAACGAAGTATTTCGATTCTCCAAAGCTCGCGGAGACGCCAAAATTTGACGGGATGCCGCCGATCAGGAAGCCGGGCGCCTGGCCAGCGTCGTGCAGTATCCAGGCCAGCATACTCGCGGTCGTCGTTTTGCCATGGGTGCCGGCCACCGCCATGACATGGCGGCCGTGAAGCACGTTGTCGGCGAGCCACCGCGGGCCCGAGGTGTGCGGGATTCCTCGATCAAGCATCGCTTCGACAGCTTCGTTACCGCGACTCAGGACGTTGCCAACGACGACGCAATCGGGCTCCGGGTCCAGTTGGGCCGCATCGAAGCCCTCGTGGATGTCGATGCCCAGTTCGCGTAGCTGCGTGCTCATCGGCGGGTAAACGGCGCTATCGCATCCGGTTACCCGGAAACCGGCGGCGCGCGCCAACGCTGCGACGCCGCCCATGAAGGTTCCGCAGATGCCGAGGATGTGAATGTGTTTTGGCATCAGGTAGCCACCGTCATCGAGCGATAGATCACGTATTGAAGAATAAACACGACGATTGCTATCACGATGCCAATGTACCAGTGTCGGTTGATTGCGCGGGCAATGATATGGCCTTCGACCGGCACCGACCACAGCAATATCAGCTGCGCCACGAGGCCGGTGATGGTCTGCCCGAGAAACGGTGTAAACAATACGAACTCGGCGACGAATGCGAACGAAATGAGTGCGCCGCAGCCGAGGATGGCGGACATGGTCTGCAGGACCCGGGTCGGGAAGCCCGCGACCACGACCGTCACCGCGTAGCAACCCAGTCCGACCATGGCGGTGAATATCCCGACAATGAAGTCTTGCTGGTCGTACTGTTCGATGAGCGCAAGCACCGCTGCCGACGACAGGAACCAGAAGCCGACGATCAGTGCGAAGAGTACTGTCGAATGCGGGATGCTCTCGGGGCCTTTACGCAGCAGCACGATTTCAAACAGCGTTCTCAGGAGCGGTAGCACGTTCTGATTTGGTCCCCGGTTCGGAAGCGCAATCATCGCATGTTACTCTCAAGATTCGAAATGATGCACTGCCCTGCCCATGCCTGACTACCAGCTCGTCGAAACGCCAGATTCCATCGTCTCGGATCTGGGCCGGCACGAGTATGTCGGCGTCGACACCGAGTTCATGCGTGAGAAGACTTTCTTCGCAGAGCTTTGCCTTGTCCAGGTGTCCACAGGTGACAACATTTACTGTGTCGATCCGCTCGCCGGCAACGCGATGACTTTTTTCTGGGATGCGCTCATACGTGACACCTGGGTCGTGCACTCGGCACGGCAGGACATCGAGGTCATCTACCAGACAGCGCAGCGCATGCCCGGGCGCCTGTTCGATACCCAGATCGCGGCGGCCCTGCTCGGGTTTCAACCGCAGATGGGGTACGCGTCGCTCGTCAAGGAGCTCTTCGACGTCGATGTCGACAAGACGCACACGCGCGCCAACTGGCTGAGGCGACCGCTCCCGGAAAACTACCTGCAATACGCAGCCGAGGACGTCGCCTGGCTGCTGCCCGCGCGTGAGGAACTCGCCGAACGACTGGAGCAGAACGGACGGTTGGCGTGGGCAGAGGAGGATTCGGCACAACTCCTGGACGCATCCCTGTACGCGATCGAGCCGACCCAGGCCATAGAAAAGCTGAAGGGCGCCCGTAACCTGCGCGGCCGCCGCCGGGCGGCCGCGGCCCGGCTCGCAGCCTGGCGCGAGTCGGAAGCCCTGCGCGCCAATCGCCCGCGCCAGTGGATCGCCAAAGACAGCGCCTTGCTCGATGTTGCGAGCCGCCTGCCCGAGAATCTATCGGCGCTGAACCGGATCGACGGTTTGCCCGCCGGGCTGATTCGCCGTTCCGGCAAGGCAATACTCGCCGAAGTCGCTGCCTCGGAAAACGACAACTCGGCCCGCCGACCGCCGGCCGCGCCGAGCGAGGCGCAGAAGGCGCAACTGAAGTCCGCCCAGAAGCATGTCGCAAAGTGCGCCTCCGAACTCGGGCTGGCGGCAGAAACCGTGGCATCGAAGCGCGACCTTTCGGCAATCGTCATTAACGGCAATCGCAACTCGAGAGTGCTCAGCGGCTGGCGCCGCGAACTTCTTGGCGACGACCTGCTCAAGCAGTTGTAAATACCGGCTCACAATACGCCGGCGAAAAGGCGCAAAGCCCTGACCAAGGCGCAGAAAGATCTTTGATGAAAGGAGCCGTGACCTCCTTTCTTGTATCCGTGCTCTAGGAAAGGGGGGCGATCGCGTCCGTGAATCGCTCGTAGACCTCGTCGATCGTGCCATCGGCATCGACGATCTTCAGGCTGCCGCGATCGCGGTAAAAATCGATGAGCGGCTCAGTCTGCTTGCGATAGACATCGAGACGATTGCTGATCGTCTCCTCGTTGTCGTCCTCGCGCTGGATCAGTTCGCCGCCAGCATTGGTGCATTCGTCGAGTTCTTCCTGCGGCGAGAAGTAGACGTTCAGCAACTTGCCGGTCAGCGAACAGGTCCGGCGACCCGTGAGTCGTTTCATCAGGATGTCGAAGTCGACGTTCATGAGGATCGCCGCATCCAGCGGCGTGCCGAGAGAATCGAGCAACTCCTCGAGATCGTGCGCCTGTTGCAGGGTGCGCGGGAATCCGTCAAGGATAAAGCCATCGGCCGTATCGGGCTGTGTCAGCCGTTCGCTGATGATACCGAGTACGATATCGTCGGATACGAGTTCGCCGGCATCGATAGTGGCTTTCGCCTGCAGACCGAATCGTGTGCCCGCGGCAACGGCTTCGCGCAGCATGTCACCAGTGGAGACCTGGGGAATGTTCCTGTCGGCCATGAGATTCTTGGCCTGCGTGCCCTTGCCCGAGCCGGGCGCGCCTAGGAGTACGATGCGCATCTTCATTATCCGCTTGTCATTTTGCGCCGGTACGCTATCACAATGAGCTTCGAGGTCAATCGGTGATATCCTCGCACGCCTCGAACCACACTCACCAGGGAAATCCAAGCATGCCAGCAAGAAATGCGTTCTACGCCCAGTCGGGCGGAGTTACCGCCGTCATCAATGCCACTGCCTGCGGCGTCATCGAGACGGCGCGCAAACACCGTAACAAGTTCAGGAACATCTACGCAGGCCGCAACGGCATCATCGGCGCGTTGACCGAGGACATGATCGACACGAACAAGGAGAGCGCCCGGACGATTGCAGCATTGCGCCATACGCCGGGCGGCGCGTTCGGTTCGGCGCGCTACAAGCTCAAGAGCCTTGAAGACAACAAGGCCGAGTACGAGCGATTGATAGAGGTTTTTCGTGCCCACGACATCGGGTATTTCTTCTACAACGGTGGCAACGATTCGATGGACACGGCGCACAAGGTGTCCCTGATCAGCAAGCGCATGGGTTTCCCGGTAACCTGCCTCGGCATCCCCAAGACGGTCGACAACGATCTGCCGATCACCGACAACTGCCCCGGGTTCGGGTCGGTCGCCAAGTATGTCGCCGTCTCTACGCAGGAAGCCGCACTCGACGTCCTGTCGATGGCGAAAACCTCGACCAAGGTTTTCGTGCTCGAGGTCATGGGACGGCACGCGGGCTGGATCGCTGCGGCAGGCGGGCTGGCGGGCAAGGAACCTGGCGACGCGCCGCACATCATTCTGTTCCCGGAGGTGCCTTTCAATCAACGCGCATTCCTGAAGCGTGTCAGGGAATGCGTAACGAAATACGACTTCTGTGTCATCGTCGTCAGCGAAGGCGCCGCCTACAAGAACGGCAAGTTCCTGGCCGAAGCTGGCACGCGGGATGCCTTCGGGCATGCACAGCTCGGCGGCGTCGCACCCGTCGTCGCCAACATGGTCCGCGACAAACTCGGCTACAAGTACCATTACGCCGTCGCCGATTACCTGCAGCGCTCCGCGCGGCATATCGCTTCCGCGACGGATGTGAAGCAGGCGTACGCGGTCGGCCAGGCCGCGGTGAAGATGGCATTGGCCGGCAAGACTGCCGTCATGCCGGTCATAAAGCGCGTCTCCGACCAGCCCTATCGCTGGAAGATCGAGTCGGCGCCGTTGTCCCGAATCGCCAACAAGGAGAAGATGCTGCCCCGGCGTTACATCACCAGCGACGGTTTCGGCATTACGCCGGCCGCGAGGCGCTACCTCGAGCCATTGATTCGCGGTGAGGATTACCCTCCATATATCAATGGCTTACCCAATTATGTATCGCTCAAGAACGCGCCTGTGAAGCCACGGTTACAGACGAAATTTGTGGTATGATGCGCGCCCGGCTCGGCCGGTACTACAAAAACGAAATTCCTTTTTGGGACATTCTTGCAGAACGCAGCCCGATGGTCGGCCTGACAGCCGGCGCAAGCGGTTTCGTTCGGTTAAAAAACGTCAGGAGACAATCAAATGAGTAACGAGTTAGCCCTGTGGCTCTCGATTGGCGCGGGCTTGTTGGCCATCGTGTTCGGTGCAGTATCGACACAGTGGATTCTCAAGCAGCCGGCAGGATCGGACCGGATGCAACAGATCGCTGCCGCGGTCCAGGAAGGCGCAAAGGCCTACATGGATCGCCAGTACATGACGATCAGCCTTGTGGGCATTGTCGTGTTCGTCATCATCGGTGCTGCGCTTGACTGGAGTACCGCGATTGGCTTCGCAATCGGCGCCGTGTTCTCGGGACTGGCCGGATACATTGGTATGTACGTTTCCGTCCGCGCCAATGTTCGCACGGCTGAGGCAGCGACCAAGGGCGTCAACCCCGCATTGAATATCGCCTTCCGGGGCGGTGCGATCACCGGTTTGCTCGTCGTCGGTCTCGGCTTGCTCGGCGTGGCCGGCTATTTCTACGTCCTGACACTAATCGGCGCATCGACCGACGACGCGGTGCACGCCCTGATCGGCCTCGCTTTCGGTGGCTCGTTGATCTCGATCTTCGCCCGACTGGGCGGTGGCATCTTCACCAAGGGCGCGGATGTCGGTGCTGATCTCGTGGGCAAGGTCGAAGCCGGCATTCCCGAAGATGACCCGCGCAACCCGGGCGTCATTGCTGATAACGTGGGCGACAACGTCGGCGACTGCGCGGGCATGGCGGCCGACCTGTTCGAGACCTACGCCGTTACCATCATTGCGACAATGCTACTCGGTGGCCTCATGGCCACGACATACGGCACGGTTGCGGTTATCTACCCGCTCGTGCTCGGCGCCGTTTCAATCGTCGCATCGATCATCGGCACCTTTTTCGTCAAGACCTCGGAAGGCGGCAAGATCATGGGTGCGTTGTATCGCGGCCTGATCGTCGCCGGTGTCCTTGCCGCAATCATCTTCTACCCGATTACGCATATGATGATGGGCGACGGGGACGCCATGGGTATCTATTACTCGGCGCTCATTGGTCTTGGCCTGACGGCTGCCATGGTTGTGATTACGGAGTACTACACCGGCACTGAATTCAAGCCTGTCAAGACAATTGCCGAGGCATCGCTGACGGGCGACGCGACCAACATCATTGCTGGCCTCGGTATCTCGATGAAAGCGACGGCCCTGCCCGTTATCGCGGTATGCCTCAGTATCTGGGGCGCATTTGCGCTGGCCGGCGGCGATTATATGGCAGGCCTTTACAACATCGCGATCGCGGCAACCACGATGTTGTCTATGACGGGCGTCATCGTGGCGCTCGACGCCTTCGGCCCGATCACGGACAACGCCGGCGGCATCGCCGAAATGGCAGAGCTACCGCCCGAAGTCCGTAACATCACGGACCAGCTGGACGCCGTCGGGAACACGACAAAGGCCGTCACCAAGGGTTATGCAATCGGTTCGGCCGGCCTCGCCGCGCTCGTGCTGTTTGCCGACTACAACAACGCGTTGGCGGGCGTCGGCAAGGATGTGACGTTCCTGCTCAATGACTACAAGGTGATCATCGGCCTCTTCATCGGTGGACTCGTGCCTTTCCTTTTCGGTGCTCTGGCAATGGAAGCGGTGGGGCGTGCTGCCGGTTCGGTCGTTAACGAGGTTCGCCGCCAGTTCAAGGAAATCGAGGGCATCATGGAAGGTACCGGCAAGCCCGACTACAGCCGCGCCGTGGATCTGCTGACCAAAGCGGCGATCCGCGAGATGGTCATACCTTCGCTGCTGCCGATTGCCGTACCGATCATTGTCGGCTTTACGCTCGGCGTAGAGGCGCTTGGGGGACTGCTGCTCGGCACGATCGTCACGGGCCTGTTCGTCGCGATATCGATGACAGCCGGCGGCGGCGCCTGGGACAACGCCAAGAAATACATCGAAGACGGTAACTTCGGCGGCAAAGGCTCGGACGCCCACAAAGCTGCGGTTACGGGCGACACGGTTGGCGATCCATACAAGGACACGGCGGGCCCTGCGATCAACCCGTTGATCAAGATCATCAACATCGTTGCCTTGCTGATCGTGCCATTGCTGTAGTCGCACCAACGATGCAAGCTCAAAGACCGCCGGCCTCGCCGGCGGTTTTTTTTTGCGCAGCGCCTGGCAACTTTCCATAAGTACGGTTTTGTCCATTCGCACCAGAAAATGGACGGTGCAACATACCTTTCCGCGTCGGTAAAAAGCGACGGTAGAAGCAATGACATGCGTAATGGCAGATTGTCCACATCTCCATGAAACATGGCCTTGTTGCCAACAAGTGAGGCGAAAGAAAGATGGCCGAAATGCCCGACGGCATCGTAACAGTGCACCTCGATGACCAGCGTTATCGGGGTGCCTATTACTTCCGTGACGACAAGATGTACGTGACGGCCTATGGCTTGCGCCAGGGCTCGATCGACTTGGGTGTTCTCGGCGGAGAGCGCGGCGGAGCCGCGCTCAACCTCGCCAAACTCGTGCTGATCGACATGGTCAAGGCCGCGATGGCGTCTCCTGAGAATGAGCCGCAGCTCTGCATACAGGGCTCCACAACAGCGATTTTCTACTGATTACGGATTAAGAATTCGGTGGGTTCCGCTAGATCCGGAACCGAGCGCCATCGGCGGATCGATGAAATGACCCTGTACGAAGTCGACCCCGACCTCTCGCAGCCAGTCGAAGTCGTCCTGATGCTCGACCTCCTCGGCGACGATCCGGAACTGCATCGTTCGCGCAAGTTTAATCATGGCCATGACCATCTCCTGGTTGACCTCATCGGCCTGGAGGTTGCGCGTGTAAGTGCCATCGATCTTCAGGTAATCGATAGGCAGGTGCTTCAGGCTCGAGAAGGAGCCCATGCCGCTACCGAAATCGTCGAGCGAGAATTCACAGCCGATACCGTGAAGCACTTCGATAAAACGCTGCGCATGCTGGATATTCGAGAGTATCGCGGCCTCGGTGATCTCGAAGCAGACAGTTGACGGTGCCACGCCCGTGCGATCGAGCGCTTCGACGACATAGCCGAGGAACGACTCGTCGCCGAGAGTCTGGGCCGAAAGGTTTATCGCGCAACAGCGCCCGTGCGCTACCTTGATCTCGCCCGATGCAATCGCGGTCAACGTTGCCTTGACGACCCATCGATCGATTTGCGGCATCAGCTGATAGCGCTCGGCCGGTCGCAAAAACTCCGCCGTGTCCGCAACGCGTCCGTGACTGTCGGGCAAACGGATCAGGACCTCGAACGCCGGGCCCGATTCGACGCCGCCGCTCATCGCGATGATGGGTTGAACGGCAAGCACAAACTGGTCCTCGTGCAGCGCTGCCTGCAGCCGGCGCAGCCATTGAATATCTCCGCGCTCGCGGGCGACCGCCTCGTCGCGTGCGGAGTAGACATGCACTCTCCCCCTTCCCTGTTGCTTCGCGACGTAACAGGCCGAGTCGGCCGCGCTCATCACATCCTGCATTGTTCCGCTGATGTGGCTGATCTCGACCAGGCCGATCGATATACCGATATTGAAGATCTTGTCTTTCCAGACGAAACGATAGTCTGCGACCGCATTGCAGATATCGGCCGCGATTTGCCGGGCCTTGTCAATTGGACAGCCGATCAGCAATGCCCCGAACTCGTCACCGCCCAGCCTGCCGACGTAGTCGGAGTCGCGCACCTGGTCCTTGATGAGGCTGGCGACCTCCCGGAGCATGTTGTCGCCGGCAAGGTGTCCGCAGCTGTCGTTGACGGCCTTGAAGCGATCGAGATCCATGTAGAACAGCATGTGCACAGCTTCTTCGGCGTGCGCATCGTCCATTGCCTCGTCGAGACGGCGCTCGAACTCGCGGCGATTGATGAGGCCGGTCAAGGGATCGTGAGAGGCCTGGTAACTCATCTTCCGGGTCAGGCCACGAATTTCGCCGACGTCGTGGAACACGACGACGGCGCCCGAGACGCTGTTGCCAGGACCACGAATCGGCGACGCGGTAATTTCAATGGAATGTTCATTCTCGCCGCCAGAAGTCACCATCACAGCTCGCCGGCCCATGTTCACACGGCGGCGCATCGCCAGGCAGCGCTCTACCGGGTCGCCGAGCGGCCTGCGATCGGCGTCATCGACCAGTGTGAACATCTCGCTGACGCGATGCCCCGCCGCATCTTCACGGTTAGTTCCAATCAGCGTCTCGGCCGCCTGGTTCATGTAGTCGATCCGGCCGTCGTTGTCCGTAGTGATCACCCCTTCGGCAATGGATTCGAGCGTGTATTGCGCCTGTCGCTTGCCGCGGCTCAACGACACTTCGAGGCTCTTGCGATGACTGATGTCACGGGCAACGGTGAGAATCGCGGTATGACCATGGAACTCGATGTTTGAGCTCTGTGCTTCGACCCAGAGTCCGGCCTCGTTGCCGTTGATCAGCTGAATTTCCAGTCGCCGCGGGACGTTTTCGCCCTCGAGGCGCTTGGCCATCGTGTTGCGAAAAAGCGCGCGGTAGGCGGGCCTGACCAGGTCCGCCGCCTCGCGTCCAATCAGCTGCTGGGGTTCCATGCCGATCAGGCTGGCCGCCGACTCATTGGCCAGCAGGATCTTCTCGTCGTGAACGATGACGATCTCCGGCAAGGTCCGGGCGAAAACCGTGAACAGCCGGTCCCTGTCCTGAATCTTTTCATCACGCTCGGCGAGCGCATCGAAGAGCCGATTGATCGTTCCGGCGAGCTGCGCTGCATCGGGATTCGATGGAATGCTGAGCCGCCGACCCACCGATGCGTCGCGAGATGCGTCGAGCATCTCTTGATTGAGCTTCGCCATTCTTCGAGAAGCGCGCTGCTTGGCCAGTCCCAACCACACGATCAAGACAACGCTCAGTATCACGAGTGCCGACAGAACTATGATGATGGGGTTAGAGGACATGCGGAGCCCGGTTTTTCATTCAGATGCCGTTAGCTGATCATTTGTTATTATTGTCGGCTCGACGTACGTCCGAATTGCATCTTCGTAATAAGCATAGCCCAGCAATACCTGCGGCTTGATGCGATTCACCATAATGTAACAAAAGTCGAGATTTCGCTTTAATTTCAGAATTTTAGGATTCATTGGAATGGATACAGATTTCGCCCGGCAGCAAATGGTCGAACAACAGGTTCGCGCATGGGACGTTCTTCATCCCGACGTGCTCCGGGTACTCAAAGACATACCGCGAGAACAGTTCGTGCCGAACGGCTACGAACCGCTGGCATTCGCAGACACGGAGATTCCGATTGGCCATGGCGAGACCATGATGACACCAACAATCGAAGGACGCGTACTGCAGGCATTGCAGCCAACCCCGAGCGATACAGTCCTGGAAATCGGCACCGGGACCGGTTTCCTGGCTGCTTGCCTGCGACGACTCTCGGCCGGCGTGACCAGTATCGACATTCACGGTGACTTTCTGGACAGCGCCAGGGCGAATCTCGAAGACTCCGGCATTGCTGACGTGACCTTGCTGAAGATGGATGCCACGCGCCAATTACCACAGCGCCAGTTTGATGTCATCGCGGTCACGGGGTCCATCGAAAAATTCGACCCACGATTCGTCGATGCCCTCGTTCCCGGTGGCCGACTGTTCATCGTCGTCGGCGCAGCGCCGGCGATGGACGCGCGCCTCGTAACAAGAACCGGCGAGAACGACTGGCATAGCGAGAGCCTTTTCGAGACGGTGCTGACTCCACTCGTTAACGCGACGCAGCCGCCACAGTTTTTATTCTGATGTGAAACCACTTAAGGTGTTGCCGCATCTAGAAAATGAATATCGGACTTGACTGGTTTAGTGATATAGTTGACTATAACACCTTACGCTTAACCTGACCGCCCACTCAGCGGAACCGTGGAAATGAAAAAACCAATTAGATTCAGAATCTTATGCGCCATTCTCGGCTTTGTGTCAGTGCCTGGCATGGCGTCCGCCGCGTCGCTGCTCGAGGTTTACCAGCAAGCTCTGCAGTCGGACCCGAGAATTCACGAAGCGGAAGCGCGCCGCCTGGCCGCGCTCGAAGCCGAGCCGCAGGCGCGTGGCGTTTACCTGCCGCAACTCAGCGCATCCGGCAGCTGGACCAAATCCAATTCGGAAGGAACGGGCACGTTCAACCAGTTTGTCGAGGTCCCGCCGGGGTCCGGCAACTTCGAGGTTGTACCGGTTCCGTTCCAGTCCGAGACGCGAGACGAAACCACTCGCTGGTCTTTCGATCTTTCGCAGACGATTTTCCGCTGGGACCGGATCGTCAATCTGCGACGAGCCGACAAGATCGTGGCCAAGGCCGAGGCCGATCGCGAAGCTGCTCAGCAAGACCTGATCGTGCGCGTTGGGCAGGCGTATTTTGATGTGCTCGGCGCCGAAGACCGGCTGACTTCGACGCATGCCAATCGGCAGGCGATCGCCCGGCAACTGGAACAGGCCAAGCAACGGTTCGAGGTCGGACTCATCGCGATCACCGATGTTCAGGAGTCACAGGCAGCCTATGACCAGGCTGTCGCCGATGAGATTGCCGCAAAGCGCGTGCTCGCTACGGCGCGCGAATTTCTTCGCGAGATAACCGGAGAATATGTGAGCGCCCTTTCTGCGCCCGGCGATGAATTCCCGATGCGCGCTCCGAGCCCTGCGAGCGAAAGCGACTGGGTCGATCTCGCCTTGGGCCAGAACCTCGCTCTCGTATCAAGCCGTCTTGACGAACAGATCGCGAGGGACGAGATCTCGTTCCGCCGCAACGGTCACTATCCTACCGTCGATCTTGTGGCAAGCCTAGGAAACACCACGAGCGAGGCGGAGCAAAATACCGGGCCCGGTTTCCTCGACACCGAGCGCGATTTCGACAATGACAGCATCGGTATCCAGGTCACGCTCCCGCTCTTCACAGGCGGCTCCACCTCCTCGCGTGTTCGCGAGGCCGTGTACCTGCACCGCGCGTCGATGGAGCAGCTGCAGCGCGTGACTCGTGAGACCGAACGTTCTACGCGGGACGCCTACCTGGGCGTTTTGTCGGAAATGAGCCGCGTCGAAGCCCTCGAGCAAGCTGTCGAATCGAGCCGGACGGCCCTGGAGGCAACCCAGGCTGGATTCGATGTCGGCACCCGCACGATCGTCGACGTGCTCGATTCGCAGTTCAATCTCTATCGTTCGATTACGCTCTTCTACCAGGCGCGATACGACTACCTGATGAACGTGCTTCGATTGAAGCAGGCTGCAGGCAACCTGCAAATCGAAGATCTCGAAAACATCGACCAATGGCTCAGGGAGCGCCCGACCCCCGAGGAGGCGTTCGCCGCTGAAGAAGCGGCTGCGGCTGCGTCCGAATAAGGGCTGTCAGCCCGGCCGTTCGCCACCAATCAGCGGATCGAGAAGCTCGAGCAGTCGTGCGAGCGCACCACGGTTCTGCTTGACGATCGCCAGGCCCCGGCCACTTCGGGCGGCGGCCTCGGTCGGGTCTGACAGCAACTCCTCAATCGCGACGGCGAGCTGCCCCGGATCGTCAACGATTCGGCATGCGCCCAGGCCAATAAACATGTCGGAAATTTCCTGGGCGTTGTAGACGTGGGGGCCGCTGACGAGCGGCATGCCGAGGGCCGCAGGTTCGAGCAGGTTGTGGCCGCCAATCGGAACGAGGCTGCCGCCAACGAAGGCAATGTCGCTCGCCGCATAAAACAGCGGCAGTTCGCCCATCGTGTCGCCGAGGAAGACCGATGTCGACGCATCGCAGGAACGCTCCTCGGTGCGCGCAACCTGGCTGAAGCCTTCCCGTTTTACGAGATCGGCGACCGACGAGAAACGCTCGGGGTGCCTGGGAACGAGCACTAGCAACAACTCGGGAAAGCGCTCCAGCAGCTGTCGATGCGCTGTCAGCACCTGCTGCTCCTCGTTGTCGTGGGTGCTCGCGGCAACCCAGACGGGTCGATCACCAAAAACTCGCCGGCGAAACTCCGCGCCGCGTTCTGCAAGGTCGGTAGGCAGTTCGATATCGAACTTTATATTGCCGGTCACCCAGGTGCGCACCGGACTCGCGCCCAGCGAGCGGAACCGTTCGGCGTCGGCCTCGCTCTGCGCTGCAATGATGATCCCGTGTGACAGGGTCTCGCGGAAAAGCGGCGTAAGCTTCCTGTAGCGCTTGACCGATTTGAGAGAGATTCTCGCGCTGACGAGAACGAGAGGGATCTCGCGCAGGCCACAACCCTGGTAGAGATTCGGCCAGATCTCTGTCTCCATGATCAGCGCCAGCTCCGGTCGCACCGAATCGAAGAAACGGTCTACCGCGAAAGGCATTTCGAACGGGATATAACAGTGGTTAACCGTATCGCCGAAATTTGCCTCGACGCGAGCCGCACCGGTTGGCGTCACCGTTGTGATCAGCATCGGGTGGTCAGGAAACCGCTTCTGAATCGCGCGCACGAGCGGGACGGCTGCCTGCACCTCCCCCACCGATACGGCGTGAATCCAGATGCACCTGTCGAGCAGCGGGTAGCCGAGGCCGAAACGCTGGCCCAGCCGATCGCGATAGCTGCGGTTCCAGAGCGCACGAACCAGCCAGTAGAACGCCAGGGGGACCTGGAGCAGGTAGATCAGCAGGTTGTAGAGAACACGCACTCGTGCGCTCGCGTCAGCGGTATCAGCTCCCGCTTAGCCGCACTTCGATTCGCCGCAGGACAGACAGGTCATGCAGCCGTCCATCATGATGACAGCGGCTGTATTGCACTTGCTGCAAAGCTGCGCGCCTTCCGGGTATTCGCTCTCCGAAAAAGCGTCCTGTTGCTTTTGCGCCTCCTCGTATTCGGCGCGCTTTTCCTTGAGCAGTTTCTGTTGTTCGTCGTCAAGCTCGGGCTCGGCCATCAGGCCGATCGAGATCAGGTGTTTTTCGACGATGTAGCCGAGTTCCGCAATGATCGAAGGCATGAACTTGCCGCCAGGCTGCCAGTAGCCGCCGCGCGGATCGAAAACTGCTTTCAACTCGTCAACGAGAAACGCCACATCACCGCCCTTGCGGAAGACGGCCGAAATGATGCGTGTCAGCGCGACGATCCACTGGTAGTGATCAAGGTTCTTCGAATTGATGAAGATCTCAAACGGCCGACGCTTCTCGAACTCCGTGCCCTGGTTGAGGATGATGTCATTGATGGTCACGTACATCGCATGATCGGAGATCGGCGTTTTGACTTTGTAGGTGGACCCTACGAGCACCTCCGGGCGCTCGAGCCTCTCGTGCATACGGATGACTTCAGCGCGGTCCCCGCCGCCACCTTCCCGCTTGAACTCGGGCTTGGCGACCTTTTCCTCGACCTCAGGCTGAGATACGGCATAGCCGACGATTTTCTTGTCAATCTTCATCATCATGTTCAGAATTTTCCGTAGTAGCCTTCTTTGAGCGCGTCGAAGAGATTGGCGGCGGTGTGGATTTCGCCGTCGTACTCGACTTCCTCGTCGCCCTTCAGGTCGACCGTCGAACCGTCGGCCAGCTTAAATGTATAGACCGTATTCTTGAGGTCTTTCTCCTTCACCAGCACGCCCTGAAAAGCTTCAGGGTTGAACCGGAACGTCGTACAGCCCTTCAGCCCTTGCTCATAGGCATACAGATAGATGTCCTTGAATTGCTCGTAGGGATACTCCGTCGGCACATTTGCCGTCTTGGATATCGACGAGTCAATCCACTTCTGGGCCGCTCCCTGGATATCCACATGCGCCTTCGGCGAAACGTCCTCGGCGGTAATAAAGTACTCGGGCAGCGTCGTGGCTCCACCCGCCTCGGCAGCACCGGGAGGCATCGCCGATTTGTCCACGAGTTCGCGATACGCGAGCAACTCGAACGAATAGACATCGACCTTTTCCTTGGTCTTCTTGCCCTGGCGAATAACGTTGCGGAAGTAGTGGTGCGCGAAACTCGGTTCGATACCATTGCTCGCATTGTTCGCAAGCGACAGCGAGATCGTGCCTGTCGGCGCGATGGAACTGTGGTGGGTGAACCGCGCGCCGACCTCCGCAAGTTTTTCGACGAGTTCCGGCGCCTCGGCAGCCACGCGCTGCATGTAGCGGCTGTAACGGGCGTGCAGAATTCGACCGGGTACCTTATCGCCCGCCTGGTAGCCATCCGCCGTCATTTCAGGACGCTTGCGCAGCATTTCCTCGGTGACTTCGAACTGCTCGTTCATGATCGGTGCGGGCCCTTTCTCCTCAGCCAGTTCGAGCGCCTCTTCCCACCCTGCCAGCGCGAGCTCGCGTGACACTTCCTCGGTGAACTTTACGGCTCTTTCCTCACCGTACTTCATGCGCAGCATTGTGATCGTCGAGCCCAGGCCGAGGAACCCCATGCCATGCCGGCGCTTCCTCATGATTTCATTGCGTTGCTGTGGTAGCGGCAGGCCATTGATCTCGACGACGTTGTCGAGCATGCGCGTAAACGTCTTGACGACGTTGCGGAATGCGGCCCAATCGAAGCGTGCGTCGTCAGTGAACGGATCGACGACAAACCGCGTGAGATTGACCGAACCCAGCAGGCAGGAGCCGTAAGGCGGCAACGGCTGCTCGCCGCAGGGATTGGTCGCGCGGATGTTCTCGTCAAACCAGTTGTTGTTCATCTCGTTGACCTTGTCGATCAGCACGAAACCCGGCTCCGCGAAATCGTAGGTCGACGCCATGATCAGGTCCCAGACCCGCCGCGCGGGCAGGGTCTTGTATATCTTGCATGCGACCAGGCCCTGCTGATCCTTCACGTAATTGCCCGGTTCCGGCCATTCGCGCCAGACGAACTGGCTTTGATCATTGATATCCAGGCCTTCGTCGTCGACTTCTTTCTGCGTAACCGGGAACGCGAGCGCCCAGTCTTTTTCGTTGATGACGGCCTGCATGAACTCATCGGTCACGAGCAGGGACAGGTTGAATTGCCGCAGCCGGCCGTCCTCGCGCTTGGCGCGAATGAACTCGAGTACATCGGGATGACCAACATCAAACGTGCCCATTTGCGCGCCGCGGCGACCACCTGCCGAGGACACCGTGAAGCACATCTTGTCGTAGATATCCATGAACGACAGCGGGCCCGATGTATAGGCGCCCGCGCCGGTGACATACGCGCCCTTCGGGCGCAGCGTCGAGAACTCGTAACCGATGCCGCAGCCGGCCTTGAGGGTCAGCCCTGCTTCATGCACCTTGTTGAGAATGTTGTCCATCGAGTCGCCGACCGTGCCGGATACCGTGCAGTTGATCGTCGATGTCGCCGGCTTGTGCTCCTGGGCCCCCGCGTTGGACATGATCCGGCCCGCGGGAATGGCCCCGGACCGAAGCGCCCAGAGGAACTCTTCGTAATACTTGTCCTGTTTGGATTCAAGCTCGACGCTTGCCAGCGCACGGGCGACTCGCTTGTACGTGTCGTCAATGGTCTCGTCGATCTTGCTCCCGTCTTTGGCGGTCAGTCGATATTTCGCATCCCAAATATCGATGGAAGCAGCTTGGAACTCAATGTCGGTAACCGTGTGCGCATCCATATGAACGGCGGACTTCATAGGCCTGTCTTTTCCCCTTTTCTCCGTCTTGGAGACCCCAATTTACTCCAAAAAGTGGAGACCGTACTTGTTATCGAGCACTTTATCCGAGGAAACGAGGGCCCGCTCACCGCGCGTGCTTTTTGACGCGGCGAGTGCCAGAATTTGGCCTCATTTCCTATCGTGACTGGACACAAGATGTTGTGTCCGAACGCACACAAGATTATGCCCGTCAGAGGCCCCTGTCAAGGGTTTATGCGAAAATAGCTCTAGGTTAATTACCTATTAAAATCAATATATTATAAATTTTTCCGCAGTAAGTACTTTAAAAACAAGCGAAAAAAAATGGCACTTTTGTGAAAGTTTGTATCCACTACATCTAGTGGCATTAGGTCAAACACGTGAGCCACAAAAAATGTTGCCACTGATGGTCCAAATTTCGCAAAAAAAAACGACTTGAATTGCCTGATGACGACCCCAATCTACCGGGCATGAGGTTTTGACGGGCCAAAAAAACGCGCCTTGTCCATTACTTGCCAGGAGGAAAATATGAATCTTGTACGTTTTGATCCGTGGTCGATCGCCGACCTGATGCAACGCGATTTCAATCGCTACGCAACCCCTCGTCCGGGCCGCAGCGCGGTTGAAACGCCGGTATCGGACTGGGCTCCGGCCGTCGATATCGTCGAAGAAAAGGACCGTTTCCTGCTTCGCGCCGACGTGCCCGGTGTCGCACGCGACGATATCGAAGTCAGCATGGAGGATGGCGTCCTCACAATCGCCGGCGCGCGCCACACCGAGAAGCACGAAGACGCCGAGGGCGTAAAGCGGTTCGAACGAGTCAGCGGTAAGTTCTATCGGCGTTTCACGCTGCCCGAGACTGCCGATGCCGAAGGTATTGCGGCCAGAAGCGCCAACGGAATTCTCGAGGTTTCGATACCGAAGCTGCCCCAGGTGCAGCCGCGACGTATTACCGTCGAAGCTGCCTGAGCAAGAGAGACCGAAATGCCCGATTGCAACGCTTTGTTGCAGTCGGGCATCCTTGCTTTAACGGACCGCAGTCGTTTGAATGGTAGAACTGACTCACCTCAGTTTGGTCTGACTGGATCATGAGGCAAACAATGATTTTGAACATACGACTCTTCGTGGCTGGGGTTTTCCTCGTTGTTTCCGGGACCGCAGCCGCTCAAATGCCCGCCATGGTCGATGGCGAGCCGGTAACGAGCCTGGCACCGCTGGTCGAGCGCGTATCCCCGGCCGTCGTCAACATCCGCGTAAGCCAGACCGTGCAGCAACGCAATCCGTTCGCGGACGACCCTTTCTGGCGGTTTTTCGGCGGCCCGAACGTCCCGAACGGCTCGCGTGAGGTGGCCAGTGCCGGATCGGGCGTTATCGTGGACGCGGACCTCGGCTACATCCTGACCAATCACCATGTCGTCGGCGATGCCGACGAGATCCGGGTCTCACTGATGAACGGCGTTGAACTGGAAGCCGAGATCGTCGGCTCCGATGCCGCCACCGACATCGCGTTAATCAAGGTCGAGGGCGATAATCTGACCGACATGCCAATCGGCAACTCCGAGGATGTCAGGGTTGGCGATTTCGTGCTCGCTATCGGCAATCCGTTCGGACTCGGGCATACGGTGACATCGGGCATCGTCAGCGCTCTCGGTCGAGCTGGCATCAACCCGAACGGCTACGAGGACTTTATTCAGACCGATGCCTCGATCAACCCGGGCAACTCCGGCGGGGCGCTGGTCAACATGCGCGGCGAGCTGGTCGGCATCAACTCGGCCATCATCAGCCGCTCAGGCGGCAATGTCGGTATCGGCTTTGCCGTGCCCACGACCATTGCCAGCTCCATCATGCGGCAGATCCTCGAGTTCGGCGAGGTACGGCGCGGCCTGCTGGGCGTGACGATTCAGGACGTGAATCCCGAAATTGCCGAGGCGCTCGGCGCCTCAGTCGACCGTGGCGCCCTCATTTCGGAAGTAGTACCCAACTCGGCTGCCGAGAAATCGGGGCTCAAGGTGGATGACATTATTATCGCCGTGGGCGAAGAAAAGATCACGAGCGCCTCCGAACTGCGCAACGCCATCGGCCTGAAGGGATATGGGGAGGCCGTCGAAATCACGTACAACCGGGAAGGAAAGACGCACACGACGAGTGCTGTTCTCGGTCGCCAGGAGGTTGCCAGCAGTGTCGGCGACGACATACATGAAGGCCTGCAGGGTGCGCAATTCGCGACCTATACGACATCAAGCGGCGTCGAGGCCGGCGTCGAGGTGACCGAAGTGGAACCAGGCAGCCCGGCTGCGCAACGCGGACTGCTTGCCGGTGACATCATTTCAGCCGTGAATCGCCGCACGGTCCGAAATGTCCAGCAGTTCCGTGAAGTCGCGGGAGCGAACCGTATCCTGTTCCTGCTCGTGCAACGCGACAGTCGTCAACTGATGCTGCAGATACGCTAGAATCAGGAGCCGGCCCGGCTCCTGTTTCTGACGATGCCTCTGACGCGAAACACCGCTAGTCAATTGCTTGCCGGCGCGCTGCTCCTGATGAGTGGCGCGCTGGTTTTCGCGTCCACTGCCACGGACTCCCAACGCCAGATATTCAAGCGCGTCTATGCCGAGGTCGAACTCGGCAATTGGGCGGCCGTAGACTCGCTCGATGCCGATGAGCGCCGGTCCCTCGAAGACTACGTCTTGTACCCCGACCTGCGTGCCGCATGGCTTCGCGCCACTCTGGTCAATGCCGATCACGCCGAGATCGATGCCTTCCTCGGACACCATGGCGTCCTCAAGCCGGCCCGCGAGCTCCGCTACCGTTACGCGTTGCATCTTGCCGACATCGGCTATCTCGACGAGTACCTGGCGATCTACGAGCAGTATTACCAGGGTCTGGACGATGAAAGGCTCGATTGTCTCGCCCTGCAGGCTGAACTCGAAGTCGGGCGCGCGTCGCGCGTCGTCAACCGTGCGATCGATCTGTGGACGGTCGGCGAGAGCCAGGTGGACGAATGCGACCCGGTATTCGAATTCCTGGATGACGGCGATCACCTCGATATCGTCGATTACATGCGGCGCTTCGAACTCGCGATCGACGCGCGAGAATTCACGATGGCCCAGTGGCTCGGCAAATCGATCGACCAGCAGCATATCGACACGGCGGGCCAGTGGCTGCGAGCGCAGCGCAATCCCGAGTCCTTCGTCGAGAATGCCGACAAGCTGGACAACAATGAGACCACGCGGGATCAGCTTATCTTTGCCATAGAAAGGATCACCTATGACGACCCGCTAAGAGCGCTGGAACTCTGGACAGAGATTTCCCGGGGTCAACGATTCTCGGCCGAGCAGGAACTGCGAACGGCGCGGCACATCGCCCTGTGGATGGCCCGCGACAGGCTTACCGGCGCTTACAAGCAGTTGACTGCGCTGCCCGTTGCGGCCCAGAACGCCGAAGTAATTCGCTGGCGCGCCCGTACGAGTCTTCGACTGCGTAACTGGCCGAATCTTCTCGCCGATATCGAAGCCATGACGGCAACAGAACGCGGAACAGAAGAGTGGCGCTACTGGTACGGCATCGCTCTGCAGCGAAACAATCGTATTGCCGAGGGCGATGCCGTCCTCCAGCAACTGGCTGCAGAGCGAAGCTACTACGGCTTTCTCGCGGCTGATGAGCTCGGACTGCCCTATTCGCTGGTCGATGAGTCGTTTTCTCCCGACGAGCAGCGCATCGCAGAACTCGCTGGACGACCCGAATTGATCCGCGCCCGCGAACTGTTTCTCGTTGGACTCGATGGCAGGGGACGTTCGGAGTGGGACGCCGTGGTTCGTTATCTGGAGGCCGGCGACAAGATGCAGGCCGCCATCCTTGCCAATCGCTGGGGATGGCACTCACGCGCGATCGCCGCGGCGGCCAGCGTCGGGGATTTCGACGATCTGTCACTTCGGTATCCGCTACCCTTTCACGAGACGTTTCGCGAGCACTCGGAAGCTGCCGGCATTTCCACAACCTGGGCTTATGGCGTCGCGCGAAGTGAAAGTCTGTTCATGCGCGATGCGCGCTCGAGGGCCGGCGCAGTTGGCCTGATGCAGCTGATGCCCGCCACCGGCAAGGAGGTGGCCAGATCGATCAAGCTGCCGTACTCGGGCCTGAGCACGCTGACAGACCCGGGCAGCAATATCCGGCTCGGCACCTTCTACCTCGGCCAGATGGCAGACCGATATGGCGGAAATCGGGTGCTCGCGACTGCTGCATACAATGCCGGTCCGCATCGTGTCGATGCCTGGCTGCCGCAAGTGGGCAACGTCGATGCGCGTGTCTGGATCGAGAACATCCCGTTCAACGAGACACGCGGTTACGTAAAGCGGGTACTCGCCGCGGAAACCATATTTCACTGGCGCATGACGGGCCAGATTCGCCGCCTGTCAGACGAGTTACTGGTCGTCAGGGCGGAACCTAAGCCTCACCGGGTCGCAAGGAACTAGCGCGCTCGTAAAAACAGGTCAGGTTCCTGCCGCACTCGTCGTACAGGCTCCGAAACTCCTCGACGCGACCGAGGTAAAGGCCGATTGAAACCAGCCTGGCGTTGTTGAGGTCGCTCTCGAGCCAGGCCGGTTCGGCACGGCCCGAGCGTTCCAGTTCTTCCCGGATCGACGCACGCAAGCGATCCAGGCCCATCGCTTTGCGCTCTCGCATCGCCGCCGGCGCAATTCTCGTCCTGTAAAGCGCTTCGAGTTCCACCTTCGCATTCAGGACGAGTTCGCCGATGCGCTCCTGGAGTTCCCGCCGTTCCAGGTAGGCATCGAACATTTCTGTCTCGCCACGCTCGTCGAGCCAGAGACCAAGACCGATCTCGGCGACCGCGGTCGCAAACGACTCGTTGAATTCGGTATCGTCCTTTACGTACAGCACCTGGTGCGCGAGTTCGTGAAAGATTGTTGCGACCAGCTCGGTGTCATCCCAGTGCATCATTGTGTTCAGCACCGGATCGTCAAACCTGCCCAGCGTGGAATACGCCGGTATGCCTCCGACCACAACGTCATAACCGTCCGCACGCAGTTGCCGGGCCTTTTGCCTCGCGGCTTCCTCCGAAAAATAGCCGCGATACGCGACACAGCCTGCGACCGGGAAACACCAGGTCCTGGGTTCGAGCGAAAACTCGGGCGCCGCGAAAACATTCCAGACCACGTAGTCACGGCCGATATCGGCATAGCTGCGATAACTGTCGTTGTCCGGCAGGTACAGGACGTCGACCGCGAATTGTCGAGCTTCGCTGACCAGCTCGAGTCGCTCTGCCAGCTCGTCCGGTGTTTCTTCGGCAGCAATCAACTCGTCGATCGGTTCTCGCTTGCTCATTACATCGAGCTGTCCCCGGGCGGCCTGGATGTAGTAGCAGCCACACAACGATACGGCGCACACAATAACCGCAAGTACCCTCAGCACGTTTGTCCTCGATGCTAGAATCGACCAATGCAAGTGTACCTCGTGGGTGGCGCAGTCCGTGATGAGCGCCTGGGCCTTCCTGTCCAGGAGCGCGACTGGTGCGTGGTTGGCGCCACGCCCGATGAACTTCTCGACAAGGGCTTCAAACGAGTCGGCAAGGATTTCCCGGTCTTCCTGCATCCCGAGACGGGCGAGGAATATGCCCTCGCCCGGACCGAGAGAAAAACGGCTGCGGGATATCACGGCTTCGCATTCGACACGTCGCCCGACGTCACGATCGAAGAAGACCTGGCCCGGCGTGACTTTACGATCAATGCGCTTGCCGTCAGCGAAGACGGTGAACTAATCGATCCTCACGGCGGCCTGGACGACCTCGAAAACCTTCTGATTCGCCATGTCTCCGATGCCTTTGTCGAAGACCCCGTGCGCATCCTTCGGGCCGCGAAATTCGCGGCTCGATTCGCGCAGCTCGGCTTTCGCATCGCGCCCGCTACGCGCGACCTGATGCGCAACATGGTGAACGATGGCGAGGCCGATGCGCTCGTCCCGGACCGGGTATGGAAAGAGACCGAGTCGGCCCTGGCCGGCCCCGACCCGCAACTCTACTTCGAGGCCCTGCGCGCGTGCAGCGCACTGCGCGTTGTGTTCCCGGAGGTCGACGCGCTTTTCGGGGTCCCTCAACCCGTCAAGTGGCACCCGGAAATCGATACGGGTTTGCACACAATGATGGTCGTCGAACAGGCGGCGCGCCTCAGCGACGACATCGAAGTCCGTTTTGCGGCACTCGTGCACGACCTCGGCAAAGGCACGACCAGCCCGTCTGATTTGCCATCACATCCCGGCCACGAACAGCGCGGCAGGAAACTGATCAGGGACATGTGCGAGCGGCTGCCGGTGCCGCGCGCATGTCGCGATCTCGGATTGCTCGCCGCCGAGTACCACACGCATTGCCACCGGGCGCTCGAACTTCGCAACGACACGATCGTGAAGCTGCTCGAGAAGACCGACGCTTTTCGCCGGCCAGGACGCTTTACACAGTTCCTGACGGCCTGCGAAGCGGACGCCCGTGGACGAACGGGCTTCGAATCGAGACAGTATCCGCAGGCCGCGCATTTGCGCGCGGCGTTTGCCGCCGCATCGGCCATTGACGCTGCCGCGATCGCCGCTGACAACGACGGCGAGGTCGTCGCAACGGCCATTCGCGACGCGCGCATCAACGCTGTAGCCGACGTTCGGGGCAGCTCTCAGTCGCCGTAGAAAAACAGGTAAAACGAGAAAAAGCTGACGTCGCCATAGAGCTCGGAGTCGTCATACCCGGCCCCGAGTTCCAGGTCCGTCCTTTGGGACAGGGGAAACAGGTAGCGAACCGTATACGATTTGGTTCGCGAGCCAGTGAAAATGCTCTCCCAGGTTGATGCATCGAGAGTCCAGTTATTCAGCCCATGATCGATGCTCAGTGAAATGCTCGCGCGATGATCGACCAGCGAGTTGACCAGGCTCAGGCGCGTTACCGATAACAGGCGTGCAGCCTCGAGGCTGTCTGTAGGCCTGAAAGAGACGCTGTAGTCGTACTTGATGCCACGCAGCCGGAGGTTCGTGTTCTCGCTCGTTTGGAACCGGGCGGTCAGGCCGATGCCGTCGGCATCAAACGTGATCTGGCGGCCCGGAAAAAAATCCGTCCTGGGGATTGTCAGATCGAAGTCCCGGTATTCATAGTCGGCCGAAATAGAGACGACAGCGTTTCTGAAGTAGCCGGAAGCTCGCCAGTCATTGGATTCGAGCACGTCCGGGTCGCCCCAGTACGCCACACCGACGCGGATCCCGACGGGATCAAAAAAATGATCCAGTTCCAGATCCGCATACAGTGACTCGAGCTTGCGGCCGCTCTCGAGTTCTACCGAGCTCTTGGCGACTCCGGCTGACAGCCAGGTATCCTTGCCGAGCCCGACGCTGCCGACGAGCGCCGCACTGACGCCTCCATCGCTGTCACCCTCGGCCCCACCGCCCAGCATGAAGCCCTCGGCCGCAAACGCGGGGCCTGCGATAAGGAACAGCAGCAAGAATCTACAGGAGGACATAAACGATGACCGCGGCCAGCACCAATCGATAAATCGCAAACGGCAACAAGCCGAGCGTGCTGACGAAGCGCATGAAGAATTCAATACTGAGGTAGGCCACGATGGCCGACACCGCGACGCCGGTCGTAAGTTGTCCCCAGGCAACCGCGTCGTCAGATGCCAGCAGACCGATCAACGAAAACAAAGTCGCCAACAAGATGACGGGAACGGCGAGCAGGAACGAAAACCTGGCCGCATCCTGCCGTTCGAGCCCGAGAAAGCGGGCAGCAGTTATGGTGACGCCCGACCGCGACGTGCCCGGCACCAGCGCCAGCGCCTGCGCCAGGCCGATTATCACTGCGTCTCGCAAGGTCACTTGCGAAATGCCGCGCTCACGGCGACCCAGGCGGTCGGCGAGAATCATCAGCACGGCATACCCCGACAGTGTTAACACAATCACCGATGGGCTGCGCAGGTTCGCTTCGATCCAGTCGACGAGCAGCAGGCCGGCGATGGCGGCGGGCACGGTCCCCAGGGCGATGCCGAGCGCGAGGCGTGATTCCACGGTCTCGACTTTGCCGCCGAGCACCTGCACGCCACCCCTGATCAGTGCAAAGATGTCATTGCGAAAGAACGCCAGCACGGCGAGCAACGAACCGAAATGCACGGCGACATCGAATGCCAGCCCCTGGTCGGCCCAGGCGAAAAAATGCGGCACGAGCACCAGGTGCCCGGAACTCGAGATGGGCAGGAACTCGGTAAGTCCCTGCACGATGGCGAGGATGATGGCCTGCAGGTTCGTCATACGTCAGCCCAGTGATGTGATCCGGTCGGCGAAACCGAACGCCGACGGCGTCGCCAGTACGCCGCGGCTCAATCCGAGACACTTGAAGTGCTCGCCCATTTCCGACGGCAGAGTAAGCAATTTAATCTCGCTCGACAATTTGAGCCGTGCGTCAGTCGTCAAATTGGCGAATTCGGCAAGATACCGGTCGACGCCCCCGCCGATCAGGAATTGCGCCTGCGTCACGAAACCAGCGATATCCAACCCGTTCGCGTCGGCCGCTTCTGCAATTGCCGTGAAGTCAACCCAGGTGGTCAGGTCCTGGATACCGGGTAGAACCAGGGGGTCATCGTGGGCGTGATGACGAAAGTGACACCGCAACCAGCCACCCGCCCTTTCGGGCGCGTAGTACTCGCGGCGGCCGACACCATAGTCGAATAGCAGGACGAGGCCCTGCCGCAGCGCGCTTGCAATATCGGCGATCCATTGCGGTGCCGCCAGGCTAAGCTCCGAGGCGTATCCGTCGGGAAGCGCGTCCCCGAGCGACTCTTCTATCGCGCCGACGGCGGCGACGAGCCGATCGGGGGCTGGCCGCTCGACCAGTTCGAAACCCGGGCCCGATGTGGTAACGCAAACCTGGTTGACGCCGGCGTCGCGTCGCACGAAGCGCTCCACGGGCAACGCATCCAGGACCTCGTTGGCGATAACGACTCCTGAAAACTCTGCCGGTATCGCATCAATCCACTCGACACGGCCAGCCTGCTCCGGCATTGCGCTGCGGATGCAGGCCTCCTGTCGCTGGCGAAGGTCAGCCGACACTTCGAGAATCTTGTAGTTACAGCCGATCACTGCGCCTGGCTGCGTCAGCTCGCGGAGAATGTCCACCGCCAACTTGCCGCTGCCGGCCCCGAACTCAAGGATTGCCGGCGACTCGAGCTCACCCAGTACATCGGTGCACTGACGCGCGACGATGCTGCCAAACAGGCTGGATATCTCAGGCGCCGTAACGAAATCGCCCGAGCGCCCGAACTTGCGCGAACCCGCGCTGTAATAGCCGAGACCCGGCGCATACAGGCAATGATGCATGTACTCCGCAAAACTGATCTCACCGCCGGCATCCCTGATTGTCGCGCGGAGGTGATCGGCGACTCTTTCGCTGTGAGCCATGCTGTCCGCATCCGGCTCGGGCAACGAAAACGATGAATGCTGTTGCATAATGCGCCCTTTATAACGCGAATCTCAATCGGGTTCTTCGATGTCGTTTTCCCTTAGTCTAGAAAACAAGGTTGCGCTGATTACCGGGTCGGCGCGCAGAATCGGTGCCACCATCGTCCGCGCATTGCACGCAGCCGGGGCCGACGTGGTCATTCACTACCGTGGATCCAACGATGAAGCGAGGCAACTGGCGGCAGAACTCAATGCGCAGCGGCCGGACTCGGCTGCCACATTCGCTGCCGACCTGACACGGCTTGCCGGAATCGAGCAACTGGCCCGCGAAGCTTCGACCTGGCGCCCCCGCCTGGACATCCTCGTCAACAATGCGTCGAGCTTTTATCCGACGCCGGTCGGCACCATCACCGAGCAGCAGTGGGACGATCTCGTTGGCACCAATCTCAAGGCGCCGATGTTTTTGTCCCAGGCGGTGCTGCCAATGTTGCGTGACTCACGCGGGGTCATTATCAACATCGTCGACATCCACGCGCAGCGACCGCTGCGCGACCACCCTGTTTACGGGTCGGCGAAGGCCGGCCTCGTGATGTTGACCCGGTCGCTGGCCAAGGACCTCGCTCCGGACATCCGGGTCAATGGCGTCGCCCCGGGGGCGATTCTCTGGCCTGAAGATGGCATGAGTGATGAGACCAAAGATGCGATTCTCGATCAGGTCCCGCTCGGCAAACCGGGTTCGCCCGAGGACATCGCCGGCGCGGTGTTGTTCCTTGCGCGTGACGCGACCTATGTGACCGGCCAGATCGTTGCGGTCGACGGCGGCCGTTCCCTGGGCTGGTAGCTCTACCAGGCGCCCGCGAACTCTCGCCAGGCGGATCCTCGCGCGGGTATCGTGCGGGCGGGGTCGCTTCGCTGCTGGCGCGCTGACGCCGGCGCCGGCGGACAAGCGCCGTTCTGCAGGTAAGCGAGTGCGGCGACCATATTCGGGTCGTTCGGATCGCCGACCGGCAGATTGAGGTCGTCCGCAGCCGCGCAATCGGCCGGCAAACCACCGAAGTAGTCTCCGAAACCGTCCGCATTGACGTTCTGGAAGGCCGTCAGCCGCAGAACATTGCCGCAGAACTCAAGACCAATCTGGCCGACAGGCTTGCCGAACGTCTGTGCGCCGACGACCGTGATCTCAACGTGCGGCTCCATGCCGTTAATGATGAGTTCACTGGCCGACGCCGTGGTCTGCGTCGTGATAACGACCAGGCGCGACAGGCCTATCGAATTCACCAAACGAAGGAACAGCGTGTCGCTGTCGTATTCTGCCGCTCGATCGGCATTGAACCGGGTCCCGGTGAACACGAGATTTTCGGCGATATCTCCTCCGAGCAAGTCGCCGAGGAATTCAGCCGTCGATAACAGGCCCCCGCTGTTGTAGCGCAGGTCGATAACCACATCGGTAACACCATTGGCCTGGAATTCACCGAAAGCCGAGTCGAGCTGGGCATTGGCCGTGGCGACAAACGTCGACAGCTCAACATAGCCGACAGGCGGCCCGGCGGCGGTTGGAATCAGCTGCCATTGGGGGACAGGGTCGATTGTGACCACGTCCTTGACGACCGTGACTGTGAACTCGGTGACGCCGTCGGTTTCGCGCAGCGTGAACTCAACCGCATCGGCCGCCAGCGCAGCGTCGAGGCCCTCACCCGCATCAATCTCGGCAATGCTGCGGCCATCAATAGCGATGATCCTCTGACCGCGCGAGAAGCCGGCCCCGGCGGCCGGGCTGCCCGCGAATACTTGTGTAAGGCGAAGATCATCGGCGCCGAGACGTTCCCAGCTAAAGCCGAATCCCAGGTACTGGCCGGCACCGAAGAATGCCGCATCCGCTGCCGCCGACCCGATGTAGCTGAAGGTATCGAGTGGCTGCACCTGGATCATGCTTGCCAGGAGTTCCGCGGGATCGTTGTAATCCCGGACCCGGGTTTTGGCCGGCAGCAGGTCGTTCCAGAAATACCAGAATTCTGTCGCATCACGGACGAAGCGTTTCTGGTCCCTCGCCGAGCACGTATAGCCATCGCCGCTGCTGTCGTCCGAGATCTCGCACGCCGACAGCACCAGAACCAGGCTCAGTAGGATTAACTTGCGCATGACAGCTCCGCTGTTCCTGCTTTACAGGATAACGTCGATGGGGGTCATCGGGTGACGGCCTGTGTCACATTCCTGCCAATGATCCCGCATCGAACGGCCCGTTTCGGGGTGAACCAGGTCCGGCGCCAGCTCCGCCAGGGGGCCGAGCACGAAGACATATTCGAGCACATCTGGCCGGGGAATCCGGAGTGGCGGCTCGTCGATAATGCTGTCGCCGTACATCAACAGGTCGATGTCGAGCGGCCGCGAGGAGAACTTTGCGCCACCGCGCTGCCGGCCTGCCTTATCGTGAATTTCCTCGATGTGCCGCTGGATTTCGAGCGGCTCTTCTTGCGACTCGAACGCTGCAACGAGATTGAGGAAGTCGGCACCGTCGAAACCAACCGCGGCGTTGCGGTAGGTGCCCGAAAGACTGACGGCGCCGAATCGCTGCCTGAGTTCACCTACACCGAGCCGAAGGTTGTTCTCGGCATCGATGTTGCTGCCGAGACTGAGGTAAACGGTCGCCATGGTCCCTAGCCCGCCCCTGGACGCGCACCCCTCTCGATCAGGACGCCGACATCCCGGGCCCCGCGTATCGCCCCGGGTTTGTTGACCCGGACCTTGACCCAGGCAACTTCGAATTCCTCGAGCACGATTGCCGCGACTTTCTCCGCCAGCGTTTCCACCAGCTGGAAGTCGGACTCGCCGACAAACTCCTGGAGGCGCTTCGCGACGAGCTTGTAGTTGAGCGTGTCATCGACGCTGTCCGTCGCGGCAGCTTTGCGTATGTCGACCGCCATCTCGAGGTCGATAGCGACCGTCTGACGAATCTTGCGTTCCCATTCCCAGATTCCGATGACTGTTTCGATCCTGAGATCGTGCAGGAAAATTATGTCCATAGATCAGGATCCATCCGCTGCGGCCGGGCGCGTCAGTTGGTTAAGTGACCAGCGGGCCTGGGCCCGAATTTCGGTGGCAGTTGCGGCGTCGGCGAGCCTGAGCGCTCCTGCGATTGCGATCATCGCGCCATTGTCCGTGCAGTAAGCCATACGGGGGTAGTAAACCCGACCGTCGAATCGCGCCGCCATATCCTGCCGCAAGAGCTTATTGGCGCCGACGCCACCCGCGATGACGACCCGATCAAGAGCCCGTTTCTTCGCGGCTTGCAATGTGCGGCCGATGAGCGTGTCGACCGCGGCCCGCTGGAATGATGCCGCGAGATCGGCGCGACGTTTTTCGTAACTGCCATCTTCCCGGGCCTTGCGAACTTCGAGCATGACCGCGGTCTTGAGCCCGCTGAAACTGAAGTCGAAGCCCGGTCGATTAAGCATCGGTCGCGGCAACGCGTACGCCGCGTCATCCCCGTCCTCGGCCAGCGCGGCCAGCGCTGGCCCACCCGGGTAGCCGAGCCCCAGCAGCTTGGCCGTTTTGTCGAACGCCTCCCCAACTGCGTCGTCGAGCGTGGTCCCGAGCACCTCGTACTCACCCAGGCCGGAGACCGAGATCAGCATCGAGTGTCCGCCCGATACAAGCAGCGCAAGGAACGGGTAATCGGGAGGCTCGTCTTCCAGCATTGGCGCGAGCAAATGGCCCTCCATGTGGTGGATCGGAATGACCGGGCACTCCCAGGCAAGCGCCAGGCCGTTGGCCAGGCCGCTGCCCACCATCAGTGCGCCGACGAGGCCCGGTCCCGCCGTGTAGGCGACGGCGTCCGGTCGTTCGACGCCGGCCTCATCCAGCACTTGCTGGATCAGCGGCAACAGGCAGCGAATATGGTCGCGCGAGGCGATTTCGGGGACGACGCCACCGTACATGGCGTGCAGGTCGACCTGGCTGTGCAGCGCATCCGCTATCAGGCCCCGGTCGGTGCCGTACAGCGCCACGCCGGTCTCATCACAGCTGGTTTCAATGCCTAGGACGTTCATAGGCGGGGCATATTAGCGCACCTCGGGGCTTGGAATTGGTGTTTCTCTGCCGGTATAATACGCGGCTGAGCCCCGGCCCTGTGCCGGGTTTATTTATGTTTGGAACCACGACCGTATGCCCAGTGTTCGCGTAAAAGAGAATGAGTACTTCGACTCGGCGTTGCGCCGCTTCAAGCGCGCCTGCGAGAAGGCCGGCATCCTGACGGAATTGCGCCGTCGGGAGTACTACGAAAAGCCGACGCAGGAACGCAAGCGCAAGAAAGCCGCCGCTGTCAAACGGCACATGAAGCGCCTGTCTCGCGAAGAGGCCAAGCGCAAGCGCCTCTATTGAAGTGCCGCCCCGCTCCGCGCCCGCGGAGTACGCCATGTCCCTGAAAGCCCAGATCACAGATGACATGAAGTCCGCCCTGAAGGCCGGCGAGAAAGATCGGCTCAAGGTCGTGCGCCTTATTCTCGCCGCAATCAAGCAGGTCGAGGTCGATACGCGGGCCGAACTCGATGATGCCGGTGTCCTGTCCGTGCTGGACAAGATGGTCAAACAGCGTCGCGACTCGGTCGAGCAGTTTGAAAAGGGTGGCCGCGATGATCTCGCGGCAATCGAACGGGCCGAGATCGAGATTCTCGAGACCTACCTGCCCGAACAACTTGCAGAAGAAGAACTCGATGCCATGATCAGTGAGGCCATCAGTGCGACTGGCGCCGAGAGCATCCGTGACATGGGCAAGGTGATGGGACAAATCAAAGCGCAGGCCGCGGGCCGCGCCGATATGGGCGCCGTCGGCGCCAGGGTCAAGGCGCGGCTCGGCCAGTAATTCTCCTTGACTGGCGCACCGCGCCGGAACGACTATGCTTTACGATTAAGGTGCCGGTAGACCCGGAACCTCGGAGTTGCCGTTTATTTCAGTATGGCTGGATTGATTCCCCAGGATTTCATCGATGATCTTGTCGCTCGTGCCGACATCGTCGAGGTTGTCGGCAAGCGCATTCAGCTCAAGAAGGCGGGCCGGGAGTTCAAGGCCTGTTGTCCATTCCATGACGAGAAGACGCCGTCATTCACCGTAAGCCCGTCGAAAGGCTTCTACCACTGCTTCGGCTGCGGAGCGCACGGCACGGCTATCGGCTTTCTGATGGAGTACGAGCACATGAGCTTCGTCGAGGCAATCGAAAGCCTCGCGGGCACAATGGGCGTCAATGTGCCGCGCAATGAAAGCGACAAACCCGCCCGGCGTTACGACGAATTGTTCTCCCTGATGAGCAACGTCGAACGCCATTATCGTGAGTGCCTGCGCGATCATGCGGAGGCCGTCGATTACCTCAAGCAACGTGGTATCGATGGTGCGACGGCCAAGCGGTTTGGCATCGGATTCGCCCCCGATGGCTGGAGCAACGTGCTCGACAAATTCGGCGCGACCAAGGAGGCGACCGAGCGGCTGCTGGCAACCGGGCTGATCATCCGCAAGGACAACGGTCAGCACTACGACCGGTTCCGCGAGCGAATCATGTTTCCGATTCGGGACACACGCGGTCGGACTGTTGGATTTGGCGGACGGGCGCTCGGCGATGGCGAACCGAAATACCTGAATTCGCCGGAGACCGTACTGTTCCACAAAGGTCGCGAGCTTTATGGCCTGTACGAAGCCCGACAGGCGTTGCGCCAGATCGACAGGCTCGTCGTGGTCGAGGGATATATGGACGTCGTGGCGCTCGCGCGGCATGGAATCGACTTCTCCCTTGCCACGCTGGGTACGGCGACAACCGGGGACCACCTTAATCTGCTATTCCGTTTGACCGACTCCGTTTGCTTCTGTTTCGATGGCGACCGGGCCGGCAAAGCCGCCGCCTGGCGTGCACTCGAAAACGCGCTGCCGCACATTCGCGAGGGACGCCAGATTCGCTTCGTCTTCCTGCCGGAGGGGCATGACCCGGATACCTACGTCAACGAATTCGGTGCCGATGCGTTCGTAAAGGAACTCGAGGCAGGGGTCGCGCTATCAGATTTCCTGATCGGTGAGTTGGCAAGCCAGGTCGACATGACCACGGTTGACGGCAAGGCGAGGCTCGCCGAGCTCGCGAAACCGCTGATCAGGAAGATTCCTCAAGGTGTGTACCGCGAACTGTTGATCGACAGCCTGGCCGATGCAGTTGGCCTGACCGCAAGCAAGCTGGAACGCATGATCGGTAGCGGGGACGCGGATACCGGCATGGGCACGGCAGCTGGAAAACCGGTTTCGTCCCGCAGTGGCCGCCTGAAAGTCAGTGGCGGACGTCCGTCGGTGGTGCGCCGCGCGATTACCTTGCTCCTGCACAATCCGGGCGCCGGCGACAAACTCGATATCGAGAAACTGGCCGGCGTCAGCCGGCCCGGCGTCGGCCTGTTGCACGACCTGATTGAAACCGTGCAGGAGGAACCCCATATAACGACGGCCGGGTTACTCGAGCGTTGGCGGCATCATGAAGAGGGTCGCCATCTGGGCAAGCTCGCCGCAGTCGAGCTTCCCGATGAGGACGATTTTGACCCGGTTGCCGAGTTAGCGGAGTGCCTGGCACAGCTGGAGCTCGCCGGGCGCCGGGAGAGAATTGATTTTTTAATTGAAAAACAAAAGCTTAGCTCACTCACTGACGAAGAGAAGAGCGAGCTTCGACAGTTGCACTGAGACCGGAATTTCTGGCTTGGACCCTGTCAAATTAGTATAATTACCCGTTTGCATTCATCACATGGAGGTCCTCTGGCCTTGAGCGAAAAACGTGCAGCAATAAGCGGCAATACGCAGGCGCAGCAACTCAAAGACCTGATTGCCCGCGGCAAGGAACAGGGTTATTTGACGTATGCGGAAGTCAATGACCACCTGCCCAATGACATTGTCGATCCCGAGCAGATCGAAGACATCGTCAACATGATCAACGATATGGGCATTACGGTGTACGAAAAGGCGCCGGATGCCGAAGAGATCCTGTTGTCGGATGCCGCCGTATCGAACGATGACGACGTCGCCGAGGAGGCGGAGGCCGCGCTCGCCAGTGTGGATGCCGAATTCGGCCGGACGACTGACCCGGTACGTATGTACATGCGTGAAATGGGTACCGTCGAGCTTTTGACACGCCAGGGCGAGATCGAGATCGCCAAGCGCATCGAGGACGGACTCAACCAGGTCAAGTATCACATGGCCCATTTTCCGCCAACCATCGAGCAGCTGCTCGTCGTCGCGGATTCGGTTCATGCTGGTGACACTCGCATGCAGGATTTCGTAGTCGGCTTTATCGATCCGAACGAGCCCGAGGAGATTAAGCCGCCCGCGCCGAAAGGCGACGATGATGAGGAAGAGGTTGTCGATACCGGGCCCGATCCCGCCGAGGTCGCAGACCGTGTCAAAGTCATTCGTCGGCTGCACAAACGCTCGCTGACCTACATAGACAAGTACGGCCTCAAGGACAAGAAGACGGTCAAGTTGCAGGCACAAATTGCCGATCAGCTCATGGAGCTGAAGCTTGCACCCAAACTTTTCGATCTGCTCGTCAAGAACCTGCGCGGCGTGGTCGCGATCATCCGCAGCCAGGAACGTCTGATAATGCAGATATGCGTTCGCGACGCCGGCATGCCGCGCAAGGACTTCCTGTCGAGTTTTCCGAAGAGCGAAACGGATCTCGCGTGGATCGACAAGCACATTCGCGCCAAGCGCAAGCACTCGTCGACGCTCGGCAAGCTCAAGGACGATGTATTGCGCGCACAGCGTAAACTGATCGGCGTCGAGGAAGACACGCGCCTGAAGATTGCCGAAATCAAGGAAATCAATCGCCAGATGTCGATAGGCGAGGCAAAAGCCCGCCGCGCAAAGAAAGAGATGGTGGAGGCCAACCTGCGCCTCGTAATCTCGATTGCGAAGAAATACACGAACCGCGGCCTGCAGTTCCTCGACCTGATCCAGGAAGGCAATATCGGCCTGATGAAAGCCGTCGACAAGTTCGAATATCGTCGCGGGTACAAGTTTTCGACCTATGCCACATGGTGGATCCGGCAGGCGATTACGCGCTCGATTGCCGATCAGGCGCGGACGATCCGTATCCCCGTGCACATGATCGAAACGATCAACAAGCTGAACCGCATTTCGCGGCAGATGCTGCAGGAGATGGGCCGTGAGCCTTTGCCTGACGAGCTCGCAGAGCGCATGGAAATGCCGGAGGACAAGGTCCGCAAGGTACTCAAGATTGCGAAGGAGCCGATTTCGATGGAGACGCCTATTGGCGACGACGAGGACTCGCACCTTGGCGACTTCATCGAGGACCAGACCGTGCACTCGCCCGTCGATTCCGCCACGTCGCAAGGGCTCAGGGAGACCACGCACAACGTTCTTGCCGGCCTGACGCCTCGCGAAGCCAAGGTGCTGCGCATGCGTTTCGGCATTGACATGAATACCGATCACACGCTCGAAGAAGTGGGCAAGCAGTTCGACGTGACGCGCGAGCGCATCCGCCAGATCGAAGCGAAAGCCCTTCGAAAACTGCGGCACCCGACGCGTTCGGACCAGTTACGCAGCTTCCTGCTGGAAGACTAAAGAAAAGGCCGGGTTTCCCCGGCCTTTTTTAGTTGCGGAAATCTAATGGACGAACCACTTCCAGCGCTTTGCGTCGTTGGGTATGGAAGTCTTCCTTTTCGATGAAAGCAAGGAACTCGCTTCTACGCAGTGGCTTGGCGTAGTAATAGCCCTGGGCAAAATCGCAATCGTTTTCCCGCAGGAATTCGAACTGCTCGATACTCTCCACACCCTCGGCGATTGCCGTCTTGCCCATCTCATGGGCCATCCTGATGATCGTCCGGCAGATGTTGTCGGACGGATCTCCTGCACCAATGCGATCGACAAAAGTCTTGTCGATCTTGATGACGTCGAACGGCATCTGCTGCAGGTAGCTCAGTGACGAATAGCCCGTGCCGAAGTCGTCAATAGCGACGCGGACGCCGCGATCCCGCAGCTCTCGAAGAATATCGATCGCCGTATCACGATTCTGGGCAACGGTCGTTTCGGTCACCTCGAGCTGCAGATATGCCGGGTTGATATCGAATCGCTGCAGCGGTTCCAGCACATCCGATACGAAGCGACCTTCCCGGAGCTGGCGCGTGGACACGTTGATTGATACGGGCCCCGGGTGCAATCCCTTTTCGAGTATCCGCTTGAGGTCGCGGCAGGTTTGCTCGATCACCCAGCGGCCAATGTCGACGATCAGGTCAGAGTCTTCGGCAAGTGGCACGAACTCGGCAGGCGAGATGAATCCCTCTACGGAGTGGTCCCAACGCAGTAGAGCTTCCGCGCCATTGATCACGCCAGTCGAAATATCCATCTGCGGCTGGTAATAGACCTCGAGATCGCCGTTCGAGTAAGCGCTGCGCAGGTCACGCTCGAGACCGATTTTGCGCCGGCTCTCTGCATTCAGCTTGACGCTGAAAAACTCGAAGCGAGCACGACCGGAATCCTTGGCACGGTACATCGCCGCATCCGCATTCTTGAGCAATGTTTCCACGCTGTCACCGTCGTCGGGGAACATGACAATGCCAATGCTGCCACTCACGAAATGATCGTCGCCACGCACCGAAAATGATTCGCTTATCCTGTCGAGCAGGCGTGTCGCGGTCATACGCACGTGAGCCTCGCCGTCGATGTGCGGCATGACGACGACAAATTCGTCACCACCGAGCCTCGATACCGTGTCGCTATCACGAACCTCGTTGGTAATCCGTTCGGCGGCTTGTGTCAGTACGACATCGCCGACCGAGTGACCGTGCACATCGTTGATCTCCTTGAAGCGGTCGAGATCGATATACAGGATCGCACCTGTCGTGCCATCGCGGCGGGCTTGAACGATCTGCTGCTCCAGCCTGTCTTTGAGGAGCTGCCGGTTCGGCAGGCCCGTAAGCTCATCGTAGTGCGCCTGTCGGTAAAGAGCCTCTTCCCGCTCGGCGCTCGCCAACGCGACGGCAAAGCGTCCGGCCAGGTCGACGCATCGGCTCATGTTGTACTGCTCCATGTTGAACAGGCCCGCCGTGCCCAGCAACAGCATGCCCTTCAACTCGTCTTCGAGCACAACGGGAATCAGCACGACGTTACTGACGTTGTAGCTCAGGAACCGCGCCTTGTAGGGTGCAACAGATGCCTGGACGTCCTCGACAGAAACCTGGCGCGGCTGGCACCAATTGTGTCCAAGCTCCATCGGTAACGAGATGCGTTCGTGTACGAGCTCATCATTGTAGAGAGAGATCATCTTCGCCCAGTGTGGCGTGTCGTTGTCGCGGGCGATAACACCGGCCGCCTTACAGCCGGTCAGATTGATCAGGTGCCTGACCACGCTTTCGGAGACTTCCTCGAATCCCGCGCCGGAAAGAATTAGCCGGTCAATACTCGACATGGCCTCGAGCGTGGAAATCTGGCGACTCAGTCTCGACGCCATCTTGTTGAACGCTTCACCGAGCCACTCGAATTCGTCCTCCGACCGAATACGTACGCGGGACAGCAGGTTGCCGGAGGCGAGCTGGCGGGCCGCGATCGTCAACGTCTGCAGTGGTCGCAAGCTGCGGCCGATCATGTTGAAACTCAACAGACCAATCAGCAGCACCACAAGGCCCAGTGCCGGGACGAATACGCGGCTGAAGTCCGCCCGGGAGCGCAACGCGTAAGATGCTGGCTGACTCGCGACGATATCAATCGCCGGGGCGTTAAAATTACCCGCGAGAAAAAGCTGCCATAAAGATGCCAGCTGGGCGTTACCATCCAGCTCCCACTCGAGAGGGGATGCGCGCAGGCGGCCCTGGTTCTCAACGAGCCGCCCGTGGACGCCGCTGGCCATCGAGCCTGAGCAGTACAGCGAATCGCCTCCGATAGCAAATGCACAAATAGCGGTCGAATACGGCAACTCGTCGACGTGTCCCCAAAGGTAGGTCGGATCAGGTTTCACCACGATCGCGATCGGTCCGTTCCCGCCCGTGCCCAAATTGCGAAGGAAGACCAGGCTTTGGTTGGTCGGGCCAATGCTCGTTACCAGTGATGGCCAGGGCGTGTTTTGGGGTATTGTCGCAAGGTCGGCCAACGGAACAATCGAGGCGCTGTTTCCGTGCAGCAACACGGGCTTGGCGCCATCACTGATAACCCAGGCCGCTTGTACCTGCCGTGTCAGGTAATCGTTGCTGGCCAGCGCTGCCTTGCCCTCCTCTACATAGACGAGCGCAATCTGGTCAGCAGCGTCAGAAACATGCTGCAAGCGCGCGAGAAGCTCGAGACCGTAATCCTTGGCTTGCTCACGCAGGTCGCGACTGACGTCCGCTTCGAGGCCGCGACCAAACTCGTAAAATGCCAGCGCCGCCGTAAAGGCGACGGGCAATACGCCGGCCAGGAAGAAGAAGCCGAGAATGCGGCGGCCGACGCCCCGCTTCAGGGTGACCGGAAAGCTCGGGAGATGCATCAGTAGTCCTCCCCGAGGCCGATAAAGGCGCCGTTGTTGGCTCGGACAATGTCATCACGGCTTGCCGCGGCATTGAGCGGCCCTGACGAATCTCCGTCCTCTCCGAAGCTGTACAGGTCGTAGTCCGTATTCAGCGGGTTCAGATTCTTGTCCTTACGAAAATCACCGAATCCTGATCCTGCTGCAGCGATGTTCGTATAGGCGTAGGGCCTGCCCCACGGGTCGACAGGAACCGCAACGTCGAGATCAGTCAGGTTGGCGGGCAATGCATTGTTGTTGCGCAGCTGGTACTTGCCAATTTCCACCGAAATCCAGCCGATATCGCCGATCGACTTCGACACTTTGGCCCGGTCGACAAATATGTCATAAGCTGGAACGGCAACCGAAACGAGCAAGGTGGCAATCACGAGCACGATCAATACCTCGAGGAGACCAAAACCTGCATTCCGTTGAGGGTATTGCTTCATGCATTTGGTCGAAAACGCCCATCCGTGAGCGAATTAGCCTGGTCAGAGTGCCGAGGTCAAACTATAAGCCATTGATTTTCAGAAAGCGGTGATAGGCATCACGGTGAAAAATGTGACGCTGAGCGGCTGGAAAACACTCAGGATTTTCGACGCCGAACACTGGGCTCGGCACCTCCGATTTCTGTTAGAATTCGCTCCCCCACGTGTGGGCCTGTAGCTCAGTTGGTTAGAGCAGGGGACTCATCAGAATGGTGCGATTTCGCCGAAAGGCGCAGTTTGAACGGGATGAATTCAGGGAACCCTTAGCAGTGCGGCTGTTGGCAACCCTGAGCCAAGCCGGCGGTACACTGCCGGAAGGTGCAGAGACTACCTGAGAACTTCAGCGTTCTTAATAACAGGCAAGAGCGTCCCGCCCCTAGCAATTCGGTTGAGGGTGATGAGATAGTCCGCTCCGCTCAGAAATGAGTGGGTTGAGTGAATCCCTTGGTCCCAGGTTCGAGTCCTGGCGGGCCCACCATCTTTTTCAGCGTCCGCTCATGCCGAAAGCGGACGTTGCAAAAGTCATCATTCCCCGAATCCGAATGTCCGCAAACGGCCATAAGGAGATGCCAGTGAGTGCAAGGATTAGGTACTTATGCGAATTGACCGCTCGAGTCTCATACATGAGAGGATGCTACCCACTAGCGCAGAGCGAATTAACGGCAGTACGAGACGAGGGCGCGGATCATGATTCGCAGGTCCCTGCCGCGGAGGCCAAAGAAAGTGACAAGACGAGTTTTAATACTGGCGGCCTTGCCCCTGACTTTTTCGGCTATTGCCGACGAAGGCATGTGGACGTTCGACAACTTCCCGACTGAAGCCGTTGCCGAAAAATACGGCGTCGACGTCGGCGACGATTGGCTGACAAGGGCGCAACTTGCGACTACGCGTCTCGAGAATGGTTGCACGGGGTCATTCGCATCCCCCGACGGACTCGTGCTGACCAACAACCATTGCACGTGGAGCTGCATTCGCAATCTGAGCACAGACGAGCGCAATCTGTCGGACGAGGGCTTTATGGCCCGCACGCGGGACGAGGAGCTACAGTGCCCCGGACAGCAGGTTTCGGTTTTGGTCGACTTCGAGGAGGTCAGTGACAAGATCACATCGGCCACGGCGGGAATGGACGAGGTCGAGGCGAATGAGGCACGCAAGGCTGAACTTACCCGGCTGGAGTCGGCCTGCGAAGCGGCGTCCGATGGTGCGCGCAGCTGCGAGGCCGTCACGCTCTACAATGGTGGCCAGTACTTCATCTACGAGTACAAGCGTTACGATGACGTGCGCCTCGTATTTGCTCCCGAACTTGATATTGCCGCGTTCGGCGGCGACCCGGACAACTTCAACTTCCCGCGTTGGTGCCTCGACATGACTTTCCTGCGAGCCTACGAGGACGGCAAGCCGGCACAATCGCCAAACTACCTGCGTTGGCGCGCCGGGGGACCCGAAGCTGGCGAGCCGGTCTTCATAACCGGGCATCCTGGCTCGACGGACCGTGCGCTTACGGTCGCGCAGCTCAAGTTTCAACGCGACGTCGTGTTGCCGCTGTGGTTGTTGAGATATTCGGAGTTGCGCGGCCGCATGATGGCCTGGCAATACACCAGCGACGAGGCGGCGCGTACCGTCCAACAGCGCATCCTCAATTTAGAGAATGCGATCAAGGTCCGCCGCAATGAGCTAAAAGCGTTGCAGACTGACCGCATGATTGAACGCAAGGCGCTGCAGGAACGATCGTTCCGGGAAGCCGTTGCCGCTGACCCCGATCTGGAAGCCGCGTACGGCGAAGCCTGGGATCTGATCGACCGATCTTTGGAAAGTCATCGTAACTTCTACGAAGAGCACCTGTTCATCGAGAACTCAGCCGGCCTGGCTGGAGAGCTTTATGCTTACGCGAGGACAATCGTGCGTGGCACGGCGGAGCGCGAAAAGCCGAATAGTGAGCGCATTCGCGCATACACGGACGCAGCGTTGCCGGGGCTCGAGCAGGGTTTGTTCGCGGCACGCCCGATCAACAAGGAGTTCGAGAAGCTGCAGCTCACGTTTTCGCTCGAGAAGATGCGGGAATGGCTTGGGCCAGACAGCCGGTGGGTGCACACGATCCTGGGCAACGAGGCGCCGGACGTGCTCGCCTCGAGCCTGGTGTCGGGAACAAGACTTGACGATCCGGAATTTCGCAGACAACTCTGGGAGGACGGGGTCGCCGCGGTTGCAGCAAGTGATGATCCGTTGATCAGGCTCGCAGCAGACATCGACCCTGGTGCACGCGCATTACGTACGCGCTACGAGGATGAGGTCGAGGCACCACGAATTCGCGGAGAGGAGATGATCGCCGACGCTCGTTTCCAGCTGTATGGGACTGATACGTATCCCGATGCTACGTTCACGCTGCGCGTGACCTACGGCGCTGTTGAGGGCTGGCAAGAGCACGGTAAGATGATCGAGCCCTTCACTCGCACGTCGCGATTGTTCGAGCGCGCCACCGGGCAAAGGCCGTTCATGGTGCCCACGTCTTGGTCGATGGTTCGGGAGGATCTCGACCCCGATACGCCCTTCAACTTTGTCGCAACTACGGATATCACCGGTGGCAATTCGGGAAGTCCGATTATCGCTGCCGACGGAACGCTCATAGGACTCGCATTCGACGGCAACATTCACTCGATTGCAGGTGACTACTGGTTCGACCCAAGTTTGAATCGGACAGTTGGCGTGAATACCGCGATCATGCTCGAGGCCCTGAAGACAGCCTATGGTGCAGACCATCTTGTCGACGAGCTGTCATTCGTCGACTAGCTCCTGCCTTAGTTACGTTTGATGCAGAAGCGTTCCGGAGGCGAGCGTAAACTCTGTGACTGGCCGCTCTGGGCCATTTTCTGCCGTTCAGCGCGATTCTAGCTCAATGGCCACTTTTGGGGGTGAAGCTGCCATTCGTCCTGACTGAACGACAGCTGACAGCCACGAGCGACCTTAGCAACGACGGAATCATGTGGCCTCCACCGGCATGACGGCAGCGCGCCACAGCAGTTATTTCCTAACGTGTGCAGGGATTCTTGGTATTTGTTCGTGATACTCGCTTAGCCGCTCGTGCAGCCACTGATACCACTCCCACGCCTGCGGACTGTCCAATTCCTGGCGCAAATCTTCTACGTATGGAGCCAGCTTGCGCCATCCTTCATCTACGGGAGTTGAATAGAACTCATCGACCAGTTCGATGGACAGGTCTCCTCGAGATACAAGAATCCCGATGGACTCCATACTGCCAAAGAGAAACCAAATCAGGTCCTTGTTGGTTTCCGGCAACTTCCTGTACTGATCGATGTCTATGGGCGTCGGCAACTCAAGGACGACCCGAATTGCCGCCACAAACTCTCTTGTCTGGAAAGAACGCGCCAGAGCCGCGGCAGCCTCTCTTTGCAGTCCTGCCTTGTAGCGGCGAAATTCGAAAAATCCGAAGGTGATGCCGAAGATAACGGCAACACCGCCGAAAATTTCTGCCATGTTTGCCAGAAATTGGATATCGTCCATCGTGCCAATTTGCGTCCGCTTCGGGTCAATGCCGGTCATTGTAGCCGATTCCGGGCGCATGGCCGCTTCCGGCGAAAAGCGGACATTCGTTTTCCGCGGCCGGGCTGAACATCAGGCTGACTGGCTAGCGCACGATATGCCAGTTGGTCTGCCGACCCGCAAGATAGTGCACGGTCTCACCATCGAAACAGGCGCTTTGCTCGAGTTTGATCTGCACCAGCTGGCCGTCCCATTCGGGCAGTGGTGTTTTGATATTGCCCTCAATCGCGTAGCACGTGTTCGCGTGCAACGGCCAATCGCCTTGCACCGGCGTACCGTCCTGATCATCCCACATGCCGATCGTCGGGCCAGGCGCATGCCCGAAGAAACCGATCGGGTGTGTATACACGCTACATTCGATCTTCTTCTTGGCGCACTCGGCACGCGTTGCTGCCGTAATCTCGTTGCCCGTGCGGCCAGTGACGAACTCGTCGGTCAACAGGTCCTGCCAGCGGTTGCCAACCTTGAGCGCGCCGATGATGCCTTTCGGAATTTCAGTTTCACCGAGTTTCGGCACATAGCCCATTTCTTGCGTGTCGGTACACAAGCGCAGGTAGCAGATACCCACGTCGGTGTGAATGACATCGCCGGCCTGGATGATGCCGCCCTCACCGCAGAACGCGGTGTCGCTGTCACAGGTCTGTCCAGCACGTTGCGCATTGACATAGGGCATAAACCAAACGGGCAGTTCGAGTTCCACGAAGCGTTGCCTCAGGTACCAGGCGACGTCATCGGTCGTTGTTACTCCGGGCGTTATTACGCGGCTGGAAAACGCCTCGGCGATGACGCTGCGTGCGATGCTCACCGTGTGCGCATACGTTTCCATTTCATTTTGTGTGCGCGTCTCTGCCCACCGTACGATGAGGTCTTCCGCTGGCACCAGACGATCTGCATAGTCTGCAGGCAGCACCTCGAGCAAGCGTTGATGCAGCGCGTGGGTGAGTCCATCGGCGACCGGCCAGTCGCGAGACACGTTAATGCCGATTCGTGCCGGGTTGCGCGAGACGATGAGCTCGCCCAGCGCCTGCCATTGCGTATCGAGATCGCCGCCCTCCCAGGCTGACTCATACGGACCGCCGAGCGGATAGCGGTTGACGGTCAGGCGATCGACACCGTCGTCGGTGCGATGAAATACAAGCATCGTTGTGCGGCGCGCTGCGAACGTTGGTTGCGGCACCACAGAGAAGTAGATGGGATCCTCTGCGTACTCGCGATTGAGCACGAGCCACATGTCGAGATTGGTTTCCTCCATTAGCGCTGGCAGTAGCGTGTCGAGACGCTCTTCGAGGTGTCGGTTCTCGGCAGGTGGGCGGTCTCTGAAATCCAGCACGGCGCGAGGGCCAGCAATTTCGCGCCCCTGATCCTGAGCCAGCATTACCTGGGTGGGTAACAGCAGGCAGGCGAGAACGGCGAGCTTACGCATGAGGACGCTCCTGAATCTGTGGTGACACCCGACATACTGAAGGAATGTGCCGCGCCAGCCAAGACGCGGGTCAGGCGTTCAGGCCTCAATCGACAACCACAATTCGTTGAGATATCCCGCTAGCGCCCGCTTTGGGTCGTTACCGGACAGTTTAGCTCAAATGTGGCGAACGGCTGCTATCGGCCAAAAGTCGCCATTAGGGCCGTTCGCATCCGTCGAATGAAAAAGGCTCTTGTACATCAGAACCAGCTCCAGAGATGATTTGCCCTACAAATTGCTGAAACTCATCGCTGTACCATTCTTTTCGTGACTGCCAATACTGCTGAAAACCGGGGTAGCGGAATATATCGCTCATTTGGCGTTCGTATCCCCGCCATATTCTTTCGTCAACCATTCCTTCAAGAGAATAGTAGTGCATTTGTTCGCCGGCTCTTAACAGGTGAAACCAAAGAACGAAGAATCGGTATCGCTCGATACCGTTTAGATTGTCGAGTGAATTGATACCTCTGACATAGATACAGGCTAATTCGGCATCCCGACCTACCGCGTCTACCGCGTCTTCGTAATTTGCTGACAGAGCCTGCGTCGCAGTAACCCGCTGCATCAATGTGTTCTGACGCAACTCCAATCCAACAAATATGAGACCAATAATGACCGCCATTCCACCGACGATCTCTGCAAATAAAGCGTATTCCCTTAGCCTCATTCAGTCACCAGAGTTTTTTTCGTTCCGTAAAGAGCCGATTTGGGCCAAATGCATGACCGTCCGCCTTGGGTCAATACCGGTCAGTTTAGCTCAAATGAGGCGAACGGCTGGAATCGGCCAGAAGCGGACGCCGCACCGGACACTGCCGGTTCCTTCATCGTGCGGTCTTCCTGAGATCGCAATCGACTTAAATCGCTAATCTCGAAATGTAGCGCTGCCGAAGTCTGGACAAGCTTCGACCGTTTCTGGGTTCTGAATGTCCTTTCGACTGTCAGCCAGCCAACACTCATTGAAAATCGAGCAGTAGCAGAAAGCAATGAAGCTGTCGGGACTGGCAACACTTGCCCGAAATTGGCGTGCGAGATCCGGATCAGTGGTACTAAACGAGACTACCTCTTCATCAGGACTCAAAACGCGATCACTAACAAAATTCCGACTTACGTGATCGGTGAGCTGTCCTCCGAGTATTGTGACAGCGTGCTCCCAATCCCGGATCGACTCACCGTCAATGACCAATCGCATTGTGCGCATTCTCGCAGGGCCAACGCCCGTATTTGTGAAGTACATCGTGAACTCGGCTGATTCGCCCGAATCTGAATCTTCCGTCGAAAACTGCACGAACGGCCATACCGCAGCAGCTGTCTGTTGTCGCACGGCCGCGGATTCCGTCAACGCAGCGTAAAGAGCCACAATCGCAATGAACACACCTGCGACGGACAACACTGTCTGCCAAAACGTCAAACGCAAGAACATACGTTCGGTTCGGGCAAACACTTGTTCAGAATGCGCATCCAGAGGTGGCTCTTCTTTTATTTCAGTAGTCTCTTCAGACAAGTCATTGCTCCCTCTAGAAAAAACAGTTTGCCACTTCGCCATGAAATATACGGCTTACCGCTATGATTATAGCTACCTGTTTGAGTGGCCGCTTTTGAGCAGTTACCAGACGCTGGCAATGTAGTTCTTACAGAGATTTGTACCGGATCTCAATTATCTGAGAGCGAATGTCTGCTCTTTCCGAATCCGGTCATCTCGGATGTACAATTGAAGCTCTGACAGGGCGCTCGCGCTGACCGGCAAGGTACAGCAATCGAACAACGAAGGAGAATTTAGCATGCGATCTGATAACAACGCTGTGCCGAAGGGAGAGAAGGACACAATTTCACGGCGTAACGTACTCGAAGCGTTGGGGACAGGGATCATTGCTGCCGGCGTCATCGGATGTACGAGCAGGGAGGACGCTACCTTGGCCTATGATGACGAACTCACGCCGGAACTTTACCACTCCTCCGTCAGAGCCCTGGCCTCCGCAATTCGAACCAGGGAAGTCTCTTCAGTGGAAGTGGTCCAGGCTTTCCTTGATCGAATCGAGACGGTCAATGCGAAGATCAATGCCGTTGTTGCTTTGACAGGTGATGAGGCGCTGGATGCTGCCAAGAATGCCGACGCGCAACTGTCACGGGGTGAGATAACGGGCCCTCTCCACGGAGTCCCGATGACGATCAAGGACTCCATCGATACGGCGGGGATAGTTACCACTTACGGAACCAAAGGCAGAAGCACATTCGTGCCACCTAAGGATGCAACGGTTGTGGCACGGCTGAAGTCTGCCGGTGCCATCTTGATGGGCAAAACGAATACGCCGGAGTTCACGCTCTCTTTCGAGACCAGCAACAATATTTTCGGCGCCACGAACAATCCGTATGACTTGACCCGCACACCGGGCGGAAGTAGCGGTGGTGCATCGGCTATACTGGCGGCGGGTGGTTCACCATTTGATATTGGCAGCGACTACGGTGGAAGCATTCGCCTTCCCTCTCACTGCACTGGAATTGCTGGCATCAAGCCTACGTCAGGACGCGTTCCGCGAACCGGCCACGGGTTTCCTTTCGGCGGGTTGTTAGACGCATTTCAGCAACTCGGTCCCATGGCGCGTCACGTGACAGACCTATCCCTGTTACTGCCGATCATATCCGGCCCTGACTGGGTCGATCCTTACATCGTGCCCATGTCGCTTCCGGATCCTGCCAATGTGAAGCTACAGGACCTCCGCGTCTCGTTTCACACGAACAACGGAATTCAGACGCCAACCCCGGAAATCTCCCAGGTTGTGACCGCCGCAGCTTCTGTCTTGGCAGATGCCGGGGCTCGCATTGATGAAGCGCGGCCAACTGGAATAGAGTCGTCCTACGAGATCATGATGGATGCCTGGAATCGCTGTGATCCCCCGCTGGACAAGGCGCTTCTCAAAGCAGCTGGCACAAGCCAGGAAGAGACTACACTGCAATGGCTTTTCGAAGCACCTGCCGCAACGGACGAGGAAATCGTCAATGCGGTAACGCGCATGGATCTCTGCAGGAGTCAGATGCTCTCGTTCATGGAAAATTACGATGTCATTCTATGCCCGGTCAATGCCTTTCCCGCAATGAAACACGGTAGCGAAGGTGCTCAGAACCTAAAACCTTTCAGTTACACGATGACTTATAACCTGACCGGCTGGCCCGGCGCGGTTGTAAGAGGCGGCACGTCGCCGGAAGGCCTGCCTATCGGCGTCCAGATCGTTGGTCGTCCTTGGAGAGAAGACACCGTGTTGGCGGTTGCGAGCCTTCTTGAGAGTGAGCTCGGAGGTTTTCAGGCTCCCGAGATATAGTCTGATGTCCGCTTTGGTTCAATACCGGTCATTCTAGCCTAAACCAGGCGAGTGGCCGGAAACCGCCAGGAGCGGACATTTGCTCAAAGAAATAAAGTCTCGTTCAACTGGCACAATTCATGATCGCGCCCATGGAACACAAACCCGTCAATGTGACGTAGGCGCCGGCCAGGAGAAAGCAACCGGAAATTACGAAGGCCCAGATCGCAAGCCCGCGTCCAAAGGTCCTCACCGAACCAGCCGCCTTGGTCGATGAAAACAGTACGAAGTATCCGATGACCAGCCAGATTGTGGCCGGAAGGAAGCTGAAGAAGAAACACATCTCGCTACACTCCTACCTAAGGTGCCTGAATTGTGCGCTCGTTCGCCTCGACCCGGGCAAGGTTGCCAAGCCTTATGGTGAACGGCAGTTCGAATTTGAGGCTTGCATTAGTGATGCCGACTAACTGCATCGCCAATATGACATCGCAATTGGTGTCCTTCAGTGCTTCCTCGACGGTATACCGGGCAGATTCGCAGCCCATGACCAGCACCGCGTCATATTGCTGAGCCCGCTTCAACAATCGGTTACGTTGGCCGCTTGTCCATAGGCAGGTTGTGGGACATGGCATGTAACTTGTGAAGCGTCCGGCTCTAATACCGTATTGCTCGAGAGTCTCACTGAACTCGTCGAGAAAATCTTCGAAGGCGGGGGTCTTGATCCCGTGCTTAAAGAATTCAATGAACGGCGAGTCGTTATCACTCGCGAGACTGGCCGGCGGGCACACCGGACATGAGACGATCAGAACCGACTTGTAGCCTTGCAGCTCGTCAAGAAGATCCAATGGCTCAAGATGAAGAGGCATAACGAAGCTCCTTCGCGGCTATGAGGTACAAGGGAGATAATCGCCGCCCCGATCACTCGCCTCGGTAGCCCGGCGATCTTTGGGTCCTTCGTGGCGATAGAACGTCGCGGAGGAAGCGAGGACCCGTGGCTTTGCGTCCCTGACTTTGGTCAGGTTTGCCTTTGTCAATGGGACCAAGTTAACAGGCCGGCCTATCCCGTCAATTCTGGGATGTACCTAGCGCTATGGATCAGTAGCGGTCATTCTAGCCCAAATCAGCCAAATGGCTGGTTTGGGGCCTGAATCGGACGCTCGCGAAGCAACTCTTGCAAAGATTTGGATTCAGTCTCAGTCGCCCCAGAATGAATGTCTGCTCTCACCAGGAGCGGACGCTCAGGACACCAGAATATCGCCGAAATCAGGGGCTGCTAACGGCCAATAGAGGTCAAAAAATTACTTGCAGATGATTAGTCTTCTTTGGCGGCTAGTGTAGA